>ERZ1026844.2341-NODE-2341-length-10071-cov-4.533546_pt1 | contig 10071 bp, 9 predicted proteins | sample MGYA00380152_ERZ1026844 | MGnify/ENA primary metagenome ERZ1026844 (study PRJEB33269, sample SAMEA4719788) | human gut metagenome | biome: human-associated habitat; feature: organic feature; material: feces | place: Cameroon | collected 2013-10 ... | reverse complement strand
AGGATATTCTGAAAAAGTCCTAAGACTCCATCTCAAAAGTATTTAAGGCCTTTCTAATGATTTAGACAGAGGAAACTGTGAGGATCAATTTTTAATATCCGTTTGATTTTTTTAATATTTTTTTCATAGAAATATGACCAGGATCTTTAGTTATATCTCTTAATGTGCCGGCTTCTTTTCTTTCTTTATAACGACGCTCAGCGGCATCTGCTCTTTTTAAGAAATTAGCTGCAGCTTCACCTGTCAGTGTAGGGAGCTCTTTAATTGGTCTTGACATATTTCAGTTCTCTTAAATCGGCATTCTAAAATAATCATTTCACTTGCACTTTTGTTCATTGTACACAGCACTCAAGAATATGCACTATGAGTAAATATATGCCTAAATTTTATCTTCCCCGCCAGTTAGAAGATTTAGGTTCTGACTTAAAAGGAGCTACTTTTAATAAGAGCAACATGCCTGGGATTGCTAAAACGGTACAAAAGATAAAGAAGTTTTCCCAGCCCATGAACTCTACTATATAACCTGTGGTTGCATTGCAGAAGGTACGAGGCACAGCGCTTAGTGAAGTTAATAGCGCAAATTGAGTTGCAGCATAGGTCTTGTTAGTTTGAGCAGATAAGAAAGCAACAAAAGCAGAGGTACCTAAACCTGCACCTAAACACTCAGCAATAATTACAAATGCTAATAAGAAAACAGAAGGTGCTGTATCAGAGCCAATACCTTCGTGGGCTAGAATTACAAAACCTAAGATTGTAATTAACTGACCAAAGCCAAAGTACCACAGAGCTTTGTTAATACCAGTCTTTAGCATAATGACACCCCCTAGGATGCCACCTATGAGCATTGACCACAGTCCCGCATTTTTAGCTACCAGACCTATGGTTAAAAGATCATAGTGCAGATCGATATAAAAAGGTGTAGCTAAAGCTGTAGCCATTGAATCACCTAATTTGTAGCAGAACACAAACAGGATGATTAAAAACATAGACTTTAGACCGCGTCTGTCCTTGAATTCACGAAAAGGTTCAATTATCGCCTGACGCAAATTTCTAGGAGCATTGATAGTCTCAGGCTCTTTTATAAAAAATGTCACTACAAGAGCTGGTAACATAAATGCTGCGGTTATAAAAAAGACATCAGACCAAGATAAGAACTGAGCAATCACTAAAGAGAGACCGCCAGGCACTAAGCTTGAAGCTCTTGAAGCTGTAATAAATAAAGAGGTTCCAAGACCTAACTCTCTGTCAGTTAAGATTTCTCGTCTGTAGGCATCAATTACAATATCCTGTGTAGCTGATGCAAATGACAAAATTACAGAGACTACAGCAATTACAGATAGACTGGTTTTAGGAGAGAACTGACCTAATAAAAATATTGAAAAGAAGACTGCAATCTGAGAAATTAACATCCAACTGCGACGTCTTCCTAAATGAAAGAGATTGTACCTGTCAACAAGTGGAGACCACACAAATTTCCAGGTATAAGGGATCATAATTAGAGAGAACAAACCAATTTCTTTTAGGTTTACTCCCTCTTTTCTTAGATATGCTCCTAGTAAGGTTAAAACTACAAAAAGAGGCATTCCTGAAGCAAAACCTAAAGACAGGCATAAAGCCATCTTTTTAGAAAAGATCTCTTTTAAAAGTTGATTCTTGCTAGAAGACATACTGTTGGTTAGTCTCTGAAATTCTCGTACTGTAGAGGCTGTTCGATTTTAGAACCTCTAACTAGAGCGATAGTAGCCTGCAGATCATCTCTCTTTTTGCCAGTTACTCTGATGATGTCATCATTGATCTTTGCATCAACTTTTAACTTGGCATCCTTGATCTGCTTGATGATCTTTTTAGCAAGCTCTTTGTCAATTCCTTCTTTAAAAGACACAACCTGAATTGATTTCTTGCCTGAACGTGTGATCTCTTTAAACTCGGCTGCAGTAGCTTCGATGTTACGCTTAATTAACTTCTGTCTTAAGATGTCATCCATCTGCTGAATCTGGAATTCCTCATCAGCTTCAAGCTTTACTTCGTTTTTGGTCTTATCGAAGTTGTAAGAAGCCTCAACGCCTCTGAAGTCATAGCGTGTCTGAAGTTCACGGTTAGCATTATCAACTGCGTTTTGAACTTCATCTTTTTTTAATTTAGAAACAATGTCAAATGATGGCATAACTATCCTTTATTCTATTTGAACTATTCTTAATGTACTATTCTTTATGAACTATTCTCTTTGAATACTATTCGTCTTTGAGAATAGTCTGTACTAATTTTTCAATACTCTCATTATCAAGAGTTTCGTCATGTAATAACTCATCTCTTGTGCCTTCAAGTATGAAGTGATCAGCAAAACCTTTTACAATAACTTCAGATTTTGTCTTAGAGCTGTCCAGTGTTTCATTAAACTTTTGAACAACCGCCAATATTTCCTGACCAATACCACCGTGAACTACACCTTCTTCTAAGGTAATAATAGCGTCATGGGTTGAAGCTAATTGCTTTACAAGCTCAACATCCAATGGTTTTACAAAACGCATATCAGCTAAAGTCAGGTTGTATTTTTGAGCTACAGGGTAAACTCTCTTTGCAATTGAGCCAAAAGCACAGATTGCAATCTTTTTACCTTCTAAAAGTAATCTGCCCTTACCTATTTCAATGGTGTCATCTAATGACAGACCACTTACACTTGAGTTATCACTGGTTCTTTCATATCTTACAACACAAGGCTTGTTTAACTTGTAACCTGTGTTGAGCATTAAGAACTGCTCTTTTAAGTCTGATGGTGTCATGATCACCAGATTTGGTATGCAACGCATGAAGGCTATATCAAACATACCCTGATGAGTAGGACCGTCAGGACCTACAATACCACCTCTATCTACAGTCACTAATATTGGCAGATCTTGAACTGCCATATCATGGATTAGACCATCATAGGCTCTTTGCAAGAAGGTTGAGTAGATAGAAACTACAGGGTGCAAACCACCTGCAGCTAAACCTGAGGCAAAGACAAAAGCATGCTGTTCTGCAATACCTACATCATAGAATTGCTCTGGATACTGCTCTGAGAACTTTTGCATACCTGAACCTAATGGCATAGCTGGAGTTATACCAATAAGTTTCTTGTCATTTTTAGCTCTTGCGCATAACCAGGAGCCAAAACCTTCAGAAAATGAAATTAGACCATGCTTATCCTTGTCAGTGATACCAAATTCAGGATCAAAGGATGGAACTCCATGATATTTTGTTGGATCTTTTTCAGCAGGTTCATAGCCTTTACCTTTTTTGGTAACAACATGAACTAACTGCAATCCACCAATCTTTCTTACATTCTGCAGGATTGAAACTAAACCTGCGATATCATGACCATCAACAGGTCCTATGTAATTAAAGCCTAACTCCTCAAAGAAAGTACCTGGCATGATCATGCCTTTTACGTGTTCCTGAGCTTTTTCTGCTAATTGTTTAATTGCAGGCAGACTTTGTAATACTTTCTTACCACCTTCTACGAATTTTACGTAATAAGGGTTTGCAAGAATTGAAGCTAAGTACTGAGCAACTGAGCCTACATTTTTAGAGATACTCATCTCGTTATCATTTAAGATAACGATTAAATCAAGATCTTTAGTAGAGCCTGCGCAGTTTAAAGCTTCATAGGCAGCACCACCTGAGAGTGCACCATCACCAATGACAGCAACTACTTTATTGTGAGTATTCAGTTCTTTTTGTGCAACTGCTAAACCTAAGGCTGAACCTATAGAGGTTGAGGCATGACCAGTACTTATAAGATCATACTCTGTCTCCCCTCTCCAGATAAAAGCATGCAGACCACCTTTCTGTCTGATGGTACTTAACTCATCTTTGTGTCCGGTTAAGATCTTATGAGGATATGACTGATGACCTACATCCCAAACGATTTTGTCGTCAGGGGTGTTAAATACATAATGAAGCGCAGTTGTAAGTTCAACAACAGCAAGTCCTGATGCTAAATGACCTGCTGTCTTACTTACTGAATCCACAAGATAAGAACGTACCTCCTGGCAAACATTTGGCAACTCTTCAACTGGGAGATTGCGCAAATCTTTTGGTGAGTGGATCTTATCTAATAGAGGTGTAGAAATTTCTGTCACGGATTTAATGATCTCTATTTACTGCAAATAAGGCAAATTGCTCTAAAATGGAAGTATCAATAGCCAAATCTTTTAATGAAGCTATAGCTTTTTGAGCACATTCATGAGCGAACGCTTTAGCCTTATCGATACCTAATAGTGCAGGATATGTGCTCTTGTCTAATGAAATATCTGAGCCTTGAGTCTTTCCCATCACAGCAGTATCGCCAATTACATCTAAGATATCGTCCCAAACTTGGAAAGCAAGTCCAGTCCACTTTGCGTACTCATCTAGTTTCTCAATTTGAGTTTTTGTTGCATTATCAGCGCAAGCTGCTCCCATTAGAACAGCAGCTCTAATTAAAGCACCTGTTTTCTTTGAATGTAATAGACGTAGTTCATCAAAAGATAAGTGTTTGCCTTCTGATGCCAAATCAATTGCCTGACCACCACACATTCCCTGATAGCCTGCTTTTGTAGATAGTAATCTTGTTAATTGAGCTACAGCTCTGTCTGAAAGACCTGATTTTTCATCAGATACAATTTCAAAAGCAAGTGTCTGCAGAGCATCACCTGCTAGTAAAGCTACAGTCTGAGAAAACTTTACATGCACTGTATCATGACCACGACGTAATTTGTCGTTGTCCATTTCAGGCATGTCATCATGAATTAAAGAATATGCATGCACACATTCAATTGCAGCTGCTGCATAGTCAAGTTTTTCAATACTCTGACCTAAAGCTAGGCCTGTAGCATAAACAAGTAAAGGACGCGCTCTTTTACCACCTAAAAGCAGACCATAACGCATGGACTCTTTAAGCTCTGGGGCATCATCATCAAACTTGTTTATGTATGACTCCATGAATGAGTTAATTCTAGAAGCCACATCTTTTGCAAATTCTTTAAGTTCCAATTTATTCTCTTTAAAAGACGTTTTATTTTAAGTTCGAGTGCGGATTACTTTTAAGTAAAAGGCTGTTGAGTTCTTTTACTCAAAAAGGTAAATCTTCTGATTTAGATGAGCTTTTAGCTTCAAGCTCATCTAAAGCATCATCAGATGCGCTATCTGGTAGTGATTCATCAGACAATGCATCATCAGATAAAGATTGCTGTGCCTTCTTACGGGCAACAGTGATCTTTTGTGAGAGAGAATCTAGCGATTTCTTGCATGAAACCGCCAGATCCATACCCTGACTGTAAACAGATATAGCCTCATCAATCGAAAGATTACCTTCCTCTAATTTGGAGGTCAACTCTTCAAGTTGTTTTAAACGCTCTTCAAGAGATGTCATCTGTTTTGCAGCCATTTTTTATCCTCACTATGAACGAAGTACTGCGCCGAACTTGTTCTTTGCTTCTTCAACTATCTTTGAAGATAACTCATCAATCTGAGCATCCTCTAAGGTGTGTTCAACATCCTGAGCAATTACACCTAGTGCTACAGAACGCTTATCGCCTAAAGACTCATCTTCGAATACGTCGAAGATCTTAACATCCTGAACAATTGCACCACCTACTGACTTGATTAAAGCTGTTAATGAAGCAACTGGTACAGACTTGTCGATAACAAAAGCAAAGTCACGACGTACTGATGGGAACTTAGAAATTGGGTGATATACAGGAACAACTCTCTTCTCAACAGCTGAACGTAATAACTCAAATACGCCAACGTGCTGCTTGAAGCCTAGGGCTTTAGCAGTTAATGGGTGTAGCATACCAACGAAGCCTATCTTTACGCCGTTCTTAAAGATGTCAGCACTCTGACCTGGGTGTAAGAACTTCTCATTTGAACGAGCAAAGGTATATGCATCAGCATCAGCGGTTACAGCTAATAAAGCTTCAACATCACCCTTGACATCAAAGAAGTCTACAGCTCTGCTCTTTTGTGTCCATGACTCATCGTCAATATCACCTACAGAGATACCAGCAATCATAGCTTCCTGACGAACACCGTTCTCAGCATCTTTATCGATGATGTAACGTAAGCCCTGCTCAAATAGACGAACTTTACGCTGCTGACGGTTTGCATTGTATTTAGCTACAATTGAAAGACCTGCTAATAAGCTTGTACGCATTGCAGATAATTCTGGTGAAATAGGTGTTGTCAGCATTAAAGGTTTGATATCAGAGAACTCTGATAAAACTTTTGGATCGGTAAATGAGTAAGTAATGGCCTCATTGTAACCTACATCAACTAATGCCTTCTTAATCTGTCTGTCTAATACAACTTCTTCTTTCTCGTGAACCATGTAAAGCTCACTTACAGGAGTTGCATTAGGAATGTTGTCATATCCGTAGATACGAGCAACTTCTTCGATTAAGTCCTCTTCAATAGCAATATCAAATCTGAAACTTGGGCTTACAGCAGTAAAACCGCCATCAACCTTAACAGGATTTAACTCAAGATTCTTTAAGATGGTATATACGGTGTTTTCATCAATGGTCTCACCTAACACCTTGTACAGCTTTGATAAGCGCAGAGTAATTGGCTTATGAACTGGGATCTTATCTTGTGCTGCAACTTCGTTTACAGGACCTGCTTTGCCGCCTGCAATCTCAATTAACAGTGCAGTTGCTCTTTCCATAGCCCGTAACTGATTGTCATGATCAACACCGCGCTCGAAACGGTGAGAAGCATCAGTATCTAAACCGTACTGACGAGCTCTACCCTTAATTGCATCAGGTGAGAAGAAAGCTGACTCTAATAGAACATCAGTAGTGTTCTCATCAATACCCGAGTTTATTCCTCCAAAGATACCTGCTAAAGCTACAGGGCCTTTGTTATCTGCAATAATTAAAGTGTTATCCTTTAACTTAATCTCTTCACCTGAAAGAACGGTGATTGGCTCGTCCTTGTGAGCTTTACGTACGACAATCTTGTCATTTAATTTGTTTAAATCAAATGAGTGTAATGGCTGGCTGTACTCAAGCATTACGTAATTGGTTACGTCAACGATTGGAGATACAGAACGGATGCCACAACGACGTAGCTTCTCAACCATCCACAGAGGTGATTTAGCTTTTTGATTTACGCCACGAATTACTCTGTCGATATAACGAGGGCAAGCATCTTTATCTTCAACTTCAACAGGGAAAACATCCTGAATTTCAGGAGCTACACTCTTTATTTCAGGATATTTGAACTCTTTACCTAAAAGCACAGCAACTTCACGAGCAATACCGCAGATACCTAAGCAGTCTGGACGGTTTGAAGTTAAATCAACGTCGATTACGTTATCGTTTAACTTGAAGTACTCACGAATATCCATGCCTAATGGAGCATCTTCAGGTAACTCTACGATACCATCGGACTCATCTGCCATACCTAACTCTTTGTATGAGCAGAGCATACCGTTTGACTCAACACCGCGAAGCTTAGCTTTCTTAATGGTGATGCCATTTACATGGGCACCGATTAAAGAACAGCAAACTTTTAAACCTTCACGGCAGTTGTGAGCGCCACATACGATCTGGAAAACCTGACCATTACCAACATCAACTTTAGTTACGTGCATGTGGTCAGAATCAGGATGAGGGACACACTCTAAAACTTTGCCTACTACAACTTTATCGAAGTTGTCAGCAACAGGGCTTATAGAATCAACCTCTAAACCTGCCATGGTGATCATGTCAGATAACTGTTCTGCACTTAGGTTGTTCTCAACCCACTCATCAATCCATTGTTTATTGAAAATCATTTTCTTTATCCAACTTGTATTAGGCTAATGTACTAGGCAAACTGCTTTAAGAAACGCAGATCATTTTCAAAGAATGCGCGTAAGTCATTTACGCCATAACGAAGCATAGTCAAACGCTCTACGCCCATACCAAAAGCATAACCAACATACTTATCTGTATCGATACCAACATTGCGAAGTACATTTGGATGAACCATACCGCAACCTAAAACTTCTAACCACTTGCCACCTTTTCTGCGCAGATCAACTTCTGCAGAAGGCTCTGTGAATGGGAAGAATGAAGGACGGAAACGAACCTCTAGCTCTTCTTCGAAGAACTTTAATAAGAACTCGTTTAAAACACCTTTTAACTCAGCAAATGAAGTGTGCTCTTCAACTAACAGACCTTCAACCTGGTGGAACATTGGGGTGTGAGTCATATCGTAGTCGTTACGATATACACGACCTGGAGCAATAATTCTGATAGGAGGTTTCTGAGTCTCCATAGTTCTTACCTGAACTGATGAAGTCTGAGAACGTAACAGAAGACCGTTTTCTACAGAGAAAGTATCCTGTGAAGAACGAGCTGGGTGATTTGGTGGAAGATTTAAAGCATCAAAGTTGTGATAGTCATCTTCAATCTCAGGACCACCTACAACAGAGAAGCCCATTGAACCAAAGATCTCTTTAATTCTTTCAATAGTACGGCTAATTGGGTGCTCATTGCCAAGCTCTCTCTTGCGACCTGGAAGAGAAATATCTACAGTCTCTTTAGAGAGTTTTTCTTCTAAAGCAGCTTTTTCAATCTGAGCTTTGCGTGCTTCAACAGCCTCTACAACAGCCTGCTTTGCCTCATTGATAACAGCACCACGCTGAGGACGCTCCTCAGCTGAAAGCTTGCCAAGCTCTCTCATAAAGGCAGCAAATTCGCCTTTTTTACCTAAAAAATTAACACGAACAGCATCTAACTCTTGAAGATCTTTTGCGTTATTTGCTGCTGCAACGCCATTTAACTTGGCTTCTTCTAACTTGTCCATCGATATATACCAGTATCTAAAAGGACTTGATGTCCAAAAATTACAATTATAGATAACCCGTTATTATCGCATTTTTAACGCTGAATAGGAAATATAAATCACATGCACTGTAAATAGCCTGTATCAGAAGGAAAAACTCGATAGGTATGAGAATAAGAAGACATTAGTACAACTGTCGAAATTACATCTGTCAAAAAGAGTCAGCTCAAACCTTACCTTGTCAAATGGTAAGAACAAAAGCTATAAGCGCTGTGTGTAGAAAGGAGCTACAAGCTATTTAATCTAAACGAACTTTAAAGATTTTTTTAAGATATCATACGTCATTTTCCGTATACTAGGCGCAAAGAACAACTGTTCTTTTATAACTACTATTCTTTTATAACTACTATTCTTTTATAACTAAGACATTAAGTCTAAACATTTTGAGGTATGAAATGAAATTTAAGTCTCTTCTACTATTACTAGGAGCCGCATCTTTATTATTAACAGGATGTGTTAACTCTACAGTTCAATCTAAGCCTGTTAGTATCACAAAAATTGAGCAGAACGTGACAAAGAACCAGACCACACTATCTGATTTAAGAGCAATGTTAGGTACTCCTTTTGTTATTGGTAAGACAAAAGATGATCACAAGAAAGTAGCAGGTTTCATTTTAAGAACTAGCTCTTGGGCAAACGAAGGCAAAAATTTTGCCAAGCATATGCTTACATTTGGCTTTGGTTCAAAGGCGACACCTTATGTAATCAAAAATGCTATCTTTAAATTTGATGATAATGACGTTGTAACTGATTACGCTTTCAATGGCTATAGTTTCATCATTAAACACAGAATGTCTTTTTGGAATGAGGCCCAAAGAGAGCTTACAGACGAAGAGCTAAAGTCAGATGTTTCTTACACTGAAGATGAAACATACGACAAGTACTTAGAATCTGTTGCAAAAGAAAAAGGAGTTGCAGTATCTGACTTAGATTCAGATGTAAAAGAAAAGGAATTCAAATTCTGCAATATTTATTGCCAAGGCATCAATGGTGCTTTAAAGGCATTTGGTAATTTTGACATTACAGATGGAGATCCTGCAAAAGAACCAAATGACGGCACAAAGGCACTTCTTGTAGAGTAATGTAAACTCTAGTGATTTTTAAAGTGGTAGCAGAGGCTACCACTTTTGCTATAAAGACAAGGTAAAGAAAGGCTTCTTTACAGACAATATGAAGTGACCTCCGCGAATGTAAATTCGTGGATTTACCGTGTAAACT
>ERZ1026844.2340-NODE-2340-length-10074-cov-3.247430_pt1 | contig 10074 bp, 8 predicted proteins | sample MGYA00380152_ERZ1026844 | MGnify/ENA primary metagenome ERZ1026844 (study PRJEB33269, sample SAMEA4719788) | human gut metagenome | biome: human-associated habitat; feature: organic feature; material: feces | place: Cameroon | collected 2013-10 ... | reverse complement strand
CTCGATCAGTCCGTCAAAAGCATGAAGGAAATAATCAAAACGGCGGAGGACTGCGGCGTAACCTACTGTGTTGAGGCGGTAAACCGCTTTGAAACCTGCATTATAAACACCGCCGCCGAGGCCCTTGATTATATCGCCCGCGTGGACAGCCCCAATATCGGCGTGCTGCTGGACACCTATCATATGAATATAGAGGAAACAAGCTTTGCCAAGGCCATCGAGGCCGTCGGTCCCGAACGCCTCAAAAGCTTCCACACCGGGGAAAACAACCGCACCGCACCCGGCCGCGGACATATAAACTGGGATGAAATTTTCTCCTCCCTTGCAAAAATAGGCTACCGCGGGCCGATAGTAAGTGAACCCTTTGTAATGCAGGGCGGCGAAGTGGGCAGGGATATCCATGTTTTCCGCGACCTTGTGGAAAACCCCTGCGAAGCCGTAATAGACGCCGAAGCTGCATATCTTTTGAATTTTGAACGCAATATGCTGAAAAAATACTCAGCAGACTGATTTTGCCCATCTTTCCTTTTTCATCGTTTGCCGGATGCCGCCGCATCCGGCATATTTTTTATGCCCTAAAGCGCCGAATGCGAACAAAGCGTTTGCCCCCGCCGCGCCGCAGTGCTATAATTGTTCGGTATTTCCGCATGCGGCGCTATGCTTAAGCGCCGCAGCCCCTCTGAAAGCAGGCTTTCTCATATGACGATAAAAAAATTTTTTCTTACCATCGCGATATTTTTCCGCCGTAATACGGTTTTAACCGTCGCTTTTGCCGCAGCCGTTATAACCTGCGTCATAATCCCTCCTGACAGCCAATACGCGGGCTATTTCGATTTCCGCACGCTCACCTGCCTGTTCTGCGTGCTGGCCGTTGTATGCGCCCTTAAAGACATCGGCTTTTTCTATGCCGTCGCCCGCCGCCTCGTGGAGCTTTGCAGCAGCGCCCGCATGGCCGTGCTCGCCCTTGTCTATATCACCTTCATCGGCTCCATGCTCATTGCAAACGATATGGCGCTGCTCACCTTCCTGCCCCTTGGATATCTTGTGCTTTCCTCCACCGGCAGGGAAAAATATATGTCCTTCACCTTCATTATGCAGAATATCGCGGCAAACCTCGGCGGTATGCTCACTCCCTTCGGCAACCCGCAGAATCTGTATCTCTATTCCCGCTTCGGCATACCGAACGGTGAATTTATGCTCACCATGGCTCCGCCCTTTGTGCTTTCCGTGCTGCTTATAACCCTTTGCTGCATATTTGCCGTAAAACGCGAGCCCCTTGAGCTTAAGGGCGAGCCCATCCGCCTGCCGCGGCGGCGCACCGCCCTGTATCTTGCGCTTTTTGCCCTGTCCGTGGTAATAGTTTTTCGCGGCATCCCCTATTATATCGGGCTGATAATCATTCCCGCCGTGCTGCTCTTTGCCGACCGCAAGGCTCTGCGCGATGTGGATTATCCCCTGCTTTTCACCTTTGTTTTCTTCTTTATATTCGCAGGCAATATGTCCCGCATCGAGGCAGTGCGCTCCTTCTTTTCCGCCCTTCTTAAAAGGAATACCCTGCTTGTAAGCGCACTGTCCTGCCAGTTCATAAGCAATGTCCCCTCGGCAATACTGCTGTCGCAGTTCACCGATAACTGGCGCGAGCTGCTTATGGGGGTAAACATAGGCGGCGCCGGCACGCTTATCGCCTCCCTTGCAAGCCTTATAACCTTCCGTCAGTACACCTCTCATAACCCCGGCCGGACCGGGCGTTATATCGCGGAATTCTCCGCCTATAATTTCGGCTTTCTTGCCGTGCTGCTTGTTTTCTGCCAGCTTATAAAGGGCTTTGTCTGATCTTGCCCCCGCAAGCTCGCAATGCATATATTTCGCCCTTGCATACACATGCCGCCTCAACCTGCATTTTTATTTAAGCCGAATTTCGGCTGCAGGTTTTTGTTGCGGTTTTTAATGTATTGCGCTATACTTTATACAGACTTCAGGTTATATTCCCGGTACAAAAAGCGCGCAAAAAACACAACGATCAAAACGGAGGAATAATTATGGATACCTGCAAAATAAAGCATGACGGCGTAGGCATGATTGCCCATCGCGGGGTAAGCGGTCTTGAGTGCGAAAACACCGCCGCAGCCTTTGTTGCAGCGGGAAACCGCAGCTATTTCGGCATTGAAACCGATGTTCACCGCACTGCGGACGGGCAGTTTGTCATCTTCCACGATGACGATACCGGGCGCATTTCCGGTCAAAACCTGCATGTGGAATCCTCCACGCTTGAGCAGCTGCGCTCCATCCGCCTCAACGATATAAACGGCGCGCCCTCCCGCGGCGACCTTATTCCGGCCACCCCGCAGGAGTATATATCCATCTGCAAAAAATACGGAAAAACCGCGGTGCTGGAGCTTAAAAACGCCATGGCGCCGGAGGATATTTACCGTGTTATGGATATTATAAAGGAGCAGGATTATCTTGACGGCACAATAATAATAGCCTTTGATTTCAATAATCTCATCGCCCTGCGCAGCCGCTATCCGCACCAGAACGCCCAGCACCTTATGCTCATGGCGGGCGAAACCCCGGAGGCGATAGCACAAACAACGGACAGGCTCAAAAAATATAATCTGGGCATGGATATCTTCCACGGCTACTATACCCCGCAGGTGGCGGACGCCGTGCACAAAAACGGCATAACCGTAAATGTATGGACGGTGGACACCCCCGAGCATGCCGCACGGGTGCTGGATCTTGGCGTGGATTACATAACCACCAACATTCTGGAATGATAATATTCTTTTAAGGCCGCCCTGTTCTTTATGCGGCCATACGCCAGCGCGTGCGCGTTTTCCGGCTGCAAAGGCTTGGAAAACGCGCACGGTTCTCTCTTTTGCGCCTTGCGGCTGCGCTCTTTGCCGCAAACGCAAAACGCTTCCGCGCAAAACAACACACACCTGAATTACGGAGGATTTCCCCTTGACAGCAGCTTTAATAATTTTCATAGTGCTCTATGTGCTTATGTTTGCCTTCCAAAAATACCGCCCCTATATAGCCTTGGGCGGCGGAGCGGTATTTATAATTCTCGGGCTGTGCGGACTGTACGATTTCACCCCGATTGATGCCCTTTTGTGCGTTGACTATAATGTTCTGCTTATGATAGGCGGCACCATGGGCATCGTTACCCTGTTTATAGACAGCAAAATGCCCGCACGCCTTTCCGAGGTGCTTATTTCCAAGGTACCAAATGTAAAATGGGCAGTAACGGTTTTGGCCCTTTTTGCCGGGGTTATAAGCGCCTTTGTGGACAATGTCGCCACCGTGCTCATGGTGGCTCCCATAGGGCTTGCAATATCAAAAAAGCTTAAAATCTCCCCCGTTCCCGTTATAATATCCATAGCCGTCTCCTCTAACCTTCAGGGTGCTGCCACCCTTGTGGGCGATACCACAAGCATACTGCTGGGCAGCTTTGCAAACATGAATTTCCTTGACTTTTTCTGGATGAACGGCCGCCCGGGCATATTCTGGGCCGTGGAGCTGGGTGCCTTTGCCGCCCTTGCAATACTGCTCTTTCTTTTCCGCAAGGATCGCCAACCCATCTCCTGCAAGGTGGAAACCGAGGTGGAGGACAAATTTCCCACCGTGCTGATAATAGGCCCCGTGGTGCTGCTCATTCTTGCCTCCTTCCTCCCCCGCCCCGAAAATAGCTTCTGGTCCTCGGTCTACGATATGCGCAGCGGGCTTATCTGCGCAATCCTTTGCATAATAGGCGTTGTGCGCAGCTGCATAAAAAATAAATCCTTTTCGCCGCTTGCACATGTGGCGGCGGAAACCGATACCGACACTCTGCTGCTGCTTTTCGGTCTTTTTATAGTTATCGAGGGCATAAAGCGCGCCGGAGTTATAGATGCCGTTGCCGGGCTTTTCTATTCCGTTGCCGGCGACAATCCGTTTTGGCTCTATACCCTTATCGTGTTTGCCTCGGTGCTGCTGTCCGCCTTTATTGACAACATCCCCTATGTTGCCACCATGCTGCCCGTTGTGCAAAGCATAGCCGCCCTTATGAACGGCGGTCAGGGCTTCCCGCCGGAGGTGTTCTATTTCGGCCTGCTCATAGGCGCAACCCTCGGGGGCAACCTTACCCCCATCGGCGCTTCGGCCAACATTGCCGGCATAGGCATACTGCGTAAAAACGGCGAAACCGTAACCACCCGCGATTTTTTGCGCATCGGCATTCCCTTCACTGCCGCCGCAGTGCTTGTGGGCTACGCCTTTATATGGCTTATTTGGGGTGTATAACGCCTCTATAAAGCCTTTATGCTCACAGCATCGCTTAACCGCCGTGTTTCGGCTTTACGGCGCATGTTTGCGCAAATGTTCATATATGCATATTTAAGACTTATAATTATAAATTCTGCGGAGGTGTACTCAATGTCCGATAAATGCGCGCTTGCTTTCGGCGAAGTGCTTTGGGATGTGTATCCGGAAAAGAAAACTTTGGGCGGCGCAGCACTCAACTTTGCGGCGCACTTTGCCTTAAAGGGCGGCAGCGCCCGCCTTATATCCGCCGTGGGCGATGATACGCTCGGACAGCAGGCTCTTTGCGAAATTCAAAGGCTTTCCGTTGATACCCGCTTTGTTTCCGTCCTGCCCGGCCGGAAAACCGGGCGCTGCGATGTAACCCTTGACGGCAATGCCGTGCCGAAATACGATCTCATTCCCGATACCGCCTACGACCGCATACCCGCTGAGGGCGTTGACGACACCCGCTGCGATGTTTTCTATTTCGGCACCCTTGCTCTGCGGGAAGGGCGCAACACCGCTTCCCTGCGGCAGCTGCTTGCCCGCATATCCGGCCTTAAATTCTGCGACCTTAATCTGCGCGCCCCGTATTACGACAGCGATGTAATTCGGTTCTGCCTTGAAAATGCCGACATTGCAAAAATCAGCCTTGAGGAGCTGCCCGAGGTTCTGCGCACGCTGGATATGCCCTGTATCACCGATACCCCATCGCGGGCAGAGGCCGCCCTTTCTTCCCTTGCCCGCCGCTTTAATAACCTCCGCCTTATCCTGCTTACCTGCGGAGCCGAAGGCGCGGCAGTGCTTGATTGCAAAGCCGCCCGCATGTTCCGCTGCAATGCAGTAAAAACACAGGTGGTATCCACCGTGGGCGCAGGCGACAGCTTCAGCGCCGCCTTCATTTATTCTCTTCTGAACGGAAAATCCCTTTTATCCTCTCTTGAGTGCGGTGCTTCAACTGCCGCATGGGTATGCTCATACCCTCAGGCCGTTCCGCCCTCGGCGCAGAAAAAATAATTTCCTGTATTTGCTCCCGTTTCAAAAGCAAAAATTCCGCAGTACGGCTGCGGAATTTTTTATATCGTTTTTTATGCGGGTTTATGCGCTTTTTCACGACCGGCTAAACAGCACATGCGCGTATTTAAGGCACTTTTCCAGCTCTTCTCCCAGCACCTCCACTGTTTTTCGATCGGTTTGCTCCACCCCTTCAAACGGGAACTTTATCCCCATAGCCTCGTATTTTGTGCGGCAAAGGTTATGAAAGGGCAGCAATTCCGCCTCGCACACGCACGGATAAGCGTTTATTATGCCCGCAAGGGCCCGCATATCGTCCTTTGTGTCGTTAAGCCCCGTCACCGTAACCTGACGCACTCTTGTCGGAATACGGCGGCTTTGCAGCATTTCAAGGAATGCAAGCGGCTTTTTTATATCGCACCCCACATATTTTTTATACTGCTCCGGGCGCGTATATTTTATATCCAGCAGGCAAAAATCGGTATATTTCAGCACCTTTTCCGCCTCTGCGCCGGTAATGCAGCCGCTGGTGTCAAGACAGGTGTTTATGCCGTTTCGGCGGCAGCGCGAAAAAAACTCTGCGGAAAACTCCGCCTGAAGCAGCGGTTCCCCGCCGGAGAGCGTCACTCCGCCCGTCTTTCCGAAGTATTCCCGGTATCTGAGCACCCTTTCCGACAGCTCTCCGGCGCTTATCGCACTGCCCCCCTCAACATCCCATGTTTCCGGGTTATGACAGCAGGCGCACCTGAGCGGACAGCCCTGCAAAAAGGCTACAAACCTTACCCCCGGGCCGTCCAGCGTGCCCATGGTCTGCACCGAGCTTATACGCCCTATTACCGTATCACCGCCCGATGCGTTAAGCTGCTGCTTTTCTGCGCACATATCAGAACGCCTCGTGGAAGGTACGGCTTATGACCTCGCGCTGCTGCTCACGGGAAAGCTTGTGGAAATTAACGGCATAGCCCGAAACGCGGATCGTAAGATTGGGGTAAGCCGTAGGGTCGTTATACGCCTCAATAAGCGTACTGCGGGAGAGCACATTTACATTTATATGATGCGCATGCTTTGCAAAATAGCCGTCCAGCACCGATACCAGATTGTCCACCCGCTCCTGAAGGGTTTTGCCCAAGGTATCCGGCGTAATGGAGAAGGTATTGGATATGCCGTCCCGGCAATCGTCATAGGACAGCTTGGCTACGGAATTAAGCGATGCCAGCGCACCGTTTACCTCGCGGTTGTGCATGGGGTTTGCGCCCGGCGCAAACGGCTCACCCGCTTTTCTTCCGTCCGGAGTAGCGCCCGTATGCTTGCCGTACATGACATTTGATGTAATGGTAAGCACGGAAAGCGTGTGCTCGGCTCCGCGGTAGGCCGGTGTCTTGCGAAGCTCGGTTATCATTCTGTGGGCAAGCTCGCAGGCTATACTGTCCACACGGTCGTCATCGTTTCCGAATTTGGGGAATTCACCCTTGGTTTCAAAATCGGTTATGAAGCCGTTTTCATCCCTTACAGGGTGCACGGAGGCATATTTTATTGCGCTTAAGGAATCGGCAGTAACCGAAAGCCCGGCAATACCGAAGGCCATAAAGCGGTGGACATCGGTGTCGTGCAGCGCCATCTGAGATTTTTCATAAGCATATTTATCGTGCATATAGTGTATTACATTCATGGTGTTTACATACAGCCCGCTCACCCACTGCATATAGCTGAAGAAGCGCTCGCACACGGCGTTATAATCAAGCACCTCCCCGTTTATAACCGGCATCTGCGGCCCCACATGCAGCCCGCTTACGGTATCGTAGCCGCCGTTTAACGCAAGCAGCAGCAGCTTGGGAAGGTTGCAGCGCGCACCGAAAAACTGCATCTGCTTGCCTATGCGCATTGCCGAAACGCAGCAGGCAATGGCGTAATCGTCACCGTAGATGGGACGCATCAGATCGTCGCTTTCATACTGAATGGAATCCGTATCGCAGGAAACGCGCGCACAGAAGCGTTTGAAGGGCTCGGGAAGCTTTTGACTCCACAGCACCGTCAGGTTCGGCTCCGGCGACGGGCCGAGAGTATAGAGAGTATTAAGCATACGATAGCTGGTTTTGGTTACCAGCGTGCGGCCGTCCTCCCCCATTCCGCCTACGCTTTCGGTTATCCACATCGGATCTCCGCCGAAAAGCTCGTTGTATTCCGGGGTGCGCAGATGGCGTGCAATGCGCAGCTTCATTACAAAATCGTCTATAAGCTCCTGCGCCTGAGCTTCCGTAAGCTCTCCCGCCTCAATATCCCTTTGCAGATAGATATCAAAAAATGTGCTTACCCTTCCAAGTGACATTGCAGCGCCGTTTTGCTCCTTTATAGCGGCAAGATAGGCAAAATATGTCCACTGAATGGCCTGACGGGCATTTATTGCAGGCATGCTAATATCATAGCCGTAGGACTGCGCCATTTCTTTCATATAGCCAAGAAATTCTATCTGCTTATACAGCTCCTCGTCAAGGCGTATGCGTTCTTCATCAAAATTTCCCTGTGCCAATGCCGCTTTATCCTGCTTTTTCTGCTCTATAAGGCGGTCAATGCCGTACAAGGCCACACGGCGGTAATCGCCGATAATGCGTCCTCTGCCGTAGGCATCGGGCAGACCGGTAATTATGTGACTGCGCCGCGCAAGACGCATTTCGTCGCTGTAAGCGCGGAATACACCGTCGTTATGGGTGGTGCGGTATTTGAACTCGTCCTCTATCTTATCGCTTAGCTTATAGCCGTAGGCCTGACAGGCCTGACGCGCCATGCGTATGCCGCCGAAGGGGTTTACGCCGCGCTTGAGCGGGCGGTTTGTCTGCATACCCACTATGAGCTCTTTATCTTTATCAATATACCCCGGTGCATAGGCGGTAAGGGAGGACACCGTTTCGGTATCAATATCCAGCACTCCGCCGAACTGTCTTTCAATTTCAAAAAGGGAATTAAGGCGCCCCATCAGCTCCTTGGTGCGCTTTGTGGCCGCCGCCAGAAAGCCGTCATCTCCCTCGTAGGGCACATAATTGCGCTGTATAAAATCCCGTACATTTATTTCCGTTTCCCATATTCCGCCGTTAAAGCTTTGGGGTGTGTTCTGCATGTTTTTCCCTCCGAATAAGTATTGTCTCCAAACGCCGTATCTGTTTGTTTTTATCTCGGCTCAGCACAGCTATGATACTATATGTAGTATATATTGTCAACAAAGCAAGCTATATTTTGATGTGAAAATGCGGATTGTTCGTGTTTTCACTAAATTGCCGTGCAGGGAATGGCGGCTTTGTATTCTCTGTGCTCCTGCTTTTGGAAAATTATAAGCGGAATACAAAAAACAGAGATATAAAAAGCATCTCTGTTTTTTGTATCCGGCTTGAGCCGATGTTTGACACTTCAGCTTTGTTGTATTTTACAATCCTTTATTTCTTTGTAAAGCTCTTGCAGAAGTGAGGAGTATTTATGGCGTTATCGCCGGTTTTCTGATGAGTTATCTCGATTTTATCCAATGTGCAGCCGTTGCACTGAGTGTTATGCAGACATTCGCATACATCGCATTTTACGCCTCTGTTATCCATTTGCGTCACCTCCTTGCGATTGTATTATCTTCATCTTTGCCGAAAAATATACGCGCACATCTCAAAATGTCTGCCTGTTATTGCAGCTGTTTTTTCATAAAAAGCAGGGAATTTCGCAGCTGCCTCCGCTTTGGAGGAATCCGTTAATACCCTGCATCTGTTTTTACGGCATACCGGCAATTTTATCTTGACAAAGCATTTCTTTTCTGATATTATAAACAGGCATTGAAAAATGCTGGGCGGTAATGCCTGCTTGGAGAGATGTCCGAGTGGTTTATGGAGCTGGTCTTGAAAACCAGTGATGCCGAAAGGCACCGTAGGTTCGAATCCTATTCTCTCCGCCAAATTTGATATTTCTTTAATTCGGTTATAGCATGGAGTTGTACCCAAGTTGGCCGAAGGGGCGCCCCTGCTAAGGGTGTAGGTCGGGTTACCGGCGCGAGAGTTCAAATCTCTCCAACTCCGCCAAAAATCAGCAAGTATCGTTTGATGCTTGCTGATTTTTATTTCTTCGCTCTTTCCTTTTCTATCGTTTCTTTTTTCGGTTATTTCATTTTTATTCTTCTTTCTCACATCGTCGCTTTCCGATAAAAGCAAAACAGCCGTTATACCCGCTCACAGCATGGAATTTACCGGCAAAACACCGTTGCTTTTTCCTGTATTCTCTGATATAATGATTAAAGATGAACGATTGTTTAATAAAAATCCTGTAATGCATCAGAATAAGAGGGGGTTATTATGAAAAAAACCGCAGCAACCGTATCCGTTATATTGATTTCACTGCTTTTGCTTCTTTCCGGCTGCGGCAGCCGGAATAAAGAGCAAAGCGGCGGTATTGAAGTGCGGAACAACGGCCAATACATTCAATGGACAAACGGAGACGGGCAATGGCACGATCTTGTTGATATAAAAGAAATTACGAGCTCCGTAAGCAGCAGCATAAGTCAAAAAAGCATTGAAATTGAAAACAGCGGCGGCTATATAAAATGGCGTTATACCGACGGCGAGTGGAATAATCTTGTTTCCGTTTCCTCACTGACCGGCAGAAACGGCGCAGACGGCAAGGATGGCAAAGACGGCGCTGACGGCAGGGACGGCATTAACGGACAAGACGGCGAAAGCATAGAAATATGCCGTGCCGACGGATATGTTCGGTGGCGGTATTATAACGGCGAATGGCAGAATCTTGTGGCTC
>ERZ1026844.2338-NODE-2338-length-10081-cov-5.938859_pt1 | contig 10081 bp, 8 predicted proteins | sample MGYA00380152_ERZ1026844 | MGnify/ENA primary metagenome ERZ1026844 (study PRJEB33269, sample SAMEA4719788) | human gut metagenome | biome: human-associated habitat; feature: organic feature; material: feces | place: Cameroon | collected 2013-10 ... | reverse complement strand
TGGCGGCGCAGGGCATCGGCACCAGTATGCTGCAAATGGGCAACATCGTCCGCAACCCCCGGATATGGATCCCGCCCACGGTAGCCTCCGCCATCACCGGGCCTATCGCCACCTGCATTTTCCGCATGGAGATGAACGGTGCGCCGGTGTCCTCCGGCATGGGCACCTGCGGTCTGGTGGGACAGATCGGCGTCTACACCGGCTGGGTCAACGACATCGCCGCCGGGGTCAAGACCGCCATCACCGGCATGGACTGGCTGGGGCTGGTGCTGATCTCCTTCGTGCTGCCCGCCGTGCTGACGTGGCTTATCGCCATCCCCCTGCGCCGGTGCGGCTGGATCAAGGACGGCGACCTGAAGCTGGACCTGTAAATTCTCATGAACAAAGGAGGCCGTGCCTATGGAGCTCTCGGCAAAGCTGGTACGCGCCCAACTGCATTTTTTCAAGCCCTTTGTGGCCAACTGCTCTTTGGAGACCACCCGCAAGGGGCAGGACAAGCTGGGTGAGCTGATGAGTGTCCTCCACAAGCGGGAGGTCTACATGAAGGACCACGATTTCGGCGCGTTTCAGGGGGCGTGGGTCATGCCCAAGGACGAGCGCCGCTCCGGCGTGATCCTCTATCTCCACGGCGGCGGCTACACCTGCGGCAGCCTGGAGTATGCCAAAGGCTTTGCCGCCACGCTGGCCAGCCAGTGCGGCGTGCGGGTGTTCTGCGCCGCCTATCGGTTAGCGCCGGAGAATCCCTATCCCGCGGCGGTGGACGACGCGCTGGAGGCTTATCGCTACCTGTTGAAGAAGGGCTATGCGCCCCGGCAGATCCTGCTGTGCGGCGAGAGCGCCGGCGGCGGACTGATCTACGCCCTGTGCCTGCGGCTGCGGCAGGAGGGCTTGGAGCTGCCCTGTGGGCTTATCGGCATTTCCCCGTGGGTGGACCTCACCGGCTCAGGGCAGTCCTACGAGACGAACCGGGACAACGACCCGTCCCTCACCCAGGAGCTGCTGGAGTTCTATGCCAAGTGCTATACCACTGACCCCGCCGATCCGCTGTGTTCGCCGCTGTTCGGCGACCTCGCCGGCTTTCCGCCGTCCCTGCTGTTCGCCGGCGGGGACGAGATATTGCTGGACGATGCCCGGGCGCTTCACGAGAAGCTGGTGCAGAGCGGCTGCAGGAGCACGCTGCACATCGCACCGGAGCGGTGGCATGCCTATGTGCTGTATTGCCTCAGTGAGAACATGGAAGAGGATATGGCGGCCATCGACCGCTTTCTGACCAAGAACCTGTCCCCGGCCCGCAGCCTGCGCTGGATGCGGCTGGACAATGCGGCCAAGATCTATCCCGCCGCCAAGCGGCGGAACTGGAACAATTTCTTCCGCCTGTCCGCCACGCTGACCGAGCCGGTGGACACGGAGGTGCTGCGCCGGGCGCTGGATGTTACGGTGCGCCGGTTTCCCTCCATCGCCGTGCGGCTGCGGCGGGGCGCGTTCTGGTACTACCTGGAGGAGATCCCCAAAGCGCCGGCCATACAGGCGGAGAAGAGCTGCCCGCTGGCCCACGCGCCGTTTTATGAGGTGCGGCAGTGTGCGTTCCGGGTGCTGGTGTATCATGAGCGGATCGCGGTGGAGTTTTTCCACGCCCTCACCGACGGCACGGGGGCGCTGGTGTTTCTGAAATCCCTGCTGGCGGAGTATCTGAGCCAGAAGTATGGGCTGGTCATCCCGGCGGAGAAGGGCGTGCTGGGTCGGCTGGAAGAACCCTCGGCGGAGGAGGTGGAGGACAGCTTCGCCCGCTATGCCGGGGATGTGAAGCTGAGCCGCAGGGAGGCCACGGCCTATCACCTCAGCGGTACACCCGAGCCGGACGGCTATAAGGATATTGTAACCATGATGATCCCGGCGGACAAGCTCCGGGACTGTGCCAGGGGCTTCGGCATCTCCGTGACAGAGCTGCTGTGTGCCGCCATGATGCAGGCTATCCTGGACATCCAGGCGAAGGACGTTCCGCGCCGCGCCGCCCGGAAGCCGGTGAAGGTGCTGCTGCCGGTAAATCTGCGGACTCTGTTCCCCAGCGCCACGCTGCGGAACTTTGCGTCCTATATCACACCGGAGATCGATCCCCGGATGGGGGACTGCTCCTTCGATGAGCTGTGCCAGCTGGTACACCACAAGATGGGCATGGAGAACAACCGGCGCACCATGCGGGCCAAGTTTGCCGCCAACGTGGCCAGCGAGCGCTCACCGGTGCTGCGGGTCATGCCGCTGTTCATCAAGAATATCGCCATGAAGGCTGTGTTCGACGCGGTGGGCGAGTGCAAATCCTGCCTGTGCCTGTCCAACCTGGGAAGGGTGGAGCTGCCGGAGGTGATGACGCCCTACGTGACGCGGATGGACTTCATCATCGGCGTGCAGGCCCGCGCGCCCCACAACTGCGGCGTGATCACCTGGAACGGCACGGCGTATATCAACTGCATCCGCAATATCCGGGAGCCGGCGCTGGAGCTGGCGTTTTACCGCGTGCTGCACCGCCTTGGCCTGCCGGTCAAGGTGGAGAGCAACACCCGTTGAGGAAAAGAGGAGACGATATGTATTGCATCAAATGCGGCGTAGAGCTGGCGGACAGCGAGAAGGTCTGTCCCCTGTGCGGAACACGGGTGTTTCACCCGGACCTGCCCTGTGGTAATGGGGAGCCGCCTTATCCTCCGGCAGAGCATCTCAACGAGGAGGTCAGCCGGGTGGGAGCAATGTTCGTGGTGACGGTGTGTATGCTGCTGCCGGCGGTCATTTGCGTACTGGTGGACTGGCGGGTGAACGGCGGGATCGTATGGTCCGGCTTCGCGGTGGGCGGCTTGCTGCTGCTGTATGTGCTGACGGTGCTGCCCCTGTGGTTCAAGCGGCCCAATCCGGTGATCTTCGTGCCGGTGGACTTTGCGGCCATCGGCGTATATCTGTTGTATATCGACCTGGCCACCCGGGGCGGTTGGTTTTTCAGCTTCGCCCTGCCGGTAACAGGCGCGGCCATGGTGCTGGTGACGTCGGTGGTGACGCTGCTGCGGTATGTTCCCTCCGGAACGCTGTATACGCTGGGCGGCGGGCTGATCCTGGCCGGAGGGTACGCCGTGCTGGTGGAATTCCTGCTGAACGTCACATTCCACCTTCACGACACGTTTCTGTGGTCCTTCTACCCGCTGGCAGTGTGCGTGGTGCTGGGTGCTATGCTGCTGGTCGTCGCGGTGTGCAAGCCGCTGCGCCGGTCGCTGCACAAGAAGTTTTTCATTTGACGGCAGGGCATCTGTGCGGAGAGAAAGAGATATGTGCAGAGGGAGAAGTATTTTCCGTGCCGCGCTGTTGGCGGCGGTACTGCTGACATTTTTGCTGCCGGTGACGGCGTGGGCGGAGGAAGGGCCGCAGTTTCAATTTGTACTGTCGGTGGACGGCGAGACGGAGGAGCAGGTGCAACCCGGGGATACCGTTACGGCGGCACTGCATCTGGAGCGCACCGACAGCGATGGCCGCTTCGCTATGTACGCTATGCAGGACGAGGTGGTCTATGATCCCGCGTTCCTGCAGCTCCTGCCGGAGAACATCATGACGGCCGACGGCGTGCGGACGGCAGACGTTGCGGCGGCTGACGGCTGCAGGGCCTGCTATTTCAGCTTTGTGGCCTTTGACGGCGCTGCGAACTGGGAGGCGGACACGGTGGTGGCCCTGTTTCAGTTCAAAGTGGTCGGAGAGGATGGCGCATCGACGCTGCGCAGCCGGAATTTCCTGGTGTCCCGGGAGGACGGACGGGAAAGATATGCCGCGTCATCCGCCGACGCGGCGATGGTGGTCAGCGACCAGTGCGTCGTGAAGTTCGATACCGGCGGCAGCGTGCTGCCGCCCCAAACGGTCGGGCGCGGACAGTGCCTGTCCGCGCCCGGTACACCGTTGCGGGAGGGATACCGTTTTACCGGCTGGTATACGGACCAGGCGCTGACACAGTCCTGGGATATTTCCACACCTGTTACGGCGAACATGACGCTGTACGCCGGCTGGGAGGCGGAGACGAGTGCGGCGGGCACATCGCCCTGGTGGGCGCTACTGGCCCTGCCGGGCCTGGCGGTGATGGCGCTGCGGGTGAAAAAATCCCGGAATTGAAGAAAAGCTGAGGGCAGACACATCAGGCAAAGCCCCATAAGGATGTTTTTTGCAGGGATACGGTGTAACCCCACAATCGGGGTTGCACCGTTTTCTCTTTTTCAGGCGGTTCCTGATGCAGTAGCCTGTCCCGGTATTTATCCTGCTCGGCTTTCATTTTCTCATAAAGACGAGCGTTGTAATCTGTTTCGTTCATAGCGAACACCTCCTTCAAAATAGAAATAGCCGCCTGATTTCTTTTGAAAACCAAGCGGCTATGTACGCTATATTCAGTTCGACAAATAGGAATTTGTCAATCAAACGCAAGCAGGTTTCCGATGGGAATTGAAAAGCCAAGAGCCTTGTACATCTGTACGTCGCAATCTGCACATCCGACTGTTAGTGAGGAAACTCCGCTTTCCAGACGGGCAAACTGAACCAATTGATGCGCTATGCCTTTATGCCGGTATTCAGGGAGTATGTAGAAGTCCTCAAACACACCGCTTGGAAGATAATTGAATGTTGAAAAGCCAACCGTGACTGAACAGCAGCCAATTAAAGCCTTTTCATCATACGCGCCAAAGAAAAGGATACTGTTTGCTTTGATTGCTTCCGTCATCCGTTCTTTTCCCGCTAAATCAGGTTCATCTTCCTTGATTTCTTCTTTGTATAACCTTTGCAGTTTCCACAATGCTTCAATCTGAGAAGCATCAATTCTCTTATAATCCATCGTTATCCTCACAAATCCCGATTTGTCATTCTGATTTAAGAATAGTATACTACGATATTGTGACTTTTTCTACCGTCAAGTTCGCAGTATGTGTCTGCGGTATGGGGTTGCTCCCATACCGCAGACGGATCATCTTTCCGGCTCGTTTTTGCGCTTTGTACTTCTCTGAACCGGAACGGAGAGCAGCTCTCTTGTGTGCTCGACCAGCTGTTTTTCAATGGCTGTCAGCCGCTGCTCCGGCAAATTGAGGGACGGATGACGGGTGGCCTGTCCGCCCGCCGTTGACTGGCAGACCATGGCTTTTTCTTACATTTGCCTGACGAAATCTTACATTTTTGTAAGATACGGGCCGGTGGATACAGGGACGATCAGATCAGCTTTATACAGCGGATGTCCGGTGCCAGCGATGCTGCGAAGTCGTCACCGTCGGACATACGGCCCACGATGCTTCCGTAGTGGGTGGGAACGGCGATCTGCGGGCGCAGCACATTGGCCAGCGATGCTGCCTCCGGGGCAGTCATGGTGTACGTGCCGCCGACGGGCAGAAAGGCCACGTCACAGGTCACCGCACGGGCCTCCGGCGTGTCGTCGGTGTCTCCCGCCACATACACGCGGCAGCCGTCCAACTCCACTACGTAGCCCACCCAGCTGTTGGCCTGGGGGTGAAACGGCTTGCCCACATTGTACGCGGCAACGGCATCAAAGGCAATGCCCTTGACGGTCTCATGCGTTCCGGGGAGCACTGTCAGCAGCTGTGCGGGGCTGAACCCGGCCGCCTGCGCTGCCGCCAGGCAGCTTTCAGGCAGCACCAGCACCGCGTCCGGCTTCATGACCCGCCGGATGTCCTCCGGCGAGAAGTGGTCATAGTGCTCGTGGGTGATGAAAATTACATCACCGTCCCGAGGGGAGCCCTTTACCTGGAACGGGTCGAACCACACCACGGTGTCGCCGCCGTAACGGATGCTGCTGTGGCAGTTGATGGAGAAGTGATCCATCAGAGCGTTGATGTTGTGCATACTGTGTCCTCCTGTGTTCTGAATGGTCTTTGGGCTTGTTTGCAGCGCTTCGAAGTGATACCGGGGCTTGCCCAGACTCTTTTTGCCGTATTCGATGGCCTCTGCGGGACAATAACAGATGCAGGCCATGCAGTGGGTACAATTTTCACTCCAGACGGGCTTCCCATCCCGCAGCACAATGCTGTTGGCAGGGCAGCGCCGGGCGCATTGGCCGCAGCTGATGCAGGCATTGCTGACAGTAAAGGCGTCTGCCCTGACAAAGCAGGAATAGAAAACGGGGTTTACCGGTCCGCTCATAAAACGGTCATAAAGGTTGTTTCTCGTGGGAGCAAAGGGCTGACCGGCGCGGATGGCGGCTATGGCGCGGTCAATACTCGGTTGAGCCGCGGCCACGATCTGCCGTGCCTCATCGACGTGCGGGGCGTTGAACATGGCAATGTAGTTCTCCGGCATGACGATCTGTGCCGTGCCCATGCAGACAAGACCTTTTGCCTGACAGAGCATCCGGTTATATTTGTCGGCGCTGCCGATCTCGCTGCCGCAGGTCATGACGAACCATGCGTGCCTTGCTCCCTGAAGCGGTGTCTTCAGCAGCCAGTCTCTCACAAGGCGGGGAATGCGCCAGGCGTAGGTAGGCGTGACGATGACAAGATGTTCGCCGGCCTTTATGGGAGAGATGTCGTCGGCTTTGATGCGGTCATTCATACGGAGCAGCGTGTCATCCAGCGCCTCCGCTATACGTCCGGCGACGTATTTGCTGTTGCCTGTGCCAGAAAAGTAAAAAATCATATCCATGCTCCCTTGCGGCGGCGGAGATGGAGTGGGGCGAGCTCCGCCGTATATATGCGGTAAACCGCTTTCCTGCATTGTACCAGCATAAGGTAAAATGCGCAATATGGTTGTTGGAGTTGCGGCGCGCAAATCTGTCAGCTGCTTGTCCCTTCCGGCCCAATGTATTATGCTGAGAATGACAAGCTCACCTCCTGCGCCGCAGTAATCAAGGATAAGAAAAATCCCTCTGAAATCAACGATTTCAGAGGGGTTTGGTCCGAGATGGGAGACTCGAACTCCCGGCCTGATGGTCCCAAACCTATGTCTGAACTTTCAGCGAGGGGTCTTGCGCCCTCTTTGGCACTTTCCGGCACTCCTGCGGTTCCTCTTTGGAACTCTATTGGCCTGTTTATTTCAGCCACCGCTTTCGGCTTTTGGGATTTGTGTGGGATTGAATTCTGTATATTAAAAGTGCTTCCGACCGGGTTTACCTCCAACAGCGGGTGCTTTTTGCCGCAGAGAGCAGCTCAGAAACTGCGCCGCATAAACAAAGAAATAAGCGCGATGACAAAGAAACAAACAGGCTGACTTGGATGATAGCCAGCCTGCTGAGCGAAGATGCTTATTCGATGTTTTGCCTTTCAGCAGCAATGCGTGTTCTTTTACCAGAGAATGCAATGCCGATTTTTATAATTGACGTAACATTCATTGCCTGCAAATCAACGCTGTATGCACGGTCGTTAATCTGCTGCAAGGCAACATTAGCAAGGCCTTCAAGCTGTGCTTCAGAGCGGTCTTTTCCAGCCTTTAATTCAATCAGAATACCAGGAAGCCGCTTATTCAAAGGAAGCATCTGAATATCAAATCGTCCATCACCAGCTTCGCGATTGGAGGTAATGCGATAGCTGTTGTCCATCACAGCGCACATACCCAATATCAGACCATGGTAAAATGTTTCGTCGGCAGCATCGTGGAAGCTTATTGTTTGGAGCAGAAACTTCTCCAAGGTTTTTTGCAGTGAGTCGCTATCTACCTTGTAGATAGCTTCCTGAATAGAAATAGCAACGGAGCGAGGAATAATATTCTCAAGCTGAGAGAGAATTTCCTTGCTGTAGACGAAAGAAATCTCTTTGTTGGGCAGAGCCACTTCGCACATATAATCCTCGCCGTAAGACTGGTCGCAGCTCACAGCCTTCAAATAACCTGCCACCAGCAGGAAGCTGTAAACAGAGGACGGATCATTCTGAATCTGCGGATAAATGACGCCAGTGTCGATGTGCGTAACGAAGGATTCGCCCTTCATCAACAGCTCCAGACGCTCCATAATATCCGGCGTTGCAGAAGCCAGCACCTCGCGGATGATGTCATTGCTTCCGGTAGACTGCCAGAATGCTTTGGGACGGCAGTTATTATTGAAGTATCCAATGACAGACCAGGGATTAAAAATCTCGGTATTGCCGAAAAGGTAACCATCATACCAGTCGCAGAGCTCCTGATATTTATCAGAAGCATGATAGTAGTCTGCCATCTCGCGTACTTCGCTTGAAGTGAAGCCGAAATATTCACTGTAGCGCTCGTCTAAAATCGAGTTGATTTTCAGGTTGTTCAGGCCGCTGAAGATACTTTCCTTGGCAACACGCAGGATGCCGGTCAGGAAACCATAGCTCAGATGCGGATTGTCCTTCAGACCACCGGAGAACAGGTTTCGCATGAACCCGATGATCGTGTCGTAGAAGCCGCTCACATGGCCCTGCTGAATGGGAGTATCATATTCGTCAATGATGACGATAGGTGCAGCGCCGTGGTGCTTATGGAGAAACAGCGTCAGTGTCCGCAGGGACATTTGATATTCCACTTCGTCAGCGGCTTCTGTTGCAAGAAGGGAATATTCCTCTTTTTCGTAATCACTAAGTGCGGAGCTGGATGCCAACTCGTCGTGGCGGCGGAATTCCTGCGCGATCAGCTTTTGGAGTGTCTGATAGGTTTCTTCCCAAGAGGTGTATTTAACATCCTTGAAGGACAGGAAGATCACAGGGTACTTTCTATGGTGGGCAAGATAGGCTTCTCCGCAGGACCAGATTTTCTTATCTCTGAAGTAAACGGAAGTGTCCTCGGTCGTCTTTTCGAAGAAAGTGCGGAGCATATCCATGTTCAACGTTTTGCCAAAGCGTCTGGGGCGGGTAAATAGGGATACTTTGGGGCGCTCGTCCAGAAACTCCTTGATCATTAAGGTCTTGTCCACATAGTAGTAGTTTTTGCAGGCGTCCCGGTAATCAGATACGCCAATGGGCAACGGCTTGCGCGCAGATGATGCTGCGGGCTTTACCTCACTCCGATGACCACGCTTATCCATCGGCTTTTGAGCGCTGTCCGGGATAAACCACTGCCTGCCCTCCTTATACGCGCCGGAAATGCGTCCGGCTTTGCAAAGCGCATTGACCCGCCGTTCGGTGATCCCCCAAGCGGCAGCCGCTTCTTTGATCGTCATATTGGAACACCTCCATTGCAGTTCGTCAAGAATATTATAACCGCTGCTCCGAACAAAATCAACTATATTATTCCGAATAATATCGGCGTTATTCGGAACGGTAGTTTTCCTGAAGATATGCCGTTCTTTTCAGTAGCTATTTCCTGCTTTCTGTGATATTGTTCGTTTGCCAAAAGGAGGCGACGATATGCAGAAAGAAAATACCATGACAGTCGGGCAGTGGTGCGGCCAGTGGTTCATCGACAACCGCCCTAAGTGGAACGGCAACACCGAGGGCGGGTATCGCAATCTGATTTACAGCCACATCCTCCCCAGCATCGGAAGTGTGGCGCTCTCTGACCTGACAAAGCAGACCATCACCGGCTTCTATAACGATTTGCGAAACCAGGGACTCGGAGCCAGAAGTGTCTGGTGCGTCCATTTGCTCCTGCGGCGGTGCATGGACAAAGCGGCACAGGACCAGCTTATTCCCTACAACCCGGTGCGGCTCTGCCAGGAATCAAAGGCGGAGGGATACAAAGCAGCCCCTCTGCGCCTGGGACAACTCCAGCGTTACCTGAACGCAACGGAACAGCTCGGCGTGCTCCCTCTCATCTACACAGGACTATCAAGCGGCCTGCGGCAATGTGAACTGATCACCTTGTCGTGGGCCGATTTTTATGTCCGCTACAGGTACATCCTCAAGGGTCAGCGGTTGCTGACGCTTAACGTCAAAGCAGAACGCCTTCTGAAGCAGATACCGGAAACTGACTCGCCCTATGTGTTCCGCAATCCCAAAACCGGAGCGGAGTATAAACTCCACGAGTTCTACTATCTACACAAGAAAATCCTGAAACAGGCCAGACTCCCGTGGGTGGCATTCCGGGATCTGCAGCGCCAGTGCATGGAGGTGGGAATATGACGCTTCGGGAATACATCAGCTTCTGGCAGGAAACCTATGACAAGCATCAGAGCAGGCCGACT
>ERZ1026844.2335-NODE-2335-length-10084-cov-15.802174_pt1 | contig 10084 bp, 9 predicted proteins | sample MGYA00380152_ERZ1026844 | MGnify/ENA primary metagenome ERZ1026844 (study PRJEB33269, sample SAMEA4719788) | human gut metagenome | biome: human-associated habitat; feature: organic feature; material: feces | place: Cameroon | collected 2013-10 ... | reverse complement strand
TCGGCCATAATGGCCTTGTCGTCTTTGTCCTTAAACTGCTCCTCGAACAGGTCGTTCAGCTTCTTTTCCAGCCGTGCAGAAAAGTCCGCCGCCGCTGCATTTGTCTGTCCCGCGGCAGGCGTCTGCGCGATCTCTTTTACCTTCGCGGCAATCAGGTCATCCCTGTTCTGGCCGTCCGCTGTGACATCCGCACTGGTCACCGTCACGGTCACATACTGCTTGGTGCCCACATTCTGCAGGGTGTAGCCGCTGCCGCCGCCAAGGATCCAGAACTGATTATTGCTGGTGGAGGGTGCCTCCATCACCAGCTTGCCGTCGGAGACGGACAGCCGCTGGCCATCGTCGTTGGTCAGTATGTAGTACCCATTGTTGTAATAGGTCAGCCGCAGCATCATGGCGTCAGCCGCCGCCGTCAGCGTGGAGAAGCTCTTTCCGAGGCCGTGGTTCTGTTCGCCGTTGTTATTGTAGAGCAGGGTGTACTTTCCCTCGGGGATGTCCGGGTCGGAATGGGTATAGCGCATCACCAGCGCGTCCGCCGGCTCGTTCACGTGCAGGCGGCTATACACCGAGGTCTGCACGCCGCCGCTGTTGATGTTGAAATATGCCATGGAGCGCCCATAAATGCCGTACTTCTTGGCGGTCAGCGTCTCCATGTTGTCCTCTTTCCACTTGCCGTTGGTGTCCAGCTTGCTGCACTCGGCGTAGATGGCGGCGATCAGCTCCGCCTCGCTCTGGTTCTTGAAACCGCCCAGCGCCTTGAAGGCGCGGCAGATGACGCCGGTGGCGCCGCTCATGCCGTCGGTGTTTTTGGTGGAACCATAGGTGGCGCCCACGCCGTGATGGACGCTGCGGCTCCAGAACACGTTTTTCAGCGCGTTGGAGTAGTTGTCAATGTCGAAGCCCTTGTACTGCCCTTCCACATTGGCCACAAGCTGGGTGTACTGGGTATCTCTCCAGAAATCCGTCTGCGCCTGAGCAAACTCGGTGCGGTTGTTCCGACCGATCTCCTGCCATGTGTTCTTGAAGTTGGAGCCGAAGCCGGGGTAGTACTGGCCGCTGGTGTTGTAGGCGTAGGCGTTGTACAGCCTGTCGCCGAACCCGCGGTAGACGGCGCTGTCGGACTTCTTCAGCCAGTCCATAAAGCTGGTCACCGTCTTCTCCACGAACATATACAGGCCGTAGGACGTGCCGCCGCTGTCGCCGTCCACGTTGGAAATGCGGCCCGGATCCGCGTTGGTGCCCGTCTCGTAATACTGGCTCAGCGAACCGAGATCGATTTCCGTCCACGGTTTGCTGGCCGCCAGCAGTATCGTGGTCGCGCAGCTCACCACCATCACTGCCGCCAGCACCAGTGCCATGCCCCGTTTTGTCCTTTTCATGTCATTCCACCCTGCCTTATCTCTGAGTTGTATGGGAAGCGCCGGCGGCGGGAAAGCCCCTCCGCCGATTTACATAACAATAGTCATGTGTAGTATACCATCGGTCTGCGTCGTTGTCTACCAAAAAAACGAGAAAAACACAAAAAATATGAAAATTTTGTCACCGGCGCCACAAGATTTGGGTGGATTTATGGCGCGGAATGGCGTATAATGGCCGCAGGCTGACAAAAATACGCAAGGAGAAATCAATTTATGTCAACGAATACGAAAAAGAAACACGGCACCGGTGCGGCGGTGGTACTCATCGTGCTGTGCCTGCTGGCGCTGGGCACGCTGGGATATATCATTTGGCGGCAGTTTAATCCCGTGGTGCCGGAGACGGCGGCGGGCTATGTGGCCGCCGCCGGGACCACCGCCCCTGTGTATGACGAAAACGGGACTCAGCTGGGTTCCCTGGTCCGCGGTTCTGCGGTGCAGTACGTTGCTGAGGACGCCGAGGACGGCGCGGACCGCATCCGCGTGGTCAACGGCGAGGGCTATGCCTATCTGGACGCGGCCAACCTGACCGCAGACTACAACGGCGCGGTGCTGGCCGATACCGTCTACGCCCTGCGGGGCATGAGCCTGACGGACGAAACGGGCGCGGTCCCCGGCTGCGCGGTGGAAAAGGGCATGGCGCTGACCGTCACCGGCTTTGACGGCCTGGACGAGAACGGCGAGGTCCTGCGCTGGGCCGTCAGCTGTGACCGGGGCGAGGGGTACATCGACGGAGAGAACGTCCGCATGACGGAGGAGGAAGCGCTGGCGCAGTATGACGACGCGCTCTACCAGCGCCACGCCGCGCGGGGCGACGCCTGGGGCGGCGGCGACGCGGCCGGCCTGGACTACTACCCCACGGAGAAGCCGGCCTTCACGGACAATGTGATGCCCGACGAGGTGCGGGCGCTGTACCTGAACGGCAGCGCCATTCAGTATGCGGACAGCTATATCCGGCTGGCGGAGGGTACCGGCATCAATGCCTTTGTGGTGGACATCGTGGACGGCACGGCGGTATCCTACGCCTCCCCGGTCATGCAGCAGTACAGCCCGTCCGCCTACGCCGCGGCTCAGGACACTATGGAGGGCTTCAAGGCCAACGTGCAGAAGCTCCGCGACGCCGGCTACTACGTCATCGGCCGCATCACGGTGTTCAACGACGCCCACCTGGCCGCCGACCACCCGGAGTACGTCATCTCCGACCTGAACGGCACGCCCCTGAAGATCAGCTCCATGTACTGGCCCAGCGCCTACAACCGCACCGTGTGGCAGTACAAGGTGGAGCTGGCGTTGGAGGCCGCGGCGCTGGGCTTCAACGAGATCCAGTTCGACTACATCCGCTTCCCCGACGGCGCGTACAAGTATGAGCAGGCCGGTACCATCGATTACAAAAACACCTACGGTGAGAGCAAGGCCCAGGCGGTCCAGCGGTTTCTGATCTACGCCGCGCAGCGGCTGCATGACGCCGGGTACTACATCTCCGGCGATGTGTTCGGCGAGTGCGCCAACGCCTATGTGACGGCCTGCGGTCAGTACTGGCCGGCCATCAGCTCCGTGGTGGACGCCATCTCCGGTATGCCCTACCCCGACCATTACAGCGCACAGGGCGACTATAAGCCCTGGGAGCACCCCTATACCACGGTCCACAACTTCGGCGAGAGCGCCATGGCCCGCCAGAGCGAGACGGCGTCTCCCGGCGCGGTACGCACATGGATACAGTGCTACAACGCCATTCGGGAGCCGTACAACCACTACGGCGCGGCAGAGCTGGCCGACGAGGTCCGGGCCCTCCGCGACGCCGGGTGCACCGGCGGCTTTATGACCTGGAACGGCGCGTCCGACATCGACAAATACGCCGAGGTCATCTCCGCCCTGAGCTGATATGAACGCAAAAAAGAAAGCCCGCATGGGCTTTCTTTTTGCTTATTGCGCTTCCATGGCCTTCTGGGCAAAGCTGTTGTCCACCAGCTTGTCGAAATCCACCCACTGGTCCTTCTCCAGCTCGCCGGCCTCGGTCATCACCGTCTCCAGCCGTTCCAGCGCCGACCGCGCCATCATCGGCCCCGCGTTCCATGCATCAATCTGCCGGTGCCGGGCGGTAACGGCCTCCAGGGTATCCAGGTCCGTATCCGGGAACTGATCGATAATGGCCTCCGCCACCTCCCGGTCTGTGTGGTCCACGATCCACTGCTGCGCCCGCGCGATGGCGTTGGCAAAGCCCTGAATGACCTCCGGATGCGCCGTCATATAACTCTGGCTGGCGAAATAGGCGGTGTAGGGGATCTCCCCGGACGCCTCGCCGATGGAGCAGAGGATATACCCGTGTCCGGCGCGCTCTACCTCCGTGGCGGTGGGCTCAAACAGCGTCACATAGTCCCCCTGTCCGCCGGTGAAGGCCCCGGCCATCATGTTGAACTGCACCGAGGTGTCCACCACCGCGTCCTCCTGGGGTACGATGCCGTGCTGCTTGAGGACGTATTCCAGCGTCATCTCCGGCACGCCGCCCTTGCGCCCGCCGATGATGGTCTTGCCCTTCAGGTCGTTCCAGTCGAAGGCCTCGTCGCTGCGGCCCACCAGGAACGAGCCGTCCCGCTTGGTCAGCTGGGCGAAGATCACCGGCAGATCGTCCTTGCCCTGCGCGTGGATATAGATGCAGCTCTCCGGCCCGGCCAGGCCGATGTCCGCGCCGCCGGATACCACGGCGGTCATCACCTTGTCGGCGCCGCCGCCGTTGCTCAGCTCGATGTCCAGCCCCTCGTCGGCGAAGAACCCCTGGCTCATAGCCACGTACTGCGGCGCGTAGAACACCGAGTGCGTCACCTCGCTGAGCCGGACCGTGATGTTTTTCGTCTCCGTACCAGCGGTATCGCCGGTATCAGTCCCCGCGCCGCAGCCGGTCAGCAGGTTGAGCGACAGCAGCGCGGCCATACAAATGCAGATAAGTTGCTTTTTCATGCACGTACCCCCCATAGATGATTTAAGAATGCTTCCGCCCGCAGCACCAGCAGGTACATTCCCACCGCCGCCAGCCCCAGCACCAGCACGCTGGCCATGACCAGGTCCATGTTGAATACCTGGGAGCCGTAGACGATGAGATACCCCAGCCCGGCCCGGGATACCAGGAACTCGCCCATGATGACGCCCACCCAACTGAGTCCCACGTTCACCTTCAGTGTGGAGAACAGCGTGGGGCAGTTGGCCGGGAACACCAGCAGCCACAGGATCTGGCGCTTGTCAGCGCCCAGCGTCCGCATCAGCCGCAGCTTCTCCGGGTCGGTGGTGCGGAAGCCGGTGTACATACTCAGGATGGTGACGATGAGTGAAATGGCCAGCGTCATGGTGACGATGGCCCCCATGCCCGCGCCCATCCACACGATGAAGATGGGCCCCAGGGCTGTTTTCGGCAGTGCGTTCAGCACCACCAGGTACGGGTCCAGAATGCGGGCGGCGGTGTCCGACCACCACATGGCCACGGCGACGGCCGTGCCCAGCACTGTCCCGGCGGTAAAGCCCAGCACCGTCTCGCCGATGGACACCGCCGCGTGGTGCCACAGCTCACCGGAGGCGCACAGCCGCCACAGGGCCTGCACCATGCGGCTGGGACTGCTGACCAGAAAGCCGTCGGACAGCCCCAGCCGGCAGCTGAGCTCCCACACGGCAAACAGCCCCGCCACCAGCGCGATCTGCCAGATACGCACCCGGCGCTTTTCGCGGCGCACGGTCCTCAGGTACGCCGCACGGCGGGGCGAAGGCGTTTTCTCAGGCATGAACGTCCAGCTCCTTCCATATGGCGTTGAAGTACCGGTGAAATTCCGGCGTGTCCCGGCGCTCCAGCGGCGGCAGACCACGCAGCGCACCCATGTCCATCTCCGCCTTCACCACGGCGGGGCGGCGGGACAGCACCACCACCCGGTCGGACATACTCACCGCCTCAGCGATGTCATGGGTGACCAGCAGGGCCGTTTTCCCCTCCTGCCGCAATATGCGCCAGATATCCGCCGACACCGCCAGCCGTGTCTGGTAGTCCAGGGCGGAAAAGGGCTCATCCAGCAGCAATATCTCCGGCTCAGTGGCCAGGGTCCGGATCAGGGCGCAGCGCTGGCGCATACCGCCGGAGAGCTGGCAGGGCCGCTTTTTGGCAAAGGACGCCAGCCCGTAGCGCTCCAGCAGCCGGGACACGTGCGCATAGGCCGCCGGGTCCTTCTCACCACGGACCGTCAGCCCCAGCGTCACGTTGTCCCATATATTCCGCCACTCGAAAAGCTGGTCCCGCTGGGGCATAAAGCCGATTTTTGGCGACGTGCCCTGTACCGTCCGGCCGTCGATCTCGATAGCGCCGCCGCTGAGGGGCTCCAGACCGGCAATGGCGCTGAGCAGGGTGGATTTGCCGCAGCCGGAGGGCCCCACTAAACTGACGAACGCGCCCTCCTCCACCGTGAAGGACACGTCCCGCACCGCCTCCACCTCGCCGTCCGGGGCTTGATAGCAGGCGGCGGCATGACGGAGCGTAATGCTCATATCCTATGTGACCTCCTGTCGGGAATGATGGGAGACTTCTCTCCGTGGTCATTCTACGCAGGAGGGACCCTCGGGGTGCCCTACGGCAGCAGATACGGTGCCAGCAGCGCCGCCAGTCCTGCTGACAGCGCCGCCTGCACCGCCTTGGCCGGCAGATACAGCCGCAGGGAGATACCGCTGCCCGCCGTCACCGCCGCTGTCTGGCAGTGGACGCTGAGCCCGCCCCAGCCCAGCAGCGCCGCCGCGGTGACGAAGCCCCGGCGGTCCGGTGTCAGGCGCAGGATACCGTTGGTCAGCTCCAGCACCCCAGCCGCCAGCGGCGGCAGGGGACCGATGAGCCCCTCCGCCAGACGCAGCAGCACCAGAAAGAATACCACGAACCCGCACACCCGGGCCATGGCGGACACCGCCCCCTCCACCGCCCGGAGAAACTGCCCCGTCAGTCCGGTTTGCGGCGGCACAGGCCGTTTCGGCATGGCGGTGACGGGCAGCGGGCGGCGGCAGAACAGCAGACCCGTCAGCAGCGCGGCGACACAGTGCAGCAGATACAGCCAGACCCCCGTCCGGGCGCTGCCGAATACCGACACCCCCGCCACGCCGATGGCAAAGGCCGGGCCGGCATTGTTGCAGAACGTCAGCAGCCGCGCCCCCTCGGCAGGGGACAGCTCTCCCCGGCGCACCAGCTCCGCCGCCGTCCGCGCCCCCACAGGATAGCCGCCCACCAGCCCCAGCAGCAGGGCGGCGCACCCCGCACCGCCGCAGCGGAATAACTGCCCGAAGGGACGTGCCAGCGCCCGGCCCGCCGCCTCCGCTGCCCCCAGCGCCACCAGCAGGGACGAGACGGCAAAAAACGGGAACAGCGCCGGTATCACCGACGTCAAACACAGCTGTACGCCGTCCCGCACCGCCTGGGCCGCCGTCTCTGCCTGCCGCAGCAGCAGTATCGCCAGCGCCCCGCTGCCCAGCAGCGCCAACATGCGCTTTATCATCACCATCACCGGTCCCCAGCCTATGCGCGCCGCCGCCGGGAAATACCCCGGCCCGGACAGGCAAGTTCCGGTGCGTCCGCGCATAGCGTTCTGTATCATCCGCAGGGAGGTGACGGTGTGGCGGGACTGAAAAAGAAGCTGGCCCAGGTGGGCCAGGAGGCGCTGGAGCGCCTGGAGCTGCCGGTGAACATCGCCGCCGGCGTGGCCCGGATCGAGCTGCTGGGCAACCGGGAGCTGTATATGGACCGGCACCGGGGCGTGCTGGCCTACACCACCGAGGCGGTGGACGTCAACGGCGGCGGCGTGGTGGTCCGCGTCCGGGGCCAGGACCTGCAGCTGCTGGTGATGACGGAGCAGGAGCTGCGGATCACCGGAAAAATATCCGGCATCGAACTGGTGGAGTAAGGGGGGCGCCGTGTACCGTAAAGCAGTGAATTATCTCCGCGGTCAGGCGGTGGCTGAGGTGGTCTGCACCGCGCCGGAGCGCGTGGTGAACCTGTGCGCCGCCCACGGCATTCCCTTCTGGGACCTGACTTGGCTGACGGAGACATCCTTCCGCGTGACCACCACCCTGTCCGGCGCGCGGCGCCTGGCCGAGGTGACGGCGGACATCGGCGCGCAGGTGACCGTGTGCCGAAAGTCCGGCGCGCCGGAGCTGTGGCGGCGGTGCAGGCACCGGTATGTGCTGCTGGCGGCGGCGCTGGTGCTGCCGCTGCTGCTGGCGGTGGGCAGCGCCTTCATCTGGGATTTCGAGGTCACCGGCAACGACACCGTCCCCACGGAAAGCGTATTGCAGGCACTGGAACGATGCGGCGTGCGCGTGGGCACGCGCGGTGTGGGTCTGGACCAGGACGAGCTGCGGAACCGGGTGCTGCCGCTGCTGCCGGACGTGGTGTATCTGGCGGTGAACGTCAGGGGCTGCACCGCCCACGTGCAGGTGGTGGAGCGCGTCCGCCCGCCGCATCTCTACCGGGACAGCGACGTGCAGAACATCGTGGCGGCCAGAGACGGGCTCATCACGAAGATCGAGGCGCTGGACGGGGTGACCTGCGCGGCGGTGGGCGAAACGGTGCAGGCGGGGCAGGTGCTGCTGTCCGGGGTGGCTGACTCGCCCCGGGGCTGCCGGTATATGCGGGCCACCGGGCGGATCTGGGCCCGGACATGGTACGAGTGGACGGTGCCCGTACCTCTGGAGACGGTGCTGAAGGACGGCACGGAGCCCGTGAAGACCCTTACCCATACCGCGCTGGACCTCGGACGGCACCGAATTGCGCTGCCTGCGGGGGACAGCATATTGCAGGGCCGGGAAAACTGTGATAAAATAATACGATACCGTGGTGTGCAGCTGCCCTTCGGGCTGCGCCTGCCGGTAACGCTGGTAACAGAGACGGTGGCCGAGCGCGCGGTGTATGACGGGCAGCGTCCGGAGGATGAGGCCCGCGCCGAGGGACAAAAGCAGCTGGAGGCCCAGTTGGCGCAGACCATCGGAGACGATGGCCGTGTTCTGAAAGCGGACGTATCCGCCCGGCGGCAGGGCGCGTACCTTATGGTGACGCTGCGGGCGGAGTGCGAGGAACAGATCGGCGTGGACGCGCCGCTGACTATAACAAGCGATACAGGGAGGTAAACCCAAAACATGGAACAACGTATCGGTATTGAACGCATGGAGGAGGCCGTCAATCTTTTCGGCTCCTTCGACGAGAATATCCGGCTCCTGGAGGCGGAATTTCAGGTGCAGGCGGTGAACCGGGGCGGCGAGATCGTGGTGTCCGGCGAGCCGGAGAACGTGATGCTGGCGGTGAAGGCCGTGCAGGCGCTGCTGACCCTGTCCAATAAGGGCGAGACCATCACCGACCAGCACGTGCGCTACGTCATCGGGCTGGTGCGCTCCGGCCAGGCCGAGCGCATCAGCGAGCTGACCCAGGACGTGATCTGCATCACCAGCAAGGGCCGGCCCGTCAAGCCCAAGACCATCGGCCAGAAGGAGTACGTCAACGCCATCCTGAAGCAGACCGTCACCATCGGTGTGGGCCCTGCCGGCACCGGCAAGACGTACCTGGCAGTGGCGGCGGCGGTGGCCGCCTTCCGGGACAAGCAGGTGAACCGCATCATCCTCACCCGTCCGGCGGTGGAGGCCGGCGAACGGCTGGGCTTCCTGCCCGGCGATCTGCAATCGAAGGTGGACCCCTATCTGCGCCCGCTGTACGACGCCCTGTTCGATATGCTGGGGGCGGAGACGTACCAGAAGTATCTGGAGCGGGGCAACATCGAGGTGGCGCCCCTGGCCTATATGCGCGGGCGGACGCTGGACGACAGCTTTATCATTCTGGACGAGGCCCAGAACACCAGCCGCGAGCAGATGAAGATGTTTCTCACCCGCATGGGCTTCGGCTCCAAGGTGGTCATCACCGGCGATGTGACCCAGATCGACCTGCCCACCGACAAGGTCAGCGGCCTGAAGGAGGCCATGAAGGTCCTGCGGGACGTGGAGGGCGTGGCCATATGCAGGCTCACCAAGGAGGACGTGGTGCGCCATGTGATGGTGCAGCGCATCATCGAGGCCTACGCCAGATTTGAGGAGAAAAAGAAATGAAGCGACACTATATCCCGGTGACCGCCGATGTCCCCGGTGTCAGCGAGGGCACACGCAGCTTCCTCCGCAGGGTCATCCGCACAGCGCTGGCCGAGCAAGGGGTGGACTTCCCCTGCGAGGTGGATGTGCTGGTGACCGGCGACGCGGGCATCCACACCATCAACCTGGAGATGCGTGGGGTGGACCGCCCTACGGACGTGCTGAGTTTTCCGGAGTTTGAACTGACTCCCGGCGAGCTGCCCGGCGCGGAGGACGCCGACCCCGGCACCGGCTATGTGCCCCTGGGGGACATGGTCATCTCTCTGGAGCGCGTGAAGGCGCAGGCGAAGGAATACGGCCACGCCAACCGCCGGGAGTTGGCCTATCTGGCGGTACACTCCGTGCTGCACCTGCTGGGCTACGACCACCTGGACGAGGGCCCCATGAAGGCCCAAATGCGCGAAAGAGAAGAGGCCATCATGTCCGTGCTGGGCCTGGAACGAAAATAACGCTGCACGAAAATTGCTCAAACGAAAGAAAGTTGAGGATCACCTATGAACATCACAAAAACCGCAATGATCACCGTGTGC
>ERZ1026844.2327-NODE-2327-length-10098-cov-13.042617_pt1 | contig 10098 bp, 8 predicted proteins | sample MGYA00380152_ERZ1026844 | MGnify/ENA primary metagenome ERZ1026844 (study PRJEB33269, sample SAMEA4719788) | human gut metagenome | biome: human-associated habitat; feature: organic feature; material: feces | place: Cameroon | collected 2013-10 ... | reverse complement strand
AAAACCTTGATTTTCCAGTGTTTTCAAAAGTATCGTTATCTAACGTCAGCTTTCATTTCGCCCGGGACGCCTTTTTCCTTCGCGTCCATCACGCCACCCGTGATCATCAGCTTGATGAGGTCGACGCCCTGCGCCTCTGCGGCATCCAGCTGCGCGAGCGCCTCAGGAATAGAGTGCGCGGCCACGGCGACCGACCCGGCCATATGTCCGCCCGGGACGGAGATCCCCTCGTTGGCGGCCAGGATCCGCGGCCCTACGCGGCGGCCCGCCGCGATCTCATCGCGCAGCCGCGTGTCAAAATCGGCAAGACCGCCGACCGTGCGGATGGTCGTGACGCCGCTCATCAGCTCCGTCCGGGCAAAGCCGCAGACCATCTGATAGGCGATCTTCCGCGTCAGCGCCGTGGAGAGGATCGTGCGGACCAGCTTTTCGTTGTCCCGCTGCTTTTTCTGCGGCTTGCCGCTGCCTGCAAGATGGACATGCATGTTGATCAGGCCCGGCATCAGATACCGGCCCTGCAGGTCGACGACGGTATAGCCGTCAAGCGGCGTCCCCTCCGGGACGATGGCGCTGATGCGCTCTCCGTCCGTCAGGACGCAGAGTCCTTCCTGCACCTGCATGTCCTTCGTGCCGTCCAGGAGCTTTCCGTGCGTGAATGCGTATTTCATAGAATATCCCTCACTTTTCTGCTGTACAGTATAGCTTGTTGCGCGGACCCTGTAAAGCCGCAGCGTGCGGAAAGTGTGCAAAAAAACAGCGGCCCGGAAGAAAACCGGCGCCGTCGACCCGGAAAACAGATTGACAGGCGGCCGCGGCGGGACTATGATAGAACTAGACCGGGCGGCTTCAGCGGCCGCGCGGATCATTGCATAAAAAGGAGAACTTTTTGAAGCTGATCACCTGTGCATCGGAGCGTGTGGGCTGACCGGGAGGTCCGGCAAATCTCACACGCCGCGCCTCCCGAAGCTTTACGATTCGATCTTCAGGAGGATCCACCATGAATCGGGAAAACAAACGCAAAACGTTCGAAAAAGGCTATTATAAGACACATGCCTGTAATGACAGCTTTACCTGCAAGGTCTGCGGGCGGCTCTGCACCCCGCAGAACGCAGGGAGTGACCACCGCAACCATTGCCCCAACTGCCTCTCCAGCCTCCACGTCGACCTCGAGCCCGGCGACCGGGCATCCGACTGCGGCGGGATCATGGACCCGGTCGCGGTCTGGGTGCGCAAGGGCGGGGAATGGGCCATCATCCACCGCTGCCGCCGCTGCGGGGCGCTCAGCTCCAACCGCGTCGCGGCGGACGATAACCCCATGAAGCTCATGAGCATCGCCATGAAGCCGCTGTGCGAGCCGCCGTTCCCGCTGGAACGGCTGGAAGAGATGACGGCCCTCATGGGCGGCGACGGACGTCTGCGCTGAGCCGTTTTTGAACAGGACCAAGGCACAACAGCGCCCGCAGCGGAGATCCGCTGCGGGCGCTGCTTTTTCATGAGGACCGGCGGGTCCCTCAGCCAAATACGCCGACGTAGGTGAAATTCTGCGAAGCCTCCGGCGTGGGGATCCCGGTCTGCACGATGGTCATGTGTTCCGCGATCTTTTCCGTGATGTCCCAGTCGCCGCCCAGGAACACCACGCAGAGCTTGTCCGCGTCATAGAGCAGGAGGAAATGATGGGTGATGTCCGCTCCGCGGTCTGTGTCATACGTTTCGATCCAGCAGGCATACAGATCGTTCAGCATCCCTTCCTTGATGATCGTCGGGGCGTCTCCGGGCACCAGAAGATCGCAGCCCACAACCTCGTTGGCGGACAGGCAGCTGAACGTGAAGCGCACCTGCGCTGTGCTGTCGGTGGAGTAAACGCAGTCCTTTGCCAGCTCCATCTGGGCATCGGAGATGCCGTCCAGCTGCGCCGGACTGCGCATGGCAATGACGTCATACAGATACGCGGTATTGTCCGGGATCAGCGCCGTTGGCAGCCAGCCGAATTGCACACCGCAGTAGGTGCCGGACGTGCGGCCCTCTGTATCGACGCGGATGATCGCGTCTCTGGAAAAATCATAGGAAAACGGCTCCAGCGTGCCGTCCGGACGAATGGATGCGCCCTCGGCATGATACGTGGTCTCCGCATTGGAGACGGACGCGTAATGCAGCACCGCCGCCGCACCGCACAGCACCGCGATGGCTGCGGCCGCGGCGATCATAATGCGGATAACGCGCTTGCGGCCGTGCTTTTTTGCATCCTGCTGCACAAGCTGCATCGTGCCGTTCAAAATCCCTGCCTGCCGATCTTCCGGCAGCGCTTCGACCGGCACGTCCGGCAGCGCCGCGGCCTGCAGGATCCTGTCAATCCGATTCATATACAAACCCTCCCCGGCATAATTCGTTTCTGATGGCTTCCCGGCTGCGCACCAGCCGCATCCGGACCGCTGCAGGCGTCAGCCCGAGCGCCGCGGCGATCTCTACTGCCGGTTGACATAAATCATAAAACCGGCAGATGATCTCGCGGTCTGTCTCGGATAGCTGCGCGACAGCGGCACGGAGCTGCTGCGCCTGTTCTCGCTTCGAGGCTTCCTCGAGAAGAAAATCCTCCGTTCCGGCCAGATCCTCGTCCAGCGGTACCTCGCAGCGGCTTTTCCGCAGCCGGTCGACGGTCTTGTTTCGCGCGACGCTCCCGAGCCACGCGCGAAGATGCCCGGCCTTCACCGTCCGGCACGACTGCCAGAGCGCGAAAAATACGCTCGAAGCCAGCTCGTCCTCGTCCTCCGGCGAGAGAAGCCCGCGGCTGCGGTTGTGAATGACGGTGACGACATACGCGCTGTACTGCGTGATCGCCGCCGCGAGCGCCTGCTCGTCGCCGTGACGCAGGCGGGAAAGCAGGTTCTGTTCGTCCATGCAGTGTCCTCCAATCTGTTTTGGTCAGCTGACACCCATATAGTCGGCAGACAGGGGAGAAGTGTAACAAAAGACCCGGCGCATCCATGCGCCGGGCCTGCCATTCAGTTTTTGACGCCGTAAGTCTGCACTTCTGCGATAAGCCGGTCAAGAAGTTCAGGATCGACTGAATGATAAACCTGAAATCCGCGGTTGTTCGGTCCGGCGACGACCACCTGTGAGCCGGAGAAGGTCAGACTACAGCATTCATCCTCAAACCGTCCCCATGCGAACATCAGATTGACAGAACGGCTGTCATAGTCTTTATCGTTGCTAACGGAAGTCAAGCCGCCCGGAAGAAGATTCCTGAGATCCTGCCGGTAGGAGGCAGAACTTAAAACGGATAAAACAGCTTCGTATTCTGTGCTTCCGGCGGAACAGTATTGTAGGTTCCAGATGTCAAACGAAGGACTGCCGTTTTCAAACCTGGCAGCAGTGACAATGGCGGCCATGTTCAGATCCGGATATTCCGCCGGGATACCGGTCACTTCCGCAAAGGAATGCGGCCAGAGCAGCCACACGGCGAAGCATAGGACGATGATTGCGAGGAGCAGAAGGATGCATTTCTTCGTTCCGGTCCGCATGGCAGGGTCCTCCGTTCTTCAGGGTGTTTCCATCATAGCAGGATTCTGAAATTTTGTCCAGCACCTCAAAAAACAGCAGCTTTTCTTCCCGGAAGGAAACAGGAAGCGTCTGCCCGGCGGCATATGTACCGGCTGCATCGCATTCCGCGCGCAGGACCGGCGACCCCTCTGCCGCGCCCTCCGGCTGCAGCAGAAGGATCGCGTGCCCGGCATCCGGGATGATGCGCAGGATGCGGAAGGGCGTGCCGCTTCCGCCAAGCTCGTGGCTGACCCAGAGGATCGGCCCGTCGAACGCCCCCAGCAGCTCGCTGAGCTCGAGCTCCCACTTGAGGTAGCTGTCGAGCGCGGAGAACGGCTCGTCCAGTAAGATCGCCTGCGGCTCCGACGCCAGGATCCGTGCCAGTGCCACGCGCTGCTGCCCGCCGGAGAGCTGCGCCGGGAGCTTTTTTTCGAGGCCCTCGAGCCGGAAGGTCCGGAGCAGGGCGGCGAACGTTTCCTTTTTCTCCGCGCGCGAGCCTGTGCGGATGCCGCAGAAGATGTTCTGTGCCGCCGTCATGTTGGGGAACAGGGCGTACTGCTGGAACAGATACCCCACGCGCCGCTGCTGCGGCGTGAGATTGTCGTCGGGATCGACGCTCATGCCGCCGGTGCAGAGGATCGTGTCGACCGGTTTTTCCGCATCTCCGCGATCGCCGCGGCGACCTGCTCCAGCCCGTCGCCGACGGTCAGATGCTCTGTCATCGTGATGCCGTAGGCCTGCAGCTTCTTTGCGAGGATCGGCGTGCTCGGCATGTTCCGCAGCGTCCGGTCGGAGGAATTTCGGCAGGCGGTCGAGCAGGTAGTGCAGACGGGGAAGATGATCTCGTCGGCACTCGGCTATCAGAGAAAATGAAAAAGCACGCGCTGCGGCTGCAGCGCGTGTTTTTTGTTTGGTCAGTGCCCGCCGCCCGCGAGCATTCTGAGTGCATGATCGAGCGTCGCGACGACGGCGCCGAGATTTTCGCGCGCCGCCTTTTCCGAGCCCGGGACGTTCAGCACAAGCGTATGCCCCCCTGGCTCCGGCGACTGCACGGGAAAGCATCGCCCGCGGCGTCGACTTCAGTCCCTCGACCCACATGGCGACGGGAATGGCGCGGATGGCCGGGCCGCTGGTATCGGTCCGGGTCCCGGCAGCGCAGGAATCGCTGACGGTAAGAATGACTGCCTGATAGGACATGAAGAGATCCCTCCTGTATCGTTTTTTCTATCCTACAATATTTTTTTGGAAAGGGAAGCGGCAGATTCGGGGCGAATACAAAGCGCTCCCACAAAAAACAACGCAAACAGGCATGCGAAAATGGGATTTATCGTTGACACCTGCGGATTCTTGCGCTACAATAAGGTGAAATCAATACAAACCAACACAATCCCATTTTTGTTGGACGATTTTCCCCAAGGCAAAAATTCAGAAAGGAATGGAATCTATGAAAACCAAAGCAGTTCGAATCCATGGCAAAATGGATCTGCGTCTGGAGGAAATTGAACTCCCACCGGTCGGTCCGGACGATGTTCAGGTCAAGATCATTTCTGACTCCATCTGCATGAGCACGTACAAGGCCGCGGTCGAGGGCGAAGAGCACAAGCGTGTGCCCAACGACGTTGCGGAGCATCCGACCATCGTCGGCCATGAATTCTGCGGTGTCATCACCGAGGTCGGCGAGAACTGGAAGAATAAATATAAAGCCGGTCAGGGCTTTGCCATTCAGCCTGCACACTTCTACAAGGGCTCCCAGATGGCTCCCGGCTATTCCTACCAGTACTGCGGCGGCGACAGCCAGTACTCCAACATCCCCATCGAGACGCTGTTGACCGACAACCTGCTGCCGTACAATTCCGATACCTACTTCTATGGCTCCCTGGCAGAGCCGATGAGCTGCATCATCGGTACCTTCCACGCTATGTACCACACCAAGCCCGGCTGCTATGAGCATCAGATGGGCATCGTTGAGGGCGGCAAGATGGCCATGCTCGCTTCCGTCGGCCCCATGGGCCTCGGCGCGATCGACTATGCCCTGCACTGCGACCGCCGTCCGAGCCTGCTCGTCATCACCGATATCGACGACGCCAGACTCGCAAGAGCCGAGAGCATCTACACCGTCGAGCACGCCAAGGAAATGGGCGTCGAGCTGCACTACGTCAACACGGCCAAGCCCGGCTGCGACACCAACTACCTGCGTGAGCTCTCCGGCGGCACCGGCTATGACGACGTCATCTGCTTCGCTCCGGTCAAGCCCGTTGTCGAGCAGGCCAGCGATATCCTTGGCTTCGACGGCTGCCTCAACTTCTTTGCAGGCCCGACCAACAGTCAGTTCAAGGCGGAGTTCAACTGGTACAATGTCCATTACCTCTACACCCATGTGGTCGGCACCTCCGGCGGCAACACCAGCGATATGAAGGAAGCCATCGAGATGATGACCTCCGGCAAGATCAACCCCGCTGCCATGATCACCCACATCGGCGGTCTGAACGCGGTCGTCGATACCGTCCTGAACCTGCCGAAGATCCCCGGCGGCAAGAAGCTCATCTACACGCAGATCGAGCTGCCCCTGACGGCCATCGCCGATTTCGGCAAGCTGGGCGAGACGGATCCGCTCTTCGCAAAGCTCGACGAGATCACCAAGCGCCACAACGGCCTGTGGAGCGCAGAAGCTGAAAAATATCTGCTTGCAAACAAATAATTGAAATTAAAATAGGAGTGAAACACTTATGGCAGAAGGCGTATTGATGCCCAAAGAAGGCATTACAGTCGAATCTTGCATCATTGGCGAGTGGAAGAAGAATGTCGGCGATCACGTCAACGTCGGCGACGTCCTCTTCACCTACGAGACCGACAAGGCGGAGTTCGAATGCGAATCCACCGCAGCCGGCACCCTGATCGAGAAGTTCTATGAAGACGGCGATGAGGTCCCGTGCCTGGTCAATGTCTGCGCGATCGGCAACCCTGGAGAAGACACCTCCGCGCTCAAGAATGCCCCGGCAGCCACTGCTGCTCCCGCAGCCGCCGCAGCAGAGGCTCCCAAGGCCACAGCTCCCGCCGCAGCCGCCGCTCCGGCCGGTCCGTGCGCACAGGCCGTCATCATGCCGAAGGAAGGCATCACGGTCGAGTCCTGCATCATCGGCGAGTGGAAGAAGAATGTCGGCGATGCAGTCAACGTCGGCGATATCCTCTTCACCTATGAGACCGACAAGGCGGAGTTCGAATGCGAATCCACCGCAGCCGGCACCCTGCTTGCCAAGTTCTATGAAGACGGCGACGAGGTCCCGTGCTTGGCCAACGTCTGCGCCATCGGCAAAGAGGGCGACGCATATGAGTTCCTGAAGCCCGGCGCAGAGGTCCCGGCTCCTGCCGCCGCTCCCGCCGCAGAAGAGGCCGCTCCCGCAGCCGCCGCAGCTCCCGCTGCCGCAGCCGAGCTCAAGGCCATCTCCCCGCGCGCCATGGCCAAGGCTGTTGCCAACAACGTCAACCCGGCGCTTGCCACCGGTACCGGCCCCAACGGCCGCATCATCGAGCGGGATATCGACAAGCTGATCGCCTCCGGCGCAGCTGCTGCGTATGCCGCTCCGACCGCCGCAGCTCCCGCTGCTGCCGAGTTCGAAGATGTCAAGTGGAGCCCGGTCCGCAAGGCGACCGCCAAGTCCATGACCAAGAGCCTGTCCACCATGGCACAGCTCACCCAGCAGTATTCCTTCGACGCGACGCAGCTGCAGGCCTACCGTGCCATGCTCAAGCCGCTTGATCCCCCGATGGGCAAGGTCAGCCTCAACGACATGGTCATGTTCGCCGTTGCGAAGACCATCAAGTCCTGCCCGGATCTGAACGCCAACGTCCTCGAAGAGAATGTCGTCCGTCACTTCAATACCGTCAACCTCGGCTTCGCCTGCGACACGCCGCGCGGCCTGATCGTCCCGACGATCTTCAATGCCGACCAGATGACCCTGCTTGAGCTCTCCATGGAAGCCAAGCGTCTGGCTGCCGAAGCCCGCGAGGGCAAGCTGAGCCCCGACTACATGTCCGGCGCCACCTTCACGATCTCCAACATCGGTTCGTTCGGCTGCGAGGCCTTCACGCCCGTCATCAACCCGCCCCAGACCGGCATTCTCGGCGTCTGCAACATCCAGACGAAGATCAAGTCCGCCAAGGACGGCGTCATCGAGACCTACCCGGCCATGGGCCTGTCTCTGACCTTCGACCACAGAGTCATCGACGGCGCACCCGCCGCGCGCTATATGAGCGAGCTGTGCAAGAGTCTTGAGAACTTCATGACCCTGCTCGCCAAGTAAGAGAAAGGAAGGACGAAATCATGCCGAAATCTTTGTATATCGATCCCGTAAAAGTCCGCGAACCCGGCTATATTCATTTTGAAGACATTCCTGTCTGCCAGTATAACAAGACCATCAAGCAGGAGCTCGAAGAGGGCAACTACACCAAGGAAGACCTGATCCGCATCTACCGCGACATGGCCATCTGCCGTGAGTTCGAGCACATGCTCACCCTCATCAAGACCCAGGCCAACTATAACGGCGTCGAGACGACCTATCCCGGCCCCGCGCACCTGTCCCTCGGTCAGGAAGCCTCCTGCGTCGGCGAAGCGTACCTTCTGACGAAGGACGACATCACCTTCGGTTCCCACAGAAGCCATTCCGAGATCCTCTCCAAGGGCCTGAGCTGCATCAACAAGCTCTCCGATGAAGAGCTCATGAGCACCATGGAAAACTTCCTCGGCGGCAAGACCCTGGCAGCCGTCAAGAAGTTCGCCGATACCTCCGACGTCAAGGAGCTGGCCATCCGCTTCCTGCTCTACGGCACCGTTGCTGAGATCTTCGCCCGTGAAAACGGCTTCCATCACGGCATGGGCGGCTCCATGCACGCGTTCTTCCTGCCGTTCGGCATCTACCCCAACAACGCCATCGTCGGCGGCTCCGCCCCGATCGCAACGGGCGCTGCGCTGTATCAGAAGAACAACGATAAGAAGGGCGTCGTCGTCTGCAACATCGGCGATGCGTCCCTCGGCTGCGGCCCTGTCTACGAGGCCATGAACTTCTCCGCCATGGACCAGTTCAAGACCCTGTGGGAAGAAGGCCGGAAGGGCGGCCTGCCCATCATCTTCAACGTCTTTGACAACTTCTACGGCATGGGCGGCCAGACCATGGGCGAGACCATGGCCTACAACATGCCCGCCCGTCTCGGCGCCGGTATCACTCCGAGCCAGATGCACGCAGAGCGTGTCGACGGCTGGAACCCGCTGGCTGTCATCGACGCCTACAAGCGTAAGATGGAGCTCATCAAGAACAACGAAGGCCCCGTCCTGCTCGACGTCGTGACCTATCGTCTCGTCGGCCACTCCACCTCCGACCAGAACGCCTACCGTACCAAGGAAGAGATCGAAGACTGGCGCAGCCATGACCCGATCGTCAAGTTCCGCGAGGCTCTCGTGGAAGCTGGCGTCGAGTCCGACGAGTTCTTCGCCAAGCTCCTGCAGGATACCGCCGACCGCATGACCATGATCTGCCGCGCGGCTGACGACAAGGAGATCTCTCCGTATGTCGACTTCGACAAGAACCCGGATTACCTTGCAAACCTGATGTTCTCCAACGAGACCGTCCGCTCCATGGGCGCTCCCGATCAGAAGCTGAACGTTACTGGCCCGAAGGAGAGCTGCAAGCGCTATGCTGACCTGGCAAAGAAGGAGCACTTCGCGTTCGATAAGGACGGCAATAAGTTCTCCGACATGAAGGTCTACAACATCCGCGACGCGATCTTTGAGCCGCTGATCAACAAGTACTACGAAGACCCGACGCTCGTCGCCTACGGCGAAGACGTGCGTGACTGGGGCGGCGCTTACGCTGTCTACCGCGGCCTGATGGATGTCATCCCGCACTCCAGACTCTTCAACTCTCCGATCTCCGAGGCTGCCATCGTCGGCACCGCCGTCGGTTACTGCATGTGCGGCGGCCGCGCAGTCGTTGAGCTCATGTACTGCGACTTCCTTGGCCGTGCAGGCGACGAAGTCTTCAACCAGATGTCCAAGTGGCAGGCCATGTCTGCCGGTATCCTGAAGATGCCGATGATCCTGCGTATGTCCGTCGGTGCCAAGTACGGCGCGCAGCACTCGCAGGACTGGGTCGCCATCGTCTCCCACATCCCCGGCCTGAAGGTCTTCTTCCCGGCCACCCCGTACGAGGCCAAGGGCATCATGCAGGCGGCTCTGAACGGCACCGATCCCTGCGTCATCTTCGAATCCCAGCGTATCTACGGCAAGGGCGAAGAATTCCACGAGGGCGGCGTTCCCGCGGAAGAGTATGAATGGGCACCCGGCGCTGTCAATAAGGTCCGCGACGGCAAGGATCTGACCATCCTCACCATCGGCGCGACGCTGTACCGCGCAGTCGACGCAGCCAAGACGCTCTCCGAGAAGTACGGCGTGGAAGCCGACGTCATCAACATGCCGTCTCTGGTCCCGCTGGATTATACCGATCTGATCGCTTCCGTCAAGAAGACCGGCCGCGTGGTCCTGGCCTCCGACGCCTGCGCAAGAGGCAC
>ERZ1026844.2324-NODE-2324-length-10111-cov-10.154733_pt1 | contig 10111 bp, 9 predicted proteins | sample MGYA00380152_ERZ1026844 | MGnify/ENA primary metagenome ERZ1026844 (study PRJEB33269, sample SAMEA4719788) | human gut metagenome | biome: human-associated habitat; feature: organic feature; material: feces | place: Cameroon | collected 2013-10 ... | reverse complement strand
CCTTAAACAGGCACTTTTCTCCCTTTTTTATATACCCAACTGTCAAAAACGGGATATTATTATTCAAAAAAAATGAAAAATGACGGAATCAGATTGATGAAAAGGCGGAAAATCGTTAAGATGTTTTGAGAAGGTGATAAAAAATGAAATATCGTAAATGGATTGGTATGCTATGTGCTACTTTAATGCTTTGTGCATGCACAGCAAAAGAACCAGTCAAAAAGGAAAAGAAGAAAGTTGTTTCTATTCCACAGCCTGTACTTAATACAGAAAATGTTTCTGCGGTGGTGATGGATGCTGATACAGGAAAAGTGTATTATGCAAAAAATGAGCAGGAATCACGTTATCCTGCTTCTACTATTAAACTCTTAAGTGCGCTTGTTGCGATTGATTATTATAAGGATGATGATGAACTCACAACACGTAATATTATGTCTTTACCAGATCGTGTCTTTATTCATACGGCACCTGTTTATGATGGGGAAAGAATTCCTTTTAAAGATGTAATCCATGGAATGCTTTTAAAGAGTTCTAATGAAATGGCCCTCACGCTCGCTGAAAACTATAAAGGTGGTTATGATGGATTTATTGAAGCAATGAATAAGAGAGCCAAAAAGATAGGCTGTACAAAAGTAGATGTTTCTAATCCACATGGACTCAGTTATGCAGATAAAGGATGGCTAAAAGAAACATGCAGTACAAAGGATATGGCACTTATTGCGAAAGAATTCTATAAGAATAAGAAACTAAGAAAAATCATTTCTACAAAAAGCTATGTCTTTGAATCCAATCCAAATCGTGAAATGAAGAATGTGAAGATGACACATAAGGACTCTACTTATTATGATAAGAGAGTTATTGGTGGTAAGACAGGTTTTACAAATCTTGCCGGAAGATGTCTTGTAACTTATTCTAAAGTTAAAAAGAAAACAATCATTACAGTTGTATTTAAAGAAAACACGCGTCAAGAAACATATACAGATACAAAAAAACTTCTTGATTACGTTAATGACCTACTAGCAGCATAAATAAAAAAATGCTGCTTTTTTTAAGCAGCATGAAGTAAAGTGCGAATTAAATCATAAAGATAAGGTTTATATTTTTCAATAGAACAAGGAATTTTATTTACTATACAGCTAAAACATGTTGATCCAACAAGTTCTACAATAGTAAAGAATGTAATGTCAATATTTTTGATATTGAGATTCTCTCTTTGAACACCATCCTTAAATAATTCATAAAGACTCAAATGATCTGTTTCTTCAAGTATCTTTGAGAGTTCCTGAGAATAAACACCTAAAGATAAGTCCTTATTCATTAAAGTTAAGAATGTTGGATTTGCGACAAGCGCATTAATAACATGATCAATAATAAATATTAAAGAATCATCAAAATGAGTGATTTCATTATGCTTCTTTAATTCTTTCATCGCATTATCAAAAAGTTCACTGCTTATTTCTTTTACTATTTGATCTCTTATATCATGCTTGTCTTTAAAATATAGATAAAAAGTACCTTTAGCCACCTTTGCTCTATTCACAATATCGGAAATAGACGTATTATTAAAGTTCTTTTCAGCAAATAATGCAGTCGCACTAGAAAGAAGACGTTCCCTTTTTTCTTCTTTATTTTTTTCTATCTTAGATTTAATATCAGTCAGAGCGTTCATATAAATCCCTCCTCTTATCATTATACTTAAAATTGACCACAAGTCAATTTTAACCCACATAAGTACAAAATAAATTTATTGTGATGAATTCGCTTTCACTTGCAATCTCTGAAATTGTGAAAACGTATACATCAAAAAAGCATGAATTTATCAACTAAATTTAAATAAATTTTTTTCTTTAAAACGCAAATATTTTATTGTATTTGAGAAATGATTATACTATACTTCTAGGTATAGGAGAGTGAAATAAATTATGGCAATGACAGATTATTTAAATGATATGCCTGCTCAGGGTAACCGTAAGGTTGTTCTAGTTGGTACAGGGTTTGTAGGTATGAGTATGGCTTATACTTTAATGAACCACAAGGGTATTGACGAATTAGTATTAGTAGACGTTAATACTGAAAAAGCAGAAGGGGAAGCAATGGACTTAGTTCATGGTTTACCTTATGCAAACGGTAAATTAAAGGTTTATGCAGGTGATTATTCTGACTGTGCAGATGCAAACGTTATCGTTGTAACTGCAGGTGCTGCTCAGAAACCAGGTCAGACAAGACTTGAATTAGTTGCAATCAACACAAAGATCATGGCTTCAGTTGGTAAGTCTATTAAGGAATCAGGATTCAATGGTGTTATCGTAGTAGCATCTAACCCATGTGATATCATGACTTACGTAATGCAGAAGGCTACTGGTCTTCATCCATACCAGGTTCTTGGTTCAGGAACTATGCTTGATACAGCAAGATTAAGATATGAAATTGGTAACTTCTTCGAAGTAAACCCAGCTTCAGTTCATGGTTATATCATGGGTGAACATGGTGATAGTTCATTCGTATCTTGGACAAACGCTTATATCGGATGTAAGTCACTTCTTGAAGTAGTTGATGAAAGAAAAGTACCATTTGACCAGTTACAGAGAATCTATGAACAGGTTAGAGATGCAGCTTATGAAATCATCAACAAGAAGAGAGCTACTTACTATGGTATCGGTATGTCTCTTGCTAGATTAGTAGATGCAATCTTAAACAACGAAAATACTGTTCTTCCATTATCATGCTACCTTGAAGGTCAGTATGGTCATGAAGGTTTATATATCGGTGTTCCAGCAATCATCAACAGAGCAGGTATCCGTGAAATCTTAACATTACCTTTAACTGAATCTGATCAGGAAAAATTTGACAGATCTTGTAATACTTTACAGGAAATCATTGATACTACTGTAAATCCTATTCTTGAAGGAAAAGCATAACATTGATTTTCATTTTAAACTCTTAGGCTTGCGCCTAGGAGTTTTTTACTTTACAGTAAATTAAAGGCTATAATAGATAAAGTGTGCTATAATACATGAACTAGGAGGAAATTTCATGAATAATAACGAATTTGAATACAGTGAAAAAACAAAGCGCCGTGTTAGAATTTTTAAAAGAATCTTATCTTTTATTGTTCTTATTCTTGCGATTGTCACAATGGTCGCTTTATTCTATGTGAAAAAAGAAAAGATACGCGTACGCTTGTTCTTCTCACTACTACAATATATTGCGATGAGTATCATTTTGATCTCACCAAGACTCTTAAAGAAGTTTGCGAACTTTGAAGTACCCGTTGAAGTACATATCAGTGTTACTGCCTTTGCATTTTTAGGATTAGTACTTGGTGATGGTTTAAACTTCTATGGAAAAATTGCCTGGTGGGACTCATTACTTCATTTCACTTCAGGAATCATTCTTTCATTTATCGCTTTATGGCTGCTACAGATGTTAGTCATGCGTACTAAATATCTATTTATGCATCGTGCTTTATTATATATATTTGTTGTTGCCTTCTCACTTGCAGTAGGTGCTGTATGGGAATTATGTGAATATACAGTAGATGATATCTTCCATACAAATAACCAGCAATATATGGCAACTACACGTGCAACAATTGTATCAAGTGATGATGAACCATTAGAAGGCCATGATGCACTTGCTGATACAATGAAAGATCTTGCACTCGATCTTGCAGGTGCTATTTTAGTTGTTGGTTATGAATGTTCTAAGAAAGAAATTACAGAATATTATGTTTCTAAGAAAGACTAGTATTGGAATTGTCGCATCTTGGTGTTAGAATAGATGCGATTATAGGAGAATTTTATTTATGAAAGATATTGTATTAGGTAAAAGAAAGCACAATGGCCGCCTTTCTGCACCAAAGAAAGTATCTCTTTCTTTTCTTGCAGTTATTATAATTGGTGCTATCTTACTTTCTTTGCCATTCGCAAACAAACATCATGTAGCCAGTTTTTTAGATAATTTCTTTATCGCAACTTCTGCTGTATGTGTAACAGGGCTCTCACCCTTAACCGTTGTAGATCAATACAATCTATTTGGACAGATTGTTCTTATTATTCTTGTTCAGATAGGTGGTCTTGGATTCTTAACATTCTTATATCTTTTCTTGTTCCTTGTAAGACAAAGAATCACATTAAGTAGAAAGCTTGTTTTTACAGAAGCACTTAACCAGAACTCTTTAAACATGCTTCCAAGATTACTTAAAACTATTTTTATTTATACAGTTACTATTGAAACAATCGGTGCTATATTCTTATCTATGTTCTTTATCCCACGCTTAGGAATAGGAAAGGGCATTTATTATGGTATATGGCATTCTATTAGTGCATATTGTAATGCAGGATTTGATTTATGTGGTTCAACATCACTGGTTGCCTATAACACAAACCCTATTGTTAACTTTATTGTCCCATTTGAAATTATTATGGGTGGCTTAGGATTTATTGTTGTATTAGATATCCATGATAAATATATTAAAGAAAAGAGAAGATCGTCTAGATTTTCATGGCGTCATCTTTTCACAACACTCGCATTACATACAAAGATTGTACTAGTCATGACTGTTTCTTTGATAGTATTAGGAACGATGCTATTCTTCTTCATGGAATTTAATAATCCACTCACTATTGGAAAAATGAATCTTCAGGATAAACTTATTGTTTCATTCTTCCAATCAGTGACGACTCGTACTGCTGGATTCTCTACAGTTGATATGTATTCACTTAATAGAATCACTAAGATCATGATGTGCTCATTTATGTTTATTGGTGGGTCTCCTGCATCTACTGCCGGAGGTATTAAAACAGTTACGTTTGCACTCGTATTATTATTAATGAGAACAACTTACCGAGGTATTGAAGAAACAACTGTATTCCAGCGTCGTATTAAGAAAAGAACGCTTGTAAGAGCTTTTTCTATCTTTTTCTTAGGATTGATGCTATGTATCGTTTCATCATCCATCATGCTTGTCACAGAACCTAAACAGGATTATTTAAATATCCTGATGGAAGTATTCTCTGCATTTGGTACAGTAGGGCTAAGTGCTTCTGTGACCCCTGCTTTAAGTGTAGTAGGAAAATGTGTAGATATACTTTTGATGTATGCGGGACGTATTGGTCCAATTTCATTAATGATCTTATTTACTAAACGTTCACATGATAAAAATACAAAAGAATTTAAATATCCAGATGAGGATGTACTTGTTGGCTAGGAGGAGTAATTATGAGTAATAAACCAAAACAGGTGGCTATTTTAGGATTAGGTATCTTTGGCTGTACACTTGCTGAAACATTAGAAGACTTTGGAGTAGAAGTTCTTGCAGTTGATATTGACCCAGTATGTGTCGGTAGAATTAAAGACAATGTCACTAAAGCAATTGTGGCAGATGTTACTGATCGTGAACAATTATTAGAACTTGATATCAATACATTTGATGTTGCCGTTGTCGCTATTTCTAAACACTTTGAAGAAGCAGTATCATGTACACTATTATTAAAGGAATTAAATGTCCCTTATGTTATTGCGAAAGCACGTACAAAACGTAAGAAGATCATCTTAGAAAAAGTAGGGGCTGATCGTGTTATTAATACTGAAAAGGAAATGGCATATAAGCTTGCTAAACACTTATTAAGACGTTCTATTGTTGATTTAGTAGAACTTGATGAAGAATATTCTATTGTAGAAATTAAGACACTTAAGGATTGGCAAGGTAAATCACTTTCTAATGTGAATATCCGTCGTGTTTATGGTATGAACGTTGTAGGTATCAAGCCTCAGGGTTCACCAAAGATGACAATGGACTTTACTGCTGATTATATTATTCAGCCAGGAGATCATTTCCTTGTCGTAAGTAAAACAAAAGAAGTAGAGAAATGGGATTTTCTCACTAAGGAATAGCGTTTTGCTATTCTTTTTTGATGAAAATTACATCAAATAGAGCGTTATCAGATTGAAGTTATCATAGAAGTATGCTAGACTTTTCACAGTGGAAGATAGTTTAGGCTGGCAGAACGTGTTGATGGACGAGGCATCGGTTCAATTCCGGTTGACCACTATTAATCAAAGTGCTCATTAAGAGCACTTTTTTTGACTTTTATAGCAGCCTTCTTTATTTCCTTTGCTTATCCACTCTATTATTCCTATAATGGTAATAGGAGGACAATATGAACCTATTACAACTTACAATAGAAACATTTGATAAGAATGTTGAGACTGACTTCACTTCATTAAAGAATCATTTGAATTATATTGAAGATCATAATACAGTCGTCAATGGTCTCACATTCGCTTTTTTTGGTTTAACAGAAATTATTATTAAGAGAGTTTGTCTTACATTTAAACAAAACAATAGCACACATACCATTGAACGTATGTACAGAAATGGAAAATGTATCCTTCAATGTGATGATCTAGAAAATGAAGAAGCACAATCATATATCCAGCATATATTAAATATGAATTATAATCAGTTCATGCAGCAGTATGTCATGCCGTCATCTTTTATTCATAGCTGGATTCAATCACCTAAAGAAGAAACATTGCGTTCATTTTTATCTACTAAACCAGTCATTGCGAGCGAAATTCCTATAGTCATCCAGCAGATCAATGAAACAATGGAATTTCTAAACAGCTATGAGGACTATCAGAGCGCTCGTGCTTATATCACTAAGAATAAACCTTATCTTTCTCTTTACTCAAATCATCTTGATTCATTAGAAAATAATTTAATGGATAAGAAAAAGAAGGTATTGCGTGAAATAGAACTTGTCACTGAATTAGATGATATGGAAAAGAAAGCTGCTATTAGAAAGAAACAGCAGCAGACTATCGATAAACGTCGAGAAGGATTAAATGAACTTTCATTACTTTATGATGAGTATTTACTTTCTCAGGATCATCTTTTTGATTTAGAACAAGCTTATAGTCGTGCTGTATATCTTTATGGTAGTGAAAATGATGACTATATGCGCTTGTATCATCATTATATGAATAGTATTGCCGGTATTCTTGCTAAGGAATTAAAGGAAGGTACACCTTGTCCTGTATGTGGCTCACTTCATCATCCTGCACCTTGTATGATAGAAGGTAAAGAAATATCTCAAGAACTTCTTTTTAAAAAAGAAGCCATATTAGAAAAAACAAGAGAAGATCTAGAAAAGAAACGCATAGAAAAAGCCACTTATATGGTGCGTCACCAAAGACTCATTGAAAAGATTATTGAAAAGAAAAAAGAACTGCATATTACAGAAGATATTTCTAAAGAGATGTTTATTAGAGAACTGAGTGTTCTTAATACAGATTATTTATCTCATTACAAGAAAGATAAGAAACTTCTAGATGAAATAGGGTATCTACATAAACTAGAAAAACATCTTCCAGCACTTAAACAGGACTATCATGAAATATTACTGGCTATTGAAGAAGTAAAAGAAGAATATCTCACATTAGAGGAAAAGATTAAGAATGCTGAGATGTTTTGTGATGATATCATTCAAAAATATTCTTTTATTATTTATGTAGATGATGACTTTATTGAAAATAAGAAGAAGGAATGCCTCAATAATCAGAAAATACTTGCATTACTTCATAAACAGACAGTGCCTCTTGAAGAAGACATGACATCTTTTATGAATCAAATGCTCGTTCAATCAAATTGCTTATTAAAGGAAATTACACATGGATGTTTAGAATTTGTGCTCAAGGATGACAAGCTATATCTTAATCAAGATAATCAAATATCTGTATTGCAGGATTCTTCAATGATTGGCCTATGCACTATTGTATTAGGATATAGTCTATCTTCTATGATCTCACATGAGGATATCTTATTTATTGATGATTCATTACAATATAAGATGAATGATTATCATGAAACAATGATTCATGCATTATCTACATCTCCTTGTTTTTCAAGGATTTATATCACTGATTCAGTGATTACAGCACATTATTATCAACGTGCATTAGATTAATCCTTTTCATTTTCACAAAAATAGTTATAATATTATCGTACAGGAGAGGAGAAAGTTATGGCAAAAAATAATATTAAAAATGATGCAATTACACCAAGAGACGTTGATTTTGCACAGTGGTATACTGATGTATGTCGTAAAGCAGAATTAATGGATTACTCAAGTGTTAAAGGATTTATTATTTATCGCCCATATGGTTATGCTTTATGGGAACAGATTCAAGGTTACATGGATAAGAGATTTAAAGAAACAGGACATGAAAATGTTTATATGCCAATGTTGATTCCTGAATCTCTATTAAATAAAGAAAAAGATCATGTAGAAGGATTTGCACCAGAATGTGCAGTTGTTACTAAAGGTGGTTTAGATGATTTAGAAGAACACTTAATCGTTAGACCTACTTCAGAAACATTATTCTGTGAACATTATGCTAAGATCGTCAATTCTTATCGTGATCTTCCAAAGAAATATAACCAGTGGTGTTCAGTTGTAAGATGGGAAAAGACTACTAGACCATTCTTACGTGGTTCTGAATTCTTATGGCAGGAAGGTCATACAATTCATGCAACTGAAGAAGAAGCACGTTCAGAAACATTAATGATGAGAGATATCTATGAAGAAACTGCAAGAGAATTACTTGCTATCCCAATGTTAACAGGACGTAAGACAGAAAGAGAAAAATTTGCAGGTGCAGAAGAAACTTATACTATTGAAGCATTAATGCATGATGGTAAGGCTCTTCAGTCTGGTACATCTCATTACTTCGGTCAGGGATTTGCGAAAGCATTCAATATGACATTCCTAGATAAGGATAACAAGTTAAAGCATGTATATCAGACTTCATGGGGTGTTTCTACAAGATTATTAGGTGCAATCATCATGGTTCATGGTGATGACAATGGTCTTGTTTTACCACCTAGACTTGCTCCAACACAGGTTGTTATTATCCCAATTCAGCAGAAGAAGGCTGGCGTACTTGAAAAAGCAGATGAAATCGCAGCACAGTTAAAAGCAGCTGGTATGAGAGTTGCTGTAGATGCAAGTGATAAGTCACCAGGATGGAAGTTCTCTGAAGCAGAAATGCGTGGTATTCCAGTGCGTATTGAAGTAGGACCACGTGATATTGAAAATGGTCATTGTGTTGTTGTAAAACGTAATGATGGTGTCAAGACTCAGATGGACTTAGATGAAAACCTTCCACAAGCAATTCATGATACATTAGAAACAATCCATAAGGAAATGTATGATAAGGCAGCAGCATTCTTAAATAGCCATATCACTCGTGTCAATACTTTAGAAGAAGTTGGTCAGGTATTAGATGAAAAGGGCGGCTATGTCAAGATGAACTGGTGTGGTGAAGAAGCATGCGAATTAAAGATCAAAGAACTTTATCAGGCAACTTCACGTTGTATCGATGAACACGAAGAAGCAGATGGTGTATGTCCATGCTGTGGTAAAAAAGCAAAGCACGTTGTTTATTTTGCAAGAGCTTATTAATATGATGAATCTCAACAAGAACTTGTTGGGATTTTTTTATTTTTTTCGCTAAGTTTATGAAAAAATGTTGCTACTAGATCATTAAATTTAACTTAACGCCTGTTTTTCTGCTTTATAGCCACCTAACTCAAGTCATGATTTTTTGAACAGTTGTAAAATGACTTTAAAAGGTCAGGTGAGTGCAATGATAACTGAAAACCAGTTAAAAAACTATTTAAAATCTAAGGATAAGGATTATATAAATAAGCTTATTGAATCATTATATGAATAGGATGATGAAGACATTGATCCATTTCATAAGGCATGCCCTATATGTGGTTCAGTTCATTTCAAGAAGAATGGAAATGATAAGAACGGATATCAGAGATATATCTATCTTGACTGTCACAAGTCTTTTAGTGATAGAACCAATACATTATTCTACTGGTCTCACTTCACTTTAGACTAGTGGATTCACTTCATTGAACTAGAACTATGTAAAATGATTCTAGATAATGAGGCTCACATCTTAGGAACAAGCAAGACAACCTGCTTCTATATGCGTCATAAACTATATCATGCAGCATCAGAAATCATGAGTCATCAGAAGTTATCTGGTGAAGTTGAAATAGGTACACAGTATAAAAGTATCAACCTAAAGGGAA
>ERZ1026844.2322-NODE-2322-length-10112-cov-13.243711_pt1 | contig 10112 bp, 8 predicted proteins | sample MGYA00380152_ERZ1026844 | MGnify/ENA primary metagenome ERZ1026844 (study PRJEB33269, sample SAMEA4719788) | human gut metagenome | biome: human-associated habitat; feature: organic feature; material: feces | place: Cameroon | collected 2013-10 ... | reverse complement strand
CACCGAACGCAGTTCCTGCCCCTGTTTTGCAGCGGCGTTGTCCGGCTCGCCCACACAAAGTGTGAGGTCATGGCACAGTATCTCGTTCAGACGGCTTATGAAGGATTCAAGGTTCGGTATGAAGAAAGCCGGGCGCAGTGCGGACACTACAACCTGCTTCTTTCAAGCATTAGAATAACACTTTGAGGTTGTGTGGTCAACAACTAAAAACAAATTTTGGAAGATTGAACAACTACATAAGATTTTATTTGTGAAAAAGAAAAATACCGCCCACGCAGCGCAGCGATGATTTTGTCGGGTGAAACGGCGGCAAAATAGATCGGGTGTGTTGCGGGGCGGTAAAAATCTTCATGGGGAATAAATCCTCGCCGTTCTGTACTTTTCTACAAGACCGCGTTTGCGCAGCAATGAAAGCCCCAGTGGGGCTTTTAAGCGGCAGAGCGGTCTTGCGTTAGCAAGATGGAGGGGCATTGCCCCGACAAGCTCGGTGGGATTTGCGATAGAGAGTATCATGGATTGTGGCAAGCGTCAAGATGGTTTTGCAAATTTTATTGCAGTAAAGCGGTGATAGTAGGACTTATCATACAACAAATTTCCGATTCGATTCGCTTAAGAACACGGCGCTGAAAAATACTCTGACAACAAAACCGCTCCGAGCGTTCTGCCCGGAGCGGTTTTGTGTCAGCAGTCTTTATGCAGAATGGGCACAGACAAAGGGAGAAGTCATGCGTCCTTGCACAGCTTGGTCAGCTCTTCGATGGCGGCATCCTCGTCCGGGCCATCGGCGGCGATAGTCACGGTCTCGCCACACTTCACGGCAAGCCCCATCACGGCGAAGATCTTCTTCATGTCGGCGACCTTGCCGTTCTTGGTCATGGTCACCTTGCTTTCAAAGCCCTTGGCGGCCTTGCTCAGGATGCCGGCGGGACGGGCGTGCAAACCTTCTTTGTCCTGAATGGTGATGTCGATGCTCTTCATAAGAATCTCTCCTTTTTATAGTTGTTATTGCAAGTGCTCCAGCACATAGTTCAGATCGGAAGTGGTCTTGAGCTGTTCCAGCGCATCCTCGTCTTCAAGGATCTCGCAGACGTTGCCCAGCAGGTCAAGGTGGTCATTGCCGACACCGGCGATGCCGAACACGAGGTAGGCTTTTTCATCGCCGAAGTCCACGCCCTGCGGATATTGCAGCAGAACAACGCCGGACTTCTTGACGGTGCCCTTTTTCTGACTGGTGCCGTGGGGGATGGCTACGCCCATGCCCATGTAGGTGCTTACCAGCTTTTCGCGCTCCACCATGGCATCGGCGTAGGTGTCATCCACATAGCCGCGCTTTGCCAGCAGCGCACCGGCGGCACGGATGGCCTCTTCCTTGGTGACGGATGGCAGACCCAACTGGATGTCCTCGGCTTGGATCTTCATCACGGAACCGTTGGCTTTGGAAGCCTCGGTCACGGCAGCGGCCAGAGGAGCAACGGCGGCGTTGCGCAGGTCGGAAACGATTTCCTCATTGGCAGCGGCCTCGGCCTTGGCATCCAGCACCGGCGTGGTGGAGGTCAGGGCGTTGTACAGGGCATCCAGATGCGGGTCCGCAAGGAAGTTGTCCAGCGTGATGAGCTGCGCCTGCGGTGCGCACTTGGCGGCGCGGTCGGCCAGAACACGCTGGCAGACCACCACATCGGCGTCGGCGGGGATGGTGTCCACGCTGGAGTTGGTCACGGTCAGGTCGGGGCGTTCTGCCTTGATGCGGTTGTGGAACTTGGTGGCGCCCATAGCGCTGGAACCCATACCGGCATCGCAGGAAAAGACGATCTTGCGGATCTGGCCCACATTCACGGCAGTCGGCTCCGGGATTTCGCCCTTGGCCTGTGCCTTCATCTCGTTCATCTCATTCTGGGCATCGGTCAGGCTCTTGGTGTGGCCGGAGGTGGCCTTGAGGATGACGGACGACAGCACAAAGGAAACACCGGCGGCAATCACGACACCTAGAAGCACGGTCAGAATCGAATCACGGGGAGCCATGGCCATATAGGCGATGATGGAACCGGGAGAAGCGGGGCCGGACAGACCGGCACCGGTCATGGAGTAGAACAGGATCGCGCAGAAGTTGCCCACGATGGGGGCGATGATGATCACGGGGTTCATCAGGATGTAGGGGAAGTAGATCTCGTGGATACCGCCCAACAGGTGGATGATGACCGCACCGGGTGCAGACTGACGGGTGGTGTCATCCTTGCAAAAGAAGCAGTAGGCCAGCAGAACGCCCAGACCGGGGCCGGGATTGGCTTCCAGCATATACATGATGGAGCGGCCGGTCTCGGCGGCCTGACTTGCGCCGATGGGACTGAAGATGCCGTGGTTGATGGCGTTGTTCAGGAACAGCACCTTGGCAGGCTCCACGAAGATGGAGACCAGCGGCAGCAGGCTGTGGGCAACGAGGAAGTCAACACCGGCGGTCAGCACGGTAAGGATGGCGGTCATGAACGGGCCGATGACATAGTAGCCGAGGATGGCCAGAAGCAGGCCCAGAATGCCGATGGAGAAGTTGTTGATGAGCATCTCAAAACCGGCAGGGATGTGGCCCTCGACCTTCTTGTCGAACTGCTTGATGACCCAACCGGCGAGGGGACCCATGACCATGGCGCCCATCAGCATGGTGTAGTCGGAGCCGCAGATGCAGCCCACAACGGCGATGGCGGCGATGACGCGGCCGCGCTCTCCGGCGACCATCTTGCCGCCCTGCCCTGCGATGAGGATGGGCAGCAGGTAGGTCAGCATCGGGGAGACCATGCTGGCCAGCTTTTCATTGGGGAACCAGCCCGCTTCAATGAACAGGGCGGTGAGGAAGCCCCACGCGATGAATGCGCCGATGTTCGGCATGACCATACCGCTGAGGAACTTGCCAAAGCGGGAAACAGCGTTTTTCATTTGTAGCTCTCCTTTGTGTGAAAACGGGCAGGCGGTGCAGCTCCTGTGGCAGAGGAACTGCGGCCTGCGGATGTTTGTTCGGAGCAGCTTTCGTTTCGTTCTGGCTTTATTTTAGCCGATGGAAAGCGGGATTTCAATGGTGACAAGCCCTGCGGCTGGCACCGGGAGATGGTGACAGACTCCGGTGGATGAGGCAACATTTCCAATGGGTTGGTGGTCGATTTGTGCAGAGTGGCAGACATTCCGGGATACAAGGGGAGGACTGCTCCAAATTTGTCACCAGACACTTGTGACAAAAATACGGAAACTTCTTTTCCTGTTGCAGGACTGGCAGACGAACGGATGCTATGCTACAATAGAAGCAATGGAATTTTGCCAAGAAGGAGGAGAGCGGGATGAAGGATACACCGGAACAGAAGCTGTCAGCCAATGCGCGCAGACTGATCGGACAGCTGCTCAGTCTGCCGCAGGGTTGGGTCACAGCGGAAACGCTGGCCGAGAGCATCGGTGTCAGCCGCCGTACCGTGCTGCGGGAGCTTCCTGCCGTGGAGCAGTGGATGCAGGCCGCCGGAGCACGATTCACGCGCAGCCCCGGCAAAGGACTGCTGCTGGATGAACCGCCGCAGCGGCGGGAACTGCTGCGCGCGCAGCTGGAGGACGGGGGAAAGAAGGATCTTTCCCGTGTGGAGCGGCGGCAGCAGCTCCTGACCAAGCTGTTGTGCGAGAAAGAACCCTGTAAGACGGCGGCACTGGCACGGGAATGGAATGTTTCCGAGAGTACGCTCGCAGCCGATCTGGATGAGATTGAAATGAAAGTGCGCCCGTATCGGGTGGAGATGTTCCGCCGCCCCGGCGTGGGTGTCTGGCTGCAGGGGGATGCTGCGTCTTACCGGAAGGTAGTGTCGGCCCTGCTGCGCAGCAGTCTGCCGGAAAAAGAGTTGTCGGATGTGCTCTGCGGGAAGATGCCGGAAAACCGGATGTTTTCTGCCCTGCTGGACCCCGAAACAGCGGAAACGGTCTGGAAGGTCCTGCAAAAGTTTGAACAGGACGAGCAGTTCCATCTGCCGGATGCAGGGTTCCTTACATTGGCCATCCACTGCACCCTGACCATCCAGCAGCTGCGGGAGGGCGGCGACAAAGGTGCGGCACCCAAGGGGCTGCGCCAGGCGGGTAATCACGCGGCCCGGCTGGTGATGGAACTGAACCGCGCGTTCGGGCTGACCCTGCCGCCGGACGAGGCACAATATCTGGAACTGTATCTATCGGCGTATCTTGGCGCGGAGGAACCGTGGGGCAGCGCACAGGAGATGGAGCTGCGGAATCTGGAAGCGGTGCTCATCCGGGAAGTGGAAAAAGAATTGCAGGTCGATTTATCCGGTTATGCTTCCCTGCGGGATGACCTGTACTGCCACCTGCGCCCCATGCTGTTGCGGGTGGAGCAGAACATCCGCACCGAAAACCCGCTGCTGGATTCGATCCGCACGACCTATCCCGGCTTGTGGAAGGCGACCCGTGCCGCCTGTGATACGGTGCAGCAGCAGTTCGTACTTCCGACTATTTCCGACGATGAAGCGGCCTACCTTGCCATGCACTTCGGCGCGGTGCTGGAGCAGAACGCCATGTTCCGGCTCCGGCTGCGGGTCGTGGTGGCCTGCCCGCTGGGCATGGGTTCCAGCCGCTTTTTGGCTTCCCGGCTGGGCAACGAGTTCCCTTCGTTGCAGGTGGAAGGCTGTTGCTCGGTGCGGGAACTGAACGCTGAGAAGCTTCACCGGAAGAAGATAGACTTCATCGTATCCACGGTGCCGCTGGAGCTGGAGTATCCGTCGGTCTGTATCAGTCCCTCCCTGTTGGAGCCGGACCGTGCGGTGCTGAAGGATGCCATCACACGGTATCAGCGGAACCATGAAACGGCACTGGAAGAACCGCCAAGTGTTCCGATGCAGAAAGAACGCCGTTCCGGGCTGCGCTACTATGCGAGCCTGACCCGCTCCATGACCAGTCTGCTGGATCATCTGACCATCCAGACCGTCAAGGCACCCGGCAGCCGTCAGGCACTGATCCGGGCGGCATCCCAGATGTTCTGTCCGCAGGAGACGCAGGCCCGGCAGGTGGAGCAGCAGCTCCGCCGCCGTGAAACGCTGGGTGATACCTACATCAAGCCCCTGTATGCACTGCTGCTGCATTGCAGAACGAGTGCCGTACCGGATTGCCGCTTTGGCTATCTTCTGGCGCAACCGCCGGTCTATGAGCCGGGGCGTATCGTGCTGGGGGCACTGGTATTGTTTGCACCGGACAACGGAGACCCGGTCCCGGTAGAGGTGATGCAGAGCGTCAGTGCACAGCTCATCGAGGCTCCGCAGCTGATGGAGGCTTTGCGCACAGGCCAACAGCAGCAGGCAGCAGACCTGCTGGAACAGAGCTTCAACCAGAGATTCTTTGAAAAAACTGAACAGTGACTTATCGCAACGCCCTTTCCCTGAAAAATGGGAGAGGGCGTTTTGTTATAACAAGATACCTATTAGAGAACTTTTGAACCAACAATCATGTATCCCAGAAACTTAGCAAAAACCACCAAAAAGATGCCCAACAGTTTGTTGAAATAACAGGTTGACACCGAGGAAAATTGTTGGTACTATAATGCCAGAGCTTTCGTTTCAACAGTTTCGAGTTTCATAACAACAATCATGAAGGAGGCTGTTGTTTCCATGATCTACACAGTAACACTGAATCCGGCGCTGGATAAGACCGTTGAGATCCCGAACCTTGCGCTGGATACCGTAAACCGCATCACCAAGCTGCGCACCGATCCCGGTGGCAAGGGCATCAACGTCAGCAAGGTGATCGCAAAGCTGGGCGGCACCAGCAAGGCGGTCGGCATTTTGGCCGGCAACAGCGGCAGGGCCATTCAGGAAGCACTGGATGCCGAAGGGCTGGCACATCACTTCCGGTTCGTGGCAGGCGAGACCCGCACCAACCTGAAAGTCATCGACCCGGAGAACCACACCAACACCGACATCAATGAACCGGGCATCGAGGTGGACGCACCGGAGCTGACCGCTCTGCTGTATGACCTGCTGAAAGAATTGAAAAAAGGCGACATCGTGGTGCTGGCGGGCAGCCTGCCCAAGGGTGCCCCGAAGGATACCTACTTCACGTGGGTGGAATCCTGCAAGAAGGCCGGTGCAAAGGTTTTTCTGGACGCAGACGGCGAGCTGCTGGCTGAGGGCCTGAAGGCTGCACCCTATCTGGTCAAGCCCAACAACGACGAACTTTCCCGCATGGTGGGCAGAAAGCTGAATACGCTGGATGAACTGGCCGATGCCGGGCAGTCTCTCATCCGCCGGGGCATTGAGCACGTTGTAGTGTCCATGGGCGGCCGCGGTGCACTGTATCTGCACGGCAAGAGCGTCATCTATGCCCCTGCCCTGAAAGTGAAGGTGGGCAGTACCGTCGGCGCAGGCGACAGCGTAGTTGCAGCACTGGCCTATGCCGAAGAACAGGGTCTGAGCGAAGAAAACACCGTCCGACTGTCCATCGCCACCGGTGCAGCAAACGTGATGTGCAGCGGCACTCAGGCCGCCGAGCGCAGCCAGATCGAAGAACTGCTGCCGCTGGTCACATTTCAGCACCTGTAAAACTTCTTGAAAACACAACCATAACTGTTATAATAAAAAGGAGAGTTTCATTATGAAAGTCAAAGCCGTTCGTCTGCACGCCGCCAACGACCTGCGTCTGGATACCTTTGAGTTGCCGGAGATCAAGGATGATGAGATCCTGGTGAAAGTTGTTTCGGACAGCATCTGCATGTCCACCTACAAGTGCGCCATCCTTGGCACCGGCCATAAGCGCGTCCATCCCGACGTTGCCGAGCACCCCGCCATCATGGGCCACGAGTTTGCCGGTGACATCGTCAAGGTGGGCAAGGCACATCAGGACAAGTTCAAGCCCGGCATGAAGTTCACCCTTCAGCCTGCTCTGAACTACAAGGGCACCATGTGGAGCCCCGGTTACTCCTACGAGTTCTTCGGCGGCGATGCCACCTACTGCATCATCCCGGCCGAGGTCATGGAGCTGGGCTGCCTGCTGGAGTACAAGGGCCGCGCTTACTACGAGGCCTCTCTGGCCGAGCCCATGAGCTGCTCCATCGGTGCCTTCAATGCCGCTTATCACACCAAGATGGGCGTGTACCATCACGAGATGGGCATCAAGCAGGGCGGCAAGCTGGCCATCATGGCCGGCGCAGGCCCCATGGGTCTGGGTGCTCTGACCTACGCTCTCCACCGCGATGTCCGCCCCGGCATGGTGGTCGTGACTGATATCAATCAGGACCGTCTGGACCGCGCAGCTTCTCTCTTCCCCCCGAAGGACGTGAAGGAGAAGGACGGCATCGACCTTTACTTCGTGAACACCGCCAACATGGCCGACCCCGCTGCCGAGCTGCGGGAGCTGACGGGCGGCACCGGCTTTGACGATGTGTTCTGCTACGCTCCGGTGGCTCCTGTGGTGGAGCTGTCCAGCGCCGTGCTGGGTCGTGACGGCTGCCTGAACTTCTTTGCCGGCCCCACCGACAAACAGTTCAGCGCCAAGATGAACTTCTACGATGTCCACTACAACTCTACCCATGTCATGGGCACCACCGGCGGCAACACCGCCGATATGATCGAGTCGCTGGAGCTGACCGCCGCCAAGCGCATCGACCCGGCTGTTATGGTCACCCACATCGGCGGTCTGAATGCTGCCGCAGAGACCACCCTGAACCTGCCCAAGATCCCCGGCGGCAAGAAACTGATCTACACCCACCTGACCATGCCCCTCATCGCCCTGACCGACCTGCGTGCCAAGGGTGCGGAGGATGCCCGCTACACTGCGCTGGCCGACATCGTGGATGCCCACAACGGCCTGTGGTGCCCGGAGGCAGAGGAATATCTGCTGGCAAACTTTAACCCGGAAGACTAAAGCGGAGTGCGCCATGAGTCAGGAAAGACTGAAACAGGAGGAATCCCCCATGGAACAACGCCGCAATCAGATCGTCGAACTGGTCAACCGCAAAGGCAGCATCAGCTTTGCGCAGCTCAAGGAGGCGTTCCCTTCCGTCTCTGAGATGACCCTGCGCACCGACCTCAAGGCGCTGGATGAAGCGCGCCGGGTGGTGAGGGTACACGGTGGAGCCAAGTCGGTGGAGCAGGTGGTCGGCACCGATGACCTGCTCAGCCGCCGCTCGGCCCGCAACGCTAAGGCAAAGCAGATCATTGCTGAAAAAGCACTGGCACTGCTGCGCCCCAACACCTCGCTGTTTCTGGACTCCGGCAGCACCACCACGGCGGTGGCACGGTGTATCCCGGATCAGCCCATGCTCATCTACACCAGTGGTCTGAGCTGTGCCATGGAGCTGGCAAGGCTGGAAAAGCCCCATGTCTCCCTGCCCGGCGGTGACCTGAATCGGTTCAGCCTGAGCGTGTGCGGCACCCACAGCGTCCAGACGCTGGAGGGCATCAATTTCGACCTGATGCTGTTAGGCGTGACCTGCTACAGCCCGGAGACAGGGTTTACCTGCGGTGTGGAGGACGAGGCACGGCTCAAGCAGACGGTGCTCCGCCGCTCCGAGCAGAAAGTGGTTCTGATGGATTCCTCCAAAATCGGGCTGAAAAGCACGTTCCATATCTGTGACCTGCCGGAAGTGGATATCATTATCTCGGACGGCAAGTTGCCCGCCGAGTTCTTACAGGCCTGCCAGACCGCAGGCGTGACCGTACTATAAAAGGAGCATTGCTATGAAGATCATCCGCGCAAAGGACTATCAGGATATGTCCCGCAAAGCCGCCAACATCATCTCGGCACAAGTCATCATGAAGCCGAACTGCGTGCTGGGTCTGGCCACCGGCGGCACCCCCGTGGGCACCTATGCCCAGCTGGTGGAGTGGTACAACAAAGGTGACCTCGACTTCTCGGAGGTCACCACCGTCAATCTGGACGAGTACCGCGGCCTGCCCAAGGAGCACCCCCAGAGCTACTGGTATTTCATGAACGAGAACCTGTTCAGCAAGGTCAACATCGACCCGGCAAAGACCAACCTGCCGGACGGCACCGATCTGGACACGGCTGCCGAGTGCGCCCGCTACAATGGCATCATCCATAAGCTGGGCGGCATCGATCTGCAGCTGCTGGGCATCGGCCCCAACGGCCACATCGGTTTCAACGAGCCGGGCCAGGCCTTTGAGCTGGAGACTCACTGTGTGGATCTGGCTCCCACTACCATCGAGGCTAACAAGCGCTTCTTTGACGGCAACGAGGAGCTGGTGCCCAAGCAGGCGTATACCATGGGCATCAAGACCATCATGCAGGCCCGCAAGGTGCTGGTGGTAGCCAACGGCAAAGCCAAGGCACAGGCCGTCAAGGACGCCGTCACCGGTCCCGTCACCCCCGCCTGCCCGGGCAGCATTTTGCAGCTGCATCCGGACTGCATCCTCGTGGCCGACGAAGAAGCCCTGAGCCTGCTGTAACAGCCCAAAGACAATTTCTTCATTTACCATAACTTCGTCTGATCCTTTAGCCAAATGCAGTACAGGCCAGATCCGGTTTCACGGGTCTGGCCTGTACTGCGTTTTTCGTTATGGTTTAATCTTCCAGTCTGCCGTGGTCGCAGCCGAGGCAGAGATAGCGCTCCATCTCCCCTCTCAGCACCATCTGTGCGTACTCCAAGGGTTTGTTGTACAGCAACCAGTCAAGCTCAGCCCGCTGTGCAGGGGTATTGCCGTACTCGTCCTCAATGGCGATGCAGTCGATGGCAACAGCAGAGCCATCCTCGAACCGGGCTTCCACCCGGTTGGTGTCTATGTTGTAGCGGCAGGAAAGCAGTTTGTTCATAGTGGACCTCATTTCTATGTAAAACGGTGTCTGTTCGGATGTCCTAAACCCTGCCATAAAACCGGTGGTTGATTTGTCCATTGGGCTTTGTTTTGCCCGTCTGCACATTTTTGCACACTTTTTGCACACCTGAATCGCTGGATAACGGTTGCAAAGCATTACACTGTATGCAAATAATGCGGTGTGTGCAAATGCGTGTTTTGCGATGATACGGTAAAAATATCGATTCTTCGAACTTTTGAAATTTGACGAATGATGCACCTTGGATTCTTTTAATCAGAGGGCCAGGGATTCGAGTTCCCTCGAGCGCACCAAAAGGACGA
>ERZ1026844.2312-NODE-2312-length-10137-cov-7.805197_pt1 | contig 10137 bp, 9 predicted proteins | sample MGYA00380152_ERZ1026844 | MGnify/ENA primary metagenome ERZ1026844 (study PRJEB33269, sample SAMEA4719788) | human gut metagenome | biome: human-associated habitat; feature: organic feature; material: feces | place: Cameroon | collected 2013-10 ... | reverse complement strand
GCCCCGGCTACTTCCGCCTGAGCTACTGCGTGTCCAACGACATGATCCGCCGCAGCCTGCCCGCCTTCAAGGCCATGATCGAGTCCTACAAGTAAGCGTCACGCGGACAAATCGCGTAAAAATGTCCTCTGGCTGTGCCAGAGGATATTTTTATACAAAACGCGCCGGTTTGAGCGGCATAACTTTGCGTGTTTTTCCCTTGCAATTCCCACGTTTCGCGCCTATAATGGCAACAATATTTTTTATAAAAGAGGTGTTTCACGCATGAGCAAATTGACGATCCCCGCCGGATACAAGACGCCGCTGTCCACCTATGAGATGCAGCGCGCCATCGAGTTCATCAAGAGCAATTTTCAGGTGAATCTGGGGCAGGCGCTGAATCTGCGCCGTGTCTCCGCTCCCCTGTTCGTGGAGGAGAATTCCGGCTTGAACGACAACCTCAACGGCGTGGAGCGCCCTGTCTCCTTCGACATCCCCGATGTGGGCACCACCGGGCAGGTGGTACACTCGCTGGCCAAGTGGAAGCGTCTGGCGCTGAAGCGCTACGACTTCAAGCCCGGCAAGGGTCTGTTCACCGACATGAACGCCATCCGCCGCGATGAGGAGGTGGACAACCTCCACTCCATCTATGTGGACCAGTGGGACTGGGAAAAGGTCATCGAGCGGCAGGACCGCAACGAACAGTACCTGCGCCAGACCGTCCGCGCCATCGTGGGCGCGGTGGTGGAGACCAACGACGCCCTTCAGATCGCCTTCCCCAGCCTGCACACCGTACTGGATCGCGAGGTGTACTTCGTCACCACACAGGAGCTGGAGGATCGTTGGCCCGACTTTACCCCCAAGGAGCGGGAGAATGCCATCTGCCGCGAGCATCACACCGTGTTCCTCATGCAGATCGGCGACGACCTGAAGCGCAGCGGCCAGCCCCATGACGGCCGCGCACCCGACTACGACGACTGGTCCCTCAACGGCGATATCCTCATGTATGACCCGGTGCTGGACAGCGCCTTTGAGATCTCCTCCATGGGCATCCGCGTGGATGAGGCCGCCATGGATCGCCAGCTGCGCAAGCGCGGCTGCGACGACCGCCGCGAGCTGCCCTTCCACAAGATGCTGCTCAGCGGCCAGCTGCCTCTGACCATCGGCGGCGGTATCGGCCAGAGCCGCCTCTGTATGCTGATGATCGGCACCTGCCACATCGGTGAGGTACAGGCCAGCCTGTGGGACAAAGCTACCATGGACGGCTGTGCCGCCGCCGGCGTCATGCTGCTGTAAGCCACCGCTCAATAAGATAAGAACAGCCCCCGCAGCCTGTGAACCGGCTACGGGGGCTTCCCTTTTATTCGGATTTGCTGATGCTGTTCTCCAGCTGCCGGAGGGAGCCCTCCATGCGGTCAAAGCTTTCAAAGTTGCACGCTTCCACCTGGTGCTCCGCCCGCCGCAGCTCCTGCAGAATACTTCCCACCATGCACTCATACGCGACGCGCTGCTCGGCGCACCACTGACGCTGCTGCCCGATGAGCTGCATCAGCTCCGCAATAGCTTTGCCGCGGAACTCCTCTGTGCGGCGGTGGGCGCTGATCTCGATCTCCGCGATATGGTCCCGCAGGGACTGGTACTGTGCCGCCGGCTCCCGCAGCGTCTCGTTCTCCCGGCGCAGGGCGGTCAGCTCCTCCTCCATGCTCTGCACCCGGCAGCGCAGGGCGGTCTCGTCGTCCAGCCGCTCCGTCAGCTCGTTCAGCTGCACGCGCAGCGCCGCGTTTTCCGCCTCCGCACTGCGTTTCTTCGCCAGCAGCTCCTCCCGTTCCGTCGTCAGGGCGTCCAACCGCTCCTGCGTCTCCGCCGCTGTTTTTTCGATGAAGGAGATCACGTCCTCCCGGTCGAATCCCCCGAATAGACACGTTTTGAAGCTGGTTTCCATGGCCACGTTCCTCTCTCTCGGTTTTTATCCATCTTACCACATCCCCTACCGCTTGACAAGCGATGTGAGCGAAAAAAGCCGAACCGATCTTCGGAACGCCCCGCCGCGCCGGGACAAGGTCATGCCCTCCCCTTCTCCGTATACGCGCTTATCGCTTCCTTTTACCGCCGCACGACCTCTCGCCCGTCGGACCAGACGGATACGATGTTGTGCCGGTGGGTCATGTAGATGGCTCTCTCGAACCGCTCCCGCACCGACAGCGGACGTCCCGCCTCCGGGAAGTCCCCGTCGTCGATGACCACCGCGTGGAGCCTGTCGCCCACTGCAAAGCCGTCCCCTGCGCCGAAGTATTTGTGTCCCGCCGTAGTGCCAAGATAGTACCCCTCCGGCACCGTCAGGAAGTCGGGGTGCCAGTCGTCCGTGACCCGCCGCGCCTTGGAGGTGCGGATGGACATAGCGATGACCTTGTACATGGGCAGCTGTGCGCCGCCGGCGATATCGCTGCCCAGCGTGACCCACAGCCCCTCCTTGACCATCTGCCGCACGGGACACAGCCCCGAGCAGATATTCACGTTGGAATCGGCGCAGTGTACCACCACCACACCGGCGTCGCGGATAGCCTTCCGCTCCCGCTCATCGGAGTGGACGCAGTGCGCCATCAGCGTGTGATCCTTCCACAGACCGTATTTGTCGTATGTCTCCCAGTACTGCGCGCAGTCGGGATGCAGCTCCCGCACCAGCTGGATCTCACGGGTGTTCTCCGACAGATGGGACTGCACATACAGTCCCCGCTCCCGCGCCAGCTGGCCCAGCGCCGTCATCAGCGCGTCGGTGCAGCTGGGGGTAAAGCGCGGCGTGAGGATGGGCTTGACGTGTTCAAAATGGCAGCCGTCCAGCCACCGCACCGTTTCCCGGATGGACTCCTCCGTCGTCTCCTGCAAAACGCCGGGCAGGCCGTTGCGGTCCATGTTCACCTTCCCCACATAACCGGTGACACCGGCACGCTCCAGCTCGTCCATCAGGATCCATGTGGCCTCCGTGTGCAGGGAGGAAAACATACACACCCGCGTGGTGCCGCTGGTGATGAGGTCGCCGGCCAGCCGGCGGTACACCCGCCGGGCGTAGTCCGTGTCGGCAAACCGCGCCTCCGTGGGAAACGTGTAGGTACTCAGCCAGTCCAGCAGCGGCAAGTCCATGCCCATGCCCAGCATGGGATACTGGGGCGCGTGGAGGTGCATATCCGCGAAGGACTGCATCAGCAGCCGGTCGCCGTAGTCCCGTACCTCCGCCTGCGCCAGCTCCTCCGGCAGCGTGGGATATACGCCGCGGATCACGCCGTCCTCCAGCACCATATAGCCATGCTCCAGAATGGACAGCTCCCCCATTTTCGGTGCGTGGACGATGTTGCCTCGCAATACCTGTGTCATCGCTCCTACCTCCCGTGCAAAAAATAAAGGGCGCTCCGGCTCTCCGCCAGAACACCCATAGTAGCGCCGTCGGCGGCGCCGTAGAAACGCCCTGCGCCATCGCCGCAGGACTATATGAGCTATATTATCAATTTTATTATATCCGTTTTCCCCTCCGTTTGCAAGTAGAAAAAAATGTCCCCTCACCTACTTTATGGGACTCTTCAAAGCGGAAAATACCCCTTGTTTTTTCCAATAGGGCGCTGTATAATACAGCCAGCGCGTGTGTAGGAATGGTGCGTTAAGTGCCGGACGGATGGGAGGCTGCCGCCGGACGAAGGAGCTTGCTCCGCGATTCCATTCCAGCTTCCACACGGCAGTATTTTATTTTACCATCTGTAAGATTCCTCCCATCCCAAGGATAAGGAGGTTTTTTTATGCCCGAAAAAGAAATGTCAACTGTCGCACGTCCCGCTTTCAGCACCTATTCCCTGACTGTCTGCGCCCTGCTGACCGCCATGAGCGTGGTGCTGGCGCGGGTGCTGACCCTCATCCCGGCGGAAACCACCCGCATCTCGCTGGAGGCGCTGCCCATCGTGCTGGCGGGTCTGCTGTGCGGCCCTATCCCCGGCGCGCTGGTAGGCTTCGCCGCCGACCTGATCGGCTGCCTGTTCTCCCCCTTCGGCTATAACCCCATCTTCTGCCTGCCGCCCATTCTGTATGGCCTGCTGGCCGGTCTGGTGCGGCGCTATGTGCTGGAGAAAAGCACCCTGCCCCGGACGGCGCTGGCCTTCTTCCCCGCGGCGCTGCTGGGCTCCGTCCTGTGGCAGAGCATGGCGCTGGCGCTGGTATACGGCGGCGAGGCGAAAGAGGCATTTTTCCTGGCAAAGCTGGTGTCCCGCGGCGTCCAGTTCGCCCTGACCGCTTCGGTGGATACCCTCATCGTGTGGCTGCTGCTGCGGCGCGGCGCGCTCAGCGGCGTACAGCGGCACATCCAAAACAAGGGAGGCAGAAAGCATGACGATCCGTGAGGCGCTGGCCTACATCCACGCGGTGGATTGGCGGCGCAGCAAGCCGGGGCTCCGGCGCATCCATGAGCTGTTGGAAAAGCTGGGGCATCCGGAACGGACGGTAAAGTTCGTTCACGTCACCGGTACAAACGGCAAGGGCTCCACCTGCGCCATGCTGGCTTCCATCCTACGGGCTGCGGGGTATCGCACGGGGCTGTACACATCGCCCTACATCTTCCGCTTCAACGAGCGGATGCAGGTGGACGGTCAGGCCATTCCCGACGAGGAGCTGTGCGCCATCACGGAGGAGGTGCGGCCGCTGGCGGACAGCATGGCTGACCACCCCTCGGAGTTTGAGATGGTGACCGCCATCGCCTTCACATGGTTTGCCCGGCGTAAGTGCGACATCGTGGTGTGCGAGGTGGGCATGGGCGGCGAGTTCGACGCCACCAACGCCATCCCCGCGCCGGAGGCCGCCGTGCTGTGCAACATCGGTCTGGATCACATGACCTATCTGGGCGATACCGTGGAGAAGATCGCCGCCACCAAGTCCGGCATCATCAAGCCCGGCTGCGAGGCGGTGCTGTACCCCTGCGCGCCGTCTGTGGCGGAGATCGTATCCGCACGATGCCGCTCCTGCGGCGTCACGCTGCACCCGGTGGACATGGACGCTCTCTCCCCTCTCGCCCATTCGCTGGACGGGCAGTCCTTCGATTTCGCTGACCTGACCGATCTGCACCTGCCGCTGCTGGGCCGGATGCAGCTGTACAACGCCGCCACAGCGCTGACGGTAACGGAGGTGCTGCGCCGCCGCGGCTGGCACATCGACGAAAACGCGGTGCGGCAGGGTCTGGCGCAGGTGCGCTGGCCCGTCCGCTTCGAGGTGGTGCGGCGGGAGCCGCTGGTGGTCATGGACGGCGGGCATAACCCCCAGTGCATGGCGGCGCTGGTGGAGAATATCAAGGATTACCTGTCCGATCGGCCGCTGACCGTCCTCACCGGCGTAATGGGGGACAAGGACTATGCCCATATGTACACCCCGCTCCTGCCCTATACGGCCCGGTTCATCACCGTGACGCCGGACAATCCCCGCGCACTGCCGGCGCAGGAGCTGGCGGCCTATCTATCGCCGCTTGGCAAGCCGGTAACGGCCTGCGGCTCTGTGGCGGACGGCGCGGCGCTGGCACTGGAGAGCACACCCCCTGACGGTGCGGTGCTGTGCTGCGGCTCCCTCTATCTCATGGGTGAGGCCGAGGCGGCGCTGGTGCCCTGAAAAACGCAAAAAGAAAGGCACGGCAACTGCCGTGTCTTTCTTTTTTACGTCATGCGCCTTGCAGTCCGTATCAGCCCTCTGTCGCTGCTGCCGCCTCTGCCTTCAGCGTGTAGGTCGCACCAGCCTCGATGTTGGTGGAATCCACACCGGTGGAGGCATACTCGCCGTTGATGTAGAACGCCCAGTAGGCGCCGTCCGCATCATAGTCCAGCGTCACACCGTTGACAGTCTTAACGTACAGACCGTACTCGGTGGTGTCGCCCGCCACGATGCCCAGATCCAGCAGCGCCTCGCCCACGGTGGCCTTGTCGGTGTTCACCGTGAACTTGATGGCGGTGCCGTCCAGCTGCACGACCTCCACGGTAAAGGCGGTCTTGCCCTCACCAACAGTAGCGCCATCGGCCACAACACCGTCGGTCACAACGTTGGCGCCATCACCGGCGCCGCCGTTATTGCCCTGGTCCTTATTGCCGCAGGCGGCCAGCGCCAGCACCATCACCAGTGCCAGCAGCAGCGCCAGCAGCTTGCTCAGTCCATTCTTCTTCATGTTTTTTACTCCTTTTCGATCAAACCTAACAGCAAACTGCCCCGCGTGACAGCCACGCGGACAGGGTTGCCCACAAAATGATTGCTGACGCCCAGCGGGAACGACGCCGTCAGCACTGCGTCATGCACGGTATACTGCCCGCCCTCGATGGTCACGCCCTGCGCGTCCGCGCCCATACAGAACACGGACACAACGCCCTTTTCCCGGGCCGGGAGGGTGATCTCGCCGCCGCAAATGGCGGTGAACTGCTCCCCATCGCCATACAGCCAGCCCTGCGCGCCGTGCTCCGCCAGATACAGCAGGCACTGTAAATTCGCAATGGTGTGGTCGGTGCGGCGGCCGCCCATGCCGCCATAGAGGTGGAACTCCGTCTCGCCCCGGGCAAGACCCTCCTTGATGGCCAGCATCATGTCGGTGTCGTCCTTTTCCACCGGCACGCGGCGGATATGGGCAAAGTCCGGCACGGTGTGCAGGGAATCAAAATCCCCCAGCAGCAGATCGGGCGTCAGCCCCTCCCCTCTGCACGGCTCCCAGCCGCCGTCGGCGGCAATGATGGTATCCCCCGGTACGGGACGTTGGGAAAGGCCGTAAAAGCTGCCCGCGCCGAAAATATAACAGGCCATCTGCGCTCCGCTCCTTTCACATCCACATGGCGAACAGCCGCAGCACGTCGCCGGCCACCCGGAGGTACCACGGCCGCGCCTTGATGCGCTCCGGCGTTACCAGCTCGCTTTGCTGGAGGATCTGATCCATATCCTCCAGCAGCGATTCGATGGCGGGCATCCGGTAGAGGATCTCGCCGCACTCGAAGTGCAGCTGGAAGCTGCGGAAATCCATGTTCACTGAGCCGATGAACGCCGCCTCCCGGTCCACCATCACGGTCTTACCGTGGATAAGCCCCGGCGTGTAAGTATATATCTTCACACCATGTTCTGTCAACTCCGGAAAATAGCTCTGCGCCACCTGATAGGCAAATTTATGATCCGGGATGCCCGGCATCATCAGGCGCACATCCACACCGCTGTCTCCGGCCAGACACAGCGCCTTGATCATGGACTCGTCAATGGCCAGATACGGCGTGGTGATATACACCGTCTGCCGCGCCCGCGAGATCATCTGGAGGAACACATCCTCCGCCGTGGCGTCCGGGTTATTGTCCGGCCCGTCCACCACCGTCTGGCAGAAGCCGTCGGACTGGGCGTGGTGCATGGGACGGTAATAGTCATGCTCGCTGTGCATTTCGCCGCCCAGCCGCTCCCACATGAAGATAAACTCCCGGGTCAGCCCCCACGCGCCCTCGCCCTCCAGCCGGACGCCGCAGTCCTTCCAGCAGCCGAAGCGCTGGATGATATCGGCGTACTCGTCGGCAATATTGGCGCCGCCGGTGTAGGCGATATCGCCGTCGATGCAGGTGATCTTCCGGTGGTCGCGGTAGTTGAAATACAGGCGGTTCACATAGTGATGTACCGGATTGAAGACGATGACCTCCACCCCGGCACGGCGCAGCGCCTCCACCTTCTCCGCCGGCATACGCATCATGCTGCCGAAATCGTCAAAGATCAGCTTGATCTCTACTCCCTGCCCGCTCTTACGCCGCAGGACATCCGTCAGGCGATCCCACAGCTCGCCCTCCGCCATGATGAAGTACTCCAGAAAGATGAAGCGCTCCGCCCGCTCCATGGCGTCCAGCATATCCTCCAGGAATTTTTTGCCCGTTTGCAGGTATGTCGCCCGCGTATTCCTGCAAAGCGAAAACCCTTTACTATTTAGGTATGACGCCAGTCCTGCCCATTGTGGCGTGAGCTGCCGCAGCTTTTCGATATTAAGGCGGCTCTCCTCCAGCTTATAGGCAGGCTCCTGCGGCAGCGGCAGCTTTTTCAAGTCCAGACGCTTGGATTGGCACCCGCCGTTCCACAGCCAGTAGAGGATCAGCCCCACCACCGGCAGGAACAGGATCAGGAATATCCACCCCACCTTGTAGCTGGTGGTGCCGGGCTTCGTCCAGATGTACACGGCATAGGCAAAGGCCAGCACCTCTAAAATCGTACAGGCCAGCGCCGCCCGCTGCTTGAGGAGCAGGCTCAGGAGGAACACCAGTGACAGCTGTGCCGCCAGCAGCACGGCTACCAATACCAGACGCAGCGCCGCGGATATCCGGCGCTCTGTTCTCTGTTGGATCTTCGGCTTTCTCACGGTCATTCCTCCCTTTCGCACTTTTATGGCGTCGTCCGGTTACTCCTGCGAGCTGCGCAGCAGATGCTGCTGGATATCCCACAGCTTATCGGACAGGTCCACATAGTATTTGTGGGGGTAGTCGAAGCGCTTCACCTCGTCCCATAGGGTGTCCACCTGCTGACGGCAATACTCCCGGATCTCCTGCAGCGACGGGCTCTTGTACACGCACTTACCCTGCAGGAACACAGGCACCAGCAGCTCACGCGCTTCAAAATTGCAGACGCGCTTTTTCTTCCAAGTGGCCAGCGGGTCGAAGATGGTGATATCCTTCGTATCGTCCACCGTCTCGTCGTGGAGGGTCATGTAGTCCGCAATGGCCTTGCCGGAATCCCGGCCGTAGAAGCGGTAGACCTTCTTGAAGTGGGGTACGGTGATCTTCTCCACATTTTCGCTGACCTTGATCTTGGGTACCACGGTGCCGCCCGGTTCCTCGATGGCCACCAGCTTATACACGCCGCCGAACACAGGCTCGGATTTCGCGGTGATGAGCCGCTCGCCCACGCCGAACATATCGATCTGCGCACCCTGCAGCAGCATATCCTGAATGAGATACTCATCCAGCGAGTTGGACACGGAGATCTTGCACTCCGTCCAGCCCGCGTCGTCCAGCATCTTCCGCGCCTTCTGGGTCAGATAGGCCAAGTCGCCGGAGTCCAGACGGATACCGCACTTGGTAATGCCCATCGGCTTGAGGATCTCGTCAAAGGCACGGATGGCGTTGGGAATACCGGAGTGCAGCGTGTTGTAGGTGTCCACCAGCAGCGTGGCATTGGTGGGATACAGGCGGCAGTACGCCTTGAACGCCTCCAGTTCGCTGGGGAACATCTGCACCCATGCGTGGGCCATGGTGCCGCCTGCGGGCACACCGTATATCTCGTCCGACAGCGTGCAGGCCGTACCTGCCACGCCGCCGATAAACGCGGCGCGTGCGCCTACGATAGCTGCGTCTGCACCCTGCGCGCGGCGGGAGCCGAACTCCAGCACCGTCCGGCCGCGGGCGGCACGGTTGATGCGGTTGGCCTTCGTGGCGATCAGACTCTGGTGATTGATGGTCAGCAGCGTGAAGGTCTCAATGAGCTGCGCCTCAATAGCCGGTGCGCGTACCACCACCAGCGGCTCCTTGGGGAACACCGGCGTTCCCTCCGGAATGGCGTAGATGTCGCCGGTAAAACGGAAGTCCCGCAGATAGGTCAGAAACTCCTCGCAGAAGATACCGCGCCCCCGCAGGTAGGCGATATCCGCGTCGGTGAAGTGCAGGTTTTCGATATAGTCGATGAGCTGCTCCAGCCCCGCCGTAATAGCAAAGCCGCCGCCGTCCGGCACCTTACGGAAAAACACATCAAAGTAAACGACGTGATCCTTGTAGCCGGTCTGGAAGTACCCGTTGCCCATGGTCAACTCGTAGAAGTCGCAGAGCATGGTCATATTCAGCTTTTCTTCTGTTTTCATCCTCAATACCTCAAATCGGTCTTTGCGCGGCGCGCAAAGTGTGTTGCCATTATTATACCGCGATTTTCCTTTTTAGGCAACCCTTGTCGCTTTTTCCCCTCCCACGCTGCACGAAAAGGGGCAGTCTGTCGTTTTCTATCCTCCCTCCAACCCGTCTGTGTCTGTCCACGCCTGCCCCATACGCAAAAAAAGAAACTCCGCCGTAGGGCGGAGTTTCTTTTTTGTGTGTCAGAGATCCAACTTACTTGGCGGCCTTGGCAGCCTTGATGGACTCGATCAGCTCGGGAACGACCTTG
>ERZ1026844.2310-NODE-2310-length-10140-cov-11.108775_pt1 | contig 10140 bp, 9 predicted proteins | sample MGYA00380152_ERZ1026844 | MGnify/ENA primary metagenome ERZ1026844 (study PRJEB33269, sample SAMEA4719788) | human gut metagenome | biome: human-associated habitat; feature: organic feature; material: feces | place: Cameroon | collected 2013-10 ... | reverse complement strand
ACACCGTCCAGCAGTTTGGAAACTGCAATCAGAGTGCCGACAATACCGGGGTTCAAACCAACCGTGTTGGTCAGATAGATCATTACAAAGGATGACAGGAATGCGTATACCACGTTGCCTGCAATATCACCCGAACCATAGCCAACTTTGTTGTACCATTTCAAATAGCGCTTTTCCGTCATTTTACGATTCTCCTCATTTGCTTCGATTTTACAAGGCTTACGCTTTTTCAGCAAGATGTCAGATTCTCTTGCGTTTTGTCTGAAAGTATTATAAAATTTATATTGACAAAATCATATTGAAAAAATGGAACAAAGTATGCACAAAATCACACAGTTTGTGGAAATCAAACAGAACGCACTTCGATTCCGGCGAAGTCTTTAAGAAAGAAGATGGTATTGAGATGTATTTCAACTCTGGCTACTTAAATAACTCTCATCTTGATTTCAAGGATTACACAAAACCGTTGGTGGTAGGAAGCTGCGGCACCTACCGTCTGAAAAAGCGTCCCATGCTGCCGACATACTGGAAGAAGGGCCGCAGAGACTATCAGATCTTATATGTGGCATCGGGCAAGGCGCATTTTTGGTTTAATGGAATCGAGGAAATCGTTGACTCCGGCCACATGGTTCTTTACAAGCCTAAAGAGGTTCAAAAGTACGTTTACTATGTTGAAGATCACCCGGAGGTGTTCTGGATTCACTTTACTGGTTATGACGTTAAGAACATTCTGGAGTACCATGGCATCTCTTTGGATCAGCACGTCTTTTACAGTGGAACCCTGCCGGAATACAAGATGTCGTTCCGAAAAATTATTCGGGAACTTCAGCAATGCGAATACGGGTATGAAGATTACATCGCTTCGTTGTTCAACAATATTCTGTTGCTTGTCAGCCGCCAGCAGCAGAACGGTGAAAACTATACCGTGACGATTCCCGAAGAAATTGAGATGGCGGTTTCTTATTTTAACGAAAACTACAATACGAAGATCAGTGTGGCGCAGTATGCCGAATCGCTGCATATCAGCACGAACTGGTTCATTCGTAATTTCAAACAGCACATGAAGATAAGTCCGGCGCAGTACCTTCTCTCCTTGCGGATGGTCAACGCACAGAGCTTGTTGGAAAATACCGATTACAGTGTCGGTGAAATCGCTGAGATCGTTGGGTACGATAACCAGCTTTACTTTAGCCGGGTGTTCAAAAAGGAGTATGGCATCAGTCCAGCGCAGTATAGGAAAAGAGCAGAAAACCAAAGTGCGGCACCGATGGAATCTGATGTCGGAGAAATCACTCGTGAAGATTGAAACGGGAGTTTTACGGTACGCAGTGCCAGCAAGCAATGTTTTCGTCTATGCAAAAACACTTTTTGCGTTGCAAAATGCTTGTTGGAGAAGTGCCCCAAACCCCTTTGTTCTGCATTTTCCAATGCAGGCTACGCATCCCGATGGGACGCTTTTTACCCGGTGATGCTCTCCGGGTCGTTGAGGACTTGCATGAGGTAGGAAGAGGCTTCTGCCAGAGAAGCATACTTCATCTGTTCCGGGACAGGCGCATCCAGAAGCGTAATGCCCCATTCCTGCATACATTCCGCAAGCTCCTGTTGTGCTTGCAGTGCAGCCTCCCGGCGCACCTCCGGGGAAGCATCCGTGTCCAGCACATAGGCACCAGTAAACTCGCCGTTGCGATCTTCCGTCAACTGCACCATGGAATCGTGGTCAGTCCAGAAGTGGCAGAACCAGACCCTGCCGCCGATTTCTTCCATGTTATGGTGGAGATCTTCTTCACCACTCCATTGCGGCACTTCAGAGAGAACACTCTGCAACTGCTCATACGCCTGCTGTTCGGCAGGGGCGGCTTTCTTGCAACGGTATTCCCGCTGGATGGTACGCTGCCAGTACAATGCCAGCTTGCCGCACTTTGCCTGCTCGATTGCATCCTGAATATCGGCTAAAATGCTGTACAGTGGTTCTCTCATCTTGACACCCCCAAACAATCAACTCTTTAGGAAACAATACATTCTATACGAATGATTATAGCCGAAAGGAATGCAAAAGAAAAGCGCACCGGCTAAATTTCAGCCGATGCGCTTGCAAAGTTTGTGATTTTATTCCTCGTTTGTGAGATAAGCAAGATTGCCGATATAGGTGTCCAGCAGATCGAGTGCCGCTTTTTTCTGGATGGGGGTCAAACCTTCCAGCCGCTTGCAAATCTCGTCGTCAGTCACATGGGATGCACTGGGAACCAGATCACACAGCAATGTGTCTGCGGAAATATTCAGAGCATTCAAAAGTTTAACAATGGTGGCAAGGCCGGGTTCCTTTAAGCCGCGCTCTACCATGCCGATATAGTTGGAGGAAAGCTCGGATTTTTCCGCAAGCTGTTCCAACGTCAACCCATGCTTTATACGCTGCTCCCGTAGTCGCTGTCCAAAAAGCTCTTTCATAGTGCAACCTCATCCTATCGTGTTCTTTACACTCCATAGGATACCTGTTGGTCGCACCGATATACACAACCGAAAGAGATAAATCATTCTGTTAGAGATTGAACCGACGAAAAAAGATTGCCTGGTGCTGACCTCTTACGGTCAGTTCCCGGCAATCTGCGTTTATCGAGCCTGCTCGTTCTCCTGTGCTGGCTTTTCCTCTGCAAAAAATCGTTCTACATTTTTCTGTGCCCGAACCAGTTCCTGCATCTCGTTCCGTGCCTTGCGGTAGTCCGGGTAAGCAGCTTTCTTCTTAGTTAGCAGCTCTGCAAACTCTGCATCCAACTCCTTGACCTTCGGCAGTTTTTGCAGCCCGGCTTCGTCAAAGGCAGCCTTCGCCGCCTTGTGCAGTGTGATCTCCTCCCGATGGGCTTCCAGAAAGGCTTTGCTGTACCCGGCTTTCCGATAAGTGGCGTACACTTCACGGGTCTTGGCATAGTTGATGATGTGGGTTTTCAGGACAGCAATTTCCGTCAGCCTTGCTTCTGCCGCCTTGATGGAATCCCCCATAGCATGATAGCGTTCCGTTGCCGCCGCTGCACGTTCTCGCAGTTCGTCAGCACTGCTGATCTTCTGCTCCTGCAAAAATAGCAGTGTCTTGGACATCTCTTTCAGGTTGAACTTCGTTGCCCACTTTTTGTAACCAATGCTTTTGCCCTCTGCCATTTTCCCCTGAATGTCCACCAACAACTGGAAAGGCTGTTCTTTGGGCGGCTGCTTCTGGTACGGCTGGTGCTTCGCCTTTCCCTTCAGCACTGCCTTGATCTCGTCCTCGCCGTAGCCGGTGCCCAGTGTGCGGAAACGGATAAAGCGTTTCTGCCGTGCGCCCTTCACCGCTGTGTGCTTACCACGCTTCACCTCATAGCCCTGCTGCTCCAGCTTTTGCAGAAAAACTTCAAAGTCCTTCGGCTGTTCCGCAAGGATGCTGTCGATGATTCCGCACAGGCGGTCCCTGTTGCTTTCTTTCGGTGGGTAGACGATGCGCTTCTGCCGTTCCCGATAGGGCTTTTTCTCAATGACGGACAACTGGTGTTCCAAGCAGATCAGATCGCTCAACCGCTGTACTGCAAAGGTGGAAAGCCAGAAATTTTTGAACTTCCGGGTCCCATCCAAGGCAGTGGAGTTATAAATAATGTGGTTGTGGATGTGCGCCCGGTCAGTGTGGGTAGCAATGATAAAAGCGTGCTTGCCCTTCAAAAAACGCTCGGCAAACTCGTAGCCGATGCGGTTGGCTTCCTCCGGCGTAACTTTCCCCGGCTTGAAAGATTGCCGCACCTGATAGGCGATCACATCACTTTTCTGGCTGCGCCCGGTGATCTGCTCGTACAGCCGTTTCGTCAGCAAAAATTCTTCGTCCACGGTCAGCGGGCTGCACTGGTAGCTGCTGACCAGTTCGCCCTGCTCGGTCTTGTCCGGGTTCTGAATATAGCTGGTGTGGTTGTGCAGACAAGCCCCGATGGACTTGCCCTTGTTCTTCCGCATGGGGATCAACCGTGTTGCTGCCAGTGTCATCACCCCCTACAAAAAGAAAATGCCGCACATCGGCGGCATCGAGATCATTTGGATAATTTTTCGTGGTCGGCGGCACCTGCCAGATACATGGCTTCCTGCCGAACACTTTCCAATTCGTTGCTGATTGCATCCAATTCCAGATAGAGACTCCATGCTTCTTCGCCGATAAGAGCTTTCAGCGCATTTTCTGCGGTGATCTTTTTCTGGATCAGCGCATGGTATTCATCATCGTCTGCAAGTTGTCGTTGAAGAATATCTTTCAGATTTTCCCAATAATAGTCGGTCATAGCATCCGTGTCCATCGAATCCCTCACAATCCGGCAATCCAGCCATTAAAACGCTCCGCTGCCTCTACGATCAAAGTTCCCATAAAAATCAGCGCAAAGCAGCCAAACTCCGCCACCAGCAAAATCAAAAACTGCATCCACTCCCGGCAGTACAGCGTATAAAGACCGCAGCCGAAAATATACAGCATAGGCAGTGCCAGCACAAACGCTGACAGGTTCAGTGTCCATTTCAGCATCAGCACCAGAAACGCACTCAGGAGAACCACAGGAAACAGGAGAACTTTTGCTACGAATTTCATATTGACACCGCCTTTCTGCTTTCAGTATATGGATAGAGCATGAGCCTGTCAATGGTGTTGTCCCTTATGTATCTCCGCAGTCCTCCAACTGCGGGGAAAATTTTAGAGTTCAGCCAGCCGGGAGAGAATCTGCCGGCCAATGTCGATCAGCTCATCCAGCCGCTGCCGCAGATCCTCCATGTCGGCAGCGTAGACCCGACCATTTTCATTGGCAGCTTTGGCATACTGGTTCAGATTGTTGCTGCACATCTGCAAGAGATATGCCATGCGTTGCAGTTCTTTCAAGTCGAGGTGCAGGCAATAGCCGTCCAGCGCCATCTTGCGGATATAGGCACTCAGGCTGCGGATGCCCATGCCCAGCATCTTTTCGTAAATGCGGTTTTTCTCCGCCTTTGTGGTTCTCAAGATGATGATCTCGTCCCGCTTTTCCCTCACCGGGCATCACCATCCTTGTCGTAATAACTGCGGAAGGGCTTCACCGGCTCCGGCTTGTCCGATTTTTCTTCCAGTGCTGCCAGCACCGAGGGGCGGCGCGGGGTATCCTCCTGTTCTTCCTCGTCCTGTTCCGGCTCGTGGCTCTTTTCGTCCACATCCAACTGAGCGTTCAGCTCTGCAAGCCGTGCGGACTTTTCGGCCAGTTCTTCCTCCTGTGGGAAGGGCTTTTCCACTTCGATTTGCGCCGCTGCCTGCTGCTGATGCAGAGTGGCTAGTTCATTCTCAGCAGAGTTAATGCGCTCCGGGAAGTTGTTCAGGGAATTATCCAGACGGATGATATTGCCCAGCGGGTCGGTGCCCAAAGGCACCGTATACTTCCGCTGGCCCTTCAAAAGTGCCTGATACTCGCTGCGGAAGGTATCGAACCGCAGGGACAGTTCAAAGCCCCGGTAGCTGCCGATCACTTTTTCCTCTGCATTGGGCAGTTCGGAACAGGCAAGCACCAGACGCTCACCGGCGGTCTTTTTCTCATCGTAGGCAACACCCTTGATGGTCATGCCGCAGAACTCCTCCTTGCCCTGCGGGTGGGCGGCGGCAAGCTGTGCGTCCGCTTTCAGCCCGGCAATGTGGGCGTTCGTTTCCTGAATATCTGCCGGGAACTTGGTCAGCAGCTTGTCTTGCAAGCGGAATTTCTGGCTCTGATGGTCGGCTTTCAGCACCTTCAGCTTTGCCACCTGCACATCCAAGTCCATCTTCTCCTTGATGAGCGGATTTCCGGCGCAAAGTGCCTTGATCTCCGCATAGGAAAGCGCCTGTTCGTCTACATCCTCGCAGGAGCGCACCGGAGATTTGCTGGTCATAATCTGCGAGATAAATCGCTGCTTATTCTCCAAGGTCTGATACAAGTACGAGTCAAATGTCCCTTCCGTGACGTAATTGAACACCTTGACTTCCTTATTCATGTTGCCCTGCCGGATGATTCGCCCGTTGCGCTGGGTCATGTCGCTGGGCTTCCAGCCAACATCCAGATGATGCACCGCCACAAGCCGGGACTGGACGTTGGTGCCGGCTCCCATTTTTGCTGTGCTTCCGAGCAAAACCCGCACATCGCCAGAGCGCACTTTGGAGAACAATGCCGCCTTTTTGGCTTCGGTGTCGGCGTTGTGGATAAACTCGATCTCGTTTTCCGGCACACCGGCGGCAACCAGCTTTTTGCGAATATCCTCATAGACGTTGAAATTGCCGTCGTTCTTTGGTGTCGAGAGGTCGCAGAACAAAAGCTGGGTCAGCTTCTGGTCTTTGCCTTCCTCCCAGATCTTCAGCACGTTCTGAACGCATACGTTCAGCTTGCTGTTGGGGTCGTCCGGCAGCATGGGGTTCATCAGGCGCACATCCAAGCCGATCTTTCTGCCGTCGTTGGTGACACAGAGCATATTGTCCACGGATGCATCCACCGTGCCAGAGTGGATTTCCGCAGCACGTTTGCTCAGCTCCTGCACCATTTCTTTTTGGAGGTCGGACGGCTTTGCTACCACTGTCTCAAACTTTGCCTCCGGCACAGGCAGATGCGCTCCACGGCATCATAGATACTACGGATAACGGTGGGGCTGGTGTAGTGGGCGTTCAGGACAGAGCCACGGGTAGCGGCATATTCGTCCTCGGAGAGCAACCCTTTCAGTTCCGTGTACTCTTTTGACCAGTTGCTCTTATCCGGGTCAAAGGCATCCGGCAGACCGCCCCAGCCCACATACTGCGAAAGCACTTCCTGTTCCTCGGCGGTGGCTCCACGGTGTTCCTGTTCCAACTGAAACAGGGTGCGGATAGCTGCAATATTCCGGGCGTATTTCTGCTTTGCACCGCCCTCGCTCAAATGCTCGTCCGTGATGTGGAAGTTCCCGGCAGGCACAGCGTTCAAGGCTTCATCCAAGGCAGCGGCATCCGGGAAGGTCTGCACCTTTCCGTTTATCACAGTAGAGATGGGCAACTCGTCCAGTTCCTCGTCAGAGAGTTGCGGCTCAACCTGCCGCAGACCGTCCTCGAATTGTTGCTTATTGATAACTTCGTTATCCCATGACTGCCCCTGTGCGCTGGTGTCGATGCGCACATCCGTTTCGCCCACATAGCCGATTTTGCCCTCGATGGTTCGTGTGAGAAGGTCTACCACAACATCGTCCCCGACCTTATAATCAACGGCCTTTTCGGGAGCAGCGTCAAGGGCCTCGTCCTGCTGTTCGTACAATTCCCGGACAACAGATAGCGGTTCTTCCCGAAAAATTGGCATCCGCATTTCTGCCAATGCCACATCCTGCAGGGTCACACTGTCCTTATCGAAGTTGACCGTATCCACCCGGAAAGCTCGTCCATCCATGCGGACGGTGGCTCCCAGCGGCAGATAATCTTCCCGGCGCAGATACTTGGTCTGGTGGTGGGTGCCGTCCTCGTTTAGTCCGGCAAGGTAGACGTTCTCGCCGCACTGCCACAGCTGCTTGGCACGGTGCGCCCACTGGTTGCTAGGGAAGCCGGTGACCGGGACAGTGCCCAATTCCGTTTCTTTTTCCAGCAGCTTGCCGCCCACAAGTTCGCACACTTTCCGGGCATCCTCGCCATAAAACTCGAACTGCCCGTTCTGCTCAAAGCCCACCAGCGCATCCGGGTGCTGCTCCTTCAGGGCGTTGTACTCTGCGGCGGCATCCAGCGGCAACAGTGCCGGGCGTTCCTCTGCCTTGCTGTGGTAGTGCTCCAATTCCTCATCCGTGACGCTGACCAATTCCGAAAAATCCAGAGCCTCCAGTTCTGTTTCGGTCAGATCTTCCAGACTTTCGTACTGCCGCTCATCTATCAATACCTCGCCCAGATACCTCTCCACTCGATACCCCACCAGATCCACGTTGACCTGAATGGGAATGTCCTCGTCGATGGCGTGGGTGTAGGCAATGCCAATCTTGGATAGGTCGGAAAAGTCCGGCTCGGAATCGTATTCTTCCTGACAAAACTCCCGGATTAGGTTTTTGGCACGGGCAAGCTCGACATCCGGCTTTGCGCTGACGGACGCAGGGGGTGTATAATGCTCCTTCTCCTTGTCCGTCAGGTAACGGTCGGACTGGATCATCAGGTCAATATACTTTTCTACCTGTGCCCATTTCAGGGTGATTTTCTGGTGGTCGGGATAATGGTCAAATTCCAGTCCCTTCCAGTCGTGGTTCACAAAACCCCGGCTTCCGTCCAGAAAATCGTGGGAGTGCCCACCGATGCCGTACTCCTTTGCCAACGCTTTGGCACGGAGATTGCGATCAGGCTGGGTCTGGTACAGTGCCATAATGCGCTGTTTACCGCCTGCAAATCCTGAACCGTGCTTACGCAATTCGTTTTCGATTTCAGCCTGCGACAAAACAAAAGCGGAGGGCGTTTTTTCGCTCTCCACTCGGTCTATCTTTTCAATTTGCTGGGCTTCGGTGGGGAGGACGGCATCCAGAAAACTTAGCTGTAGATCAGCTCCGTCAGCACCAGTTCCTCGGCCTGCGCTTTCAGGCTGTTCATGTGCTGCACCCACGCCGTCTGATTCTGCGCCTTGTCCGGAGCCGGGTTCTGTTTCAGAAGCTGCTCCATGGTCTGCTGCATCTGGTTCTCTGCGGTCTGCTCCACTTCCAGCAGATACGGATGCAGAGTTCCCGACAGGAGCATCGAGTTGTACAGCACCGGGCGATGCTTCATCAGGTAAGTCCGGCGCAGCCGCCCGTACTTGCCCAGCGGCTTCCGGGGCTGGTTCAGGGTCAGGTTCGGGAGCTGGTAGTCCCCGACGGTCGAGTAAGTCACGTTCTTGCTGTTCATATTCATATTGGCTCCTTTCGTTGTTTCTGCGGCGAATGGTTGTTTTTACGGTGCGCTCGATGTTTCGCAACACCTCCCGGCTCATATCGCTGACGGCTGCGCCGAGGGCGTAGACACTATCCGGGGTGGAGAAATTGTAGATTGCCTGAAAATCGTCCTTATCGAACCACCCTGTCGGCTCAAAGCCGCAGCGTTCCAGCAGCGTGTAGGTGACGCTGATGGCGGCGGCGGACTTGAACTGCATCTCCACCCCGGCTTCATCATAATCCATCAGCAGCGAACCGTCAACGATGGCGCGGATGTCCCCGCTGTTGTTGTCCCAGTAATCTGCCACCAGTTTCCCTGCAACGTCCGCAAGCTGCTGGCTGACACGCTCCCCGCTGATGCCGTAGGTCTTGCTCAACATTTCCGAAACCGGCTGTTTCAGGTCATCGTTGTACTGCCACACCTCCGGATCACGGGAATTGCGGCGCACCCCGGTGTCCGACACATCGAAAACGTAGTGCAGACGAGGAAATCCGCTGGATTCGTCCAGCAGAGCGATGCCCTTGGCACCCCGGCGCACATAGCGGTTCATCCGGTTGTTCCAGATGTCAAAGTCGGCGCAGGCGGTGGCATCCGGGCGCTGGGCGTAGATCATGAGCTGGTCCGCAAAGGGGTACTTGTACAGCCGGGATGCGGTGGTCAGGTAGTCCGTCCAGCTTTCCCAGTACCGGGTCAAGCCGTTGGCCGTGCGCTGGGCAAGGGCGAGATATTCTTCGGTTTTGCTTGGCATAGCGTTCCTCCCTTCAAGTTCATGGTAAACAAAAAAGCGAGCGGCCTTTTCAGGTCACTCGCTTATGGAATCAAGACCATATTTTTGAGGGTTTCAAAAACTGGAACCATCGTAAAGTTTCGATTTTAACGCAAGAACATTCTGACGAATCTGCTCTATGACTGCTTTGAATTCATCATCGCTTTTTCCGGTAGGGTCATCCAGACCCCAATTCTCATCAAAAGGTCTGCCAATGAACGGGCAGCTGACATTGCAGCCCATGGAAATAGCGATATCCGGCTTTGGAATTGCAGAAATCAGCTTGGAATACTGTGTTTTTTCCATGTCGATGCCATATAGTTCTTTCATCAGGCGCACAGCATCCTGATTGATCTGCGGTTTGGTTTCGGTTCCAGCCGAGTAGCTTTCAAACACATCTGCGGCCAGTACCTTGCCAAAGGCTTCGGCAATCTGGCTGCGGCAGGAATTTTGCAGGGTCTTGACTTGCGTTTTTGAAGCCTCCAGAATCGTGAAAATCACG
>ERZ1026844.2306-NODE-2306-length-10174-cov-3.887341_pt1 | contig 10174 bp, 9 predicted proteins | sample MGYA00380152_ERZ1026844 | MGnify/ENA primary metagenome ERZ1026844 (study PRJEB33269, sample SAMEA4719788) | human gut metagenome | biome: human-associated habitat; feature: organic feature; material: feces | place: Cameroon | collected 2013-10 ... | reverse complement strand
GCCCAACACCCATGTCTGCCCCGTATGCCTTGGCATGCCGGGGGCAATGCCCCGCTTCAACCGCGCCGTTTCGGACTGTGCCGTGCGGCTGGGTCTTGCGCTCGGCTGCAAGGTGCACCCCGTCTCCGCCTTTGACCGCAAAAGCTATTATTATCCCGACAACCCGACCTCCTATCAAATCACGCAATATGAGCGCCCAATCTGCACTGCGGGCTCCGTGCCGATCGAAACGGAAAAGGGGATTTCTTCGGTTCCGCTGCGCCGCATTCATATGGAGCAGGATGCGGCAAAGCTGCTGCATCGGGGCGAACAGACCCTGATCGACTGTAACCGCTGCGGCACCCCTCTGCTCGAAATTGTGACCGAGCCCGCCCTGCATACTCCGGAGGAAGCCGCCGCTTTTCTCACGGCGCTGCGCGAAATTGCGCTGCATCTCGGCATCAGCGACTGTAAAATGCAGGCGGGGTCGCTGCGGTGCGACGCAAATATATCTCTCTCCGACGGCTCGGCACCCGGCGTGCCCGTGGAAATCAAAAATCTCAATTCCGTAAAATTTCTGAAAAAAGCGCTGGACTTTGAAATCAAGCGGCAAAGCGAATGCCTTTTGCGCGGAGAGTGCATTGAAAAGCAGACCCGCCGCTATTCCGAGGGCGACGGCACGACCGTATTTATGCGCAAAAAGGAGACGGTTTCGGAATATCGCTATTGCCCGGAATGGGATCTCGGCGAGCTCTGCCTTGCCCCCGGGGAGATCGCGGCGCAAAAGGCGCTGCTGCCCCGCCTGCCCCATGCCGCCCGCATGCACTACCGGACCGCTTACGGCATGAGCGAAAAAGAGGCGCACGCCATGACCCGTTATCCCGTGGTGCACCGCTTTTTCGAAGAATGCGTGCGCCTTTGCGCGCCGCCCGGGCTCTGCTGCGCGCTGCTGATGCAAACGCTGTTTCCCCTGCTGCCGGCAGATGAAGCGGATGCGAAAATCAACACCGAGCCGCAGGAGCTTTGCACCGTTTGCGCCATGCTGCAAAGCGGGGAGCTGAGCCGCCAAAATGCAGCGCGCCTTTGTGCGCTGCTCTTTGCGGGAGAAAAAGATGCCCGCGCTCTTGCAAAAGCGCATGCGCTTTGCACCGTCACAGACCGCGCCGTGCTGCGCGCCGCCGCAGACGCTGTTTTTGCCGAAGATCCGAAGCTGCTTTGCGCCTGCCGCCGGCACGAAAAAGGCGCGCTTGACCGCGCGCTGGGGCTCGCCCTGCGCAAAACGGACCGCCGCGGAGACGCAGCCATTCTGCGCAGCCTTTTGCAGCAGCTGATCGACGAATAAAAAACAAAGTCCGTGTGCAGCGCTGCTGCACACGGACTTTTGCGTATCGCATTCAATTCGGCGCTTCCCCGGTCTCATCTCCGGTACGCTTTTGTCTTGGCACGACGGTGATCGCGCCTTTTGTCACCGTGACCCCCCATGCCTGCGCGGCGGCGGTCTCCGGGTTTGCCTGGATCGCCTCCGCGATTGCCTGCACCACCATATATACCGTATTTCCGTCGGCATCGGTATCGGTTGTGAGGGAAATCGGTTTGATGAGGTTTTCCGTCATCTCCCCGGGGGCAACGGGTTTTGCAAAATAATAAACATTTTCTTCGCTTTCGATCCAATCGGAATGCGCCACGGAAATCCATGGCATTTCGGAGGGTAAGCCGCTGATTTCACCGTCTGCATTGACCCAATAGGAAACAAGCCGCGCGCGAACATAGGCGGGATAATTTCCCGTGTTTTTCACATAGATTTCCGTTTTGCGGTGGCCCTGGTGAGTGCCGGACGAATATTCCTGTCCGTCAAAATATTCGTGCACCTCGCAGCTCACCTTTGCCGCCACAAATGTATTTTCCGCGGAATCGGTCTTAAAAAGAAACGCAAGGCTGACCCCGATTGCCGCGAGCAAAAGAACAGCGCCGCACAAAGGCAACGCCAAAGACAGCGGAAAACCCGCTTTGCGCTCATTGCGCCCGCCTCCGCTTTCTGCTGCCGAGGCAAAGCGCCAAAAGAACGCCGCCGCTGATGCAAAGGCAGCAAAGATACAGCCAAAGCAACGCGGAATCGCCTGTTTTCGGCGGAGTGGGCGGGATCGGGATGCCGTTTTGCTCCATCACAAGATAAAATCCGACGCTGCAGGTATCTGCCGCCCCTTGGGCCGCAAGATCTCCGAGCGCGGTATCAATCGCATCGCTTTGCGCATCCCCGCCCTCAAAGCGCCAGGACCAATCCACGGTAAACTCCTGCATTTGCCCCGCGCCGAGCTCTCCGCAAACGGCGCGCACCACTGCGTCATGCTCAATTTGCGGCGGAAGAGAGTAGTTTTCCGTATCCGAAAAGCCGTCGCCCCAAAGGCTTGCCTGCACCGCCAGGCGCTCGTCGCTTTTGAGGCTGTAAAGCACTGCGGTATACCGCACCGCCTCCCCCGCCCTGTTGACAAAGCGAACGGTGCTGTCATTCTCCGTTCCCGGCGCCAAAACCTTTTCCGCAGCCTCGGCGCTGACATTCGGATATACCGTATCAAATAAATTCAGGCGCGCCGCGCCGCTTGGCAGCACGGCTGTTTCTCCGTCCCATTTGAGCGCCCCGTCCGCAAATGTAACGGTATGCTCCGGTTTTTGACTGCGGGTGGCATAGGTCACCCCGAAAAACGCGGGCAATAGCCCGATCTGGAGCAAAAAGAGAGCAAGCACCGCGAAAAACAGATACCTTGGCAGATTGTTTGTTTTTTGCATTGGCTTCTCTCCTTTCGTTTTTTCTTCGGCGCATAAAGGAATGCCCGGCAAAAAAAGGCGTTCCTTTACGGGTCGAAGAGCCCTTTGCCCGCCACAAGGCAAAGGACTCTCCCCGGTTTTTCTCAGTCGATCTGCGTCACGGTTGCGCTGACGGTCAGCGTAACCTCTGCGGGCGTCTCGGCATTGCCGAGCGCGGTATCCTTAACATCGTTTTCGGCGCTCGTGGAGAACGGCCATTCCCAGGAAACATTCAGGTCGTCATTGACCGCTGAAAGATTCGTATTGGGCGCATAGTCGGCAGAGACTCCTTTGATTGCGGCTTTCACCCTATTCTCAAAAGCTGCGACGGATTCGCCATCCTCCATTTTGTACGCCGTACCGTTGACGGTGAAGACCAGCGGGCAATATTCTTTGTCTCCGTCCACCGTCCAGTTTGTCAGGCTGAGCTCGGCGCCGTAGCTAACGCGCACGGCGACCTCGGGCGTACCGGTGACATCAAATTGAGTCATCGTACCCTTCGTGCCGGGGGCAATCACCTTGTCGCCGGTCGTTTTGTCATTTTCGTCTGCGCTTGCGTTGGCGGCAACCACCGTGAATGTGGATTTTGCGTAGTTCGCATCCGTTTTTTCGTATTTGGTTGCAAACAGCGTGTTATCGCCGGTCACTTTAACGCCGAACTTTGCAACTCTTGCGGTTTCGCTGCTGTTGCCGCTCGTCACATATTTTGCAAATGTGCTTCCGACAAAGCAGGAAGTCGCCAGCACCAAAACCAGCAGAAGGCCTGCTGCTCTGAGTGCTGCATTTTTCTTAGATGCAGTCATTTTTAACTCCTCCATAGTACTTGATTTTGAGCTCAGAAGATATTTCATCACTGCAAGTTGCAAACCGCTCAAATACCCTCTGAATGGCGCGGGGCAACCGCCCCGATATTTATATCAGCCGCGGCGCGCCTGTGGCAAAGGCGGCGCGGGATGATACCGTTATTTAAGCTTTCGTATCGTTTTCGGAAGCGCCGCTTTGTGTATCCTGCGGCGGGGCTGCGCTTTTCCGCAGGCGGTCGAGCTCTGCCCGAAGCTGCTCATTCTCCCGTGCCTCGCGGCTCTTATGCCGCTGCCGGCGCAGAATATCAATCACAATAAAGGCAAGCACGGGAATGCCGATGAAAATCACCATGCCGAGCGGCTTTTGTAAAAACAGCGCGAAATCCCCGAGCTTTGGAATGCGGAAGCGATACAGCCCCACCACCATATCGGCGGTGATGGGCTCGTCCTCCGTATTATTGGCGTCGCCCTTTGTCACAAAAAGGCGTGTGCCGTCCTGCGCGGTTTCAATGCGGATGATACGGTGAGTTACAACGATTTTGTTTTCCATAAAGGAGATCACATCGCCCTCCTTCAGCGTATTGACATCCGCCTTGGTATCAAAAATCAGGTCGCCCGCTTCAATGTGGTCCTGCGCCGTTCCGCTCATAGAGCCCGAAAGCACCACCATCGGTGCCACGCCGAACACTGTCGGCGGCGTATCGGGATGCAGCGTCCCCTTAATGATAATTGTCAGATTGCAAACCAGCGCAAACGCAAACACCGCGCACAGCAGCAGCGCCAGCACCGTTCTGATTGTTTTCCATACTTTTCTCATTTTTCTGCTCCGTTTCTTTTTTGCCTGTATTCTCATATTGTCTTTTTGCGCCGTAAAAATAAAAAAACAACCGGCTGCAGATACACTTTGCGTGTGCATGCAGCCGGTCGATCCTGCGAAATATTCGTTTAGACACCGTAGCTTTGCGTCGCGGGATTTCTCCCGTTTTGCCGAAAAACGATATTGAGATTTCTTTTTTCTTATTGTATCCAAAATTATACACCGCTCTTTTTCAAATGTCAATACTTTTCACAAAGTTTTCATATTTTTACCCAAGCGCCACATCAAGCACCATCATCAAAACAAATCCGATCACCACGCCTGCCGTGGAAAGGCGCGCACCGCGTTCATCTCCTTCATGCCCGCCCGGAATCAGCTCATGCACGGCGACCAGCACCATCGCCCCCGCGGCAAACCCCAGCGCCCAGGGCAAAAGCGCCGTTGTCAGCCCGACGAGCGCTGCTCCGGTGATCGCCGCCAGCGGCTCCACAATGCCGCTGGCCTGCCCAAGCAAAAAGCTGCGCCCGCGGGAGAGCCCCTCCCGCCGCAGCGGCAGTGAAACGGCTGCCCCCTCCGGAAAATTCTGAATCGCAATTCCAAATGCCACGGTCGCCGCCCCGAGCAGCGCTTCCGAGGAAAAGCCGTTCCCGCGCAGCGCGCCGAACGCCACCCCGACGGCAAGCCCCTCGGGAATGTTATGCAGGGTAATGGAAAGAATCAAGAGCGCCGTGCGGCTGAGTCTGTGCGTTTTTGCCGTTTTCTTTCGGGTCAGAAAAATCAGGCGGTCGCAGCCCCATAAAAACAGCACCCCGCTGAGAAAACCGAGCGCCACCACACAAAAGGCCGGCAGCCCGCCCGCCTCCTGCGCCAGGGCAATGGCAGGCTGCAGCAGCGACCAAAAGGATGCAGCAAGCATCACCCCCGCGGCAAAGCCGAGCATGAGCGTCTGCGCCCGCGCATTTTCTTTTTTGAAAAAGAGCACAACCGCGGCTCCGAGCGCCGTAAACAGCCATGTGACAAGGCTTGCCCCGAACGCGAGCAGAACCGTATGTTCCTGTATCATGTTCTCCCTCCGCTTTTTCGAAAAACTTGAAAGGGCAAACCCCTCTCATGCCTTTATATGCAAAAAGGGAACGATACGGCACCGCAAAAAGGCTGCAAAGGAAGCCTTCCCTTGCAGCCCTGCAAAAATTTTTCAGTTTTGCGTTTGCTTTTTCGGCGGCTTTGCAGCGCCGAGCTGCGCCAGCACCACGCATGCAAATACCACGCCACAGCCGCACAGCTCCACGGCGCTGAGCCGCTCGCCGAGAATCACCCAGCCCGCGAGCGCGGCAAACACGGATTCCATGCTCATCAGAATTGAGGCAAGGGCGGGCGGCGCCGTTTTCTGCCCGAGAATCTGCAGGGTATAGCCTACCCCGCTGGACATCACGCCCGCATATAAAATCGGCATCCATGCCGCACGCAGCACCGAAAGAGAAACGCTTTCAAAAAGCAGCATCGGCACCGCGCTGATCAGCCCGCATACCGCAAACTGAATGCAGGAAAGCAAAACGCCGTCGGTTTCTGAAAAGCGGTCCACCAAAAGAATCTGCACGGTGAAAGCCGCCGCGCAAAGCAGCTCCAACCCATCTCCAAGATAAAAGGAAGAAAATCCGCGCGAGAGGCAAAGCAAATACATGCCCCCCATGCTGCCGAGCGCGCTGAGCAACACGATCGGATGCAGCTTTTTTCCCACAAGCGGGGAGCACAGTGCAACAAACACCACATACATCGCCGTTAAAAAGCCGGAGCGCCCCGATGCAGCGACCCCCTGCGGATAAGCGGCAATGCCCGCCTGCTGCAAATTCACCGCAACACACAGCGCCGCCCCGCAAAGCACACCGCCGAGTATCGTGCGGCGCAGCCGTGTCTTTTTTTCCTCCGCCGTCTGCGCCGCGGCGGCATGCTCCCCGACGGTTTTATTCCAAAGAGAGCGCCCGAGAAGAAGCAGCGCCAAAAACAGCGCCGCAATCAGGGAGCGGACCGTATTGAAGGTAAAAGATCCGATGGAATCCGCCGCGGCGCTTTGCGCCACAAACGCCATCCCCCAAATAACAGCCGTCAACAAAAGCAGCAGCGAGCCGCGCAGCGATTTCATCGCCTCTCCCCCTTTTTCATCGATTTGTCTGCGCGGAAAAATTACCCCCGCAAACCGTTTGCTTTCCGCGGCGCGCCGCGCCTGCGGAAACCATGCGCCTATTGTACCACACCGCGCATTCCCTGTAAAGCACCTTTTTTCGGTATTTCGCCGGTTTTTTCACCCCATAATCGATTTTGATTGACAAACCCGCGCCCATATGATACCATATAGGTGCATTGAGGGGGAGACACCCATCCAAAAAAACGCACAATGCAATTTCATTCTCCCGGGGGTGACACCCATCGAAAAAAACATCAGGGTTTTGGATGAACTTGGAAACGAATATGAAGCAACCTGGCTAAAACGAGCCAAAGGTCTTGTAAAACACGGCAGGGCGCGCTTCATCAATGAAACCACCATATGTCTGTGCGTCCCGCCGATGATGAATCAATCGGAGGAAAATAACATGTCGGAACACAACATGGAAAACACACGACACATACACTCGGATTCTTCTCTTTCCGCACAGAACGCGGAACAAATCATACCGGCGTTGCAGCAGCTGCAGAGCACGCAAAACGCCATGGCGACCATGCTCACAGAGCTTTCGAAAAATCTGCAGCAGTGCACCGGGGCGATTCTCGGCATCTCAAAAGCCCTGCAAACCGAAAGCGAAACACTGCAGGATGCCCTCGACGATCTCTCGGACCGCATCGACGTTGTGGAGGATATGCTCGATGATGCCGCTCTTTTGCCGTATACCGGCTTCCCGTTCTCCGGGCGCCGCGATTCGGGAGGTGCGTCGTCCAATCGCACACCGTGGGGAAAGGAGCCTCCGCTCGCTCCCGCTGAATTTGTTGTGCAGGAAGAGTATACCTTAAAAACAGACGATTTCGGCAGGTTTATCCCGCTCTCCCGCGAGAGCGTTATCGCTGTTCTGCAAATTCCGCATAGCGCACTGCTTCAAACGGAATTTTTTCGCGAGCTGCATATCGATAAAGCCGTTTTTGCGTCCCCGCGCCTTTCCCTGCCGCAGCAACTGTTTTACCTCAGTACGCTGCGCGCCGTTTCTTTGCCGGATTCGCTTGAAACGATCGGGCGCGCCTGCTTCCGCAGCACGCATTTGCAAGCGGTCGTCCTGCCGCCCTCTGTGCGAACCATTGAAGACGAAGCGTTTTTCGGAACAGAGCTCTCCGGCGTGCTGCACATTCCGCAAAGCGTACAGAGCATCGGTGCCACGGCATTTTACGGCTGCCCGAACCTGAGCGATATTTATCTTGAAAATCCGTCGGTTCGGTTGTGCACACGCATGGGGGACCCGATCTGGTCCTTGTCCCCCTCGTTTCATCTGGCAGGTTGCAAAACGCCGCTCGGCTACGCTCGCATCCACGGCTATCCGGGCTCCACAGCCGAGCAATATTGCCGTGATCTCGGCATCTCAGACCATTTCGTTCCGATTCTGCCGCAGGAAGAATCCCCCGCAGAGTAAACCGCCGTTTTTCGGCACTCTGCAACTGCCTCTTTCATGTTTTCCACGATGCATCCCTGCATTTTTCGGGGATGCATCTTTTTCTTTTTGCCGCGAAGTTTGCGGATTATACTCTTGGCCGTTCCTGTCGAAAAGCAAAGATCCATCAATAAGAAAGACGCCGGTCTTTCCACGATGGATCTTAACAAAAAGACATATTTCCATTTTCCAGCGCCTTTTTTGACAAGCAAAGAGCCCAGGCAGAAAACTCCCGGGCTCTTGATCTTATTTCTCAAAATGTGCAAAATCAATGGGATGCTGCAAAAACCACTGCATCAGCTCCGCAACGCTTTCATAGCTGTCCGCAAAGGAGCCGCTGATCCGATACCATCCGTTTTCCGTTCGGAAGGTCAGCGTTTTTTGGCCGCTTTCGCTGACGCCTGCGACAATGCGCGTACCCCTATAGTCCGTAACGGTCTCGCCCTTTTCTGCGATCGGATTTCCGTTTTCATCAAGCTGCACGAAAATCAGATCCTGCGCCTCATTTTCTTCTTCTTTCCCGGCAATCACGCAAAGGTCGCTGTAATTTTGCAGCCCCTGTGCATCCCGATGCATCCAAAGCAGGGTAAGAGACGAAAAATTCCCCTGTGCATCATACCGTGCCCTGGCGGAAAAGCCTTCGTGCCCCTCCATTCCGGGCAGCATGCCGCTCTGCTCAAGCGCCGCGCGGTCGCCCGAAAAATCGGCTGTGCTTTGGTTCGTCAGCTCGACATCCGGCAAAGCCGCATCCTTTTCCGGCGTACTTCCGTCGCAATCGCGGAACAAAGTCGCCGCCAAAGGCATTGTGCCGTCGCCCGGCACCACCGTATTGTGCCGATACAAAAGCACACCCGCGCAAAGCAACATTGCAAAGCATGCCGCAGCGGCGCCAAAGCGCAGCCAAAGCGTTTTTCCGCCCCGTTTTTTCTCCGCAGCCGCCGCAATATATGCAGGGTCGATCTGCTCCATTTTGTTCAAAAGCTCATTTCCTCTCATATGGAATATCCCTCCTTCTCAAGATATGCCCGCAGCGCATTGCGGCTGCGGAAAAGCATTGTTTTCACGCCGCTTTTTGTCATGGAATATCGCGCCGCGATTGCGGAAATGTCATCACAATAGAAATACCGCCGCACGAAAACATTGCGCGCTTTTTCGGGCTGCGTTTTCAAAAAGCCGTTGATCGCCTCTGCAAGCGCCATATCCTCAACGCGGCAGGCAGTATCATCCGGCGCTGCAATGCATTCCTCAAGCTCTGCGCTCAGCGTCTGAATAGGTGCGCAGCGGCTCAGTGCATGCGCCGCGCGGCAGCGGTTCAGCGCAATATGCCGCGTAATCCGCGCCAGATAGGCATACAGATAGCTGCGCGGGTCCTGCGGCGGGACGGTGCGCCAAACGCTGAGATATACATCGTTTTCGCATTCCGCCGCCGTTTGCGCATCGCCGACAATGCGCAAAGCGATTTCCCGCAGCCTTTTTCCGTATTTTTCTTTTGTCTTTTCGATTGCCTGCTCCTTTCGCGCCAGATACAGCATCACAATTTCGCCATCCTCCATGCCCCTCCCCCTTTCTTTCACTTTATTGAAGGCCTTCACCTATATAAGCACCGCTTGCGCCGCTTTGGTTACACCCTTTTTCTTTTTTCTCAAACTTTCCGCAAAAAAGGCGGCGCCTGACCGGACGCCGCCTTTTGAATGAAGAATCAAGAATGAAAAAAGGAAAGCTTTATGCAAGCGGGAGCAGGACGGTCATCGTGGTACCCTTGCCCTCTTCGCTCTGCATAAAAATTTTGCCGTGATGCAAAAGCGTTGCATGCTTGACGATGGAAAGCCCGAGCCCCGTGCCGCCGGACGCCTTGGAATGGCTTTTATCCACACGGTAAAACCGCTCAAACACGCGGTCTTGATGCTGCGGAGGAATGCCGATGCCCGTATCGCTCACAACAATTTTTGCCATACCGTCCGCCGTGCCGATTTCAATGTGCACCGTGCCGTCCGGGCGGTTATATTTGATGGCATTATCGCAAAGGTTATAAATCACCTCGGAAAGCAGCGACGGCACGCCGCGCACCGTTACGGGGGAGCCGGAAAGCGTCAGAGTCACGCCGCGGCGCTTTGCCTCACCGGCAAGGCTCTGCACGGTTTCAT
>ERZ1026844.2293-NODE-2293-length-10224-cov-10.521979_pt1 | contig 10224 bp, 10 predicted proteins | sample MGYA00380152_ERZ1026844 | MGnify/ENA primary metagenome ERZ1026844 (study PRJEB33269, sample SAMEA4719788) | human gut metagenome | biome: human-associated habitat; feature: organic feature; material: feces | place: Cameroon | collected 2013-10 ... | reverse complement strand
CGAACGTTTCGTGAATCCGGGTCTGCAACTGATCCGGGCTTAACCCGTCCGGCAGTTCCACTTCGACTGAAGCATGATAGCTCTGGCTGGAATATTCCTCTCCAGCCGGAACCTTTTTACTGTAACTGGCATTGAGTTTCAACATAGTCATTCCTCCATAAAGACGAATAGCCGGGAGCTTCTCCACTCCCGGCTATCCGTCCGTTTAATTTGTGTTATTTCGCTAAATCGCCATCCTGATCCGTTCGATGGCGCGCTTTGCCTGAATGAACTCGCGTTCACGCTGCTTCTGCTGAAGCACGGCCTCTTTGACCTTGCGGGCCAGAAGCGCCGATTCGTCGAGCAGCGTTCTGAGCTTGCCGCGCAGCTCCTCAATGGAGTGATTCAGTTCCTCCATCGGATTCACCGGCTCGGCGGCTTCCTCGGCTACGGTTTCGGTGTGTTCGATGCGTTTGATGTTTTCCATTTTGCTTGTCTCCTTTTCGGGTTGATGTTGATGTTTGGGTAATATGTGAATCGGCATCGCGAGATACCGGCCGCTGCCGCCCTCGGCGATGACCGGAATCCTGCCGTCCGAATGCGCCCGGAACTTCGTGTAGCCCTGCTGAAGCATCCGCAGCAGGATATACTTGTTGAGCGCCAGTACCGCGCGAGGTTGAGCGCCGATCACCGTCGCCTCCAACCGCAGCTCCATATCCGGGAAATTATTCGGGATCACGGTGATGCCGCCCGGAACCACGTTCAGCTCAATCGCGTGAAACGGCGGGCAGTCGGGAACCGTTTTCAGGAAGCCGGTCAACTGCGCCGCCTGTTCCGGGGTGAATGCAATCGCATAATTGAGTGCCGACGCTTCGGGAATCACCTTCCGCCACTCCGGATAGCTGCCGGACACAGCTTTGCCGCTCCAGAGAAAACCGCCGACTTCAATCTTGAAAAACTGAATGTCCTTCAGCTTCCAGACCGTCAGCGTTCCGGGGGCCTCCGGCTTCGCGGTCAGCAGCGCCAGCGGAAACGGCAGCGTGACCAGACTCTTCAACGTCCAGTCCAACGGCAGATGCAAAAGCTGTTTGCCGTCCGTTACGACGATCCCCTCCGGACAGAGGTGAATCCCGCGCAACTGGTGCCGCGCCTCGTTACGGTTCACGAGCGGAGCCGCTTCGGACAGCAGCGCCGTGAAGTTTTCCGGCAGCGACGCTGTTTCCGCTTCGGCAGGGACTACCTCGGCCTCCGGCCAGTCGATGTTCAGCACGGGCAAAGCGTACGTAACGATCTTCCGCCGACCTTCGAGCCGCACCGCAAAGCCGTCATTCAGCTCCATGAACGTAACTGTTCCGGCAGGATTCCGGGCGAGTTCCCGGAGCCTGGCGTAATGGACGGCATGCCTGAAGTCGGCAGCGCCTTCCGCCGGGATCGTGACGGTAAGGCTCTCGTCCTGCGCGATCGTGCGCAGCCTCAACTGCCCGTCACGCGCTTCGAGCAATACAGCTTGATGCAGTTCAACGGGGGAAGTACGGGTGATCAATTTTCCCAAAGCACTCAATGCTTCGGCCAACTTTTTTCCAGTAATCTTCATGTTCAATTCCTTACTATGGGGTTATCGTTTGTTCCTTCTTGAACACAGCCGGACAATCAGGACGACGCCGCTTCCGATCAAAATATAGAACGCCACCTGAAACGGAAGCCGCAGCGGCGTGACGCAACTTGCGAATGTGTCGGGATTCTTACGGGCCACCGTCTGCAAGCCGCTCTCCACGCCGTTACCAACTTTACTGGCCACAATGACGGTCCCGGCTGCCGCGCCTCCCGCCGCAATGTTCTGCCACGGAGTTTTTCGGACAAGTTCCCGTATCAGCGGCAGGCGGGGCCGGGCGCGCCCGGCATAGGTCGGCGGCATCAATACCGCTAGAACCAGCAGCAGAATCAACTTCATCGGCGCACCTCCTTCCGGCAGAGTTCCCGGCACTCCCGGATTGCCCGATAAAGGCCGGCGCTCAACTCCTGTGGGAGAGTGATCCGGGCCTGCCAGAGCTCGTAACCACACATAACCGTTCCGCCCGCCGCCATCATAAGCCCGGCGATATCGCAGATCAGAAGCGGGCCGTCCACTGCGGCGCAGGCGGCTCCGCTTCCCCAGGAACCGGCAAGCGCGGCACAGCTCCCCGTCACCCGGTGGAACGCCGCAAGCGTCGGTTTCAGAAACAGCGATTCCAAGACCAGTCCTCCGGCAGCCTGCAGCGAGGCGTCTGCATATTCTGCCTCGGCGTTTTTCAGGCCGCTCAGAAACGCCGCCGTATTGAGGTCGAAGCCGTAGACCCGCGCTCCCGCCCGACAGGGCTGAAGGATGGGCCTGTCCAGTACCGTTTCCAGATACGGCTGTACCGATTCGGGCCGCCATACCATGAGGTAGGCGAGGGAAGCCAGATTTCCGGCGCTGGAAAGTTCCTTCGCTGCCGCCGGGACATTCGCAACGGCCCGGTCGAAATACGGCTTCGCCAGCCGGTCCAGTTCTTCCGGGGATGGCAACTGTTGTTTCTCTTCCGGCGGGTGCCGGGGAATGAGTGATGCGCCCGCAAGCACGAGCGCGGCGAGCAATCCGGCAAGGACAATGCCGAATCCGAAGTGTTTCAGGGTAACTGAAGTCATGGGGCCTCCTGTTGGTTGATTTTTTAATAACTAATTCTCCTCCAATATATTATGCCATAAAAACGGCTGTTTTTAAGAGAAACGGCAGGATTTGAAAGCGAAAACCGATTTTTTTGGTAAAGGAAACCGAAATTCGCCCGGTGGCATTTTCTCTCTGGGACTCTGGAGAAAAAGCGCTTCCCCGATAGCTTGATCGGTAGATTGTGTAACGGAAACTTGCAAATCTTCTTTAGCCACATCGACACCGAAGTCAGGCGTGCCGTGCGTTATGCGCATTCGGCACATTTCTGCTTCCGTATGTGGTGGGCTTGCAAGTGCCTCGTTACGATGGAAACTGAAGCGTACCTCTTTTTATTTCCCCAATAGGATTCTTCCAATTGACAGGTAGTTGACGATGAATAGAAAAACAACAGAAGGCATCATGTCGGTAGGTAAATCATATGTCAGCTTGCGGTAGCTGCTGGGCTGTTGGCCCATTACTGCTTCATTCATGGGGAATCAACGAGAACGGTTCAGGAGGCAGATGTGACTGCCGCGTCTTATTCCATGGCGGTTCGGCAAATCATAGGATACGCGTATAATGCTCCGGAACGTCATTGCGGGAAATGGGAAGAAGACCAGAAGGGCAACAGACGGCAGAAACCTCAACCACAAAAAAATAAACCTGAAATTCGTGCCGTTGCTCTTGGAGAAGAGGACGGATATTACGTATTCTTTACCATTTCTTGACCTCTTCTCCCCCAGTCCGCTCATTCAGAATATACCGACAACTGTAATCAACAGTGCCGGACAGGAAGAGAATATTGATTATAAGAAAAATACTGCAGCATACAACAGAAAAGTTATAAATAACAATTCCGGCAAAACAAAAAACCTGCCATATATACGGCATTATGAAGTACAGTTGACCTGGTACAAAGACAATGACGGAGGCGTTCAGGAAATTATTCAGAAATGAGAGCTTGTTTCTGCGTTCGCCCATACAGAGCCGAAAGACCATATATCCTGAACCGGGTTCAAAAAAGTCTTATGGCTCCGGCGTGTATGAGCGACCGCATAACAATATTTCTGTACCTCGACGTTATATTGTTGTGTAAAGTACTACAATATAAATACATTAGTCGAGAGTCCGCCTCTTTGTCTTTGAAAAAATCATGTAATATTCAGTTTAGAACTGCAAATCACTTTTCTGCATCCGAAGGATTATTCATTTCCGTCGGTGCAGAGTCAGCAGCTTTTTCTTTGTCCATCCATCCCAGTGCCATCCGGCAATATTTGTCGCCATGCTGACTTCCCAGTTCAAACATGGCACGGGCCTTCTTCAGGTCTTTCGGCATATATTTACCGTCCTGATAATAACTTCCGAGCATAAAACAGGCCCCGTAATCACCACGTTCAATGGCGATTGTATATAGTTTTTCACCGAGCCGCCAATCAGCTTTTACACCATGTCCGGCAAAATAGAGATCTCCCAATTTAGTATAAGCAAAGTTAATGCTGCACCCATCACTAATCGCTTCCATCAATTGGACGGCAGCCATTCGCGGCCATCCCTTTCCCCCATTATCAGATGAAAATAGATGCCAGTCAGCCATCATCGCCTCGGCATCTCCATAATGCTGAGCTACTGCTGCATTTAACAAATTAAAGGCCTCCTCAGGAGGAACATCAATTTTTCCAACTAAGTACATATCAAAAATTCTCGTTTGTGAGGCAGGATTACCAGCTCTCGCATGTTTCAAATAAATCTCTCCAGCTTTTTTCAAATCACCATATTTTTCATAAAAAGCAGCCAGATTGTAAATTGCCTCCTGATTCTCCTGCCTTGCCGATTGAATCAGCCGTTTTTCTAATTCATCTTTGGAAAGGAGTGAATGAAAATACGGGTGGCATACTGGAGCTTGAGCGAAGGAATTGCCCTTATCCGCTGCCATTTTATAATAGTTCAATGCCAGCTGTAAATCGGGAGCAATTTGCTGGTCTTCTGAAATCTGATACCCCTGCACATAGATCATTCCAAGACAGTTCATCGCATGGACATTGCCATGTGACGCTGCAAGTTTCAATAATTCCAAACCGTTCTGCAAAGCATCAGCGGATTTATTAATCAAATGTAAAAGACCGACAGCAAGTTCCATATTGCTATCTGCCGGCGGACGTTTCATAACCTCTCCATAAAATGGCAATTCAGGCAGGTGAGTGGAAGCTACTTCATCCCCTAAAAAGGTCGCCATCGCATAAAGGGCATAGCAGTAAGTCAACCGAGGAGAAAAACCTCCAAAGTGATTATTTTCAGACTCCTTCGCGTAGATGATTTTATTTTTTACTGCAATTTCCCGCAGGGCACGCGGAAAATATTGATCTGCGGCTTTTTGATACCACTCCATACTCTTATCATAGTCGGCTTCAACACCTTCGCCCAAACGATGCATTATCGCAATTTCACACATTGCTGCCGGATTGCCGTCTTTGGCCGCCTCCTGATAGAATTTCATTGCTTCCGCGTATTCTTTTTTGATACCGGCCAAGTAGTTGCCGGCACTGAGATAGGCCCTGCGGTCGCCTTGCCGGGCTGCCGCCAACAGGTATTCATACCGATTATCGGTTGTATCCAGTATTGCGACAAGGTATTGTGCTTTTCGATCTCCCTTGTCCGCCGCTTTCTTCAAAAACGGCAATGCCTCCTGATTTTTTCCCCAGAAAAATAATTCGAATCCTGTACGATAACATATATTGCTATCTACAGTCCGGTCGCCGTCAAGTTCCGCTGCCTTTTGAGCAAATTCAATTGCTTTATTGAGATCCTGCTCTCCGGCAAAGCCATTTTCATAAATAATTGCCAGATGGAGCAAGGCCAGAGTCTTCGACGTTGCATCTTGAAGATTTTGTACTGCGTATTGAAGATAAGGAAGAGCCTCCTGGAATTTTCCGGAAATACACAATAGATCGCCTATCATGATGCCGGCCCTTTCTTTTGCAACTCCTGCTTCGAATGCTTCCTGAGAATATTTGAGAGCCTTTTCCCGTTCTTGCTCAGTTTTATAATAAAGATACAACTCTCCCAGATTGAAAGCTGCAAGTTGATTTCCTTTTTCTCTGGCTTGAAGGAACAATTCTTCCGCCTTTTTCAAGTCCCGTTTTACTCCTATACCTTCTCGGTAACATACTCCGAGTCCGTTAAGGGCGAGCGGCTGCTTCAATTCCGCGGCCTTCTGAAAGTAAACGGCACTTTTCTCAAGATCTGTCGGAACGCCCTTCCCCAACATATAACTCCTGCCCAGATAAGCCAGGGAATCGGCGTCATTATCTTTTTCGTATTTCTGAAATATGGCTACAGCTTCGGTATGCTTACCGGCTTCCCAAAGCCTGATGGCATTGTCGATCTCCGGATTGCCGGCCCACAAGACCCCGGCCGTCAGTGACACATAGAGAATGGGTAAGAAATTGATGTCGAATCGCATAGAAAACTCCTTGTAAATAAATTCATAGATTGGATACAGACATTCCGTCACTTGGAATCAATAACTTCAGACCGAACTTAATACATTCAACGCAGTCCGAATCAAGGTTGTTGGCCTTGAGAATCACGGCCAGATTCAAATTACACGCAGTTCTTCATAATCTATTGGTCCTGAGCTTCAGTTGAAAAGTTGTTTTTACACGAGGCGGCGGAAGAGGATTCAGATTGTCGAGCAGTTGCCGGACAGATTGATCCATGGCCTTGATGCCGCTGGCCCGAATAATCCGTGAAGCAAGAATCTGACCGTCTGCGGCGACTGTAACTTCAACTACTGCTTCCTGATTGCGATTACCCAACAGAGAACGGGGCGGCTGTTGCCAACGGATATAAAAATAGTGCTTCAACTGCTCAAAATAATTCTGAGGGATTTCCGGCTCCTTATGATTACCGGGAACACCGGCAGGTCCGTATCCGATCGGTCCGGGACGATCAGGAGCGAATACTCCTCCCTTTGAAGACTTTACTCTAGGCTTAGTTGGGCGTTGTGCTTCTTGGGGAGCCGCTTGGGGCTTGGTTTCTATCACAGCCTGTCCGCTTTTGGGCGTTTTTGACCCGGTATTTAACGCAGTCTGCCGTTTGTCTTTTGCCGCTTCAGCTTGACTTCCCCCGTTTTTTCCTGCGGAACTGCCGCGTTTTTTAGGGGAGGCATTCACTGGCTTTTGCGAAGCCGGCTTTCCCTTTTTTTTAACGGAGCTGCCGCGTTGTTTAGGGGAGGCATTCACTGGCTTTTGCGAAGCTGGCTTTTCCTTTTTTTTAACGGAACTGTCACGTTGTTTTGGGGTGGAATCCACTGGCTTTTGCGAAGCCGGCTTTTCCTTGTCGTTCCTGCTTACTGTCAGCTGCGGTTCCGCTGGAGGTGATACAGCCACAGGAGCCGGAGTCCCCGGCTTCTCTGCCGGGGAAGGCCCCCCAATCGAAACCGTAAACGGGCCGGACGGGCCGGGCAATCGGGGGCTTCTCTTCAAATAATAAAACAGCGGTCCGAGGATTGCAGCAGCATGAAGCAAAATGATCAATCCCCAAATTATCCATTTTCCTCTCCGTTGACCCGCCGCTCGTGAAAATTGTACAATCCGGCTCATGACCTGACCTCGCCATTGTTATTATATTGACTGAGAAGTTCTGAAATATAAGGTGCGGCCAGACGTTTGCTCCAGTGTCCAAGGATGGTTTTAGTATGCAGACAGCTACGGACATATCCTGCCGGATCAATGGCGATATGCCGGCGCCCGGCTCCGCAGCTGGGAATATCCTCACTTTCGCACCGGCATTGCATTTCATCACCGAAAGCAACCGGACAGGGAAAAGCATGGCCGGATACCTGTTTTTTCAACTCATTCCATTCCTGTACAGAAAGCGCCAATTCCGGGTGGATCAGGCCGCGTCCCGCCACCATGAATGGTACGCAGGTGATGGAATCCACTCCGATCAAGGCCGAGGCGGCCACCATGTCGATATATTCCAATCGGTTGATTGAAGTCGCGGTCAAGCCCGCATGAACTTTCAAACCGAGTTCCTTGGCGGTTTCCATGACATTCAGGGTACGGGGGAATGTCCGTCGCGTTCCCGTACTCTGCCCATATGTGCGGAGGCCCTGCAAACTGACGTTCAAGTTGATATTCCAGTTTTTCAGCTGTTTCAAAAAGGGAACGGAAAGCCTGGAAGCATTGGTATATATGGAAATGGTTTTAAAACGGTTGCATCCGGCGGCATATTCCAGAATTTCCTCAAGCCCCTCTTTCAGCAGCGGTTCTCCGCCGGTAAAAGTAATTTGCCAGACTTCCGCCCCGGCCAGAGCGTCGATAATTCTTTTCCATTCGGCGCTATTGATTTCCGCCGGCTGTTCTTCCTGCTCATGCCAGATACAGTAGCAGAACGGGCAGCGGTAGTTGCACCGGGCTGTCAACTCCAGCGCAGCAGAAGAAAAGAGAGAAAGCCTCATTGGAATAGATGAATCAAGCAGTTTCATTTCAGATACTTTTAAAGAAGCTCATTCGTTTGTTAATGGGAAGCACAATTTCCAACGATAAAGAATCGGTTGGGGAGGCTTAGGTACGGTGTCAAAACCAAATAAGGCGTCACTCCAGACTCTACGATCATTTTCATTACCACACCGAATAACTTTTGAATCCAATACCAAACCATTTTGATCTATTGCAAGTTCAACAACAGCCTCTTTTCCATCACCTCTTAGCAGGTGATATTCAGTGTTTTCTTCTCCTGGTAATGCAGCTATCCCCGTCAAAACATCTGCTACTGCTCGGCGGTCAATGTAATGCATAAGAAGTTTATAAACGATATCATAATATTTTGAGTTGATTGGACGGGAAACAACTCCATAATCATCCAGAGTTTCATGATTCAGTTCCATCAATCTTCTTCGGATTTGACGTCCATCAGGTCTCCTCTGAACCACTCCAGAAAGAACACCATGACGATGCAAATAGCTATTATAAGAAGAAGCTAATTCATGATTAGTCATATTTCTCCAATTGACAGTATCTTGGCCATATTTCTTATTAATCTCGTCAACAAAGTCGCCGCTAGGGTCACTACATCCAGCTACAGTAAAAAGCAGCGGCAGCGATGTTCCAGCCATAAGCATCCGACAAATTTGTTTAGTTCGTTTTTTCATTTTCCATCTCGTCCTTTTGGGGAGTTCTCCGTAAAGAACTCCCGCTGATTACCGTTTTTTCTCCTGCCAATGATTCTTTTCCAGCAATATTAAAACCGGTTGTCGTATGATATATCAATATCAAGTGAATTGACTAGAACACGTCCATTAATAATCTCATGACGAAAAATGCGGTTTTCTCTTACAATTTTTAGATCTGGAAAATCAGAGAACCGGTCATTGCTTATAATCCAAGATTTCGGAAAACTATCGGCATAAGTCAAAATCGTATAGTCTGCAGGTTGCCTAGGAGCTACAATATGTACACTCACATTTTTAGAAAATACTCCCCTTATATACTGCTCATTGGTTTTAAGCATTCCTTGTATCCCTGAATCAAAAACGACGACAACTTGAAAACGTTTGGCCAATTCATTTGCCAGTGCGACTACCGGAGATATCCCTACAAACCTAGATGATTCATAACAAAGATTATTGCCATCAATAACAATTGAATCAATCTCACAAGAAAGCTTTATAATTTCTCTACAAATTCGCTGATCAAGTTTTTCAATATCTCTCTGCAGGGAATCTTTTTTACGTTGCTTTATATCGATAACCTTTTGTGGGCTCCCTTCATCAAACTTCTCTTCACATTCGAGATGAATCATTTTCCGCTCATAACTATTACTCGCCTCAGAAAGCTGTTGAATAAATCTTTTCGCGGAATCAATATCCGAATGACAACGCCTCAGTTCATTTTCTTTATCCTGAAATGCTTTCAGTAAAGGTTGTATCTTATCCAGAACAGATTGATGCTTTCGTTCAAACTGTTTTAGAACTGCCTCCTGCTTTACGTTATCATCTTGCAAATTTTTCAACAATAATCTCTTGTCATCTGGCCTGAAATCAATATATTTATTTTCATTTGTAATTGCTTCTGAAATTTTTGAATAATTTAAATTGATTTCCTCCCTGATATCATACAGTTTACTTTCAATGCATTGCTCCTCATTCATCAATTCAGCGACTTGTTTACGAAGAAACTGTTGCTCTTGATCAAACCAATTAATCGGATTCCACAAGTTTTTTATTTTTGCTTTTACTTTAAACTTCGCCTCTTTCTGCTTTCGGAGTTCTTTTTCAAGAACATTGACCTCACAAAGAAGTTTTCGATTGTTTTCTTCTATAGTTCTGCGCTTCTCCTTCATCAAAGCGAAATCGTAATGTTCATACCAATTGATCTCATCAGCTAATGACGCCATGGACTTTCGAACAGCTTCCAACTTTTTCTGTTGCACCAACATCGGTGACTGTAGTTTTTTTAATAGCTCTTCATGTTCCATACATATGCTTCTTTTAAATAACACGATCCGCCCTCTGCATAGCCTACTAGTGTAGCGTCTCTTAAATAATATCATGTTACTGTCTTTCCTTTAAGACCTGC
>ERZ1026844.2289-NODE-2289-length-10241-cov-7.928824_pt1 | contig 10241 bp, 6 predicted proteins | sample MGYA00380152_ERZ1026844 | MGnify/ENA primary metagenome ERZ1026844 (study PRJEB33269, sample SAMEA4719788) | human gut metagenome | biome: human-associated habitat; feature: organic feature; material: feces | place: Cameroon | collected 2013-10 ... | reverse complement strand
TGCAAGCGCAGCCTCGGCGGCAAGCGCGCGGCGCTGTTCGGCTCCTACGGCTGGGGCGACGGCGAGTGGATGCGCAGCTGGGAGAAGGACTGTGATGATGTGGGAATTAATCTTGTATGCGAGAGTGTGATCTGCGCTGATGCACCTGATGACATGGTGCTTGAGGCCTGCCGCGCACTTGGCAAGGCGTTGGCGAAGTAAAACGTTCCCCACCCAGCAAAACTGCACCTTGCAAAGCCGCACAACGCCTCCCTACCGGTACTCCCCGCAGCATTCCTGCTGCCGAGAGATCGATGCTCCCTGCGTTGTGTATAATCCCGCATGGCGGAACATTTTAAGAGAAGGTTCCCCTACAAGGCAATGTCGGCAGATTCCTCGGGTATCCCTTCGAGTACAGGCCTTACCTTGCGCAGGAACGTATCCACCTGTTCCGGGCAGCGGCCAATATAATCCTCCGGCTTCAGCAGGGCGGTAAGATCCTCCTCATTCATGGAAAAGGCCGGCTCTGCCGCCAGCTGATGCAGAAGGTCACAGGGCTCCCCTTCCTTCATTTTTGCGGAAGCCGCATGCGAGCAGCGGCGGATCACCTCATGCAGCTCCTGCCGGTCTCCGCCGCGCTTGACAGCTTCCATCATCAGGTTTTCCGTAGCGATAAAAGGCAGGTATTCCCGCACGGCCTTGTCGATGATCTTCTCGTTTACTACAAGCCCGCGGGTCACATTTTTGCAAAGGCGCAGAATCGCGTCGGCGCAGAGGAACCCTTCCGGCATGGAGATGCGGCGGTTGGCGGAGTCATCGAGTGTGCGCTCCAGCCATTGAACAGATGCCGTCATGGGGGCATTTGCAGCGTCCAAAATAAGATATCGCGCCAAAGAGCAGATTCGTTCGCTCCGCATGGGATTTCGTTTATATGCCATGGCGGAGGAACCGATCTGCTCTTTTTCAAAAGGCTCCTCCAGCTGCCGGTCGTGCTGCAGCAGGCGAATGTCATTTGCCATGCGATAGGCACTCTGGGCCATGGAAGACAGGCAGTTTAAGATACGGCTGTCTGCCTTCCGGGGATACGTCTGCCCACAGACGTCAAAGCAGTGCTCAAATCCAAATTCCGCACTGATCTGGCGGTTCATCTGGTCGATCTTGTCGGTATCACCGTCAAAGAGATCCAGAAAGCTCGCCTCGGTTCCGGTGGTCCCGCGGCAGCCAAGAAATTTCATATGCGCCAACACATGGTCCAGTTCCTCCAGATCGGAGAGAAAATCCTGCATCCAAAGGGTTGCCCGTTTCCCCACAGTGACAAGTTGAGCAGGCTGATAGTGGGTATATCCGAGGGTGGGCAGCGACTTGTATTTTTCTGCGAAGGCGGCAAGATTTTTCAGCACACCCAGCAGTTCTCCGCGGAGATAACGCAAGCCGTCCCGATAAAGGATCAGATCCCCGTTGTCGGTCACATAGCAGCTCGTGGCCCCCAAGTGGATCACACCCGCGGCGCCGGGCGCCGCTTTTCCGTAGGCATAGACATGTGCCATCACGTCATGCCGCACTTCCTTTTCCCGCTGCGCGGCACATTCAAAATCAATATCATCGATGTGCGCTTCCAGCTCCGCCACCTGCTCTGCCGTAATGGGCAGGCCAAGGTCATGCTCCGCCCGAGCCAGCGCAGTCCAGAGCTTTCGCCAGACCCGAATACGCTTTTCCTGGGAGAACAGATGCAGCATCTCTTCGGAAGCATAACGGGACGAGAGGGGCGATTCATATTCTTCGTACATCATGGACACTTTTCTCCATTTGGTTTTCTCAGCGGCAAACGCTGTCGTATTTTTTCTTTGTCGATCCTGTGCCATGCGCCCGCTCACCGCTTGATGTACGCATCTCGCTCCGCTCCGACGGATACGTATCCGATGTGGCAGCCGATGGCCTTTTCGATATACTCCACATAAGCCTGCGCCTGCTTGGGAAGTTCTTCCCATGTGCGAGCGCCGGAGATGTCGCAGCCCCAGCCGTCCAGATATTCCGTAACGGGCTTCGCCGTTTCCAGCGCCGCGGGGAAGGGAAACACATCCGTTTCCGCCCCGTTGACTACATATTTGGTGCAGACAGGGATCTTGTCCATATAGCTGAGAACGTCCAGCTTGGTCAGTGCGATGGTCGTGGCGCCTTGGGTCTGTACGCCGTAGCGGGTGGCGACGATATCCAGCGGGCCGACGCGGCGGGGCCGCCCCGTTTTTGCGCCGTACTCAAAGCCGGCCTCCCGCAGCCGGTCGGCCTCAGGGCCGAACCACTCACAGACGAACGGCCCCTCGCCCACGCAGGTAGAGTAGGCTTTCACCACGCCAACCACTTCATCCAGTTTGGCAGAGGGAAGGCCGGACCCGACCGGCGCGTAAGCCGCCACCGCGTTGGACGAGGTGGTGTAAGGGTAGATGCCGTAATCCAGATCCCGCAGAGCCCCCAGCTGTGCCTCAAACAGGATACTTTTTCCGCCCTGCTGGGCCTCGCGCAGCCAGCTGCCGGTATCGCAGATGAAGGGCTTTAGCTTCTGCCCATAGGTATGCAGATAATCACACAGCTGCGCCATGGTATAGGGCTTTGCGCCGTAGACCCCGGTCAGGGTCAGGTTCTTCCATTCCAGCAGGTCCTCCAGGTGGCGAACCAAGTATTCCGGATAGAAGAGCTCGCCGGCCTGAATCGTCTTTTTCTGATATTTGTCAGAGTAGAAGGGGGCGATTCCCTGCTTGGTAGAGCCGTATTTTTTATCCTTCAGGCGCTCTTCCTCCAGTTCATCCAGCAGAATGTGCCACGGCAGCACCAGTGAGGCCCGGTCGCTGATCTTCAGGTTATCCGGCGTCACGCTCACGCCCTTTGCAGCAACGCTTTCCATCTCGCCGCAGAGGCTCTTCATATCCAGCGCAACGCCATTTCCTAAAATATTGACCACATTCGGCCGGAAGATCCCCGATGGAAGCAGATGCAGCGCAAATTTCCCATATTCGTTGATGACGGTGTGCCCCGCGTTCCCGCCGCCCTGATAGCGCACCACAATATCATAGTCCCGCGTGAGCAGATCGACCATGCGGCCTTTCCCCTCATCGCCCCAGTTGATGCCAACAATGGCACAAGTTTTCATAAATTGACCTCCTGCATCATATCATTTCATCATTCGCAAGGCAAGCGCCGCTTTCGCGGCGCCGCCTTTTTTTCATCTTGTTCACCTGACGCTGAACAGCAGCTCTCCGTAAGTGGGGAACGGCCACGCGCTTTCCGCGGTCAGCGTCTCTGCTTCGTCTGCGGCAGAGCGCAGCACTGTCATTCGGGAGAGCATCTCGTCCCGAATAAAGTTTGCACCCTCGGTCACATCGCAAATGGTTTTGAATCTGGCAATCGCGCTGTCCAGTGCGTCGACCCGCGAGTCAATGGTCTCGGTCACGGCTGTCAGCCGTTTGACAAGTTTTGCTTCATAGCCGCAGCTACTCTCGCCGGTGAAGGCGTTCTTGTCGGTGGCATCCCGGGCTACGGTCGCAGCGTAGTGCGAAACGGCAGGCAGGATCTGCTTTCGCGCCATGTCGCTCATGGTCTGAGCCTCGATGCACACGGTTTTGCAGTAGTTTTCCAGCATGATCTCGTACCGGGAGCGCAGCTCCGCTTCGGTGTACACCCCGTGGGCCGTCAGCATCTCGACGTTCTTCGCTTTCAAGAGCTCCGGGATCGCGTCCGGCGTGGTACGCAGATTGAGCAGTCCCCGTTCCTCTGTGGCCTCCCGAATCCATGCATCATCGTAACCATTTCCGTTAAAGATAATTCTCTTATGCTCCTTGATGGTGCGCTTGATTCGCTCATGCAGGGCGGTATTGAAGTCCTCTGCCTGTTCCAGTTCGTCCGCATAGCATTTCAGGGACTGTGCCACCGCAGCATTGAGCATGATATTGGCGCAGGCAATGGAATCGGAAGAACCCACCATTCGGAATTCGAATTTGTTGCCAGTGAAGGCAAAGGGAGAGGTACGATTGCGGTCCGTGGTGTCCCGGACAAAACGGGGCAGCACATCGACCCCCAGCTTCATCTTCTTTCTTTCTACATCGACGTAAGCGGAATCGGTCTCAATGGCATTCAGCACAGCGGTCAGCTCATCGCCCAGAAAGATTGAGATCACGGCGGGAGGCGCTTCATTGGCTCCCAATCGGTGGTCGTTTCCGGCCGTTGCGACAGAAGCTCTCAGCAGCCCCTGATAGTCGTCCACCGCCTGAATGACAGCCGCCAGAAACAGCAGGAACTGGGCATTTTCGTGGGGGGTCTCGCCGGGAGAGAGCAGGTTGACGCCGGTATCGGTGGAAAGGGACCAGTTGTTATGTTTGCCGCTGCCGTTGACCCCGGCAAAGGGCTTTTCGTGGAGCAGGCACACCATGCCATGCTTAGCCGCCACACGCTGCATGATCTCCATGGTCAGCTGATTCTGATCGGTCGCCAGGTTGACGGTGGTATAGATGGGAGCAAGCTCATGCTGGGCAGGCGCCACCTCATTGTGCTCCGTTTTGGCAAGGACTCCCAACTTCCACAGCTCGGTATTCAGCTCCTCCATGAACGCGGCCACGCGCGGCTTGATGGAGCCAAAGTAATGGTCGTCCAGTTCCTGACCCTTGGGGGGCTTGGCGCCGAATAGCGTCCTGCCGGTGTAGAGCAAGTCCATGCGCCGCTCGTACAACGCCTTGTCGATCAGGAAATATTCCTGCTCCGCACCGACGGCGGGCACCACGCGCCTGACCTCATCATGGCCGAACAGCTTCAACACCCGAAGGGCCTGACGGTTCAGCGCCTCCATGCTGCGCAGAAGGGGTGTTTTCTTATCCAGCGCCTCCCCGCCATAGGAGCAAAATGCGGTAGGGATACAAAGCGTTTTTCCCTTGATGAAGGCATAGCTGGTGGGATCCCAGGCGGTGTAACCGCGTGCCTCAAAGGTAGCGCGCAGGCCACCGGATGGAAAAGACGAAGCATCTGGCTCCCCTCGGATCAGTTCCTTTCCGGAGAATTCCATAATCACTCTGCCATCTGGCGCCGGGGTGATAAAGCTGTCATGCTTTTCCGCCGTGATCCCGGTCAGGGGCTGGAACCAGTGGGTGAAGTGGGTCGCGCCGTTTTCGACTGCCCAGTCCTTCATTGCGTCGGCCACCGCATTGGCTACCGACAGGTCCAGCTTGGCCCCTTTTTGAATGGTGTGCTTCAGAGAGTGATATACCTCCCCGGACAGACGGGCTTTCATCACACGGCTGTCAAAGACCATGCTTCCAAATATTTCTGGTACAGTCGTCATAGTAGTGTCTTCCTTTCAATGAAATAAAAGAGGCACTGACGCTGCGGAAGGCTTTGCCTCCGAGACGCCAATGTCTCTTAACATTGCAAAATATACAGCCATCAGTTCGGAAAGTCAATTGTCGATTTGTTGAAAATCATTTTTGCCGAAATATCATTTTTAGCAATTTTGATCTTACAAAGGCGTGTTTTTCCCCGTTTTATCCGCGAAGCAGGAACGCTTTGTCGCATCGTTTCAACGGTCAGATCGCTTGGAGCTCCTAAAAATTTCACGTCAAAAGAATAATTCGGGATAGAAAATTGACAGAAGATGTGGTATCATATTTCATATTTTGTGAAAGATCGCGGTTGTTTCATGGTATTTCCTTGCCGCGATCGCCCCAGATATGAAAAAGTCTGATCGGCAAACGTATGGTCTGAATGAAAGGAAGCAGGTGAAAACATGAAGTACACGCCAGAAGAAGTGATCCAGTTCGTTCAGGAGGAGAATGTCAGGTTTATCCGTCTGGCCTTCTGCAATGTCTATGGAAAGCAGCACAATGTGTCTATCATGCCCAGTGAGCTCAAGCGCGCTTTTGCGTATGGGATCGCCTTTGATGCCTCGGCGGTAGATGGCTTTGGTGGCGAGATTCGCTCCGACCTTCTGCTTCACCCGGATCCTTCCACCTTGATCCAGCTTCCCTGGCGGCCGGAGCAGGGCAAGGTCATGCAGATGTTCTGCGATATTTCCTACCCGGACGGCAGGGCTTTTGAACGGGATACCCGAAGCCTTCTGAAGCGAGCGGTGGCAGACGCCAGCGCCCGGGGCTTCCAGTTTGCGTTCGGCGCGGAAATGGAGTTCTATCTATTTCGCCTTGATGAATGCGGTGAGCCTACCCGAATCCCCTACGACCACGCCGGCTACATGGACATCGTACCAGATGACAAGGGAGAGACGATCCGCCGGGAGATCTGCCTGATGCTGGAGCAGATGGGGATTCAGCCAGAGAGCTCTCACCACGAGAGCGGTCCGGGGCAGAACGAAATCGACTTTCGCTACTCAGCCCCCCTCACAGCCGCCGACAACGCCGTCACCTTTCACGCGGTGGTCCGCACTGCGGCAGCTCAGAACGGGCTCTGTGCCAGTTTCTCTCCTAAGCCGCTGGCGGATCGGGACGGAAACGGAATGCATATCAACGTCTCTGTCAAATGCGATGAGGTCGCCCAGCCGCTGCCCGGTATCATCGCAGGGATTCTGGCACATATCCGGGACATGACCCTGTTTATGAACCCCTGTGAGGAATCCTACCGCCGCCTCGGCCATAACAAAGCGCCGCTCTACGTGACGTGGTCTGCGGAAAACCGTTCCCAGCTGATCCGCATTCCGGCGGCAGTGGGCGAATACCGCCGGGCTGAGCTGCGCTCTGCCGATCCAATGGCAAATCCGTACATTGCCTATGCGCTCCTGATCTACGCCGGAATGCACGGGGTCGAGCATGACCTGCAGCTCTGTCCCGCCTCGGATTTCAATGTCTATACCGCACCCGCCGAGGTGCTCAATGGTCTAAAGGAGCTGCCCTGTTCATTGTATGAGGCTGCCGCATTGGCCGAAGCAAGCGCATTTATCCGCAAGCATCTCCCGGAAGCCGTGATCTCCGCCTACTGTCATCGATAAAGAGCCCTGATTGGATCAGGTGAAAGGAGGGGAGAACATGATCTTTCAGGAACGGACATACAGCGTACTGATTGTCACCGCCACGGACAGTTTTACCGAGAAGATCATGCCTCTGCTCCCTGTGACGGATTACTGGCCGGTAACGGTGGTACGCAGCATCGGAGAGGCGCGCCGAAAAATCTCGGAAACGGCATTTGATATTGTGCTGATCAACGCTCCTTTGCCGGACGACTTTGGAATGCGTCTGGCCGTAGATATCTGTACCGGAAGCGGTGCAGGGGTTTTGCTGTTGGTTCGGAACGATCAGTTTGACGATATCTATGCCAGAGTCGTCAGTTACGGCGTGCTCACACTGTCCAAGCCCACCAGCATGCAAATGGTGGCGCAAAATCTGCGAATCCTTTGCGCCACCCGAGAGCGCATGCGTCAGATGGAAGCCAAACAGGCTACCGTAGAAGAAAAGATTGAGGAGATCCGGCTGGTCAACCGGGCCAAGTGGCTGCTGATTGAGTGCCTTGGCATGACGGAACCGGAAGCCCACCACTATATTGAAAAGCAGTCCATGGACCGGCGCATATCCAAACGGGAAGTGGCGGAAACTGTGATAAAAACATATCAATAGCACAAAGATCCCGCGGATCGCAATGTGCAGAATTGTGAAAACTCTGGTTGACAAATTGCCGTCAGCCGCAGTAGAATATGAATCGTTGAACGAAGGCGTTCGTCAGAGGACTTTTGTCCCCTGATGGACGCCTTCTCTTTTTTTGAGTTTTCCACGGGAGGTCAACACATGACAAAGTATATTTTTGTAACAGGCGGCGTTGTTTCCGGGTTGGGGAAGGGTATCACCGCAGCCTCTTTGGGGCGACTGCTGAAGGCCCGGGGACTGAAGGTAGCGGCGCAAAAACTGGATCCCTATATCAATGTGGACCCCGGTACCATGAGCCCCTACCAGCACGGTGAGGTCTATGTTACCGAGGACGGCGCTGAGACAGATCTGGATCTGGGGCACTATGAGCGGTTCATTGACGAGGATCTGAACCAATATTCCAATCTGACCACCGGAAAGGTCTACTCCAACGTTATCTCCAAGGAGCGCCGGGGCGCGTATCTGGGGGCCACCGTGCAAACCATTCCCCACATCACAGATGAGATCAAGCGGTTTATCTATAATGTGGGCAGCAAGACGGAGGCTGATGTCGTAATCACCGAGGTTGGCGGAACCATCGGTGATATTGAGAGCCAGCCCTTTATCGAGGCCATTCGGCAGGTGGGGCATGAGGTGGGGCCCGGAAACGCCCTGTATATTCATGTCACGCTGGTCCCCTATCTGAAGGCATCTGGAGAGCATAAGTCCAAGCCAACCCAGCACTCCGTAAAGGAGCTGCAGGGATTGGGCATCACGCCGGACATCATCGTCCTGCGCTGTGATGAACCCATCACCGATCCCAGTATTTTCCGCAAGATTGCAGGTTTCTGCAATGTGAAGCCCGACTGCGTCATTGAAAATCTGACGCTTCCCATTCTTTATGAGGCTCCTCTCTATTTGGAGCGGGCGAATCTGTCTGCGGTGGTCTGCCGAGAACTGCGGCTATCCACACCTGAGCCGGATTTGAGCCAGTGGCAGGCGATGGTCGCTGCCATCAAGAGCCGCAGCAAGTCGGTAAGCATCGGCCTTGTGGGAAAATACGTGCAGCTTCACGATGCCTATCTGTCTGTTGCGGAGGCCTTGCGGCACGCCGGGTTTGCCCTTGGTGCAAAGGTGGACATTCAATGGATCGACTCGGAGACGGTCACGGCAGACACGCAGGACGAGCTGCTCTCCCAGCTTGATGGGATTCTTGTCCCGGGCGGCTTCGGAAGCCGCGGCATCGAAGGCATGATTCTGGCGGCTCAATATGCCCGGGAGCATCGCATTCCCTATCTGGGTATCTGCCTCGGTATGCAAATTGCCGTCATCGAATTTGCCCGCCATGTACTCGGTCTTACAGGCGCCGATTCGGGTGAATTTGCCCCGGAGTGCCGCCATAAGGTCATCGACTTTATGCCCGGTCAAGGCGAGGACATCGACAAGGGCGGTACCCTCCGTCTGGGCAGTTATCCCTGTGTGATCGCCGAGGGAACGACCATGGCGCGATGCTATGGAGGCGCACAGATTTGGGAGCGTCACCGCCACCGCTATGAGTTCAATAACGACTATCGAGATGCTTTGCGGGCGGCGGGAATGACCATAAGCGGGCTCTCCCCTGACGGGAGATTGGTGGAGGCAGTGGAGCTGAGCAGCCAGCCCTTCTATGTTGGTGTGCAGTATCACCCCGAATTCAAAAGCCGCCCCACCCGGCCTCACCCGCTGTTTCAGGGTTTCCTCGCTGCCGCATTGGAAAGTGAGAAATGAGCGATTTGGGGTTCAGCAGCGACACAACGGTCAATGCTGCCGACAGAGCTGGGCACTGCCGGCAGCAGGGAGATCGTCCTTTCTGCTGAAGCAAAAAGGACACAATAAGAGGAAAAATGCGCAAAGAGCATCGGGGAGGAGGCACTGCAATACCTTAGCGCACAAAACAGCCCCGACGCTAAACGGTCTTCGCATTACAAGAATATAATACGGGTGGTAGAACAAAACGCCGGAGAAGGAGGCATTTTTCCTTCTCCAACGATCCTTAGTTCGGAGCCTGCATCTCATGCTGCATAGCGCCTTCGAGCGGGCGGTCAAGGAGCGCCTGATTCTGCGCAACCCGACCGAGGACTGCATCGCGCCGAAGGTACAAAAAATCGAAATGCAGATTCTTCCACCGGAGCATATTAAGGATTATCTGGATGCCGCCGACAGGAGAGAACTCCTCCCCATGTTCTATCTGGAGCTGGTCACGGGCTTGCGGAAGGGCGAGTTGACCGCCCTCCTTTGGAGCGACCTCGACGTAAGGAATAACACCATCTCTGTCAGCAAGCAGTCTGTAAAGAATCCCAATGGAGAACTGACGCTCTCCCGTCCCAAAACGGAGACTTCGGTCAGAAAAGTCAGTATTCCACAGGAGGCTGTCGATCTGCTGATAGCGGAACATGGCAAGCATCCTGAGAATCCCTACATGTTCCCCTCGCCGGCAACCGGCGAGATGTACTACCCAGACTCCGTCGTAAATCTGCACAAGAAGATCCTGAAGGATGCTGGGCTGCCGCACATCAGATTTCATGATCTCCGACATACCTTCGCAACGCTGGCACTGCAAAATGGCGTGGACGTCAAAACCGTCAGCAGTATGCTCGGCCACTATGACGCCGGATTCAC
>ERZ1026844.2288-NODE-2288-length-10252-cov-9.185741_pt1 | contig 10252 bp, 8 predicted proteins | sample MGYA00380152_ERZ1026844 | MGnify/ENA primary metagenome ERZ1026844 (study PRJEB33269, sample SAMEA4719788) | human gut metagenome | biome: human-associated habitat; feature: organic feature; material: feces | place: Cameroon | collected 2013-10 ... | reverse complement strand
AATAATTGGTTCAAATCCACCTAAAGCGGATAAAGAATCATTTAAATTACTATTTTTAGCATAAAACCAAAACATATAACAAAATTAGGAGGAAACATAATGAAAATCAAATTAACCAATCAAGAGTTAACCATTAAAAAAGTCAAAAAGACTGGGAATGAACTGAGTATAGTTCCAGAACAGTCCGTTGACACCCTGGACACCCTGGACACCATTTTTGCCAGTGATTCTCTTAGTAGTATTGAAGTAATCTCAGATGCAGGGGGTGTTATTGGAAAATATTACAACTTAGCATATTCTTCTATATATAAGGCAGATTCTGAAATAACAGTGACATTAACCCTTAAAAGGGTTCTGGCAGATGTAGATGTGTCCCAGCAACTTAATGATATTCAAGGAGAACTGAATGCACTGAGACAGGAAACCGCGAACACGCAGGAATTACAGGATGCAGCTATAGAGGAGTTGGCTAGCGTTGCATCGACATTGTCATTGTCAACAGATACAACAGATACAACAGATACAACAGAGCAGGAACAGTAGGAGGAATGGACATGGTAAGATGGTACATCAATAGAATCCAAAACGGAAAAATGACACTGAATGAGGTGCCAAAACGGTGGTTCAATGAAGTCAAAAACGCACTTGAACACATTTCTAAAGAGTAAGAGTTATTCACAAAATAAATGTCAAAAAAGCGGGAATTTTTTCTCCGCTTTTTTGATTCTTATTTCGGGTAATATTTCCCGAAAATTTTTGCCAAAATTTTTGAGAATTTTTGTCAGAAATTCTGAGCGGCTACAATTAAAGAGTGAGGGAAAGCAAGTAGCATATATCGTATGCAACGAAAAAGTAATTTCCGTTATAGGATATAGGGAAAATGAATAAGAAAAAACAAACAGCAGATAACATACTGCTTGGCTGGATATGGGAATCATTCTTTTGTATTGACCAGAGCTTTAGCAGTAGATAAAAGTAATAAGGCAGGTGATGTGTATGGGAAAATGTTAGTTCTGACATTTGAAGATAATGAGGATGATATGATGAGCCACATATTATCGTTGATAAATACCAGAGAGGAAATCATTCAGATGTCAGGTTTGAATAATCATCTATTGAATTTCAAAGGTCTTAAGATTGATGAAGTTCAACGGGTGATCATTCGGGAAAATCAGGAGATAGAGCTTACTTATACGGAATTTGAGATTTTCAAGCTTCTTGCAAAGCATCCGGGAATAGTGTTCAGCAAGGAACAGATTTATGACATTGTGTGGAAGGAATCCTATTCCGGCGATTACAACATTGTCATGAGCCATGTCCGGAATATTCGGGAAAAGATAGAGGATAACCCAAGCAAGCCAATCTATATACAGACTGTTTGGGGAGTCGGCTACCGGTTCAATAAAAATTTAATAGCATAGAAACAGGCAATTAAGAAACGAAATCTTAGTTGTCTTTTTTATTTCTAAAAAAACATTTACAGCGATAGGTGCAGAAAGGAGACAGGAGTACATTGCAGAAATCAAAACGAATACGGGCAGTAATGATAAAGGTTTATAAGTGAATATTGTAGTTATGCGAAGGCAGTCAATAATGGCTGCCTTTTGTCATGCAAAAAAATAAGCAGATGGAGGAAATACTATGGCAGACGCTAAAACAGAAAAACAGAAAGTACAGGAAATAACAGAGAAGCTGGAGCAGGGTATCAAGGAGCTTTTTGAAAGCGAGAAGTACAAGACTTATCTGAATACCATGTCAAAATTTCATAATTACAGCTTTAACAACACCATGTTAATCGCAATGCAAAAGCCTGACGCTACGTTAGTGGCCGGATTCAAGGCTTGGCAGAAAAATTTTGACAGGCATGTTAAGAAAGGGGAAAAGGGTATCCGTATTCTTGCCCCGGCACCATACAAGATTAAGGAAGAACAGGAGAAACTTGATCCGGTAACAGGAGAGATTATGCTTGACAAGAACGGAATGCCCATTACGGAGGAAGTAGAGATTAAGATACCCGCCTTTCGTGTGGTTCCGGTCTTTGACGTGTCACAGACGGACGGAAAGGAGTTGCCGGATATAGGGGTAAATGAGCTTTCGGGAAGCGTGGAGGACTACGAGGATTTTATGCAGGCACTTACGGAGGTTTCCCCGGTTCCCATTACCTATGAAGATATAGAAGGGGAGGTAAAGGGATATTTCCATACCACAGACCACAGGATTGCCATACAGGAGGGCATGAGCCAGAGTCAGACCGTAAAGACCGCTATCCATGAGGTGGCACACGCAAAGCTCCATGATCGGGAACGGAATCAGGATATAGATGCGGTCTTAGACAAAGACCGCAACACGCAGGAAGTGGAAGCAGAGAGCGTTGCCTATACGGTGTGCCAGCACTTCGGCATTGATACCTCGGACTATTCCTTTGGGTATATCGCCGGATGGAGCAGTGACCGGGATATGAAAGAATTGAAATCTGCCCTTGATACCATACGAAAGACCGCTTCGGAGCTGATCACAGGCATTGAGGACAGGTTAGCAGAGTTACAGAAGGACAGGGCAGTGGAGCAGGAGCAGAATAAGGAGAGTATACTTCTGATACAGAATGATGATCTGACAAAATACAGTCTTGTGAGTGTTATGGGCATGGACAGACAGGAACTTATGGACGTTCTTTCAGCCATGAGTGAGGACGATAAGCTGAGTATTCAAGCATATCTGGAGAGTAAAGGGGCATGGACTACCGAGATTGCCAACGAAAATACAAAAGAATTTGGAGAATACCACCTTGATGTCCGCTACAATACTGACACAGAGGAGCTTGTGGATATGAAAGAACGAAAGGCAATCTATGATAAGTCTATGGAGCCGATTGCCGCCGGAGATGTAGTGGTAAAATTCTCCGGTTCGATGGGAAGCGAATGGGAGATTTCCAAAATCACAAATATGTCCCCGGACGAAGTTAAAAAGCTGCTTTATGATATGGCTCTGCTTAATGAGAGTGAGTGGGACGGAGATTATAATGCGTATCTGAAAGAACATGGGGCAGAAATGACTTTGATTAGTTCCAGTGCCGGACTGAATGAACACGCACCGCAGTTTTTTGATTTTGCATACGATGCAGATACAGGCGTGAGTGCATCAACGGAATTGTCTGCCATACAGCAGGCAGAGAACCTTATCAACCGCATGGAGCATGGGGCAACGGTCTTTACGGATGATGAGAGAAATCTGATTGTGAATTACAATTACAAGCTCGATGACATGGAAAAGACAAGAGAATTGGCGGAGAAACTTGCATACATGATAGAAAATCAGCCTGTCAATGAAGCGCTTACTGTCATAGATGCACAGGCGGAGATTGATGCCCTTCCGGATGGCATGATAGGTCTTTCCGAGATGCACGAGTATGGTTATTCCTGGAATGAAATGCTGCCTTTGACAAAGGATAAGGCAACAGAGCTTTTTGGGGAAGATGTGGCTGTGTATCAGCTCCATGAGGACGGTTCCGAAACGCTCATTGAAGATTCGGAAGAATTAAAGGAGCATGAGGGCATTTTCGGTGTGGAAAAGGACGATTGGAGTGCCTATCTGGAACACCAGAGTATGAAACAGGAGTTAGAGGAAAGCTCTGCAAACAGGGAAGCACAGCTTTTGTTTGGCAGTGAGGACAGATTTGGCATTTATCAGCTCAAAGATATAGAGGAAGCAAGAGACATTCACTTTATGGGAATGGACTATCTTGAAAGCAAGGGCATTGCGGTCACAAAGGAGAATTATGATCTGCTTTATACCGCACCGTTAGAGGAGGGCACAAGCCTTGAAGATATTTACACCCGCTTTAATATAGATCGCCCGGCAGATTTTCGGGGACATTCCCTTTCTGTCAGTGATGTGGTGGTGCTTCATCAGAACGGAGAGAACACAAGCCATTATGTGGATTCTTTTGGTTACAGGGAGGTGCCGGAGTTTACAAAGGAGCTTATGGCAGAGCATACAAAAGAACAGACTTCGGTCATTGATGAAACGACAGAGATACTTTCGGAGATAGCACAGGAACACGCAAACGATGAACCGGACAGGGAAAATGAAGTGTTTCTCGTCAATTACAACGAATGGCGTGAGGTCGGTACGCTTGACTTGGAACAGAATTACTTTGCCATTGACGATCCGTATGCGGACGGGGATTTCAGACTTTTGCATTTGCAGAACCAGATCAAGGACATCACGCCTGCAGGAGTGCATTACGATACCTATGAGGAAGCTGCGGCTGCCTTATATGAAGCAGAGCGGGAAATGGCGAATATGCCCTTCAACAAGGAAAATAACATCGGTTCCTATATGTTAAACGGAAGGGCACAGCTTGAGCGCATCATGGAAGCAAGACAGCTTCAGAAGCACATGGACATTGAAAATGACAAGGTATCCTACTATGTCATTGCCGATTTAAGCACATGGGCAGAGAACAGTCCGGAAAGGAGCAAGCTGGAGCGTTTTGACAGTATTTCTGAAGCAATGGAAGCATTTCAGGCTTATCGTGGCAAGGATGCGCAGTACAGTGATGACAAGGCAAGGACAACCTTTGGTGTCAGTGTGCATGGCATTGAGTTTGATGTAATCCATGTAAGGAATAACGAAAACGTCCTGTCCCTTGATTTTACCCACAGCAGTGAAGCAAAGGAAAGTAAGCACTTCATGGACGATTTGCAGACGTTGAGTGACAGTATCGGTATCGAAAAAGTAAGAGTCCACCGGGATATGTCACCGGAGGAAGTGAAAGACTTTGTGAAGCAGCGTTTTGAACATCAATTAAAACAAGGCGGTCTTGATGATATTTCCCTTTATATGAGCCGGTTCAATACGCTCTATGAACAGGGAAAGATGGAGAAGTTAATGCCTACTGCCAATCAGAAGCACATCGAGGAAGATGTACCGATTACGGAGTGGGACAATCCGTATTTTGAGGTGAAAGAGCCGGAGCAGATGGCATTTTCCATAAAAGATAAATTTGTCAGCATACAGACCTGTACGGAGGGATATGATTATTCCGTTTTTGATGCGGATTATAAGCTGGTTGACGGTGGCGTGTATGATAATCCTGATATTTCCATTCATGCGGCGTTAAAGGACGTTCTGGAGGACTTTGGACTGTCGGAACAGGATAAGCGTATTCCGGTGGACTATGAGGAGCTTATGGAGAAAACAGAAGCGGTGGAGCGTGAACGGTTAAGCGAGCGTATCCGGGAGGAAGCAGACAGTGTTGTTGCTGATTTCAAGGCAAAGACAGAGGAATTATTTAACGGAATCAACGGACAGACACAGGACGATATAGAGCAGACGGTATGGGCATATCTGCAATCCAAGCTTGACGAGTATGAGATAGATGTTGAGCTTGTGGATGTGGTGGTGTCCGGAAGCAGATGCAGAGGTCTGGAGAAAGCAGGCTCCGATCTGGATGTGGTTGTGGAGTATAAGGGCAGGGAGCATGAAGATGATCTGTTCAATGTCTTTAACGAGGACGGTCTTATGATTGGCGGGGTAAAGGTTGACATCAATCCTATCACAGAGGGCAAGACCGGAACACTTGCAACTTATCTTCCGGAAGTGGAAAGCTATCTTGCAGAGAAACAGGCAATGCAGAAAGCGTCTGCTGTGGAAGCCATACCGGAGAAAACCATTACCTTAACGGTTGCAGAGTGCGGCGAATTTCACAGTCTGGGAGAGTTCCATGAGAATATCGCAAGCGTGGAGGAAGCAATCGCTGTGTGGAAAAGCATACCGCCGGAGCGCATGAATGGGATTCCGAGTATCGGCATTAACATACACACCGAGGGAACCGAGCGTTATGAGGACGTGGAAATGGATATTCTCTCCGGCAAGGTCATTGATCTGGAGGTTTTGGATTATGTACCGGACATAACAGACGAGCCGAAAGCAATCGAGGTCATAGCGGAGCTGATTGACAAGTTACCGGACATTGAGGTGCGTGGTTCACTGGAGAAGTGGCAGGCGGCTATCCTTGCTTCTCAGATAGACCAGTTTTCCTACGATTATGATACCTATCAGTATCAGGATACGGTTGAGGACAGGGAAGCACAGGTTGCTAACATCACTGAGGACATCAGAAACGGAAATACCGGGTATCTGAATGACTTTCTCAATGCGGTCATTTCTGAAGGCGTCAGAGAGGGTATAACGGACATTTTCGGAGAGGGTGTGGAGATTGATGACAGCGAAGCGGTTCAGACTGCGAGAAGGGCGAAGGAGCTGCTTGACAAGCTGGCAGAATACAAGCCGCTTGCAAAGGTGGAGGAGCTTGAAGAACAAAATTACAACATGATTGATAATGTCTTAAACAATGGAGCGGAGAAAAAGGAACAGGAGCAGATCAAAGGCAGAATTTCCATAAAAGAGAAGTTGGCAGAGAAAAAGGCAGTCATAGAGCAGAGGGATAAGGCGGAACGTACTTCACCGGAAAAGGAAACCGAGAAAAAATCACAGAGGGAGATGTAAGAAGATGAGTAAATTCACAGTAGAAGAAATCAATTTCATGTGTGTGTTTGAGACACAGGACAGGACGGATATGATTGGGCAGATCAGACAGGTAATGCCGCACATAAAGGACAGCGATATGGAGGAGCTTGGAGAGCAGGTGTTAGGTAAGCTCCAGAGCATCACCGATGAGGAATTTGCAGAAATTTCTCTGGAAGCGGCAGAAGATATGTAGGAAAGATAGGCAGTTGGCTGTATTGCTGGCTGCCTGCTTTTTTATTTTCTCAAAAAATATGGCATATAAAATTGATTGAGAAAAATGGTTTTGTAGGGTATAATTCTAATGCATATATTCCGATGTTAAAAATGGAACACAGTGTGTTCCGTTTTTTGAAATGTATTATTTGGGAGGTAGCAATGAAAAAGAATAACGAAATTATCACAAATGATATAGATAAATTCCCAGAATTTGAAAATATAAGAAATGCAATATTAGAAGCACGAGAGAAAGTAGCTACAACGGTTAACTTTGCTATGGTATCCGCTTATTGGACGATAGGAAAACAGTTACATGAAGCAATGAGTGGTGATGGTTCTATTTATGGAAAACAACTGATAAAGTATGTTTCGGTAAGGTTAAGTGAAGAATTTGGGCAAGGATTTGATGAAAGAAATTTGCGTAATATGCGACAGTTTTATGAGGTCTATCCAAAATGGAACACAGTGTGTTCCGAATTGAGTTGGTCGCATTACAGATTGCTTATGCGTATAAAGGAACAAGAAAAAAGAGAGTATTATCAAAATGAATGTGTAGAATGTGGATGGAGTGTACGACAGTTAGAACGTCAGATAAATTCATTTTATTATGAGAGAATATTAGCCACTAGCGAAGGTAAAAAAGCAGAAGTAAGGGGAGAAATCCAATCACTGGAGCCTAATACAGAACCAAAGCATTTATTAAAAGATCCGTATATTTTAGAGTTTTTGGGTTTAGAGGAAAATAAGACATACCTGGAGCATGAACTGGAGCAGGGATTGATTGATAATTTGCAGAATTTTTTACTTGAATTGGGAAAAGGCTTTTGTTTTGTAGCAAGACAAAAAAGAATTACTATAGATGGGGATCATTACTACATCGACTTGGTGTTCTATAATTACATTCTAAAGTGTTTTGTTTTGATTGACTTGAAAACACATAAGCTCACATATCAGGACATCGGTCAAATTGATTTTTATGTAAAATACTTTGAGGAAAACATTAAAACGGAAGGAGATAATCCTACGATTGGAATTGTTCTTTGCTCGGAGAAAAATGAAACAATGGTTAAGTATTCCGTATTAAATGAGAATGATCATTTATATGCTTCAAAATATAAGTTATATATGCCAACAGAAGAAGAATTGAAGAAAGAGATAGAGCGTGAACGATTTAATATTGAACAAAGACTTGATGATTCAGATGAATAATATCAAGGCAGATGTCCTGTGTTGGATATCTGCCTTGTATTATTATAAAGTCTGTTTTTTACTTTTTTCCTGCTGTTCCTGTGCCGGATCGGGCTGTGTCCGTCCGAGATACTGATTGAGATTTTCCTGTTTCCGTTTCAGCTCACGCACTTCCTTTTCACAATTTTTATAGGTGGAAGTCAGCTCGCTTTTCTGCTTCATCAGTTTCTGATACTCAGCTTTTAGTTTATCGACATTCAATCCCTTTAAGCTTATGTCCGCCTGTTCAAGCATACGTCTGGCGCCGCCATAAAGGATAATTTGGCTTTCGTATCTGCGGAAATATGTGTCAGGATTCTTGGCTTTTTTGTAGCCGATATGATAGGAGCGGTTGTCTTTGTACTGATGTGCGTATTTGATGATTTCCGCAAGGTCTTTGATGCGGTGTTCCAGTTCCACCACGCTCTGCTTTGCAGACTTTCCGGCTTCGGTTTTCACCGCAATTTTGTGTTCCAGTTCTGCAAGGGAGCCGACTTCATTATAGCTCTGTGCGGCAATCTTTAAATTCTCGATGGCAGCCCACCTTTGCAGTCCCGGACTGTTCTGAAATTTCTCGTCCGAGGTGTCAATGAGCCTGCGGGCAGAGTAGTCCTTTTTGGGGATCACTGCCTTTCGCTCCCGTTTCCTTTCGATGCGTTCCCTGATACGTTCCTTTGTGTATTCTTTACCCAAAGACTTTGCACTGCCACGCACAAAACGCTCTTTATCCAGAGGGCGGAATGAGATGTATTTGGCAGCTCCTTCTTCAAAAGTTTCCCCCTTGATTTCATACCCTTTGGCTCTCATCAGAAGCAGAAATTCTTCGTAAGTGGAAGCCGACTTGATGCAGAAATTGATGTCCTTTCTGATCTGCGTTTTCCATGCAGAACCGTTCTGGTTAGACTGCCATTCTTTGTATTTTTTGCCACGCTGCGCACCCGGAATGATGACGGAAAGATTGTGTTCCTTGCACAGTTCATCACTCAGTTTCCGGATGTGATAATAGGACTGTTTGCAGTCGTGATATTTGTTGTGTTCAATGTTGTCAGCAGAGCAAAAAATGATGTGATTATGAACGTGTCCTTTATCAATATGGGTGGTAACAACATACGAATATTTCCCCTCTAAAAGTTTATCTGCAAGCTCCTTTCCAATGCGGTGCGCTTCCTCAAAACTAACCTCTCCCGGAGCAAAAGCCTGTATCAGATGATAGGCTTTGTTGGGACTGTTTTCCCGGCAGTGGTCGAGGGTATATTTGAAGTCATAAGCTGCGGTTTCCGGAGAACAGGCATAAGAGGAAACGAACATTTTTTCATCGGTCTTTTCGGGGTTGCAGATGTAGTCTATCGCTTTATCAACGGTTGCTTTGATAGCATGGATTTTTGTGTACGCCATACTTTATTCATCAACTCCTTTACTTCGTTTATATCCTCTTGATAAATGTTTCTGGTGCTGTTTACCCTCTTTGCGATCTGGTTTAAATTGGAGCTGATACGTCCAAGCTCTGTATTATAATTTCTTAAATAACTGTAATCCACGTCATAGACATAGCCATACAAAATGAGCTTGCGTAAGAAAGCAGACTTGCTTTTCATTCCCGATAATCGGAACTTCTCGTCCAGGATATACTGCTCGTCATCATCGAGATAAAATTGCACAGGATTGGTGCGTTTTCTGTTTGCCATTTCTTTACCTCCTTCCCATTTTGGGTACAAAAAAACTGCTGTAAAATGTTCGATGTTTTACAACAGTTTGTTTCAAAGTGTATTCGATTTTTGGATATAATTATCCAAGAAAAATTGTAGCAAAATTGCAGAAGAAGGTCAATGATTTTTCTGTGAAAAGTGGCTCAAAAAATATAAGAGGGTTAGGGATACTTCCCTATGGAAATTTACGGGATATGCCTGTGGCATAAAAGTAAGTTTCAGCCCATGTGTCATGACAGGGGCAGTGCTTGCTATGTTAGCTATGTTAGCTATGTTAGTTTCAGTAACTGTTTTTGTTTTGGCTATTTAAAAAAGTAAAACTTGTCGATATATGTGTAAATTAGAGTATGATGAAATGAGGATAAGAGTATGAAAAATATGTTTCAATTTGTAACAAATAAAAAAGAATATACATTATACTTTCAAGATGCGGAGTATACAAAGAATGACTTTGAACGCTTTTATTTAAATGTAAATGTCATGGGAAAAGAAGTAGAATTTTTACCCGGTATTTTTTATAAATTTGATATAAAGCATTCTTTTTGGTTAAAAAAATTATTAGCTGTTTTATG
>ERZ1026844.2287-NODE-2287-length-10254-cov-12.311109_pt1 | contig 10254 bp, 11 predicted proteins | sample MGYA00380152_ERZ1026844 | MGnify/ENA primary metagenome ERZ1026844 (study PRJEB33269, sample SAMEA4719788) | human gut metagenome | biome: human-associated habitat; feature: organic feature; material: feces | place: Cameroon | collected 2013-10 ... | reverse complement strand
GGCATGGGTACATGTTTTTAATTATTTCACCTGTCTACTTGACAGGGGCGGTTCAATGTAAGGTATGTCGTTTTTAGTATTGTTTATGTTTTACATCACGAAGCTTATTCTGGTAATCAATATCAATAATAACACCTAGCGCGAACATATAAGATAATAATGAAGATCCTCCATAAGATAACATTGGTAAAGTAATACCAGTGATAGGAAGTAATCCAAGAATCATTCCAATATTCCATGTCTGCTGGAAGATGAGACATCCAATTGTTCCCATGATAAATGTCTTATCACGAATATTATCACTTTTTAAGCCGATATTTAAGATAGTGAAATCAAAGGCTGCAATCGCAATTAAAGTAATAAGTGCAGCTATATAACCAAAGTCAGTCGCAATAACACAGAAGATAAAGTCTGTCTGTCCTTCAGGGAAGACTTTAACAACAGCTCTAAAGCCATGTCCAAACCATCCGGCTGTACCATAAGATAACTGAGCAAACCATGACTGTAACCCCTGGTCACCTGTTGTTCCTTCAGGGTCTAACCAACCATAAATACGGGATAACTTATGTCCTGAAATAAGAGATGTGAAGATACCATTATGGTAGATAAATAAATAAGCCAGTCCAAGTACACCGATAACACCGATGATAATAATAAATAGGAACCAGTTCCTATTCATGCCGCTTGATAATAATACAAAGAAGACTGCTGCCATAATGATCATCATAACCCCTGAGTCATTCTGTAAATAAATAAGAATAGCAGGTGGTAAAGAAATCTTCATTACTTGGATGATATATTGGATTTCACTATCAGTTGTTTTGACTAAGATACGCTCATTATATTCCTGTGTAATTTTCGCAAGATACATAACCATGATAATCTTCATGAATTCAGAAGGCTGAAAAGAGAATCCTGGGATCTTATACCAGGAAGTAGCACCATTATTGAAATATGCGAGAGGTACTATATGAATATGTAATAGTTTTGTAAAGACAAAATGATCTACTGCAAGTCCGATAAGTAATACAATAAAAATCATATAGAGTGTTTTTATATGATTATATAGGGTATCCTGACCAATCTTATAGATGATATAACTTAGAATACCGCCTAATAAATAATATAGAGCCTGCTTTAACCAAAGCATGTAAGGATTTGCGACGTTGGTCATAATTGGTGCAGCACTTGCAACTGCAAGACAACTGATTGCACCAAACAATATAACTAAGGCAATGAGAGGATATTTCTTGAGTGTTTCTTCAAGTTTTTCCATGCGTGCCCTCCTTTTTTCTTTTTACTTTTTTCATTCTTATAGTATACTATATTTTAAAGATACTTCAATAAAAAGGAGTGTGTATAAAGTGTCTAAAAATATGATGATTGGTATTATTGCAGCAGTGGTTGTTGTGCTTATTATTGTTGTGATGATGACTCGTAAAAAGAAAACAAGTAAAGAAGAATGTCCGATTGATGCGGATCTATTAATTAAGGCATTAGGTGGTAAAGACAACATTACTGCTTTAGAAGCATCACCTTCTAAATTAAAGGCAACTTTAAAGCAGGATAAGGATCTTGATATTGAAACAATTAAAACACTTGGTGCAAGTGGTATTGTAGCAGGTCATTTAACACTAACTATGATCTTTGGTAAAGCATCAAGTGTTATCTGTGAAACAGTTTTAGAAAAAATCAAATAAGAGGTATTCACAATGAAATTTAAGATGGTACATGAAAACTATAACGTTAAGGATCTAGATGCGTCTCTTAAATTCTATGAAGAAGCATTAGGCTTAACTGAAAGAAGACGTATTGTGAGTGAAGATGGAAGTTTCATTATTGTCTATGTTGGTAATGAAACAACTCCATTTGAATTAGAACTCACATGGCTTAAAGATCATCCACAGGCTTATGATATTGGTGAAGAAGAATTCCATTTAGCTTTTCATGTAGATGATTATGAAGGGGCACATGCATTACATGAAAAGATGGGATGTATCTGTTTTGAAAACCCTTCAATGGGCATCTATTTTATCCAGGATCCAGATGGATACTGGCTTGAAATCATACCTGAAAAATAGTCTAGGAAATGCATGCTGCATTTCCTTTTTTTGTGAAAAAATAATTAAAAAATATTTTTATGTAGAAAAAAAGTTACTAATGTAAGCGCATTATTCCTAAATCAACAAATATAATATTGCTGATTTCGGAAAATAAAACAAACTTGTGAGAAAATTTTTTATCACGAGGCAAAAAATGTTATGCGTTTACAGAAAACGCATACAAAAATGTAGGCAAATCCATGGACAAACATTTTGAATAATGGTATATTGAAATCGCTGAAAAGGATGCGTAACAAAATTCAGTGGTTTTTTATACTTTAAGGAGGAAATGTTACAATGGATACAAATCGTTTTGCTGATGCATGGGCTGGATTCAAAGGCCGTTTATGGAAAGAAGAAGTAAATACTAGAGACTTCATCCAGAACAACTACAAACCATATGATGGTGATGAATCATTCTTAGCTGAACCTACAGAAGCAACTAATAAATTATGGGGCAGATTACAGGAACTTCAGGCAGAAGAAAGAGCTAAAGGCGGAGTTCTTGATATGGAAACTGAAGTAGTTTCTGGTTTAACTGCTTATGGACCTGGTTATATTGATGAAAGCATGAAGGACTTAGAAACTGTTGTTGGTTTACAGACAGATAAGCCTTTAAAGAGAGCATTCATGCCTTATGGTGGTATCCGTATGGCTGAACAGGCTTGCGAAACTTATGGTTATACACCAAATCCTAAATTACATGAAATTTTCACAAAATATCATAAGACTCATAACCAGGGTGTATTTGATGTTTACACTCCTGAAATTATGAAAGCACGTCATAATAAGATCATCACTGGTCTTCCAGATACTTATGGTCGTGGACGTATTGTTGGTGACTACAGAAGAGTTGCTTTATACGGTATCGATGCATTAATCGAATGGAAGAAAGAAGACTTCGCTAACTGTGGTAGCGGATCAATGACTGAAGACATCATCAGAAAGAGAGAAGAAATTGCTGAACAGGTAAGAGCTCTTAATGAAATGAAGAAGATGGCTGAAGTTTATGGTTATGATATTTCTAAACCAGCTACTAATGCTCGTGAAGCATTCCAGTGGTTATACTTTGGTTATTTAGCAGCTATCAAGACTCAGAATGGTGCAGCTATGTCAGTTGGACGTATCTCTACATTCCTTGATATCTATATTGAAAGAGATTTAGCTAACGGTACATTAACTGAAAGCGAAGCTCAGGAATTAGTTGACCATATCGTTATGAAATTCCGTATGGTTAAGTTCGCACGTATCCCATCATACAATGCATTATTCTCTGGTGACCCAGTATGGGCTACTCTTGAAGTTGCAGGTTTAGGTACTGACGGACGTTCAATGGTTACAAAGAGTGACTACCGTTTCTTACATACATTAGAAGATATGGGTCCTTCTCCAGAACCAAACTTAACAGTTCTTTATACAGAAGCATTACCAGAAAACTTCAAGAAATATGCAGCTAAGATCTCTATTGATACTTCATCAATTCAGTATGAAAACGATGATGTTATGAGACCTGTATGGGGCGATGACTATTCAATCTGCTGCTGTGTATCAGCTACTCAGACTGGTAAAGAAATGCAGTTCTTCGGTGCTAGAGCTAACTTAGCTAAGTGCTTAACTTACGCTATCAACGGTGGTATCGATGAAAAGACTAAACAGCAGGTAGGTCCTGAATATAGAGGAATTACTTCTGAATATCTTGATTACGATGAAGTTATCCAGAAATATGATGCAATGATGAGCTGGTTAGCAGACTTATATGTAAATACATTAAACTTAATCCAGTACATGCATGATAAATACTACTATGAAGCTGCAGAAATGGCATTAATCGATACTGATGTTCGTAGAACATTCGCTACTGGTATTGCTGGTTTCTCACATGTAGTAGACTCATTAAGCGCAATCAAATATGCTAAGGTTAAGACTATCAGAGACGAAGATGGTATCGTTGTTGATTACGAAGTTGAAGGTGACTTCCCTCGTTATGGTAACGATGATGATAGAGCTGACAACATCGCAGTATGGTTATTACATACATTCTTAGAAAAGATCAAACAGCATCATACATATAGAAATTCTGAACCAACTACTTCAATCTTAACAATCACTTCTAACGTAGTTTATGGTAAGGCTACAGGTTCATTACCTGATGGACGTAAAGCTGGTGAACCATTATCTCCAGGTGCTAACCCAGCATATGGTGCAGAACAGAGCGGTTTACTTGCTTCATTAAACTCAGTTGCTAAGTTACCTTACGAATGGGCATTAGATGGTATCTCAAATACTCAGACAATCAGCCCAAGTGCTTTAGGTCATGACGAAGCTGAAAGAACTGATAAGTTAGTAACAGTTATGGATGGTTACTTCAGACAGGGTGCTCATCACTTAAACGTTAACGTATTCGGTAAAGAAAAGTTAATCGATGCTATGGAACATCCAGAAAAGCCAGAATATGCAAACTTCACAATCCGTGTATCTGGTTATGCAGTTAAGTTCATTGATTTAAATAAAGAACAGCAGTTAGACGTAATTGCTAGAACTTGTCACGATCATATGTAATAATTAAAACAGTCTCTTATGAGACTGTTTTTTATAGAGGAGGAAAATGGAATGAACGCACGTGTACATTCTATAGAATCATTTGGTCTTGTAGATGGACCAGGTGTACGTTTTATCTTATTTCTACATGGATGTCCATTTAGATGTCAATTCTGTCATAACCCAGATACTTGGGCAAGTCAGAAATTTGAAGAATGGACACCACAGCAGGCATTAGACCGTGCCTTACGTTTTGAACCTTATTGGGGTAAAGATGGAGGCATTACTGTATCTGGTGGTGAACCACTCGTACAGATTGATTTCTTATTAGAATTCTTTAAACTTGCTAAAGCAGCAGGAATTAATACATGTATTGATACAAGTGGCGCATGTTTTACAAGAGAAGAACCTTTCTTCTCTAAGTTTGAAGAACTCATGAAATATACTGATTTACTCATGGTTGATATTAAAGAAATCAATGATGAAAGACATCAAGTTCTAACAGGTGCTTCTAATAAGCGTGTCCTTGATATGATTCAATACTTGAATGATATCAATAAGCCTATCTGGATCAGACATGTCTTAGTCCCTGAAAGAAGTGACTTTGATGAAGATCTTCATGCTTTAGCTGATTATATTGATACATTAAGTAATGTTAAGAAGGTAGAAGTTCTTCCTTATCATACTCTTGGTGTATATAAGTGGAAGGAACTCAACCTTGAATATCATTTAGAAGGTATTGATCCACCTACAAATGAACGTGTAGAAAACGCAAATAAGATTCTACATACAGATAAATACAAATAAGTATGATATAATGTCTCCTAGAAGGAGGCATTTTTCATGGATGAATTGCTTTTTGATGAAAACTATATAGTATTCTTACAGAACCAGAGTCTAGATACATTATGCAGCCTTTTTTATGAGGTTCATAATCAATTAATGGATATTATTCATACTCATAAAGGAGAAGAAGACTACAAAATAATTACTGCCAAACGTGCAATGATTGAAGGTACAATCATGTCTAAGGTTATGGAAGAACATGGCTATTCTTTAGATCAATATGCTTACTATAAAAATGATAAGATGGTAGCCTGAAAAAATGTAACAGTATTCAAATGTCCGTTTACATTTGTAATTAAATAAACTAAAATATATTTGATTATTATTGGAGGTAAAGGATAATGAAATTAGGTACTATTGAAGGCGGAGGAACTAAGTTCGTCGTTGGTGTAGGTGATGAAAATGGTAATATCTTTGAAAGAGAATCTTTCCCTACTACAACACCAGAAGAAACAATGAAGAAGACAATTGAATTCTTCAAGGATAAGGGTGTAGAAGCAATCGGTTTTGGCTCATTTGGTCCAATCGACCCAGATAAGACAAGCCCTACTTATGGAAGTGTCACTACTACTCCTAAACCAGGATGGTCTAATCATAATGTCGTAAAGGATTTAGAAGCTGCATTCCCAGGTGTTCCTGTAGGATTTGATACAGATGTAAACAGTGCATGTTTAGGTGAAGTAGAATTTGGTGCTGCTAAAGGATTAAATAGCGCATTATACTTAACTATTGGTACTGGTATTGGTGGAGGTGCCGTTGTAGAAGGTAACCTTGTACATGGTTTACTACATCCAGAAATGGGTCATATGAAATTGATCACTCGCCCAGAAGATACTTATAAGGGTAAATGTCCATATCATGGTACATGTTTTGAAGGTTTAGCAGCTGGACCAGCTATTGAAGAACGCTGGGGTAAGAGTGCTAAAGAATTACCTGCTGATCATCCAGCATGGGATTTAGAAGCTTATTATATTGCTCAGGCTTTATGTATTTATATTCTTACAATCTCACCTAAGAAGATTATCTTAGGCGGAGGTGTTATGCACCAGAAACAGTTATTCCCAATGATCCATAAATATGTTCAGGAAATGTTGAACGGTTATGTTGCGAAAGAAGAAATTACAACAGATAAGATCAAGGATTATATTGTTTATCCAGGACTTGCTGATAATGCAGGACTTTGTGGTGGATTAGCACTTGCTAAGCAGGCATTAGAGAATAAATAAAAGCAGGCATAGCCTGCTTTTTTTAAAGGAGGATAAAATGCAATCACTTAGAGAACTTTATAAGATAGGAATTGGTCCTTCCTCATCTCATACTTATGGACCGATGAAGATCGCGGAAAGAATTAAATCACTTTATCCAGATATGGAAAAGGTACATGTTGATCTGTATGGTTCTTTATCTTTAACTGGTAAGGGACATTTAACAGATAAGATCATGCAGCAGACATTTGCCCCTATACCATGTGATTTTTCTTTTAAGAGCGGTGAGTTACCTTATCATCCTAATGGGATGCTAGTTACAGTGTATTGTGATGGAGAAGCTTTAAAACCTATTGAAGCTTATTCTATTGGTGGAGGAGAAATCTATTTTAAGGGAGACCTAGAGGAAGAAAAGGTAGAAATCTATCCTCATCATACAATGCGTGAAGTCATTGATTATTGTGAAACTGAAGGTTTATCACTTTATGATTATGTCTTACGTTTTGAAGATGAAAACTTTAAAGAATACTTATTCGAAGTTCTTGAAGCAATGTTCACCTGTGTAGAAAATGGATTACATACACAGGGAATCTTACAGGGCAGTCTACAATTAAAAAGAGTAGCAGGTTCTATGTATCAGCAGGCTTTAAATACACATCATGAAATGGCTCAGGAACGTTTATTTATTGCCAGCTATGCCTATGCAGTATCTGAAGAAAATGCGGATGGTCATATGATTGTCACAGCCCCAACATGTGGTGCTAGTGGTGTACTACCTGCGATTCTCTATTATGCATATCATCAAATGGGCTTAAAGAAGAGAGACTTAGTCAAAGCACTTGCGATTGGTGGATTATATGGTAATACAGTTAAATATAATGCGACTATTGCAGGCGCAGATGGAGGATGTCAGGCAGAAGTAGGAACAGCCTGTGCCATGGCAAGTGCCTCTATGGCCTGGATCAATGAGTTAAATAATAGTCTTATTGATTATGCGGCTGAAATGGGATTAGAACATAATTTAGGTCTCACATGTGACCCGGTAGGTGGTTATGTACAGATTCCTTGTATTGAAAGAAATGCCTTAGGGGCATTACGTGCATATGATGCAGCCATGCTTGCAGGACAGTTAGGTTATGTACGTAAGAATAAGGTACCTTTCGATACTGTCGTAAGAGTTATGAAAGAAACAGGCAAAGACTTGAATGTAGCTTATAAAGAAACATCTCTAGGAGGCCTGGCAAAAGAATTGAAATAGTGATTTCACTATTTCTTTTTTTGTAAGGGGGGAAACTATGAGACAAAGATTTATTAAATACATATGTTTAAGTATATTAGGAGAAATGGCTATCTCATTTTATATATTGGCAGATACATTCTTTATCGCCCAGGGAATAGGGGATAAAGGACTTACTGCATTGAATCTTGCGATACCGGTATTTAACTTTATTTATGGGATAGGACTCATGTTAGGAATAGGATCAGGCATTAGATTATCTATCTTGAAGATAGATAATAAGCATGATGAAATCAATCAGGTATTTGATCATACAGTACTTCTAGGACTTATCATAGGAATACTTTTCATGATCACAGGATTATTATATAGTCCCTCTCTTGCAAGACTATTAGGAGCCAATGATGCCGTATTAAATGATACAGTCATATATCTAAGAACAATTATGATCTTTACACCTGCCTTTATCTTCAATAATACACTCAACGCATTAGTAAGAAATGATAACAATCCAGCTCTTGCCACAACAGCTATGATTGTGGCATCACTGATGAATGTTGTACTAGATTATATATTTATATTCTTATGTCATATGGGAATGTTTGGGGCTGTTTTTGCGACATGTCTTGCCCCTTTAATTGGTTTAAGTATTCTTTCTTTACACTTTATGAAAAAGAAGAATACATTCCATCCTGTTCAGCTTCATTTTCAATTCTCTATTATACAAAGAATTATTAAATTAGGCTTTCCTTCTATGTTGATAGAGATATCCAGTGGCTTAGTTGTTCTTCTTTTTAATACACTTATATTAAAGATTACAGGTAATATCGGTGTTGCTGCATACGGTGTAGTCTGTAATATATGGCTTGTATGTATTGCGATATTCAATGGTCTTGCCCATGGTATGCAGCCTCTTACAAGTGAATCCTATGGTTCTCATGATACAAAGAATCTTATTATGCTAAGAAGAATGACACTTACTATTTCGTTATTGTTATCATTAGTCATCTATTTAACAGTCTTTACAAATGCTTCTATGATTACTTCTCTTTTCAATAAGACAAACAATCCAATATTATATAAACTAGCAATAGAAGGCTTTAAAATCATGTTTATAGGCTTATTCTTTGCAGGGGTAAACATTGTCTTAACTACATACTTTACTTCAATAGAGAGCGCCAAAATAGCTTCTACACTTATTCTATTACGTGGTGTAGTACTTATCGTACCTGCATCTATTATTCTTTCACAATTTGGTATGAAAGGAATCTGGTCTTCCTTACCACTATCTGAAATCATAACGACATGTGTAGGAATCATATATCTCAAACTAAAAAGAGCGATGAATTAAACATCGCTCTTAGATTTTTTTCTTAATATGATATAGAGCATGATTGAAAGAAGTGGAATAAGTAAATATATTCCTACTATTGTGAACATATTGGAAAGTGTACTAAAGACTTTTGTCTGTTCATATAACATCATTGACATTGATATTGTGCTGTAGTGGAGTATCAATATCGCAATGATTTCTATACCTATGAGTAGATAAAAGAATTTAGGCATCTTCGATTTCACTAATAAGAATGTAAGTAATAGTGATCCAATTAATAAAGGGATGATTTTAATTAATAAACCACTGTAAAGAGTTTGAGAAACATTCATAAGATTCACCTACGCTTTCATTTATGTTTTCCTCTATATTTATTATAGTAATTATTATAGAGAGAGTAAACAAATAACACTATTTAAAAAAAAGTATATTTGAAAGTAGAATCATGACAACTTAATAGGAGTCTTGTAACTTACATTAAAATAGATTAAAATACTTATAAAAGGGGAAAGACTATGAAAGATACGACTAAATCAATAATCTATGGGGCAAGTCCTATAGCACTTTATATTATACAAACATCATCAACAGAATACGTACAGAAATTCCAGCAGGCACTTACTTTACTGACTCATAATCAGAATTATTCTACATCTGTATCATTCTCAATTATCACAAATATTTTGATTGCGATATGTTTTATTTTAATGTTTGTAATGGCAACTAAGAATAATGTCACAAAGATCATCAGTGGTGTATATGCAGCAATTGGATTATTTTTAATCTTTGATCAGTATTCTGCAATTATTCAGAACCATCTTTATACGAATGTGATTACACAATTCACATATAATAATATTTCTTTGATTGTGATTACTACAGTAATCATGATTTATAATCTCTATAACCTTCTAAAAAAGTAGAAATCATCAATGATTTCTGTTTTTTTGTTGGTTATTAACTTCAAATTTATTGATATAAATTGTATAATAA
>ERZ1026844.2285-NODE-2285-length-10264-cov-3.375845_pt1 | contig 10264 bp, 5 predicted proteins | sample MGYA00380152_ERZ1026844 | MGnify/ENA primary metagenome ERZ1026844 (study PRJEB33269, sample SAMEA4719788) | human gut metagenome | biome: human-associated habitat; feature: organic feature; material: feces | place: Cameroon | collected 2013-10 ... | reverse complement strand
AGTGGCGTGGTGGCCGACCACACCGCCGTCGAACCCGGCCAAGGATCTGATGGGTGCGATGGCCCGCAGTCGCATCACCGACGCGTTGCACTCCAATAATCCGGAGGCCACGATTGAGCGTTTGCGCCGCAATTGGACACCGGAAGATATCGACTTGTCCTGGACACGACTGACCGTCTGGCGCGCAATGCTCGCCTCGATGCTCGATCAGCCGCCGCACCTGCCCATCACCGCCGCGAAGGTGACCGGCAAGGCCGACTTCCTGCCTATGGAAATGCTGTGCGCATGGCTGCGTCTGAAACTCGGCGTACCAGTCGAAACTGAGTTCGTGCCCGACGCGCAGGCCGTGACCGGCGTGTACCTGACCCGTGAGGACGGTGTGATCTCGCTGGAACGCCCGTATGAGGACCAAGCGCTGATCTCGCTGCCCGGCCAGACTCCGCAGGAAGTGTCCGTGCCGATGCGCACCATCGAGGACTGCCTGACCGAGGAACTGCGTCGCATCGATCCCGATGAGATCTACGCCGAGGTCATCAACGAAGGCTGGGATCTGATTCGTCACTGAAGTCGGTAGAACCCGTTGCCACAGCGGCGTTGGAATGAGTTCGGCAATTGTGGCCGAGCCATGCCAACGCCGTTGCTCATCGTTTCCTACCTCATGCGATGCCGAAGCTCATGCCCGCGGAGTAATAAAGTGACATATGCGATGTCGCACAATGTGGATTGTGTTGTCAACTGACAACACAATCCACATTGCAAAGTACGACACATACCCCATACAAGGACCATACATGGCAACTCGAAAACTCATTGTGTATCCGAATAAAGATCTGATGATTCAGGCTGGCGCGCAACGTTTTGTCTTGGCGCTACTCGATTTGCTCGCCGAACGATTGCCTGATGGCACGCATCGCACGCGTGTGGATGTGGCGCTGTCTGGCGGTTCGGCCGCGCAGCCGCTGGGCTTGGTGCTGAACGATCCGCTGGCTGACGCGATTGATTGGTCGCGCGTGCATTTCTGGTGGAGCGACGAACGTTTTGTGCCGGCTTACGACACCGATCGCAATGCTTTGGAGGCCCGTCGCCTGCTGCTTGACCAGCTGGTGGCAGATGGCAAGCTGCCTGAGTCGAATATTCATGAGATGGCGGCCGATACCCGTTCAGCCGATGACATCGCCGATGTGATGGATCAGGCCGACAGCGATGATGCTTCCGTTCGCGCCGCCGCCGATGCCGCGAATGATGCGTTGCTGGACGATGTCGCGAGCGACTATGAGCGCGAGTTGGTGAATGAATTGGGGCCGGAACCGGTAATCGATCTGATGATTCTCGGCATGGGACCGGACGGTCACTATGCGTCGCTGTTCCCTGGTCATGATGAGGTCAAGGTTACTGATAGGCTCACCGTGGGTGTGAACCACTCCCCCAAGATGCCGCCGCTGCGTGTTTCATTGACCGCGCCGCTCATCGCGCGTTCACGCCATACGTGGTTCTTCGCCGCCGGTGCCGGCAAAGCCGAATCGCTGGCCCATGTCTTCGAGCAGCCCAACAAACCGGATTACCCGTCCTCCTACGCCAACGGAGTGGACGAGTTCATCTGGTTCTCCACCGAAGAAACCGTCACCGAGTTGTGAGTGAATTAAGCCCCCTCTGATGAGGGGGCTTAATTCGTCTATGGCTACGCCTCAATCTCGGACTTGCCCTCTTCGCCGCCGGCCCCTGCAATTAGGGACTCGCCTGCGGCGAGGCTCAGTGTTGGCTCGGCGGCATAGCCGCCTCGCTCCGAAGAGGGCCGGGGAGCCCACCGGGCTCCCCTAAGCCCGAGATCGCGAGGCTACGCCTCGATCTCGGGCTTGCTGTTTTCTCAGCTCGGCTATCGCCGAGCCTGAAGAAGGCCGGACAGCCCACAGGGCTGTCCTAAACCTGAAGTCACGAGGCTACGCCTCGATTTCAGGCTTGCCTTCTTCAGCCCACAGCGTGTGGAACACGCCGGGCTTGTCTACGCGGCCGTAGGTGTGGGCACCGAAGAAGTCACGCTGGGACTGGGTCAGAGCGGTAGGCAGGCGCTTGGAGCGCAGACCATCGTAGTACGCCAGGGAGCTGGAGAACACCGGGGTCGGGATGCCGGCCTCCACCGCGCGAACGATCACGCGACGCCATGCATCCTGCGATTCGCCGATGATCTTCTCGAAGTACGGATCGAACAGCAGGGAAGCCGGCGGGTTATCGCCCCTGAAGGCCTCGGTGATGCGGTCGAGCAGGAACTGGGCGCGAATAATGCAGCCGCCACGCCAAATGCGGGCCACTTCGGACAGGTTGATATCCCAGCCGTATTCCTTGGCACCGTCCTGAATCTCGTTCAGGCCCTGAGCATAGGCCACGACCTTGGAAGCGAACAGAGCCTTGCGCACGTCCTCGACGAACGCGGCCTTGTCTTCTCCGGCCAGATCGATGGTCTTGTTCGGTCCAGCCAGACCTTCCTTCTGAGCGTCTTCACGCAGCTCACCGTGCGAAGACAGTGCACGAGCGAACACGGCTTCACCGATGGCAGCCACAGGAGAACCACATTCCAGACCAGTCTGCACGGTCCACGTACCAGTACCCTTCATGCCGGCATGATCCACGACCACGTCCACGAACGGCTTGCCGGTCTCGGCATCCTTGTGGTGCAGAATCTCAGCGGTGATCTCGATCAGGTAGGAGTCAAGGTCGCCCTTGTTCCATTCAGCGAACACGTCGCCAATCTCCTCGGCATCCATGCCGAGTCCACGGCGCAGAATGTCATACGCCTCACCAATCACCTGCATATCGGCATACTCGATGCCGTTGTGCACCATCTTGACAAAGTGGCCGGCACCATCGGTGCCGATGTGGGTCACGCACGGTTCGCCGTTCACCTTGGCGGCGATGGACTGAAGAATCGGGCCCAAGGTCTTCCAGGATTCCGCAGTGCCACCGGGCATCAGAGACGGGCCGTTGAGCGCGCCTTCCTCACCACCGGACACGCCGCAACCCACGAAGTGGAAGCCCTTGGCACGTACTTCCTTCTCACGCTTGATGGTGTCCTTGAAGAAGGAGTTGCCACCGTCGACGATGATGTCGCCCGGTTCGAACACCTCTTCCAGCTGCGCGATGGTCGCGTCGGTCGGAGCACCGGCCTTGACCATGATGATGGCGGTACGCGGACGCTTCAGGGACGCGGCGAATTCCTCGAGCGTTTCGGCCGGCACGAAGTTGCCTTCGGTGCCATGCTCGTTCATGAGCTTCTCGGTACGCGAGTAGTGGCGGTTGAACAACGCCACCGTGTTGCCATGGTGCGCCAGATTACGCGCCAGATTGGAGCCCATCGTGGCCAGTCCAATCACACCAATGTTTGCTGTAGCTTCGGCCATGTGCCTTGCCTTTCGTTTGATTGTCCCATCGTCATCACGCGCGTCACAAAACAGCGCATCAGCGGAGGGAATCATTCCTTCAACGCTTGAAAGTGTATCCCGCTTACCACCCACACGCGAGGGCTGTCTTAGGTTCTACGCACCTTCTGCCCGCGAAGCGTAATTACTTGCCGGCCATTCACATACGCCCGGCCTTGGAAGGGTCGATATGCATGGTCTGGAAGCGATTGGCCATGTAAGCGTCGCTGTAGCGTTCGCTGAACCACATCGCGACCGGTGAATCCTGCGGCTGGCCGGCCATGCGCCCATACCAGCAATCCAAGGCCATCAGCGTGAAGGCAATGTCGATCACCATCAGCACCGTGCATACCGCAGTCAGCGAATACCGCACTTTCCATGGAATGCGATTAATCAGAGCCAGCAGTCGCGGTAACAGCCACTTGACCCACACCACACCAATCAGTCCCCAGAAGAACATGAATTGGCCCGAAGTACGTCCGTCGATGGACAGCCAACGGCCGGTGTAATCCCACGCGGTAATACCAAACGCCGCTTCCATGAACCAGCTGGTGCAATATTCGACCGCGCCGCCGATTCCCGCCGAAGCGCAGAAAATCAAGAACGGATTCGCCTTCCACAGACGATTCAGGCACACGGTTACCAATACCGCACCACAGCCGTAAATCGGCGAGAACGGGCCCCACAGCAAACCAGCGCGGTCCTGAAGTTCACCGTTATACAGCGCCATATGGTAGATCGTCTCCACAATCAGGCCACCCACCGAAGCGATGGTAAACAGCCAGAAGATATTGAAAAAGTCCAGCGCAATATAGCCCTTGCCGGACTGGTCGCGGCCTAGCATGCCGGCCGCCACAGCCGATTCATAATCATCGCGATCGTCCATACGCCTGAGCGCGCGCCGCAGACGGCGTTCCTCGCTCAGGGAGGGATCGGCGGTCACCGAAATCACGACGAGAATAATCATCTGAATCAGCGGCAGCAGCAGGTTGAAGCCAAGGCCGGTCAGGGCCAGCGACAGCATGCCGTCGGCCAACGTCAACGGCATCAGCACGTAGGTCCAGCGCGCGGCATACCGGCGATGATTGCGCAGCAGCATCACGCCGAGCACAATCAGGCATGCGGCACTGACTACCAGCACCACCGCATGAATCGCGGACAGGATGAAGGTCAGGCTCATCGCATCGACGTGCACATGACCATCCAGAATCTCGCGCACGGCATAGAGGATGGAAATCACCATAATCGGCAATGTGGCGAGTCCGTCCAGCAGCACGACCGCGCCATAGATGCGCGCCAGAATCGGTAATCGCTTGGCGTTCAGGTTCAAGCCGGCGTCGTCCAGTTCGACGGCCACCAGATCGGCCACGACTGCGGACTCGGCGTCACGGTTCTCCCGCGGCTTGCCGGGGGTAGTGGCCGTGCCATCGTCCTTGAATTCAACCATGGTTTCCTCCCCACATAGCGTCCCCTCACCCTATCACCCGATTGCGGTTTTGCTGAACTTGATGGGCGGTCGGTACATGTCTGTCTACATTGCCGAGCACCGAGCCTATCCATCGCGTTCAGGAAACGTCCAAAAACCATCCAGAAATCTTGTCAATAAGTTCCAGAACGCCTTTCGCTCTGCCCAGCGACACACGATAAGCCGCTGGGCAGCAGCGTTATTCCGCCAAAAACATCATCAATCACCCCATTAATCTCCGGCAGCCGTATTACGCTACTACAAACGTAGCGCTACGATTAACGTATCGCTACGGAAAACGTAGCAACCAAGCAACACCAAGCTCCGGAGGTATCAGTGGGCAATATCTTCAAGGTCCTCAGACGCGACTTCCTGCGCCTGTTCAAGGTGCCGGCCGCATGGGTGATCCTGTTCGGCATGGTGTTCATCCCGCCACTGTATTCGTGGTACAACATCGTCGGCTTCTGGGACCCGTACGGCAATACCAAAGGCATCACCGTCGCCATCGCCAACAATGACGACGGCACCGACAACGCGCTCATCGGCAAGCAGAACCTCGGCGATCAAATCGTCAAGCAGATGAGAAGCAACGACCAGCTCGGCTGGACCTTCGTCACCGAAGCCGAGGCCATGGACCAAGTGGAATCCGGCAAGGCATACGCAGCCATCATCATTCCCAAAGACTTTTCCGACGATCTCGCCGGCGTGGTGACCGGCGGCAAGAGTCGGCCCACTCTGGAGTATTACGTCAACGAAAAAGCCAGCGCCATCGCCCCCAAAGTCACCGACGTCGGCGCGTCCACTGTGGACCGCACGGTCAATTCCACATTCGTCTCCACCGTATCCGAAGTACTTACCGAAGTCATCAATACGGTTGACGGCAAAGCCATCAGTACCGAAGACACCACCAAAGCCAAGGCCCTCACGGCCCTTGCCAAGGCCTCCGACGATGTGCAGCACACACGCAGCACCATCGCCAAGCTCACCACCAAACTCACCGACACCCCAGAGCAGACACGCACCGCACGTCAGGCGCTGGACGACGCGCACACACTTGGCATCGACACTGCAGAAGGTCTGGCCGGCGTCTCCACCCTGATCGGCACTACCCAGACCAGTCTGAACGGCTTCGTCACCTCCACGTCCGAAGCGCTTGACCAAGGCTCAAGCCTGCTGAGCCAAGCCGCAGCACAGGCCAACCAAAGCGTGGGCACGGTAACCGGAACCATCAGCGCCGCCAATCAGCAGGTAGGCGGACTGATCAATACGGCGGAAGACATCAACCAAGCGAACGCCGACATCATCGACCAACTCAAAGGGCTGCCGAACGCCAATCGAGAACCGCTGCAATCCGCCATTGCCACACTGGAAAGCCGCAATAGCGAGCTTGCCGGCGCACTGGGCAACCTCGATAGCCTGAACACCACTATCGGCAATGCCTCCACAGACACCGCCGGATTGGCGCAGCATCTCAATACCGCCACCCAAACCACGGTGCGCGAGGCCAATACCGCTCGCGGCACCATCACCTCCGGCGCCATTCCTCAGCTCAACACCGGTCTCAACGCCCTCAGCTCGACCGCCAGCACTCTGTCGACCGGCATCACGTCGCAAGGCTCACTCATCGATCAGTCGAAGCATACCCTCGACCAACTCGACAAAGCAGCCTCCACCACGGTGACCGCGCTGCGCGACACCGATAAGGCGCTGGCCGGCGTACAAACCAAGCTCGATACGCTGGTCACCGACATCAAAGCCCTGAGCATCTCCAGTTCACTCAGTTCCCTGATCGGCACCGACGGCAAACTGGATGCCGCCACAATCGCCGACTTCATGCTCTCCCCCACTGTTATCAGCGAACAGGCCGTCTATCCGGTCGCCTCCTATGGTTCCGGCATGGCACCGCTGTTCACCACCCTGTCTTTGTGGGTGGGCGCGTTCGTGCTCGTGGTCATTCCCAAACTCGAAACCGATGATGAGGGCATCGACGATCTCACACCAACCCAAGGCTATCTCGGTCGCTTCCTGCTACTGGCCACGCTGGCTGCCGTCCAAGGCCTGGTCACGGCCATCGGCGATCTTGTCATCGGCATTCAATGCGCGAGCGCCCCAGTGTTTCTGCTCACCTGCGTCATCACCTCACTGGTGTATATGTCGGTGATTTTCGCCCTCTCCACCACGTTCATGCACGTGGGCAAAGGCGTATGCGTGGCGCTGGTCATTCTGCAGGTGCCGGGCGCCTCCGGCCTGTACCCGATTGAAATGATGCCCGCGTTCTTCCGCGCCATCTACCCGCTGCTGCCGTTCACCTATTCGATTGACGCGATGCGTGAAACCATCGGCGGCTTCTACGACGGCCTCTGGTTCGCCTATATCGGCAAATTGCTGGTTTTCGTGGTTCTGGCCTTTGCGCTTGGCCTCGGCGCCCGGCCGAAACTGGCCAATCTCAACCGCCTGTTCGCGCGGGAAATCAAGGAAAGCGACATGATTATCGGCGAGCCGGTGCATCTGCCCGGCAGCGAATACCGTGTCACTCAGGCCATTGCAGCACTGGCCGACCACGACGAATACCGTCATGCCATCGAACGTCGGGCCGCCAAATTCGCCTACCGTTATCCCCGGCTGCTGCTGGGTGCGCTTATTGCCGGATTCGTGGTGCCGGCCGCGCTCATTATCGTGTTTGCGCTGACCACCAGCGAGAAAATCGTAGTCATGGGCACATGGCTGGCATGGGTGCTCATCATCATGGGCTTCCTGATGGTCGTGGAATTCATGCGCGATTCCATCCGCCGCCAAACCGAGCTCGGCAGCCTCTCCGACGAGTCGATCCGCGCCATGCTGTACGGGCATAAGGCCAAGCGTCGCGACACCTCCGCCGAACGCCACGAAGAAGCGGACCCGAGCGCCGCTGTTACCGCAATCATCCCCACTATTCCGCCGACCAAGGAAGGCAGGCACGCACGATGAACACCATGTGGAAACTGTTTACCGGCGACATCAAACGCCTGACCAGCAACGTGGTCTCCATCATCATCGTGATCGGCTTGGTGATGATTCCCGGCCTGTTCACCTGGTTCAACGTGGCCGCATGCTGGGACCCGTTCTCGAATATGAAGAACCTGAAATTCGCGGTGGCGAATGTGGATGAGGGGTATCGTTCCGACCTGATCCCGGTGAAAGTCACGGTCGGCGATCAGGTGGTGAACGCGCTGCGCGCCAACAGTCAGCTCGATTGGACGATCACGTCCAAAGCCGATGCCGTCGAGGGCGCACGATCCGGCAAATACTACGCGGCCATCGTAATTCCGAAGTCGTTCAGCAAAGACATGATGACCTTCTTCTCCGACGACGTGCAGCATGCCGAACTGACCTATTACCGCAACGAGAAGAAGAACGCGCTGGCACCGAATCTGCTCAACGAGGGCACGGATGAGGTTGCGGCGGAAATCAACACCACGTTCGCTAAGACCATCACTTCGGCCGGGCTGGAAATCGCGTCTTCGCTGGCCGATCAGCTGTCCAAGCCCGAGGCCAAAGAGCAACTGAATACCTTCAACGCCAACATCGCCAATTTCGCCACACAGCTTGACGATACTGCGGATCTGCTTGGCACATACAGCGCATTGACCGATACGGCCGGCGCCTTGCTCGACACCTCGAACTCACTAATCACTCAGGTTTCCTCTGCCGCCAAACAAGGCGGCAAGGATCTTGCCAGCGCCAAACAGGAAGTCACCGACGTGGCCGGAGCCCTGGGCACCACCGCTGACGCGATGAGCAGCGCACTGGACGCGAGCGCCTCCAGTTTCGGCGCGGTGTCCGATTCCATAGACAAGCTGTATTCCGACGCGAATGATGGTGCCACCACGGTCGCCGACGAATTGGACCGTCAAGCCACGGCCATTGGCAAGCAGACGGAGAAATACACTGAAATTCGCAACACGTTGGCCGGCATACTGGGCAACGACTCATCCATCATCACGGCGATTGACCGTTCAATCGCACGACAAAACAGGCTGCGGCAAGCGCTGAATACGGCGGCGACCGATATTCGCCAAGGCAATCAGGACGCGCAGGATCAGCATGCGCAGGTCAAGAATCTGGCTGATCAAGCGCAGAACAGTATTGCCAATATCAAGTCAGATTTCTCGGCCACGGTGAAACCGCAAATCGACTCCCTGTCGTCCACCGTCGCTGACGCCTCCGGCATACTGAGTTCCGGCGCCACCCAGTTGGACTCCACGCTCGGCGACCTGAAAGGGACTTCCGACGACGCCAGCGATATGCTCAGCGACGCTCGCACTACCTTGGACAAGGTGTCCGGCAAACTGCGTTCCGCCGGCGCCGAACTGGCTTCGTTCAACAGCACACTGAGCGACGCACTAAACAGTGGCGATATGGGCATGGTCAAAGAGGTGCTGGGCAATGATCCCGAAACGCTGGCCAGTACGTTGGCCGCACCGGTGCAGCTCAGGCGCAAGGCCGTATTCCCGGTGGCGAATTTCGGTTCGTCGATGGCACCGTTCTACACGCTGCTGCCGCTGTGGGTGGGCGCGCTGCTGATGGTGGTGACGCTGAAAACCACCGTGTCTCGCCGGACGCGCAAAGCATTGGGCGATCCGCGGCCGCATCGGCTCTTCCTTGGGCATTACGGGGTGTTCGCGCTGATTGCGCTGCTGCAATCCACGGTGTCGCTCGGTGGCGATTTGCTGTTCCTGCGCGTGCAGGCCGTGCATCCGCTGCTGTTTATGTTGTCTGGATGGCTGGCCTCGCTGGTGTTCTCGTTCTTCACCTATACGATGGTGGTGAGTTTCGGCAATGTGGGTAAGGCAATCGGCGTGCTTATGCTCATCGTGCAGATTTCGGGTGCGAACGCTGCCTACCCGGTGCAGATGTTGCCCGACTTCATCGCCAAAGTCAGTCCGCTCTTGCCGCTCACCCATGCGGTGACGATGATGCGTGCGGCCATCGCCGGCATCTACGACATGGATTACTGGCGGGCCGCCGGAATGCTGCTGGCATTCGTGCCGCCGCTACTGTTGCTTGGGCTGTTGCTCAGGAAGCCACTGGTGCGGTTCAACCAGTGGTATGTAGCCCAAGTCGAGAGCACTAAAGTGCTGAGCTAGTAGGTATTATCCGGGAGTTGCCTACAAACGGCATGGACTTACCACCCTCAGTCTGGCTTTGCCAGCCAGCTCTCGCCAGCGGGAGCGTACGGGAGCATATTTCGAAGAGAAGAGATGACGGAGATGACAGACACGACGGCGACACCGCGCGGTGAGCGCACGCGCGAGGCGACGGATCGCAAGCTCATGCGAGCCACGCTGCAGATTGCGGTGGACCGCGGCATCAGCGGCGTGACCATCGAGGAGGTGGCCCGGCGCTCCGG
>ERZ1026844.2284-NODE-2284-length-10265-cov-6.172380_pt1 | contig 10265 bp, 8 predicted proteins | sample MGYA00380152_ERZ1026844 | MGnify/ENA primary metagenome ERZ1026844 (study PRJEB33269, sample SAMEA4719788) | human gut metagenome | biome: human-associated habitat; feature: organic feature; material: feces | place: Cameroon | collected 2013-10 ... | reverse complement strand
ATGATGTTGAAAGGGACATTTACCCCAAAGAGGACAAAGGAATGAGTGAGATAGTGATACGCCATGCTGAAACGCGCGATTACGAGGCCATCAGGCAGATTCACGCCCAGCCGGAGGTGTATTACAACACGCTACAAGTGCCTCATCCTTCCGATTATATGTGGCAGGAGCGACTCGCCGATCGTCCCGGCATCAAGCAACTCGTCGCCTGTATTGATGGAGACGTCGTGGGCCATCTCACCATTGACGTGCAACAGCGCCCACGCCGCAGTCATGTTGCCGATTTTGGTATCTGTGTCGACTCCCATTGGAAGAATCGCGGCGTCGCCAGCGCCCTTATGCGAGAGATGATTGAAATGTGCGACAACTGGTTGCGGGTAGATCGCATTGAACTAACCGTGTTTGTCGATAACGCCCCGGCAATTAAGGTCTATAAAAAATACGGCTTTGAAATTGAAGGGACTGGTAAGAAGTACGCATTGCGTAATGGTGAATATGTCGATGCGTATTATATGGCGCGGGTGAAGTAAGATAGTGCCCTTTTTCTGAGATGGGAAAAGGGTGTCATTCAAAATCGGCATACCTTCCTTTAATGTATTTATTTTCCCAATAAATATATTGAGATTTACCTCATAATTACTTCCTAAAGTGTAATATTTTATTTTTTAATATATACGCCTACAATTTCCTGGAGTAAATAAATAACAATTAACAAGCATAATAGTGCCATTGATAAAATAGCATGCCATAAAAGGACTTTTCAGGGATGAGTAATATTGTTTACCTGACAGTAACGGGAGAACAACAAGGAAGCATCTCCGCAGGTTGTGGGACTTCTGAGTCTACAGGTAATCGTTGGCAGAGCGGGCATGAGGATGAAACATTTACATTCTCACTCTTAAATAATATTAATAATACGGGGCTTGGTTCACAGTTCCATGGTATAACATTTTGTAAATTAATTGATAAAAGCACTCCATTATTTATTAATTCCATTAACAATAATGAACAATTATTTATGGGATTTGACTTCTATCGAATAAATAGATTTGGTAGATTGGAAAAGTATTATTATATACAACTAAGAGGCGCTTTTTTATCGGCTATTCATCACCAGATCATTGAAAACCAACTGGATACAGAAAAAATAACTATTAGTTATGAATTTATCCTCTGTCAACATCTTATCGCAAATACCGAGTTCAGCTATTTGGCACTCCCTGAAAATTATAACCGTTTGTTTTTACCAAATTCAAAAAACCAAACAAATAATCGTTTCAAAACGTTAAACAGCAAAGCTATTGGCAGGCTACTTGCTGCTGGTGGCGTATACAATGGGAACATTGAAGGATTCAGAGATACTGCGGAAAAACTGGGTGGAGATGCAATAAAAGGCTATGATCAAATACTAAATGAAAAAACAGCGGGCATAGCGATAGCAACAGCATCTATTCTTTTAACAAAGCGTTATAATGTTGATACATATACAGAAATAAATAGTTACTTAGGCAAACTTAGAGGTCAACAAAAACTTCTTGATGGTATAGACATAATAGAAATAATATACATTAAGAGACCTTCAAAAGACTTAGCTAACTTACGAAAGGAGTTTAATAAAACTGTAAGAAAAAATTTTCTTATCAAACTTGCAAAAACCTCCGAAGCATCTGGAAGATTCAACGCCGAAGACCTTTTAAGAATGAGAAAGGGCAATGTTCCTCTAAATTATAATGTTCACCATAAACTATCTCTAGATGATGGTGGTACTAATGATTTCGAAAATTTAGTATTAATCGAAAACGAACCATATCATAAAGTTTTTACTAACATGCAATCACGAATAGCTAAGGGAATATTAGTAGGCGAAAGCAAAATCACTCCCTGGGCCATTCCATCTGGCTCAATTTATCCTCCCATGAAAAATATTATGGACCACACAAAATGATGACTAAAACCCAAATAAATAAATTAATAAAAATGATGAATGATTTAGACTATCCATTTGAAGCACCGCTCAAGGAATCATTTATTGAAAGTATAATCCAAATAGAATTTAATTCTAATTCAACTAATTGCCTGGAGAAGTTATGTAATGAAGTTAGTATTCTTTTTAAGAATCAACCTGATTATCTTACTTTTTTAAGAGCAATGGATGGATTCGAAGTTAATGGATTACGATTATTTAGCCTCTCGATTCCAGAACCTTCAGTTAAAAACCTTTTTGCCGTAAATGAATTTTATAGAAATAATGATGATTTCATAAACCCTGATCTACAAGAACGGTTAGTGATCGGGGATGATAGCATTTCAATATTTACTTATGACATTAAAAGTAACTTTTTTGAAATTAGAGATAATATTGGCACAGAAAATATATTCAGTTCGTTTAGTGATTTCTCTTCATTCTTAAACGAAATCATGGACAGTTGTTCATAATAATCAAAAGGAAACAAAAATCATTGTAAACCATGCCATCTTTTTAGAGATTACCAGCAGAAAATTCCTTGTTCGAAATTTAGCAGTGCAAGCTATGGAAAAACTTACAACGGAACTACACTCCTTAAGTGAGATGGACCGAAGACATGTAGTCTCTATTTTAGCCGAAATAGCTAATGGCTATGATGATTTTAATGACATGTTGATTTATTTAGAATTTTACCCGAATCATAAGATTCTGATATCTTAAATAAGAAAATCCCGTTCGACGTTCTGAAAAAGAAATCATAAAATATTAGCAGATACTTATTTCGTGACTATATCTTATCCGATGAACTTTTTTCAAAACCAGCATTTAATAATATCTTTGACGAAGATGAACGCGTCTTTGCTCAATGTATCACACAGGAATAATAATATAACACTCAACAATAATATTTATTATAATTATGATTACTTATCACGACGCATTCGCGAAAGCGAACCATTACCTTGATGATGCAGATCTCCCGGTCGTCATTACTCTACATGGACGCTTTAGCCAGGGCTGGTATTTCTGTTTCGAAGCACGAGAATTTCTCGAAACTGGAGATGAGGCCGCGCGCTTAGCTGGTAACGCACCTTTTATTATTGATAAAGACAGTGGTGAAATTCATTCTCTGGGAACGGCAAAGCCGCTGGAAGAATATCTACAGGATTACGAAATAAAAAAGGCTACCTTCGGCTTGCCCTGACAAAATAGCCCTCTTCCCACGAAGAGGGCCGCTAACCTTAGTACCCCGCCGTTAAATCATCCACCGAGCGCGGGTCGGATGCGCCGTACAACTCACCGTCCGGCCCAACCATAATGCTTTGTGTACTGCCCATCGCCTCTTTCAGCGCCACTTTCTGACCTTTTGCTTCCAGCAGCTTGAGCGTATCCGGGCTAAACCCTTTTTCGACACGCAGCTCGTCCGGCAACCACTGATGGTGGAAACGCGGCGCATTGGTCGCTTCGGCGACGTTCATGCCATAATCGATGCTATTCACCACCATTTGCAGCACTGTAGTGATGATCCGGCTACCGCCTGGGCTACCGGTAACCAGCCAGGTTTTACCGTCTTTCACCACAATGGTCGGCGACATCGACGACAGCGGGCGTTTGTTCGGCCCGACGGCGTTGGCATCACCGCCCACCAGCCCGTAAACGTTCGGTACGCCCGGTTTGGCGGAGAAATCATCCATCTGGTTATTAAGCAGAATACCGCTCTCGCCCGCGACAATACCCGTACCGAAGGTGGTGTTCAGCGTATAGGTCACCGCCACCGCGTTACCATCTTTATCCACCACTGAGTAATGGGTAGTTTGATTACTCTCATAAGGCGCAAGCTTGCCGGGGCGAATTTCGCTGGATGGCTTCGCTTTATTGATATCAATTTGATCGGCAATAGATTTGGCATAGGCTTTATTGGTCAGCGCCTGCCACGGTACTTTGACAAAATCCGGGTCGCCAAGATATTCCGAGCGGTCGGCGTAGGCGTATTTCTCCGCTTCTGCCATGATTTGCATCGCATCGGCGCTGCCAAAGCCGTATTTCTTCATATCGAAGTTTTCCAGAATATTGAGGATTTGTACGATATGGATCCCGCCGGAGGATGGCGGTGGCATGGAGTAAACCTGATACCCGCGATAATCGCCGCTTATCGGAGTGCGTTCGACCGCTTTATAGGCCGCTAAATCTTCTTTAGTGATCAAGCCACCGTTTTTCTGCATCTCCTGGGCGATCTGTTCCGCAATCGTGCCTTTATAGAATTCGTCCGGGCCGTTTTCAGCAATCATCTCCAGGCTCTTTGCCAGGTTCGCCTGCACCAGCGTGTCGCCCTTTTTCAGCGGCTCGCCCTCTTTCCAGAAGATAGCTTTACTGTTTTCGTGATTCGGCAACACTTCGCTACCGTAGGTTTTGAGATCGTCAGCCAGCGCGTCGTTAACGATAAAACCATCGCGTGCCAGTTTAAACGCGGGCTGCACGACTTTGTTCAGCGGCATGGTGCCGTATTTATCCAGCGCCAGCGAGAAACCTGCTACCGTACCCGGTGTGCCGGAAGCCAGATGCGAAGTGAGTGATTTTTTGCTGTCCGGGTTGCCCTGATCATCGAGGAACATATCGCGGGTCGCTTTGGCGGGTGCCATTTCGCAGAAATCGATAGCCGTGGTATTGCCATTTTTCGAGCGGATTAACATAAAACCACCACCGCCCAGATTCCCTGCCTGCGGATGCGTTACCGCCAGCGCGTAGCCCACCGCCACGGCGGCATCAACGGCATTCCCGCCCTCCTTGAGAATATCCACCCCCACCTGAGTGGCAGTGGCGTCCACAGACGCTACCATTCCCTGTTTCGCGCGTACCGGGTGGAAGACATCTTCCTCCACACCATACGAGACGGGCGGCGCAGGAGGCGCGGCGGCGGCGCTAAAACAACTTCCTGAGAGCAGAGCAGCAATGGCCACCCGGCGTAAAAACGTCGGTTTTATCATCGTTATTCTCCAGAGATTAAGGGGCAACCCCAGCTAAGCCTGGTATATAACTCTGAATTAATCATCGTTTTGTCGGGAAGCGAGTAAACTTAAAGGATATCTTCAGAGGAGGATACGCGATGAAACGACTTCTGATTCTTACGGCACTCCTGCCGTTTGTCGGCTTTGCACAGCCCATTAATACTCTGAACAACCCTAACCAGCCGGGGTATCAGATACCCAGCCAGCAGCGGATGCAAACCCAGATGCAGACTCAGCAAATCCAGCAAAAAGGGATGCTGAATCAGCAACTGAAAACGCAAACTCAGTTGCAACAGCAGCATTTAGAAAACCAGATAAACAATAATTCTCAGCGGGTGTTGCAGTCACAGCCGGGGGAGCGAAATCCCGCCCGGCAGCAAATGCTGCCCAACACCAACGGCGGGATGTTAAACAGCAACCGTAATCCGGATAGTTCGTTGAATCAGCAGCATATGCTGCCGGAGAGGAGAAACGGCGACATGCTGAATCAGCCCAGCACGCCGCAGCCTGACATTCCGTTGAAAACTATTGGGCCGTAAAGTTCGGACCAATCACGTCAATCGCATCGGTACAGATGCAATCCACGCCCCAGCGCAGCAACTCTGCCGCGCGCTGGGGTTTATTGACGGTATAAACCAGAATCCGCAGTCCGGCGTCTTTCAACTGCATCACTCGCACTTTATCGAGTAACTTATGATTGAGATGAATAGAGACGCAGCCCAGCCGCGCGGTCAGTTCGCGCCAGTCGTCGCGCCACTCATCCAGCAACAAACCGCGCGGCAGTTCCGGTACTGCCTGTTGTGCGGCTTCTAAAGCATCAATCTCAAACGATGACAGCAGCGGCGGCGTCATACCGGCCCACAGTTGGCGTGCCGCCAGCGCCACCATTTTGCCCGTTAATGGTCCAGTGCCAGTGGTGGGTTTGATTTCGATATTCGCCATCATCCCGTGTTCGCGACAGCGTTCCGCCACCTGCGAAAGCAACGGCAGCGGCTCACCTTTAAACGCTTTGCTGTACCAACTGCCCGCATCCACGCGCAGTAAATCCTGCCAGTTCAGTTCACCCGCGACGCCCCAGCCGTTGCTGGTGCGTTCGAGATTGTCGTCATGAAGCAGGAAGATCTCGCCATCTTTCGATAACTTCGCGTCAAATTCGATCATCTTATGACCGTATTTTGCCCCGACGTCGATTGCCGCCAGGGTGTTTTCCGGGGCCAGCTTACCGCCGCCACGATGAGCGACGATGCGGGGATAAGGCCAGTTACTCATACTCGTTGTCCTGTTTCACCATCAAAAAGATGCAGCTGATTTTCCGCCAGATGCAGCCACAGCGTGCTGCCTGCCGTCGGGCGCTCCTGATGCGCCAGTCGCACCACCAGCTTCTGCTCGCCCCAGCGTCCGTGCGCCAGGTTATCTGCGCCGAGGATCTCCAGCGTGTCCATCACCAGCGGTACGCCGCCTTCTGCCTGCGAGCTTAGCGCAATATGTTCCGGGCGAATGCCGAGAGTCATTTTACGCCCGGCATACTGACGGTAGCCACCGTTTAGCGGCAGCTCAATACCGCCGTCCAGTTCGAAATGCGTGCCTTCGTTATTCACGCGGCCTGTCAGCAGGTTCATCGCCGGACTGCCGATAAAACTCGCTACAAACAGGCTGGCGGGCTTTTCGTAGACTTCAACTGGTGTGCCAATCTGTTCGGCAACACCGCCGTTCATCACCATTACTCGCTGGGCGAGCGTCATCGCTTCAACCTGATCGTGAGTAACGTAGAGTGAAGTCGTTTTCAGGCGACGGTGCAACTGTTGCAGTTCAAGACGCATCTGCACGCGCAGCTTGGCATCGAGGTTAGAGAGCGGCTCATCAAACAGGAACACCGCCGGATCGCGCACAATCGCGCGGCCCATCGCCACACGCTGGCGCTGACCGCCGGAAAGCTCGCGCGGGCGACGTTTGAGCAGACCGTCCAGCTCCAGAATGCGCGCCGCTTCTTTAACGCGCTCGGCAATTTGCTGCTTGCCCATGCCGCGAATTTTCAGCCCCCACGCCATGTTTTCTTCGACACTCATATGCGGATAAAGCGCGTAGTTCTGGAACACCATCGCAATCCCGCGATCTTTTGGCTCCATTTCAGTCACGCGCTGGTCGTTGATCCAGATATCGCCTTCTGTCACCCGCTCCAGCCCGGCAACCATGCGCAGCAGCGTCGATTTCCCGCAGCCAGACGGCCCGACCATCACGATAAATTCGCCATCCGCCACATCAAGGGTCAGCGGTTTAATGACCTGGGTTTTACCATCCCAGCTTTTGGTTACTGCCTGTAATTTCAGTCCTGCCATCTTATTTCTCACTATCGACCAGGCCGCGCACGAAGGCACGCTGCATCACTAAAACAATCACCACCGGAGGGATAAGCGTTAACAACATCGCCGCCATCACTGAGTTCCATTCCGTGGTGCCTTCGCCTGTAGCGATCATCCCTTTGATCCCTGCCACGGTGGTGCCGAGATCCACATCGGTAATAATCAACAACGGCCACAAATACTGGTTCCAGCCGTAAATAAAGGTGATCACAAACAGCGCCGCCAGATTAGTTTTGGAGAGCGGAAAAACGATGTCGCAAAAGAAGCGCATTGGCGATGCGCCGTCGATCCGCGCGGCTTCCACCAGCTCATCCGGCAGCGTCATAAAGAACTGGCGGAACAGGAAAGTAGCGGTCGCCGAGGCCATCAGCGGCAGCGTTAAACCGGCGTAGCTGTCGAGCATCTGCAGGTTGGCGATGACTTCCACCGTCGGGAAGATACGTACTTCAACCGGCAGCATCAGGGTGATAAAAATCATCCAGAAGAAGAGGTTACGTAGCGGAAAACGAAACCAGACAATGGCAAATGCCGAGAGCATCGAGACGGTAATTTTGCCGAGCGTAATGCTGAACGCCATCACAAAGCTGTTAAGCAACATCCGCCAGAACGGCGCGCTATTCGTGCCTACCCCGTTCACCCAGATGTTGTGGATGTTTTCCAGCAGATGTGTGCCGGGGATGAGCGTCATCGGCGCGGCATAGACGGCCTGTTTATCCAGCGTCGCCGCGACAAACGCCACGTACAGCGGGAAGAGGATCACCGCGATCCCGAGGATCAGCATGGTATGGCTGAATATCGTCAGCCACGGACGGTTCTCAATCATTGGTAACGCACCTTGCTTTCAACATAGCGGAACTGCACCACCGTCAGCACGATGACGAGGAACATCAACACCACCGACTGTGCGGCAGACGAAGCCAGATCCAGTCCGGTAAAACCTTCGCGGTAGATCTTATAAATCAGCGTCGTGGTGGCCTGAACCGGCCCGCCGGACGTGGCGGCGTCGATCACCGGGAAGGTGTCGAAGAAGGCATACACCAGGTTCACTACCAGCAGGAAGAAACTCACCGGGGCGATAAGCGGCAGCGCAATCTTAAAGAAGCGGCGAATCGGCCCTGCACCGTCGATGGCTGCGGCTTCGATCAACGAACGGGGAATGGATTGCAGCGCGGCATAGAAGAACAGGAAGTTGTAGCTGATTTGCTTCCATACTGAGGCAAACACCACCAGAAACATTGCCTGACCGCTGTTTTGCGCGTGGTTCCAGTCGTAGCCGAACTCCGCGAGAAAATGGGTGATCAGCCCGCGACCGGGGTTAAACAGGAAGATCCACAATACGGCGGCAACGGCGGGAGCCACGGCGTAAGGCAGCAACATTAAGGTTTGATAGAAACGGCTGCCGCGCACGATGTACTCCACCAGCGCCGCAAAGAACAGCGATACCAGCAAACCGCTGACGGTGACAAAGGTGCTGAATTTTATCGTCGTCCAGAAGGAGTCGAGATAGTAGCTGTCATGGAACAGCGTGACGAAGTTATCCAGGCCGACAAACTGGCTGGAGAAACCAAACGGATCGACGCTTTGTAGCGAGTACCACAACGCTTCGCCCGCAGGCCAGATAAAAAAGATAACGGTGATGATGAGCTGCGGCGCGACCAGCAGATAAGGCAGCCAGCGCGAGCGGAACACCGGACGGGATGATGACATTACGGTTAATTCCTGAACTGTGCCGGATGCGCTTCGCTTATCCGGCCTACACGCGATGCCAGGTCAGATAAGCGAAACGCATCCGACATTACACTGATTAAGACTTCGTCGATTTCTCAAAGCGGCGCAGCAACTGATTTCCACGCTCAACGGCGGTATCCAGTGCCTGCTGTGGTGTCTTCTTACCGGTCCACACGCTCTCCAGCTCTTCATCCACAATCACGCGGATCTGCGGCATGTTGCCCAGACGCAGCCCTTTGGTGAACGGCAACGGCGGCTTATTCAGCATCTGACGCGTCGCGGTATCCGCCCCTGGGTTTTTCTCATAAAAGCCCTGCTCACGGGTCAGGTCATACGCTGCTTTGGTGATTGGCAGATAACCGGTTTTCTGATGCCACTCGGCAGCGTTTTCTGGCTTCGCGAGGAAATCGAGGAACTTCGCCACACCGGTATACGTTTCTTTATCTTTACCCTGCATCACCCACAGGCTGGCTCCGCCGATAATGGCGTTTTGTGGCGCATCTTTCGCATCGGCGTCGTAAGGCATCATGCCTACGCCGTAGTTAAATTTGGCGTACTCGCGAATGTTGGCAAGAGAACCGGAAGAGGCGGTGGTCATCGCGCAATCACCGTTATAGAACTTCTCGGTGGATTCATCCTTACGACCGACGTAGCTGAAGTCGCCCTTCTTGTTCATCTCCTCGAGCATGGCGATGTGTTTCACCTGCTCCGGCTTGTTGAACTCCAGCACCGCGTCCGTGCCGTCAAAGCCGTTGTTTTTGCTGGCAAACGGCAGACCGTTCCAGGCGCTAAAGTTTTCCAGTTGGATCCAGCCCTGCCAGCCGCTGGCGTAGCCGCACTTCATGCCGGAGGCTTTCAGTTTCGCGGCATAGTCCGCCAGATCCTGCCAGGTTTTCGGCGGTTGTTCCGGGTCTAATCCTGCTTTCTTGAAGGCGTCTTTGTTGTAATAGAGAACGGGGGTCGAGCTGTTGAATGGCTGGGAGAGTAAGTGGCCCGTTTTGCTGTCGGAGTAGTAACCGGAAACCGTCGGCACAAACTGCGACTCATCGAATTGAATCCCCGCCTCTTTAAACACGTCATATACCGGTTTAATGGCTTTCGATGCCATCATGGTGGCGGTGCCAACTTCATAAACCTGCAAAATAGCCGGAGCGTTGCCGGTACGAAATGCGGCAATCCCCGCGCTTAAATTCTGTTCGTAGTTGC
>ERZ1026844.2281-NODE-2281-length-10274-cov-4.770428_pt1 | contig 10274 bp, 4 predicted proteins | sample MGYA00380152_ERZ1026844 | MGnify/ENA primary metagenome ERZ1026844 (study PRJEB33269, sample SAMEA4719788) | human gut metagenome | biome: human-associated habitat; feature: organic feature; material: feces | place: Cameroon | collected 2013-10 ... | reverse complement strand
TTAATAAATAATGATTCAATTTATAAAGAATCGTTTTTGATAAAAAAATACTTCGAAATTATAGTTGAAAATAATGTGAAAAGAGAATTGATAGGAAAAACAATAAGCAGTGTTCTAGTTGATCGCAAAATAGATGAAATTTATAGTCGATTAAAAGTTAAATTTTTTCCTTTCATTAATTCAACTGATGAAATTGATATAAAAAACAATATAAAAAAGCAAATCAATAAAACTAAACGTAAAACCAACTTTCAAATTAATAAACATGATTCTGATGCAATGATTATTAAAGAATATTTTATAAAACAAAAAATCGAAAAATTTGAAGTGTCATTAAATCCTCTAAAATTAGATATAGACAAGAATAGTTTGACTGCACAAGAAATTTATAAGAATAAATATCGTGCAAAGAGAAGTGGTTGGTGCAAATTCTGTCCAAGCAGAGAATTATGCGGACAAAAATCAGATAATTAATAGGAGATTGATTATGATAAGCGAAAAGATGTATGTGAGACTTGCATCGGATTTTGAGGATTCAAATAATCCAAGAATTTTCATATGTGGACAAGTTATTTCAATTGATAACTTCACAGAAACTGCAATGATCAAAATACATGATCCATTCAATAATTTACAATATTTTCCTGATTTAAAGAGTGGTGTAGTTGAAGAACAATTAAGTAAACTAAATCATTGTATTTTATTTGATGGTACAAGAGTAATGTACAAAAAAAATGAATGTGAAATTATTTCTCATGTGGTAGGAAATCAAAGTTACTTTTTGTACTATATTCAGAACATTAAAACAAAACAGATATTATGTGTCTCAGAAAAAAGTATTATTGCAGCTTTTAATAATGGAAAGATTTCACCATTACGTCAGTTAGGTAGTTATGAACTTCAAAATCCGATGTGGTATTTATGTAGAAGCTTAGTATCAAAAACTTTGAATATTTTGGATAATTCAATTGCTGGATTTAAGGATTTAGCAGGATGTAAAATATTTTTATTACCTCATCAGGTCAATACAATAATGAGATGCTTTCAAGAAGAAAAATGTCGTTTTATGTTAGCTGATGAAGTTGGAATGGGAAAAACTATTGAGGCTTTATCTATATATAAACTATTTATAAAGAGTAAATATCAAGCTAAATCATTAATTCTTGTTCCAGATTCATTAGTAGAACAATGGAAAATAGAAATGTTTTTGAAATTTAATATTTTACCAGGAGAAGATAGTAGTAATAACATATTAGAATTAAAAACTATAAGTCAGTTATCTTTTAACGATATAATAAAAGAATGGGATTTTGTAATTATTGATGAAGTACATAACTACTTAAATTCTGATCATTATGAAGAAATTCATGCAATCAGTAAAAATGCGAAAAACATTTTACTGTTAAGTGCTACACCGGTTCAGCAAAGAGAAGAAGAATATTTACAGCTTTTAAGGTTATTATCTCCGGAAAGATATGATAATGTATCTCTGGATTCTTTTATTGAACTTCTTAATAAACAGAAGAGAATTGTTCATCAAACGACAAATGCATTAGAGGATTTAGAAGATTATTATGATGAAATTGAATCAGTACTGGATGACGGAGATCTTCCTGAGGATTCTGAAGAATGTAGGGATATTTTTGATGAACTTGTAGAAGAAATTGAAGACCTATCTGAGATTATAGAGGATAGCCATTTAGAGAATTTAATTAAAGCAATAGATTTTGATTCAGATGGATATGGGGTAACTGAATTTAAGGCCGTTTTATCATATATAAGTGCTAATTTTCAAATTGAAAATTCAATTATTCGAAATCGAAGAAAATTACTAGAAATAGATGAAGATGAGGATGATAAATCTCTTCCTATTAGAAAATTGATGGAAATTAGTTATGATTTAGATTTAGATTCCAATTTTTATGAAAGACAGGTATATAGATTATTAATATCATGGTTAACTGAACATAAAGATACATTAGATAACTATGTTTTAGGCTATGTAAAACCAATACTTGGTGCTTTTTTCAGTTCAGTAAATGCATTAAAAAGAACTTTAATGAAATTAAGAATTAACGATGAAGAACTAAATACAGCAATAGCAAAATGGTATGAGGAAGAGAAATACATATTAAATAATTCTGTAGAAATCATTAATAACCCAGATGAGTATAATACCTATTGTAATAATAGATTGATTAAAGTATTAGATTTCTTATATGAAGAAATAGATACTGAAAAAGTAGTTTTATTTACTGATTATAGTGAGACATTTGATAAATTTAAAGAGGCACTTATCAAAGTTTTTGGCGATGATAAAGTATGTTCTTTTTCCAAACAGCAGGATTCAAATGATAATGAACTAAATGCTTATAAATTCCAAAATAATGCAAATGCGCAATTTTTATTATGTGATCCGAGCGGAGGAGAAGGCCGAAACTTTCAATGTGCAGATTATATTGTTCATATTGATTTACCTTGGGATGCTAATACAATAGAGCAAAGGATCGGAAGACTTGATAGATTAGAACGTGATTCTGAAAGAATTTATGTAAATTCTGTTGTTATTCATACAAATGATTCATTTGAAAGTGAATTGTTTGAGTTTTGGAATAAAGGGCTAAAGGTATTTACACAGTCTTTAAGTGGAATGGAAATTATTATGAAAGATATTAATGATGAAATCATTAAGGCTGTAGAAGAAGATATTGAATATCAATTAGCAAATAAGGTGCCAGAAATTATTGAATTATCAGAAAATCTTTCAGAGGAAATAAATAAAGAGAGAAACTTTGATGCAACTGCTATTATTTACAGACCAATGTATATGGAACTTACGAAACTAATTTCTTATTATTCTAGTAATGAAAACTCTATTTTTACACAAGCTATGAGTACTTGGGCTAGTATGGCTGGGTTTAAAGGTGAAAAATCAGGCAAAATCATTAGATACTCGCCAAAAGGTTTTTCATATAGATCAGCAATAAAGAGTTTGTTAATGCCTCCTAGATTTGATGAATATATGATTTCAGGGCAGAATCAGTTTATAACAAAAGTTTCAAATATGTATGATAGTAAATTGAAAAGAAACGATAGATCTATTCGCGGAACCTTTGATAGAAAAAAAGCTATTGAAAATGATTATTTACACTTCTTTGCACCTGGAGACGCGATATTTGATTGCATAGTTGATAATGCAATGAATACATGTAAAGGTCAGGCATCATCGTTTGCATTTAAATCTCAGTATGATTGGAAAGGGTTTGTTTTTACTTTTAAAGTTCAACCAGATGTTATTAGTTTACTGAAAGAGAATAAATCAATATACTTACTTAATTCATATAGAACATATTTATGTAATGAATTAATATTAGTCCCTATTACAATAGATAATCCTCATGATATTGATGATGCGAAAATTGTTAGAGAATTTAATAGTTTCATTAGCAAGAAATTTAATTTTAAATCTGATTCTGTTAGTTTTGGTAAAAGATCTCATTCAGCAAATTTTTTGTCAGGGACTATAGTTGGAAAAAATATTGAATGGTTCAAGGAGTACTATCCTGAAGGAAAGTGGAAGACTATGATTCGTGATGCATATAATGAAGCTGTTGATAAAGTGAAGGATGAATATAAGTCTAAATCAAATTTAAAAGGTGCTTATGAGGAAATGCAAAGACAGTTAGCTTCTAGAAAAGCAAATCTTGGTTATTATGGAATTGATGATGAAAGTATTAGCAAAATGGAAGAACAAAATAAAATAGTAATGCAAGTTTTGAAGAATTCTAAGTTAGTTTTAGATTCAGCTTGTTTTGTATGGATGGTGAAATAAATGGATATATGTGTTAATAAAGTACAAGAATATTTAAATGATGAAATAGAAAAGGATTTTATTGATCAATTTCATCCAGTTAATAATTCTGAAAAATTCAAATTTAACACAATTAAAAGATTAATTAATACATATGAAGGTTATAAAAACAATTCTATTTATTATAATGATGTATTGTTATGTATTAGAGATTATTTGCTTACATTTAATACAACACTCTCACTTCCAGAATTTGATTTTGAAAAGAATAATTTATTTGGTTTATCCAAGGATACTAATGATAAAGTGTATGCAAATTATAATCTGCCAGATTATTTAAGCAACAATTCAGGAACTTTTATAAAAGATGCGTTTAATTGTTATAATACTACTTCTAAGAATGGTTGTGATAATAATTTGATGACAGATTCATATATATATAACTTGACAGGGTATTCTAGTTATAAAACAATGGAACAAAAACTAGCGGTGGTAGGTGCTTTGAAGGTTCCAAATGGATATACTTCTTTAATTTCATTACCAACAGGTGGAGGAAAAAGTCTTATAACTCAAACAATAGCATATTCTTCAGAAGGATTAACAATTGTTATCATACCAACAGTTTCATTGGCTATCGACCAAGTTCGTGCTGCAAAAACGACTATCAAAAAAAATACAGATCAAGAAATTTTTCAATATACTTCAGGCGTAGATATTAATCCTATCATCGAAGCTATTAAGAATAAAACAGCACGTTTATTATTCATATCTCCAGAATCATTAATACAAAATATAAAGGTTAATGAAATAATTAACGAAACAAATGAGCAACACTATTTAAAAAACATAATTATAGATGAAGCCCATATAGTATCTGACTGGGGAGAATTTTTTAGAGTAGAGTATCAATGTCTTGAAGCTTGGAGAAAAAATCTTTTACGTAACAATGATGCAATTAGAACCTTCCTTTTGTCTGCAACTTATGAAAATGATACGGTGGCATTATTAAAAAAACTATTCGATACTGACGATAAATGGATTGAAATTAGATGTGATTCATTAAGACAAGAACCAAGATTTATTCATACGAAATCTAAATCTTATAAGGAAAAAATGAAAAAGTTCATGGATTTGGTTTGTATCTTACCACATCCCATGATTATTTATGTTATTAATCCAGAAGAAGCTGAGTCTATTAAAAATAGGTTGAAAGATATTGGGATAAATAATGTACGAACTTTTACAGGGAAGACTAATAAAGAGCAGAGAGATAAAATTATTCACGAATGGGTTGATGATCAATTTGAAATTATGGTAGCTACCAATGCATTTGGGGTAGGAGTTGATAAAGGTGATGTTCGTACAGTATTGCATATGTATGTTCCACAAACACCTAATTTCTATTATCAAGAGCTTGGGCGTGGTGGAAGAGATGGATTACCATGTTTAAGTGTTATGAATATTATTGATCAAGATGTTCACACCATGAGGAATAGAGTAAATAAAACGGTTTTAACTGCTGAAAAGATTAAAGACAGATGGTTAACTATGCTAAATCATGAGTCCACTTCTAAGATGGATAATATATATACCATAAATACATCAGTGTATCCATCTTACAAAGAAGACGTTGATTTTTTAGAAGAAATGCAATTTAATGATAAAAATATTAGCTGGAATATTTATGTACTTTTATTTCTAAGAAGAATGGATTTGATTAGCATTGAGGATATCATTTATGAAGATAGAAATTATATATTTTTAATTAGTGTAAAAGAATTAATGATTTTAAATGACTCAGAGCAGTTGCTTGAATACTTTGAATCAGCACGAGAAATGGAACTGAGTAAAAAACAAGAAAACTTGAACATGATTTCCTCAGTACTTAAAAATTCAAATGACACTTTTCTTGATTGTTGGTCTGAAATTTTTTGCGAAACGTATCAATATTGTAATTTAAGGTGCTCTGGATGTGGTCTTCATGAGGAAATTATTGACGAAGAGAATGTTTTTCCGTTAAAAAAGATTTTGCATACTAATTATATTGATAATATTCCAAATAAATGTAGAACGTTTTTTAAATCTAAAAACGAAATGATGGTATTTTACGGTGATAAGTCAGCAAATTCTGTAATTGAACGACTAGTGAAAAGGGAAAGAGTAGATTTGATTGACTGTGAAAATTCATTTAATGCTATAAACAGTAAATCAATAATTACAGTCTTTTCATATGAGAATTATAAGGATTTAATCACTAAGAAAGATTCTTATTATTTAAGTGGAGTTATATTTGTTATACTTAAAGATAATCCTAAATTGTTTGATCAGTTTAAAAACATAAAAAATAAAATGGCTTATAGAAATGATTTAAAGGTTATTTATCTGTTGAAAAATGATGTTTTTGTAGGTGTAAATAATAAATCAATTAGCGATTATATTAATGGACCGGTAAAAGATATCGACGAATTATAGGGGAGGTATTTATGTTTAAAGAAGGAAATAAGATAACAACAGAAGCAATACCAGAAAGAGTTTTTTGTTTATATCGTATAGTAAATAAAGATAAAGAAATAAATAAAAAAGACTTAAAAAATAAAATGACTCCTGATGATATTGATGAAGGAAAGGACAGTAATTATTTCAAATATAGTTTAGTGGTAGCTGACGAATTAGAATTAGTTAGAGAAGAAGGAAATACTATTATCATTAATTCACAGATTAATAGTATGAGAGATATTTGTGATTTAAGAAAATATGTGAATTCTATTTTAATACAGCAGTATAGTGATGGACCATTTTCTCGTGTGACAAAGGATATTTTTGACGCTAATCATAAAGTATTAGAATATAATTCAGTATCAGAAATGACTAATTTGGTCAAGAATGTAGAGACTCAAGGAAACACTATGAATGGTTGGAGATTCTGGGCTTCTTTTTTAGGATTCGGAGTGCTAGGATTAAGTAAGAATAAAAAAGATAATACGTCATTTATACCAAATTGTTATCAGTTTATTGTAGATATATTACCATTGACTGAGTTGAAGAAAGGTACTTTATATACAATGGATGAATTTGTTTCAGCAATTTCACCATATGCACAACTTGTTTTAGGACAGTCATTAGATAAGAGATTTAATTTCGGAATGTCTAATGCACTAAGAACAATGCATAATAATGAAATTGTGAAATTAGAATTCTTTAATGACCAGGATTCAGAATGGATGTTGGATCGATTAGATATACATAGTATTGTAGATAAGGTAACACATATTACCATTTTATAAGGAGGGGAAATATGAATTCTGATATTGTTAAAAAAAGATTAGATGAAGTTATAGAAAATGATGCAACAGCGGAGAGTACAGAAGACTTTTTTGCCACACATGTATCTTTTGATCAATTAGCTTTACTTGATAATTTTATTTTTGAACCTCCTGCAGATATAAAAAAGACAACTGAAGAAGATGTTTTTGAAAAATATGTTAATAATCCAAATAATTTACATCAATTTATTGTTGTTTATGGTGAAGCCGGAACAGGCAAATCTCATTTGATTAGATGGTTTAAGGAGAAATTTGAAAAGACAAAGAGTAGTAATGAAGTAGTTCTATTTTTAAATAGAAGTGATAACAGTTTAAAAGGAACTATTAAACAGCTATTAGGAAAACCTGAAGTAAGTAATTTAAAAAACAGAGAACTGTATGATCGTTTAACTTCTGCTTCTACATCTATAGAGCCTCAAAAGCTCAAAGATATGATTTATTATAACTTTATTGTTGAAGTAAACAGTGATTTAGATTCTTTGAATAATGAGCATAGTAAAGACTTAAAACAAACGACAAAAAGAAATCTACCAGCTTTTTTAAATAATGATTGTATTAGAAAGCATATGCTAAGAGAAAATGGTCCAGTAGAAAGAATATTTTCTAAAGTTGCTGAACAAGCAATAGTTGATATTGATGTAGAAGCTAAATTCTTTCCAGAAGACTTTATGATTTCATCAAATATGCTTAATGAATTACAAAACAGTGGAGCTGATAGAAAAGCAATTAAATTAGCTAAAAAGCTTATTACAGAAGGTGTAGGTATAGAGTTAGCTGAAGGACTTTCAAATTATCTTAATGAGTTTGTTGATACTGTAATTCAAACATGTGCAGGAATTGAACCTGCCGATTTTAAAATGTTATTTAAAAATATAAGAGAACAGTTATATAAAGAAGGAAAAGACTTGACTGTCTTTATTGAGGATATCACTTCAGCAACTGGTGTGAATAAGGCTTTACTAGATGCATTGTCTACTGAACATAAAACTGTACAGGATGAAAAAATTTGTCGAATTTCAAGTATTATTGGTTGTACATCTGGTTATATTCAGTCAGATATAAGAAGTCATTTGAGTCAGAGAGTTACTAAATATGTTTATATTCCTACAGGTGCGCTAAATGATAAATCATGTGAATTTGTAGCTAAGTATATCAATACTCTTTCACTTGAAAATGATGTATTAAAGGAATGGGTTGATAATGGAGCTTCACAGCATGATTATCCTGAACATAAAATTAAAGAAGGATTAAATTGGGAATTTTGGGAATCAGAAAATATAAAATTAAGTCTCTATCCGTTCACAAAAAATGCAATTAAAAATTTATATAAAACACAGTTAACACAACAGACACCTAGATATATCATTAAAGATATTATTAAACCTGTTCTCTCTGATGTTTTATATAGAAAAGATTCATTCCCAAGTGAACAGTATAAAATATTAAGTTTTGGAAATAGTATAGTTCCTAATATTATAAGAACGAAAGTTACTGATTCTTCAATTGCTGAACGAATGATTCGATTTATATATATTTGGGGTGATATTTCTGAGGGAACTTCTGATGATCAATTATATTATTTTGGCTTAAAAAAAGAAAACTATCTTGAGTTTGAATTACCGATTGAATCATTAAAAAATACAAACATAGAAAAATCAGATAAACAAGATGATGAGAATGATGTTGTAATTAACTCTAGTATTAAAACTTCAGCAAAAGTAACAACTAAACAACAAGTTTCAATTTCACAGGAAGATGTTTCAAAATACGAGAGAGCGAGAAATTTTTTGTATTCATGGGTTAATGGAGAAAAGATTGATGTTTCAGTTTCAAGAGGAGATTCAGGTATAATAAGAGGTGCACTTGACGATTTAAAAGAGTTTGTTATTGCAGCGATAAACTGGCAAATAGAAGGATTATCACTAGATTTAAGGGAACGTGTAAAAAGTTTGCAGTTGTATACTTTGAGTAACACGAAGACAGAAACAAAGGGGTATATTAAGTTAGACCCTACCCAACAAAATACTGAATTATTGCTATCATTTGTTAAATATAGAGATTATGGAAAAAGTTCTTGGAACTACGAAAATTCCTATTTAGATTGTTATACCGTAACAAATTGGTTTATCACTGAAAAAGAAAATATTTTATCTACCATTAAAACACTAGATTTGTATAAATATAATTATTGTGATTGTGCAATTGCAGTAGAAATATATAAGAAAATTCTTTATGGTCAATTTTCAAAGAATAAAAGAAAAAATTTATCTCCAGTTGATTTCTTTAAAGATACGCGTAGAAAATATGGTGAAAATGGACATTTAAATAAATGGGAGCAAGCAATTACATGGTTGAATCAAGATAATAGAGAAAGCTTATGTAATGATATTGTTCAAAATACGTATAATTTAAGACAGGGTATTTCGTTAGGAAATAAAGTTGTAATAAACTATCCAACTATGTGCAATGATATTGCTAGAGTTTTAAAGTTGCTTAAATCTAATCAGTTAGTCAGTGAGTTATCAGAAGATATAAGTGATAATAGATTGAACAAAGTGTTTAAAGTATATCAAAACTTAAATAAGAAGATTGATGATATAATGACTGAGGAAATTTCTAGCATGAGATCTTATTCAGGTATGTTTTGTAGAATTTTTGACATTGATATGGATGATAAGTTAGAGTCAGATACTATTTTAGATTTGATTCAAGACGTTAAAGATTTTTATGAACAAATGGATAAAGCGGGCATGCACGTACAACTACCTAATTTTTCTGAATTGGAAAGTAAATCTAAGCAAATAGCAATTGCTATCAATAGAATCAATGACATTGTTAATAATGGGATTTGTTTTGAATCATTGATTTTATTATCATATGATCCATGTGAAGATATTAAATATTTTTATGATATGCTTAGTAAGTTAAGCATTGCAATGGGTAAAGTAGATGATAAATTAAAGAGTGAAGTTGAAAGTGAAACTCAAGAAATAATTACTGATTCATATAAAAAAGAAAAAGAAATTATTAGAAATGATCTATCATTACTAGAAGAAGTCAGAGGTGATGTAGGATGCTAAGTGATCAGTTAATACAGAAAACAAATGAATTGGAAGAGTATAATAAGAGAAAAACAGAAA
>ERZ1026844.2279-NODE-2279-length-10277-cov-3.288202_pt1 | contig 10277 bp, 15 predicted proteins | sample MGYA00380152_ERZ1026844 | MGnify/ENA primary metagenome ERZ1026844 (study PRJEB33269, sample SAMEA4719788) | human gut metagenome | biome: human-associated habitat; feature: organic feature; material: feces | place: Cameroon | collected 2013-10 ... | reverse complement strand
ATGTTTTAATGAAAGCCGGTTTTGTGAAGAATGGAGTAATTGGAGAAGAAGGTCCTAGATTTGTTTACGGAGGAAAAGGGAATGAACGATAATATTTATCCAAGAACTTCGGATAATCAAACGGTTTATCTGAAGAATGTTGTTACTAATGCTAACATTGAAATAGGAGATTACACAATGTACAACGATTTTGTACAAGATCCGTTAGATTTTGAGAAGAATAATGTTTTGTACCATTATCCTATCAACAAAGATAAGTTAAAAATTGGAAAATTCTGTTCTATTGCATGTGGAGCAAAGTTTTTATTTACCAGTGCAAATCATAAAATGAGATCGTTATCGACTTACCCATTCCCGATTTTTTTTGAAGAATGGGGACTTGATGTAAAGAATATTTGTGATGCATGGGATAATAAGGGAGATATTGTAATCGGAAATGATGTATGGATTGGCTATGAAGCTGTTATTCTATCCGGGGTTACGATTGGCGATGGTGCAATCATAGGAAGCAGAGCGGTAGTGACAAAAGATGTGGAACCATATACCATTGTTGGCGGTGTTCCGGCAAAATCTATACGCAAACGCTTTGATGATAAGACAATTCTAAAATTAGAAAATATCCGCTGGTGGAATTGGGATGAAAAACAAATTAGAAAAGGTATTCAGGCAATACAGTCTGGAAACATAATTGAATTGGAGAAAATCAGTGATGAACAGGGATAACATTAACAAAACGATATTCTGGTCATTGTTATACATATTCCTGTATTCTGCTTGTACAGTAATAGTAAATCTATATTTGTCAAATTTATTGTTGCTTGCGGTTGGCGTTAGTGGAGCTGTTTATATAATACTTAATATGTTTTGCATTCAGTATAAAAGGGAACGTCTATTTATCAATGGACTTGTTGGGGCAATGTCAGTCATGTGTATTGGAATATGGTTTGGAAAACATCTTAGTCTTGAAAGTACCATATCTATTGGATCGGTTGTAACTGCGATGGATATCATGAGTTTTACCAGAATTGGAAAGAAAACAGTTAATGCGAAAGCTATGTCTAATAAAACAGTAGCTGCAAAGTTATTTGTATATGGACTGGAAAAGAATGATGTGCTTATACCGACTTGCGGATTTGGAGATTATTTGTACTATGCCATGTGGATTTCCGGAACACATGCATTAAGTTCATCTGGAATATTTTATGCTTTTGTAGCTTTTATGGTATTTGCTGGAACAATATTACAGTCAATCACCGTAAAAGTACTTTCAAAAAGAGATGGATTTAAGGGGTTCCCAGGCACGGTATTTCCTTTTTTATGTACAGTATTGGCATATTTATTATTGTATTATCAAGGCATATAAAATTACTTAGATGGAGGGAATAAGCATGAAACCACAGGAAATAAATCCTCAAGAAACAACAAGAGCAGAGGCATTTGAATTATGGATGAATGCACCAAATCCAATGGTAACTTTTTTCAAGAAAATTGATGTGACAAATCTGGTACATATTAGCAGAAAATATAAATGGAAGTTTAATATGCTGTTATGTTGGTGCATTGGCAGGGCTGCTGGTGAAGTAAAAGAATTTTATATGCTTCCGGTTGATGGAAAACTGTATAAGTATGAGAGACTGGCTGTAAATACTATTGTGAAGAATAGAAACGGAGAGGTCAGCTCCTGTGATATTCCTTATAGCAGAAATCTTTCGGAATTTAATCATAATTACCTGAAACTAACCAGACAAGTAGAAGAAAGCTGCAGGAATCATGATTTATTGGATGATATGGTTATTGGAACATCAGCTATTGTAGATACAGAAATAGATGGTGCGATAGGTATGAACAGTGGCATTTTTAATAACCCTTTCCTAATATGGGGGAAATACCATAAAGGATTTATGCGAACAACGCTAACGATATCTTTTCAATTTCATCATACACAGATGGATGGTGCACATGCCGGACTTTTTTTGAAATTGCTTCAGCGAAATATCAATAGTTTAAGAAGAAAGACAGGAGCAAAAAAACATGTATAGGATTCTGATCATTGATGACGATGAGTCAATCGGAAATCTGGAGCAGGAAGTATTAGAAAGAGCCGGGTATGCGGTGCAAAGGGCATTTTCCGGCACGGAAGCGCTCCTTCTTTTAAAACAGAAGCGACCGGATATGATACTTTTGGATCTGATGCTTCCGGGAATTTCCGGAGAGGAATTATTACCGCAGATTCAAAATATTCCTGTCATTGTAGTCAGTGCCAAAACAGGCATTGATGACAAGGTTGGACTTCTGCTTGGTGGGGCAGTCGATTATCTGACGAAACCTTTTGATACAAAGGAGCTTTTAGCACGTGTTGCTGTCAGATTGAAAGAATATTCCTGTTCTGTAACTGCTGATGTCTATGCCTATGGAGAGTTGACGATTTCAGAAGTATCCAGAGCGGTAGCTGTGGGAGAAAAGACAGTTGCACTTACGAGAACTGAGTTTGCCATATTAAAACTGCTGATACAAAACAGGGAACAGGTCATTGCAAAGTCTGTTTTGCTTGATCGTATTAGTATGGATACGCCGGATTGCACAGAAAATTCATTAAAAACACATATCAGCCATCTTCGTGGGAAACTCCGGGCAATATCAGGAAAAGAGTACATAGAAGCAGTGTGGGGAATCGGTTTTCGATTAACAGATGAATCTTAACGATTTCTCAACCGTTTCTTTAACCGGTTTCTTAACCTTTTCTTGCTAAGATTGGGATATCAAAAGGAACTGGAGGAATGAAATATGCAATATGTACTTGAAACAGATGCTCTTACAAAGGAGTATCGCAATTTTACAGCATTAAAAGGACTTTCCATGCATATCCCGAAAGGTGCTATCTATGGCTTTGTCGGACGAAATGGAGCAGGAAAAACAACATTGATTCGTTTAATCTGCGGATTACAGGAGCCTAGCGATGGAAGTTATACGCTCTATGGTGTCGGAAATAGTGACAACAGAATAGGAAGAAGCCGACGAAGAATGGGGGCAGTTGTAGAGTCACCATCCATTTATATGGATATGACGGCAAGAGATAATATTCGGCAACAGTATCAGGTTTTAGGACTTCCATCTGAAAATGGAATTGACGAACTGTTGCAGCTTGTAGGACTTGCAGATACAGGTAAGAAAAAAGCCAGGAATTTTTCTCTTGGTATGCGACAACGGCTTGGAATTGCTGTGGCACTTGCTGGAAATCCGGATTTTCTAGTATTGGATGAGCCGGTCAATGGACTTGATCCACAGGGAATCATTGAGATGAGGGAACTTATTCTAAAACTGAACCACAAAAAAGGAATTACGGTGTTAATTTCCAGCCATATCTTAGATGAACTTGCCAGACTCGCAACGCATTATGGATTTATTGATGGCGGACATATGCTGCAGGAAATCAGTGCAGAGGACTTAGAAAAGCATTGTAGAAAATGTATCCGGGCCGAAGTGAGCAGTACAAAGGTGCTTACACATATTCTGGACAATATGCAGGTGGAATACAGCATATTAGATGACCATAATGCAGATATCTTCGCAGAAATACCGGTTACCAAATTGGTGGAAGCTCTATCTGTGGAAAACTGTGAAGTGTACAGCTTGAAAGAGAGGGAGGAAAGTCTGGAAAGCTTCTATATGAATCTGGTAGGAGGTGAGCAACATGCGTAAATTACTAAGAGCAAATTTTAGCAGGCTTATGAAAGATAAGTTGTTCTGGATTTTGATGGTAGCAGAAGTGTTTTTAGGAGGTTTGTTCCCAGTACTTCACTATATAGATAATCTGGATGAAAAAGCTGGATGGACACAGGAACATTCTTTCTTTATATTTGCTATTTTTGTGCCAATGATGATATCTGTTGTGTCATCACTTTTTATAGGAACGGAATACAGTGATGGAACTATGCGTAATAAGCTGATTGTAGGACATAGCAGAAGCAGAATTTATATTGCAAATCTGATTACCAATATGGAAACATCCTTTATGCTTTGTTTTGCGTTTATGGTAGCTCATATCTGTATTGGAACGCCGCTACTTGGTTGGTTTGAAGCAGATATGAAAACCATAGCTGCTTATTCACTCGTAGTATTGGCAATGGCAATCGCCTGTACCGCCGTTTTTACATTGATTGCTATGCTTTGTAGCAATAAGGCGTATTCCGTGGCTGGATGTATTTTACTGATTTTTTTATTGCTTTTTATGGGAATACGCATTACAGCGGCATTGAATGAGCCGGAATATTACAGTGCATATTCTTATACGGAAGCAGGGGTAACCGTAGCAGAGGATGAAGAAAGAAATCCGAATTATATTTCTGGAACAAAACGACAGATATTTGAGTTTTTAAATGAATTTCTGCCGGGTGGTCAAATGTTGAAACTTTCTACGATGAAAGTGGATCATTTTGGAAGATGTGCAGTGTATGACGGTATTATTTTTTCGGTTATGACTGGATGTGGATTGCTGGTTTTCAGAAAGAAAGATTTGAAATAAATTTTGAGGTGGAGAAAATGGAAATCATGTGGATTCTGCTAAGTCTGATATTTGAAATATTGGCATTGGTACTTTTGGTTTGTCTGGTATCTCTTCAAAATTCTATACAGGAAGTGGCAGATGAATTAGATGAAAAATTAAAGACAGATACGAATACATTGATTTCCATTTCTTCCGGCAACCGCAAAATCCGTTTCCTGGCAGAACAAATGAACAGACAGCTCATGGATCTTAGAGGAGAACGACTCAGGTTAAAGCAGGGAGATACAGAGTTAAAAGGTGCAATCACCAACATTTCACATGATCTGCGTACTCCACTTACCGCCATTTGTGGTTATCTGGATTTGCTGGAACAGGAAACGCTTCCTCAGCAGTCAGAAAACTATCTGAACATAATAAGGGAGCGTACAGATGCGATGAGAACCCTGACGGAAGAACTTTTTCAGTATTCCGTATTTTCTCTAAAAGAGGAAGAACTTCATTTGGAACAGATTTGTGTGAATGATATTTTAGAACAAAGTCTTGCAGGATTTTATGGAGTATTTATGAAAGAAAGTATTGTGCCAGATATCCAGATGACAGAGATAAAAGTTATGCGGTTTCTGGATAAGGTGGCACTTCGAAGGATATTTGATAACATTTTAAGCAATGCTGCCAGATATACGGATGGAGATTTGAGTGTAAAGTTATTTTCAGATGGGAGAATCACATTTTCCAATCATGCCGCAAAACTTGACCGGATACAGGCAGAACGTTTATTTGAAAGGTTTTATACGGTGGAGTCTGCCAAGAACTCTACAGGTTTAGGCCTTTCCATTGCAAGGCTTCTGACAGAGAAAATGGCCGGAAATATTAAGACTGAATATGCGGATGAAGTATTAGTGATACAGGTTAGATTTTAAGGAGATTGTAAGGAATGAGCAGATTAGTAATATATATTCATGGAAAAGGCGGTAATGCGAAAGAGGCAGAGCATTATAAACCTTTGTTCACTAAAAATGATGTGATTGGGTTTGATTACCGATCGCAGAATCCATGGGAAGCAAAAGGAGAATTTTCAGATTTCTATGACAAGGTAACGAAAGAATATGATTCTGTTATTGTGATTGCGAATAGTATAGGGGCTTTTTTCACAATATTGTCACTAGCTGATAAAAAAATGAAAGAGCATTTTTCATCTCTCCGATTGTGGATATGAAGAAGTTAATACAGAATATGATGCAATGGGCTGGTGTAACAATAGAAGAATTGCAGAAAAAGGGAGAAATTCCGACGGATTTTGGGGAAACATTGTCTTGGAAATATTATTCCTATGTATGTAAATATCCTGTTAAATGGAAGATACCAACATGCATATTGTATGGAGAGAAGGATAATATGACTGCTAAGGATACAATTACAACATTTGCCAAGGAAACAGGAGCTTTGCTTACGATTATGCCAGATGGCGAACATTGGTTTCACACGGAGAAACAAATGGAGTATTTAGATCAATGGATTACAGGTTGTATTAGTGGAGAATAATATGCGTAGCTTGAGTAAAATTGAAATACTGTTGCTGACAATGATGGCATTTATTTGTTTAACAGCTTGTGGAAAGAAGGAAGCTTTCAAAGGGAATATAGTCGCAGATGATACTTATTATGACATGACATTTTACTGGCTGAACACAGCTTATACATACGATATGTATCTGGAGCAGGGGGACAGCATTGAGGTACTTCTGGAAAAAGAGCGCGGGAAAGTTTCTGTGCTTATTCAGAGCAAAGATGAGGAGCCTATATATCAGGGAGATGATATGGAACCTTCATCGTTTGCAGTAAATATCAAGAAAACAGGAAATTATACTGTAAAGATAACTGGTCAAGAAGCAAGGGGACATATCAGTTTTTCAAGGCAGACCGGATTACAGTGAGATAAATACATTATAAAAATTAAGGGGGACGAGTCAGATGAGCACGATTCCATATGTTATTGAACAAAACAGCCGAGGAGAAAGAAGTTACGATATCTTTTCAAGATTATTGGCAGACCGGATTGTTTTTTTAGGAGAAGAAGTAAGTGATGTATCAGCAAGTCTTGTGATTGCACAAATGCTTTTTTTAGAGGCTCAAGATCCGGGAAAGGATATACAGTTATATATAAACAGTCCCGGTGGTTCGGTTACTGCCGGATTTGCAATTTATGATACGATGCAGTATATCAAATGCGATGTTTCTACAATCTGTATTGGACTTGCCGCCAGCTTTGGAGCATTTTTGTTGGCTGGAGGAGCAAAAGGAAAAAGAATTGCACTTCCAAATGCAGAAATTATGATTCATCAGCCATCTATTCATGGAAATGGAGTACAAGGGCAGGCAACAGATATTAAAATCGTATCAGATCAACTGCAGAAGAGTAAGCTGCGATTGAATAGAATTCTAGCTGAAAATACAGGCAGAACTATTGAAGAAGTTGCAATGGCTACAGAAAGAGACAATTTTCTTTCGGCTGAGGAAGCACTGGATTTTGGGTTAATTGATAAAATCATTGATGCAAGATAAATGAGTTTCTCAATGCTATTTGTTTTGGTAAAAAACGGATTCCATGAAATCTGTGAGAATGAATATATCGTGATGGAACGATTACTTTAACTAAGAAATGGAGAAAATAACATGAAGAAGACTATTATAGCAATGATTGTAACAACAATGACGCTTGCACTATGTGCCTGTGGAGCAGAAACAACAGGAAGCATGACTGTCACTGAGACAGGTACAGAGCAGACCGTAAAACAGAATATCGGTACAGAACAGACTAATTCAGAAGAGTCCAACACTGAAAAGCAGAGTACAGCAGAAGCTACATCAGAAACATCTAAATCTCAGCAGACAAAAAAAGAATCATATGTAGAGCTTGATAATGTCTTAGATGAAATAAATAATGAAATTAACCCGGGAACAGCCGGAAGCGGAATGAATTCGATAAAGGCTGCTGTTCATTTATTAAATTGGAGTGTAGGCACCAGTATGACAACGGATGAGATTAAAAAGGAAACAATTAGCTGGCTTTCTGCTATGGGAAATTCTGATCAGGTTGAGTTCTCAAGTAAGTTGGCTTTAGTTTATGAATCATATAATAAGCTGCTAGGACCAGATGCTGAGCAATTGATTGAAAGTGCTGATTGTGCTGATGCTGCATATCCATGGAGTGATTCGCCGGTAGAAACTATTGAAGCGATTATAGATGTGGTGCAGCTTCCGGAAAATGGAGAAAATATGGTGGAGAATCAACCAACAGAAGAAGACAATTTGACTACAGATGATGACGAAGGTCAGGAGGATTTTTCAGGAGAAATTGAAGAAGAAAACCAAGAATCCAGCTTAGAAAATGAAGATTATTCTGGAGAGGATGTAGTTGAAATTGTAAATTTGCAGGGGGAAACAACAACTGTTTATAAATTAGCCGATGGAAGATACATGGATCGTATAGAAAGAATATTTATATTTGATGGCGTAGATACATGGACGGATACAAATGGTGTGGAGTGGAACCAAGCAGTGAACTGAAAAATATGTGAAGGGGAAATGGAGCAAAAATGTTAAAGCGATACAAAATGTATTATAGTGAAGCTGTTGGAAAGATAGAAATGTATTTGCTTTGCCAGAAATATCATATGTCAGGTTGTGTTCAATATGAACAAAATAGCGAGATGATGGTAGAATTGTATGGGGAAGAAAGAAAAATTGTTGATTTTATGCCAGTTTTAGAACGGTATTTTAATCGTAAACCATGCAAAGTGATAGAAATCAAGGGAGAACCAGATTATGGCATTGGAGATTTTAGAATTGGATAGGAATAAGATGCAGATATAGAATCTATAAAACTCGAAAAAACTTAAATAATAACAACATTGGAAACAGAAGGAGAAAAGTTGAAGGAGGATGGTACTTTTGGAAGAGGTTATTATTATAAGGGTATCAAATCCAAATTCAGGATTTATGGAACAATTGGAGCAAATAATTAAAAAATATGAGTGTGAAAACTGGGCGGTAGCGTCTAAAAGAAAGTGTATTGCATTTGAAAAAATTAAAATATATCCAGAACATCATCAAGTAATTTTGGATGAAAAAGAAGTTGCATTAACAGGAAAAGAATTTCAAATATTGCTATTGTTGTCAGAGAACAGGGGGCAGGTGTTTAGTAAAAAAAGAATTTATGAAACAGTTTGGCAAGAAGAATATATATATGATGATAAAAATTTGACAGCTTATATCAACAGAATTCGGAAGAAATTAGAACGAGATCCCAAAAATCCAGAGTTTATTCAAACTGTTTGGGGTGTAGGATATAAATTTATGGGGGGATCCTGGACGACATCTGTGAAGTATCAAGTTAAAAAATAATAGATTAGATTATTAGAAATTGCCAGTAGAGAGATCGCTGTAAAAGCTATCATATATGTATTCTATGGTCACTAATTTGTTGCTGCCATTTGTTTTGCTCATTGGAAGCTATCTGTTTGTGGGAGGAAACATTGCACCGGAACAGCTTGTGGCATTTCTTTTAATGAGTCTGGCACTGTCTGCATTGCTGATTGCATTTGAGCATTCTTACAATCTTTTAAAAAATCTGAAACTTGCTGCCGGCAATCTGGAAAATGCGTATAGTACCAGACCACTTTCTTACAAAGAAGAAACAGTGGAATTGTCAAGGTTTGATGTGAAATTTGAACATGTGAGTTTTTCTTACAATAGAAAAACTGAAGTGCTTCATGATATTAGGATTTAAAAGAAAGCAAAGATTGGATAATCAATCCTATAAAAATGATATACATGGTCAGCCAATCAAAATACAGACATATCTTTATGAACTTAAAAACTGCACATGGGAGGAAAACATTGTAAAAAAGATATAGAATAATGAATGAACATTATTCATTGACATAGCGAAAAAATTGATGTATAATAGTTGTGTCAGGAGGAATGAAAAATGCGCATTGTAAAGAATCCAGATGAAAGAAAAGAAGAAATCCTGGATGCAGCTGTTCATGTTTTTGCTAAAAAAGGATATGAAAAAACATCAATTACAGACATCGCAAAGGAAATAGGCATTTCACAGGGATTGTGCTATCGGTATTATGCATCAAAAGAGGAAATATATGATGCTGCACTCGATAAATATGCTTCCTATATTGCGGAGCAGAATATAAGCAGAACAAAATTAGATGGTTTAACGCTTAGGGAGCAGATTCAGAAAATGAGTGGACAAATGAAAGAATATACATCTGCTGAGCAGGGACAAACTGAGTTATATGATTTGTTTCATAAAAAAGAAAATCATCGTATGCACAATGAATTATTTTTAAGGGTATCTGAGAAGATTATTCCATTTTTTGTAAAAGCGTTGGAAGATGCAATGCAAAGAGGAGAAATTTCTATAGATGATCCAAGAGCAAGTGCGTATTTTTTTGTTTATGGTCAGATGGGCTTATTAATGTCAAAAGACTATTCAGAAGAAGAAAAGACACAGAAGATACAGCAGTGCCTGTTTGAAATGCTGGGATTAGAATAAAAATAAAGGCAGGTTTTTCCTGCCAATATTTTTGCAAATTAAATGAATGGTATTCATTCAATAAAGAAAGAAGGTTTATAATGAAGAGTAAAATTGATTTTGTGAAAGAGAAAACGGTTAAGAGCCTGTTGTTAATGGTTATGCCACTTTTGGCAGCTATGATACTTACTATGGCTTATAATCTGGTAGACAGTTTATGGGT
>ERZ1026844.2276-NODE-2276-length-10279-cov-6.599765_pt1 | contig 10279 bp, 7 predicted proteins | sample MGYA00380152_ERZ1026844 | MGnify/ENA primary metagenome ERZ1026844 (study PRJEB33269, sample SAMEA4719788) | human gut metagenome | biome: human-associated habitat; feature: organic feature; material: feces | place: Cameroon | collected 2013-10 ... | reverse complement strand
AATTCTTCACGATTCATTGCAGACCTCACAGCGCCTCAAAGTGATACCTCGGCTGACCGACGCTCTTTTTGCCGTACTCGATCGCGCTGACCGGGCAGTAGCAGATGCACGCCATGCAGTGGGTACAGTTCTTGCCCCAAACCGGCTTGCCGTCTTTGATTGTAACGTTGTTCATCGGACAGCGCTTTGCGCATTGACCGCAGCCGATGCAGGCGTTTGACGCGGTAAAGGCGTTCGCTTTGACGAAACATTTGTAGAAAATCGGGTTGACCGGGCCGCTCATGAAGCGGGCGTAGAGGTTGTTCCGCGTCGGTGCGAAGCACTCCCCTGTCCGGATCGCCGCAATGGCGCGGTCGATGTTCGGCTCAGCTTTTGCGACGATTTCCCGTGCTTCGTCCGCCTGCGGCGCGGAAAACATCGCAATGTAGTTCTCCGGCATGACGATCTGCGCCGTGCCCATGCAGGAAATCGCCTTTTCCGTACAGAGTTCGCGATTGTACTTGTCGGCATTGCCGATCTCGCTGCCGCAGGTCATAACAATCCACGCCTGCTTTGCGCCGCGCAGCTCCGTTTTCCGAAGCCAGTCGCGCACGACGCGCGGAATGCGCCAGGCATAGGTCGGCGTGACGATGATAACCCGCTCGCCGGTTTCAATGGAAGAAGTGTCGGAAGCCTTGATGCGGTCGTTCAGATTCACAAGCGCATCGCCCAGCGCGTCCGCAATGCGTTTCGCCACATAGTTACTGTTTCCGGTGCCGGAAAAGTATAAAATCATATGATGATCCCCTCACAATGGTCGATCTCATGCTGAATGATCTGCGCCGCCCAGCCGGTGAACGTTTTAATGCGCGTCTGGAACTGCTCATTCTGCCACTGCACCTTGATGGTCTGATAACGCTTTGTTTTCCGCGTGCCGGTCAGGGACAGGCAGCCCTCCTCCGCGTCATAGGGCGCGGATTTTTTGACGATCACGGGATTGAACATGACCATGTATGTACCAATGTTGTCGAACGCGATGATGCGCTTGTTGACGCCAATCATATTCGCCGCCATGCCCACGCAGCCATCCTTGTGCGCGGTCAGCGTGTCCAGCAAGTCCTGCGCAATTTCAAGATCGGATGCCGTCGCGGGCGCTGACTTTTGAGATAAGAAGAATTCGTCTTTGCAGATATCACGGATCATGGAAAAACCTCCGCTGCGTGTTTCTTTTATGGCTATTGTAGCAGAGAAACGGGAAAGGCTCAACTGGTCTTTTGGGGCGTAAAAGATACGAAGTGAATATCATTAGAAATTCGACCTGAAAACTGCTCGTTTTTATTGATTTCTTGCATTTCTAAGTCGAAGCTGGTACAATGAAATCAGCAAAACGCTCACTGAGCAACGACAGTTATTGCGAGGAAACAACTATGTCTATGAACGAGCTGCAAAAGCAGACGAACGCAAATATACAGGCAAAGGCCAATCTGATCTGGGAAATTGCGACCCATCTGGTGGGGCTGTTCAAGCCGCATGAGTACGGTAAGGTGATCCTTCCGATGACGGTATTGAAACGTTTTGACGACGCCTTGATGCCTACCAGGGCCGCGGTTGTGGAGATGGCGAAAAAGCTGGACACGCAGCACGTCGAAGGCGCTGCCCGTGACGGTATTCTGTGTCGCGTTTCCGGCTTCGATTTCTATAATACCAGTAACTATGATTTTGCAAAGCTGATCTCAGACCCGGACAATGTGGAAACGAATTTTGAAGCCTATTTGCGAGGATTTTCCTCCAATGTCAAGGACATCATTGAGAATTTCGACTTTGCCAATACAGTCAAGCTGATGGTCAAGGGCGGTGTGCTGTTTGTGACTTTGCAGGAGTTCAACTCTACAAAGGCCGATATGTCCCCAGAGAAGATCACCTCCGCCGACATGGGCTATATCTTTGAAGAACTGATCCGGAAATTCTCCGAGTCCTATGACGAGCAGGCCGGCGCGCATTTCACCAGCCGGGATATCATCTATCTGATGGCCGAGCTGCTGGTCGCGCCTGAAAAGGCGGAGATTACGGCGGAGGGCTGCACCAAAACCGCTTACGATATGGCAATGGGTACATCTCAGATGCTGGGCTGTCTGACCGAGCGCCTGCAGGCAATCAGCGAAGATGCTGATTTGACCTGCTTTGGGCAGGAATTCAACCCAGAAACCTATGCCATTGCAAAGGCGGATATGCTCATCAAGGGCGGCAACGCATCCGGCATGAAGTACGGCGACACGCTGAGCGACGACGCGTTCTCCGGCTACGAATTTGACTATATCATTTCCAATCCGCCGTTCGGCATTGACTGGAAACGTGAAAAGACGCAGGTGGAAAGCGAAGCTAAGCGTGGCTTTGACGGACGTTTTGGTCCCGGCCTGCCCGCAATCTCTGATGGGCAGATGCTGTTTCTACTGAACGGCGTGAGAAAGCTGAAAACCGGTTCCGGAAGAATGGCGATCATTCAGAACGGCTCGTCCCTCTTTACCGGCGACGCCGGAAGCGGCGCGTCGGAGATCCGCCGATATGTGATCGAGGGCGATCTGGTGGAGGCCATTATCCAGATGCCGACAGACCTGTTTTACAACACGGGGATCTCGACGTACATATGGGTGCTGACAAAGGGCAAGACCATGCAGCGCAGCGGCAGAGTTCAGCTGATCGACGCCAGCAAGTGCTATGTCAAGCGCCGCAAGAATATCGGCAACAAGCGTGTCGATCTGGATGACGCCTGCATCCGGCTGATCCTCCGCGCATACGAGGGCTTTGCAGATGAAACCTGTGAAGACAATGGCCTAATCGTTGAGTCCAAGGTGTTTGACAACCGCTTTTTTGGCTTTACAAAAGTGACCGTTGAAACGGCACAGACGGACGAGCATGGCAAGCCCATTTTGAAGAAGGGGAAAAAGCAGCCGGTCAAGGGTGCGTCTGATACTGAGATTATCCCGCTGTCCGAAGATATCGATGCCTACATGAAAAAGAATGTCTTGCCCTATAATCCGCTGGCCTATATTGACCATGCCAGGGACAAAATTGGCTACGAAGTGCCGTTTACCCGGCTGTTCTATAAATTCGTCCCACCCACACCCTCAGACGAAATTTTCGCAGAGATCAAAGAACTCGAAGCGGAGGAATCTGCGCTGATGAAGGAGCTATTTGGCAATGCGTGAGATGAAGGATAGCAGTATTAAGTGGATTGGTGTTATTCCATCAGCATGGAGAACTGCGCGTGTGAAAAATGTGGCAGAGACAATGCAAAGTGGTGGAACCCCTGATTCATCAAATGATACCTTTTATGTTGATATAGAAGGCGGAATACCCTGGGTAGCTATTGCAGATATGTCTACTACGCCTTATGTAAAAGATACTAACAAACATATCTCCGAAGAAGGCAGAAAAAGCAAAAACCTTATAGTATTTGAACCCGGAACCATACTTTACGCTATGTATGCCTCAGTTGGAAAAGTGTCCGAATTAGCGGTTCCCGCAACGATAAACCAGGCTCTTTTAGCTATTGTATTAAACAGTAGTATAGATGGCTCCTTTTTCAAATATGCGTTAAACGCGTGGGAACCCTATATTATTTCTGAATCTAACGGCACGACACAGTTCAACCTCAATGCGAATAAGGTGGCAAACCTATGTTTTCCAATGCCGAATCGACTGGAACAAGAAAGCATTGTCCGTTATTTAGACACAAAATGCGCCCAGGTCGACACTCTCATCGCAAATGTGCAGTCCCAAATCGAAAAGCTGAAAGCCTACAAGCAGAGCATGATTACCGAGGTCGTTACCAAAGGTCTTGACCCTACTGTACCAATGAAGGATAGCGGCGTTGAGTGGATTGGAGAAATTCCAAAGCATTGGTCTGTAATTCCATCGAAGTTCCTCTTTGCGAACTGCGATGAGCGCCGCAGAGAAGGCGATGTTCAGTTAACCGCAAGTCAAAAGTATGGTATGATTTCTCAGGAAGAGTATATGCGTAGAGAAAATGCCCGAATCGTTCTTGCGGATAAGGGGCTTGAAAATTGGAAACACGTAGAGCCTTTTGACTTTGTCATCAGTCTAAGAAGTTTTCAAGGCGGTCTTGAAATGAGCGAGGTAACTGGTTGTGCAACATGGCATTATATCATTTTGCGCGCACGGCAGAGAATTCATCCTTATTACTACAAGTGGTTATTTAAATCTTCAATGTATATTACAACTTTGCAAAGAACCTGTAACTATATTAGAGATGGCCAGGATTTGAGATACAGTAATTTTGTCAAGGTTCCACTTTGTATTCCAACCTTGTATGAACAACAGAAAATCGCTGACTTTCTCGACAGGAAATGCGCCAGAATTGATCACCTGATTACCCTCAAGCAATCCAAAATCGAAAAACTGGAACAGTACAAGCGCTCCCTTATCTACGAGTATGTGACCGGAAAGCGGGAGGTATCATGAAGAAAGAAAAGAAAGATCCAGAAAAGGCGCATTTCTTCAAGGCTGCTATTCCAGCAATCCTGTTTGGTATCTATGTAATTCTGGATTATTTGAATGTACCGCAGTTGCTTGGTCTTTCCAGTGATCGAATCAATATGGATTTCTTCGATGTGTTTCTGAACTCTGTGATCGTGATAGTTTTATATATTATCACCTACTTTTTTGTTGACAGCAGGCAGATTCAAAAGGATGCAAACGCCAAAGATACCGCAGATATCTTATTGCTATATACCTATAAAGAATGTGTTGATAATTTGCATATAGTCTTAAATCCGATGTGGACAAAAAACTATATTGCCCCAAAAGTCGATTTCAACAGGCCTATCAATAAAAATAGCGTTGTTTCAAACATACAGGATCTCCCTTTTTCATCCAAAAGCGAAATCTTTGAATTGGCAACGGGTGGGTATGTTGAAAAGGAGGTGCTGACCCGATATCTTCATATTCAAGCAGAATATAGATATGTTGTGGCTATGGAGATTACTTTTTTTGATCTGACTAACCCTAAGTTGGAAAGTCAACGGGTATTATTCGATATTATTAACCGTAGAAAGGACGCGTTGCTGGCCTTGCTTGATGAGGAAATCAAAAGATTGGAGGTACCTTGTGATGGACAAAAGCGAAAAGCGGTTTGAACGGGATATCGAATCCTTCCTGATTTCTCCGGCAGGTGGTTACACGCAATTCTGCGGGCAGGATGCCGAGGGGAACTGGGTACATACCCGCCAGCACGATGTTTCCAAGTGCATCTACATGGACGTTCTCTGCGAATTCATCGCCAGAACGCAGCCGAAGGAATGGGCCAGATACACGAAGTATTATGGCGTTCAGGCTGTTGACAAGCTGTATCATCGACTGGAAAAGGCCATCTCCAGTCAGGGGCTTCTGTATGTCCTCCGCAATGGCATCGAGGATATGGGCTGCAAGCTGAAGGTCTGCTTTTTCAAGCCGGAATCCGACCTGAACCCGGTCACCGTAGAACGCTACGAGGCAAATATCCTTGGCTGCACCCGCCAGTTCCGGTATTCGACTGTCAATACCAACACCATCGACATGGCGCTGTCCGTAAACGGCATTCCTGTCGTGGCGTTGGAACTCAAGAACCAGTTTACCGGGCAGGACTATATCTGCGCGATCAACCAATATAAGAATGACCGCAGCTCCAAAGAGTTCGCGTTCCGTCTGAATCACCGGTTTCTGGTCTATTTTGCCGTTGATCTCTACGAGGTATGGATGACGACGCAGCTTGCGGACAGCAACACCCGTTTTCTGCCGTTCAATCAGGGCTCCAACGGCGCAGGCGTGACCGGCGGCGCGGGTAATCCGCAAAATCCGAACGGCTATGCCACAAGCTATCTGTGGGAAGAGGTCTTGCAGCGGGACAGCCTGCTGGACTTGATTCACCGCTTTATTTCCTTCGTGAAGGAAAAAGAAGAAATGGTGAAAAACGGCGTCAGCCGAATGGTCACAAAGGAGAAAATGATCTTCCCACGCTACCATCAGTACGATGTGGTGCGGAAGCTCATGGCCGACGTGCGCCAAAACGGCGCGGGCAAAAACTATCTGATCCAGCATTCGGCGGGCTCCGGGAAGTCCAATTCGATTGCATGGACTGCGTACCGCCTCGCCTCCGTCCACGACGCTGACGGCAACGGCCTGTTTGACTCCGTGATCGTGGTCACGAACCGTGTAGTGCTGGACAGCCAATTACAAGACACCATCAACAGCTTTGAACATCAGGTCGGACTGGTCGAAGCAATCGACGATAAAAAGAACTCCCGCAGTCTCGCGGAAGCCATCAATGATAAGAAACGTATCATTATCTGCACCATTCAGAAATTTCTCTTTGCCAAAAAGGATATGGAGAAATTCAGCGGGCGGAGATTTGCCATCATCGTTGACGAAGCGCATCAGGGCCAGAACGGTGAAAGCGCAAAGGCGCTGCGCCGCAGTCTGATCGATATTGGCGCTGCCGTCAGGGCGTATGCAGAGGAAGCAGGCGTTGAAGAGGACGAAGTGGATCTGACCGACGAATATATCAATGCGGTCATCGGTCAGGGGCGGCATGAGAATCAGTCTTTCTTCGCGTTCACCGCAACGCCGAAGAAAAAGACCATCGAAGCGTTCGGAAACGTGGTCGGCATGACGCCGAAGGGTGAACCAGTCAAAGAAGCATTCCATGTGTATTCCATGCAGCAGGCCATTGAAGAAGGATATATTCTGGACGTGCTCTCCAACTATACCACGATCAAAGAAGCATTCAAACTCATCCGCGTATCCGAGGACAACCCGGAGCTAATCGAGGGGCAGGCATCTCGTGCGCTGTTCAAATACTACAAGCAGCATGGCTATACCATTGCGCAGAAAACAGAGATGATCATGACCAACTTCCTCCAAAACTGCCGCTATCAGATCGGCGGCAAGGGCAAAGCCATGGTCGTGGCGGACAGCCGCGCAAACGCAGTTCGCTATTATCTCGCGATCAAGAAATATCTCGCCGATCATGCCGACCAATGCGTCGGCTGCGATGTGATGGTCGCGTTCTCCGGCGAGGTGACGCTGGCAGATTACCCGAGGGAGAAGCCGTTCACCGAATCCACTATGAATCTGGACGGAAACGGCAAATACATTACTACCGACAAACAGTTCCGCAAAGCATTCCACAGCAGCCAATATAACATTCTGGTCGTTGCGAACAAGTATCAGACCGGCTTTGACGAACCGCTGCTCCACACCATGTATGTGGACAAGAAGCTGCAGGACGTAACGGCAGTGCAGACGCTGTCCCGCCTGAACCGTACCTATCCGGGCAAAAACAGCACGTTCGTCTTGGACTTTGAAAATACAGAGGAAGATATCAAGGCGGCCTTCCTGCCGTTTTACGGGACGGCAACGCTGGAAGGAAGCACGGATCTGAACATGGTTTATGATCTCCGCAGCAAGATCCACGACTTTATGCTTTACGGATTTGAAGATGTGGAATCCTTCAATCAGTTCATGGCGGCGCAGACGGACAGGAACCAGAGTGCAGCAGCGCTTGGCAGATTGGCTGGGATGTTCCAGCCTGTCATCGCCAGATATCTGGATTTAAGCAGCGAAGAGCAATATGCAGTTCGTGATTATGTACGAAAGTTCAATAAGGCATATTCTTTCGTCACGCAGCTGGTGCGTTTGCATGACCGTGATCTGTTCAACGAGTATCAGTACACCTGTGATCTTATCCAGCTCCTTCCGCGACCAGACGGCGAGGACATCGGCAGTATTGAGGACAAGATCAAACTGGAATATGCCTCACTTACGGAAACCTTCCGCGGCGCAATCGTGCTGGATGAAAAACCGCCCGCCTTTGTGCCCAGCGGCAGTACCGCTCCGAATGTTCCGAATAAAAAGAAAGATACGCTTCAAAGTATCATCGACAAGGTAAACGAGCGTTTCAAAGGACATTTCACCGATGCGGACCGCGTCATCATTGAGGGCATCTATCAGATGTTCATGAAAGATCCCGAAGTCGTGAAATTCCGCAAATACGCCAGAGACAACAGTACGGAAATGTTTGTGCAGTCCCTGTTCCCGGATAAGTTTAGCAAAATTGTGACGCAATGTTACATGGATAACAATGATTCCTTTATAAAGCTGTTCAACGATCCGGACTTCTACCAGAAGGTTCAGGAAGCGATGGCACAGGAATTGTACCGGGCATTGAGAAAAGAATAAAGCTGCACATATCTGAAACGACGTGCGGGACCCATGCTTCGAAACCGCCTTTCAACTGCATTCTTCAGGAATGAATGGAGAGCATTTATGCAAGAAATTTTTAGTAATACAACGCTGACGGTCAATCAGCTTATAGAACAAATCGACACAGGAGCACTTGGACTTCCAGAATTGCAGCGTCCGTTCATATGGAAAGACGCAAAGGTACGCGATCTTTTTGATTCTATGATGCGTGGATATCCAATCGGGTATCTTATGCTGTGGGAGTGTCCGACGCTTGACAAGAGCATCCACATCGGTGTCGAAGCCCATAGCTACGCCTCACCCAAAGAAGTCATTATTGATGGACAGCAGCGCCTGACCTCGCTTTATGCTGTTATGAAGGGCAAGAAAGTCATAAATTCCAAGTTTGACGAAAAGAGTATTATCATTTCTTATTGCCCCCTGCAAGATAAATTTGAAGTTGGTTGTCAAGCCACAAAGAATGATCCGGAGTGGATTTACAATATCAGCGATTTGTTTACTACCACGAATTCTTTTAAATTCATCGGTGACTTCATTCGCAAACTCGGAGATCATCGCGCGGCAAAAGGGAATGCCCTCACGGATGAGGAGCAGGGCTTAATCGCCGAGCGCATCAACTCCGTATTCAACCTGAAGAGCCATACGCTTCCGATATTCGACATCAAAGCGAACGCCGAAGAAGAGGATGTTTCTGAGATATTTGTGCGAGTAAACTCTGGCGGTGTTTCTTTAAAACAGAACGACTTTATTCTTACGCTGCTGTCTCTGTATTGGGACGAAGGACGGCGCGAGATCGAACGGTTCAGCAAAGAATCTACCACTCCGTGCAAGGGTAAAACAACCTCTTATAACCCGTTGACCACAGTATCTGCACAGGATGTGATCCGAGTTGTAATGGCATATGCATTCGACAGAGCACGGTTGAAATACGGTTATAAACTGCTCCGTGGTGCAGACTTTGACAGAAAGGGCGCAGTTGACGAAAACCTGCGTACAACGCGGTTCGATATCCTCAAGGAAAGACTACCAGATGTTCTTGATGTACATAGCTGGCATGAGTTCATCAAAGCCATCATGAATGCAGGATATCTGTCTGGTGAGATGATTCTATCTGGGAATGCGATATTCTATACCTATGCGCTGTACCTAATTGCAAAGCATCGTTTTCATGCTTCGTACAATGAAGATATGCATCTTACCTCACTATGGTTTTTCTATGCATCGCTTGTTTCGCTGTATACGGGTTCCTTTGAGTCTACTGTTGAAAAGCACTTAAACACGATCAAGGGACTCAAAACACTGTCAGAATACAAAGAGTTTATTCTGTCCAGAATCAATGAGCGCTTGACGAATGACTTCTTTGACATTACTCTTGTTGGATCGGAAGGCTTGGCTGTTTCTGGCCGGGGAAACAATGCATGGAATGCTTACGTCGCTTCTCTGAACATCATGAACGCAAAGATTCTCTTCTCTAAAAGCAACCTTTTTGTATCCAAGCTCTTCGAACCGGGTACGGATGGTAATCGGAAATCTCTTGAGAAGCATCATCTATTCCCTAAAGCATATTTGAAGTCTTTGAATTGCACGGATGCTAAGATCAATCAAATGGCAAACTATGCACTCATCGACTGGAAAGACAATATGGATATTTTGGACGACGCGCCATCCGTGTATTATCCGATCATCTGCGCTGGAATGTCTGATGAGCAGATTCGTGTTATGGAAGAAGAGAACGCTTTGCCTCACGGTTGGGAGAATATGTCTTACGATGATTTCCTGATTGAACGCAGAAAGCTGATGGCAGCAAAAATAAAAATCGCTTTCGAAGTCTTGAAAAAAGCTGTTACTGAATAAAACGTTCAAAAGTAAACAACTGTGTTAGGAGCACAGATCCTGCTCCGCTATAGACAAAGAATACGCTGCCAGTGCATTTACCGGCAGCGTGTTTTCATATTTTCGAGTCGCGGAGCCACTGCTGGAATTCCTCCAGCGAGATGATCTCGCGGTCACATTTCTTCTTTTCTTCTCTGGCTTTCTCGCT
>ERZ1026844.2274-NODE-2274-length-10285-cov-4.555523_pt1 | contig 10285 bp, 9 predicted proteins | sample MGYA00380152_ERZ1026844 | MGnify/ENA primary metagenome ERZ1026844 (study PRJEB33269, sample SAMEA4719788) | human gut metagenome | biome: human-associated habitat; feature: organic feature; material: feces | place: Cameroon | collected 2013-10 ... | reverse complement strand
CCCCGCCAACGGCGAGTTCTCCATCCGCCACACCACCCGCAACTTCCCCAACCGGGAGGGTTCAAAGCCCGGCGAGGGGCAGCTGAGCGCTGTGGCGCTGATGGACGCCCGTAGCATCGCGGCCACGGCCGCCCATCAGGGACGGCTGACGGCTGCCACAGAGATGGATGTGACCTACCGCAGCTATGAGGATCGCTACAACGACGATGTCTACCGCCACCGTGTCTATAACGGCTGGGGCAGGGCGCAGCAGGACGAGGCATTGCACTTTGGCCCGAACATCAAAGAGTGGCCGGAGCTGCCCGCCATGTCCAAGGATATGCTGCTGCGAATCTGCGCCTACATCACCACGCCGGTGACGACAACCGACGAGCTGATTCCCTCCGGTGAGACATCCAGCTACCGTTCCAACCCGGAGCGGCTCAGTGATTTCGCGCTGGGTCGCTGTGTCCCGGAATATGTAGAGCGCAGCAAGGCGGTGCGTCAGGCTGACCGCCACCGCCGGACGACCGGTGTGCTGGACGAGGCGTACAGCGCCGTATATGACGCGCTGTACCAGGCGGGCGTGGCCTGCGACCCGGCGCACACCAATATCGGCTCCACCATTTACGCCAATATGCCCGGCGACGGCTCTGCTCGCGAACAGGCGGCATCCAGCCAGCGCATCGTGGGTGCGTCCGCCAATCTGGCGAAAAAATACGCCACCAAGCGCTACCGCTCCAACTGCATCAACTGGGGTATGGTACCCTTCTTGGTGGAAGACCCGGCGGATTTTGCGCTGTTTGACTACGTATTCGTGCCGGACATCCGCCGCCATATTTTGGAGGGGACCCCCTCCTTCCCGGCCTATGTGGTCACGCCGGAGGGCGTGGTCAGGGAGGTATCCCTGTCAGTGGGCGAGCTGACCGTTCCCGAGCGGGAAACGCTGATCAGCGGCTGCCTTATCAACTACTATCGCAACCATTGAACTCCCGCGGCGGAAGATGCCGTCTCAACTTACAAATACAGGAGGAAACAGGGATGTTGATCAAACATGCGGCCACGGCCGGGACGATCGAGTCCAGCGACGTGATGGTGATGATCGAACCGGCGGAGGCCGGGATCGAGATTCTGCTGGAAAGCCCCGTGCTGCAGCGGTACGGGCGGCAGATACGGCAGGTAACTGCGGAGACGCTGCGTTTGTTGAAGGTGGAGAACGCAAAGGTTTCTCTGGTGGATCGCGGGGCGTTGGACTGCACCATCCGGGCGCGGGTGGAGTGCGCCGTGTACCGCGCTGCGGACGCAGCGGAGAGCGGCATTGCGTGGGGAGGGACGATAGAATGATCGACATGAAGGCAAAAAAGCGGCTGCGCCGCTCCATGCTGTTTCTGAACTGTCAGAAGCCCGCCCTGATTCGCGACCCCTATGTATACCGTCCGGATTCCATCATGCTGGATCTGGAGGACGCGGTGGCAGAGAACCAAAAGGATGCCGCCCGCTTTTCCCTCTACCATGCGCTGCGGACGGTGGATTACCGCGGTGTGGAGCGGGTCGTCCGCATCAACGGACTGGACACCCCTCACTGGCAGGAGGACGTGCGCGTCTGCGTGGCAGGCGGCGCTGACGTGATCCGTATCCCCAAATGTACCTGCGCCGCTGACGTACAGACCGTTGAGGAGGCGGTATACCGGGCAGAACGCGAGTTTCACCGGGAGGAGGGCAGCACGCTGCTGATGGCGGCGCTGGAGTCCTGCATGGGCATCATCAACGCGCTGGAGATATGCCGCGCCAGTGAGCGGCTCATCGGCATTGCCCTGTCCGGCGGCGACTACACGAAGGATCTGCAAACCCACATCACCTTCACCGGCGTCGAGTTGAACGGTGCGCGGCAGCAGATGATCATTGCCGCCCGCGCCGCCGGAGTACAGTGCTTTGACACGGTGTTTACCAATTTGGACGATATGGAGACCTTCGAGAAGGAAACGGAGCTGATTCACCTCATGGGCTTTGACGGCAAATCGCTGGTAAACCCCCGCCAGATACCCATCACCCACAAGGTATTCACCCCCACGCAAAAGGAGATCACCTTCGCCGAGAAGGTGGTAGCGGAGATCGACTCCAAAAAGAGTCAGGGTATCGGCGTTTTCACAGTGGACGGAAAGATGATCGATATCGCGTTCTATGACGGCGCGAAACGAGTGCTGATGCTGGCCAAGGCGGCCGGCATCTACGGAGGTGAGCTGGTATGAGAAATGCAGTAGGACGCGAGATACCGGATGAGATTCTTCGCGCCACCGGCAAGGAGGTCTTCGCGGGCAGCTATGCGCACGATGACCGCTGCTATCAGAAGGCTGCGCCCAAGGCCCATGGCGTGTGTGACCCGCACCGCAGCAAGCTGGTGCCCGGCATACGCGAGGTGCTGGAGCGCTGCGGCATACGGGACGGCATGACGCTGTCCTTCCACCATCACTTCCGGGAGGGCGACTACGTGCTGAACCGTGTGATGGAGGAGGTACACAGCATGGGCGTGAGGAATATCACCCTCTGCGCCACGTCGCTGGGCAAGGCCAACGACCCCATCGTACCGCTCATTGAGGACGGTACGATCACCAAAATATATTCCTCCGGCGTCCGCGGAAGCATCGGCGAGGCCATCAGCACCGGCAAACTGCGGGAGCTGGCGGTCATGTATTCCCACGGCGGCCGTGTCCGCTCTGTGCAGGAGGGCAGCGTCCATATCGACATTGCCTTCATCGGCGCACCCACGGCGGATGAGTACGGCAATCTGCGGGCGCTGGGCGGCAAGTCCGACTGCGGCGTACTCAGCTATTCCGCGGTAGACGCCCGCTATGCCGACCGGGTGGTAGCGGTCACGGACACGCTGGTGCCGTTTCCCAATATTCCTGCCAGTATCTCCATGACGGATGTGGACTTCGTGTGCGTGGTAGATGCCATCGGCGATCCGGGCAAGATCGCCACCGGCGCGGCCAAGCCCACCTCTGACCAGCGCAAGCTGCTGATGGCCGAATACTGCGCCAGGTTTGTGGCGGCCGAGCCCCATTTCAAGGATGGCTTCGTCTACCAGACCGGTGCGGGCGGCGCGTCCATCGCCTCCACCATTTATCTGGCGGAGACCATGCGCCGCCGTAATATCCACATGGGGCTTGGCCTGGGCGGCATCGCCGGACCTATGGCACGTCTGATGGAGGAAGGGCTGATCCACCGGCTGGTGGACACCCAGGATTTCGATTTAGAGGCCATTGCGTCCATCCGCAATAACCCGAGCCGCCACATTGAGATCACGGCAGATGAATATGCCAACCCTATGAATAAGGGTGCGTATGTGAACAAGCTGGACTTCGTGATTTTGGCGGCGCTGGAGGTGGACACCCACTTCAACTGCAACGTGGTGACGGACTCCACCGGCATGATCACCGGCGCACAAGGCGGCCACCCGGACACGGCGGCGGGCGCAAAATGCACGATCGTCATCACGCCGCTGGTACAGGGGCGCAGCCCCGCGGTCTGCACCGATGTGACCACCGTGACCACGCCGGGCGAGACGGTGGATGTGGTCGTCACGGATTACGGCGTGGCGGTGAATCCCCGCCGTCCGGATCTGCTGGCGGTGGCGCAGGAATGCGGCGTGCCGGTACACACCATCGAGGAGCTGCGGGACATCGCCTATTCCATCGTAGGCACGCCGGATGAGATCAGGTTCAAGGATCGCGTGGTCGGCATCATCGAGGCGCGGGACGGTACGATCATGGACGTAGTTCGCCAAATTGATGATACGCTGTAACAATACCTGCGGCGCAGCTGTCCCACGGCGCGCCGCGCAGAAAGGGAAATAGGATATATGAACCTCATCATCACCCTTGCGGTAGGGTGTATCGTAGGGTACATTTTTTACAGGCTGAAAATTCCCGGCGGTATGATGGTGGGTGCACTGGTGGGTGCTGTGGCGCTGAATCTGACCACAGAGCTGGCGGTCATGCCCTCCGCGGCGCGGGTGGCGGCGCAGATCACCGCCGGCGGCTTCGTGGGCGCCTCCGTGGAAAAGAAGGACGTGCTGCGCATTCCGAAGCTGGCGAAGCCGGCGCTGATCTTGCTGGGCGGTATGCTGATGGTCAACATGACCATGGGCGTCGTGATTCACCTCACGTCCAATGTGGACTGGCTGACGGCCTTCATGTGCGCCGTACCCGGCGGCATGAGCGACACGCCTATCATCGCCGCCGAAATGGGCGCCAACGGCGCGGCGGTGGTGCTGATGCAGTTTTGTCGCCTTGTGTCCGGCATCGGCGTGTTCCCCTCCGTGATCATGGCGGTGACCCGCCATGAGGAGCAGGATGAACACGACGTACAGGAGAAGCAGGAAAAGGCGGCGACATATCAGGCGGTGCTGCTGACCATGGCGGTGGCGGCGGTCTGCGGCCTTTTGGGCCGTGTCTCCGGAATACCGATGGGTACGATGCTGTTCTCCCTGCTTGGTACGGCCTGCCTGAATATCTTTTGGGGTAAGGCCGTCGTCCCTGTGTGGCTCAAGCGTGTGGCACAGGTGCTGTCCGGCACATACATCGGCTGCTCCGTGGGTGCGGGCGAGGTAGCGGATCTGCGCTTTTTGCTGCTGCCGGCGCTGCTGTTGGTGGCAGGCTACCTGATCAACTGCTTCGTGTCCAGCGCATTGCTCCATAAGCTCTGCCACATCAAGCGGCGGGAGGCCATGCTGGCCTGCTCTCCGGCCGGTGCGACAGATATGGCCCTGATCTCCGGTGACATGGGCGTCACCAGTCCGGATCTGAACGTGCTGCAAATCGTCCGGATGGTCAGTGCCATCACCATCTTCCCTCAAATCATCCACGCTATCGTCCCGCTGCTGCCGTAGCCCGTCAAACAGGTGTACGGCGCGCGGGTGGAGAAAAAGAATGTCAGGCTGCACCTGCGGCTTGGCATCTTTTCTCATAGCGGTTTTTCCAACCGTTTTCCTGTGTTTTTGTAAAAGAACAGTTGCTTCCCGTCACATTTTGCGATATGATAACAAGCTCAGGGCGTCGAGTGCCCGGCATTACGCAAAAAACCTGTTGGAGGGTTTGGCTTTGAAAACAGATCATTTGGAGCTGCTGACCAGCGGAGCGCCGATCTCCACCCGGCAGCAGATAGGCCTCGCGCTGCGGCTCAGCTGGCCGGCCATCATGGCGCAGTTGGCTACCATCGTTATGCAGTTTATTGATGCAGCCATGGTGGGGCGTCTCGGTGCGGCGCAGTCGGCTTCGGTGGGACTGATGGCCTCCGCCACGTGGCTTTTTAACGGCTTGGCCATGGCTGCCGCCATAGGCTTCAGCGTGCTGACAGCCCAGCACGTGGGCGGCGGACGGCTGGAGGAAGCACGGAACATTATGAAGCAGGCCATCGTCCTGACGCTGCTTTTCAGCTCCGTGCTGGCAGTGCTGGCGGCGTTCCTGTCCTCGCCGCTGCCCCGGCTGCTCCGAGCGGAGCAGGAGATATGGCAGGATGCCTCCGCGTACCTGCTGGTATATGGCCTGTTTCTGCCCGCCCGGCAGCTGGATAATGTGACGGTGGGACAGCTGCAGGCCACCGGCAATATGCGGACGCCTGGCTTCTGCATGGTGCTGATGTGTGCTTTGGATGTGGTATTCAACGCGCTGCTTATCTTCCCCACCGGTATGATACGGTTGGGCGGCTTTGCCCTGCCCGGTGCGGGGATGGGTACGGCGGGCGCAGCGCTGGGTACGGGCCTTGCCGAGTTGACGGTGGGACTGTATCTCACCTACTTCATCCTGCGGCGCAGCCCCATACTCCGCCTGCGTCAGGGCGAGCGACTTCGACTCAACAAGCAGCAGCTCCTCGGCGTGCTGCGTGTTTCGGCACCGGTGGCGGCAGAGAAGATGATCCTGTCCATCGCGCAGATCATCTCCACTGCCATCGTAGCGCCGCTGAGCACGATTGCCATTGCCGCCCACTCCTTCGCCGTCACCGCCGAAAGTCTCTGCTATATGCCGGCCTTCGGCTTCCAGAGCGCAGCGGCCATGCTGGTGGGACAGAGCGTGGGCGCAGGGCGGCGTCAGCTGGCGCGGCGGCTGGGCTGGGTCACAGTGCTGCTGGGCATGACCGGTATGGTCATCACCGGGGCGCTGCTGTACATCTTCGCGCCGCAGATGATGGCGCTGCTGTCCCCCGACCCCGCCGTGATCGCGCTGGGCGCCCGTGTTTTGCGCATCGAGGCGTTTGCCGAGCCGCTGTTCGGCGCGGCCATCGTCACCGGCGGCGTCTTTCAGGGTGCGGGCAGCACCCTTGTTCCCACGCTGTTCAACCTTGGTACGATGTGGGGCATCCGTCTGCCCTTGGCTTGGCTGGCAGCGCCCCGCTGGGGATTGCCCGGCGTGTGGACCGCCATGTGCGTGGAGCTGTGTGTCCGCGGCACACTGTATCTCGTGCGGCTGTCGGGAAAGCGCTGGTTGCCCGGCGGCATGGAGAACATATCCGAGCCGCGTGAGACGCATAAAATGTGAGGCCATATATCTGAATTGACCGCGCATGATAAATTAGACAAAAGCTGTGTATAACTCATGTTATAGACAGCTTTTGCTTTAAGGCGGCGTAGGGCGGCTGTTCGGAACGGTAAACAGCAATGGACAACGTGGAAGCGTATCACGCAATGGGGAAAATCGATGTTAAGCTGCAGGAGAACACATGAGATACATGAGAAAACCGTGCTGTTGCAGGCCGCAGCGCCAGATATGGCGCTGAAGTTGTGATTTTTCCTAAATTTCGTAAAGAAATTTTGTCACAATGACGATTGCGATACAGGCCGTTCCGTGCTAAACTTGCTATACAGAGTGCGGGAGTGTCGAAAGACTTCGGCTTCCCGCTGAAAACACGAAAAAACGATCGGCAGGGGGCTGGATATGAGACCGTGGGGGAACGCAGAACATAAAAAACTGAATATGGCGCTGCTGCTTCTGCTGGTCGCGGCCCTGCTGGCCTTGGCAGGAGTGCTGTTCGTGCGCACAAAACCGGATGCTGTGTCGCCGGACAATCACATCGAGACCACGCAAAAGCTCTCAATGACCATGTCCCGCACGGCACTTTTTAGCGCCCTGAACGGGGAGGAGAGCGGCGCGGCCTTGCTGGACGCCGAGGTGTCTCTGCCCGGCGCGCAGGAGGCTATGGGCATGGCCGGGATGCTGCCCGGTGACAGCGTGGAGAAGGCGTACACCGTTTCCGTAAAGTACAGCGAGCCGGTGAAGCTCCATTTCGGGGCGGCGCTGCGGAGCAACGGCAGTGCCGGCGGCCAGCTTTTGGCCGAGGGCCTGCTCATCACCGTGTACCGTGACGGCAAGCTGCTGTATGACGGCACGGTGGCGGGGTTGGCTGAGTCCAAGCAGGCGCAGGAGGGGCTGGAGATTCTTGAACCCTCGCCCACGAAGCTCACATATACAATAAGGGTAGCGCTGCCCACCTCGGCGGGGAACGAGTATCAGGATAAGACCGTGACCGTGGACCTGAAGTGGTGGCTGACCTCCGACAGCGGCGATGGAGGTCACCACGGCAGTGGGGAAGTGGTCGTTGCACCCAAGACAGGCGACGCTTTTCCGATGGAGCTGATGACTGGCGCGGCGGTGCTGGCACTGGTGCTGCTGGCGGTGCTTCTGGGCAGAAGGAGGGCGCGTCATGACTGAACGTGTGACCGGCCGCCGCTGGATGGGCAGTGCGGTGGTGACGGTGCTGCTGGCGCTGGGACTTGTGGTCACCACGCTGGCCATCGCCCTGTCGGTGGCAGAGCGCCCCGACAACATCTTCTCCACGGGGAAGATCAGGCTGAATTTGAACGACAGAAAGCCTGTCATTACCGAAAATGAATACCTCTTCGAGCCGGGTATGACGGTGGATAAGCCGTTTTTCCTGAAAAACGAAGGTGCGGATTGCTGGTACAGGCTCTATTTCAACAACGTGAGCGGCAGTCTGTCCTCTGTGCTGGAGGTCACGGTATCGGACGGCGAAACGGTGCTGTTTACCGGTAAAATGAGCGACCTGACACAGAGCAGCGCGGACTGGCTGGGCATCCTGCCGGCAGTGGGTGCTGCGGGGAGCTGCCGTACCCTGACCATCACGTTCCATTTCCCGGAGGACGCGGGCAACGCGGCCCAGGGCGGTACGCTGCAGTTCGACCTGTGCGCCGACGGTACGCAGGTGCGGAACAATCCCAATAAAGAGTTCCCGGTAGAGAGTCCCCAAGGAGTGACGTATGAAACAAACCTTGAGTAAGATCCTGCGCGTGGTCACTACGGTGCTGATGGTGGCTTCCATCTGTATCATGCTGTTCACGGTGGTGTCCGTGCTGACCTTTAACCGCACGGACCGGCAGCTTTTCGGATACCGCGCGTTCATTGTGCTGTCCGACTCCATGTCCGCCACGGACTTCTCCGCCGGCGACCTGGTGCTGACCCGGGACGTTGACCCGTCCACGCTGCAGCCCGGCGACATCATCGCCTTTACCAGCACCAACACAGAGAGCTATGGGCAGGTGGTGACCCACAAGATCCGAAGCCTGACCACCACCGGCAGCGGCGAGCCCGGATTTATCACCTACGGTACGACCACGGACACCAACGATGAAGCCGTGGTAACATACATGGATGTGCTGGGCAAGTACAGCGGCTGTCTGGCCGGTGTAGGACGCTTCTTCAACTTCCTCAAGACCACCCCGGGCTACATCCTGTGCATCTTCGTACCGTTCGCGCTGCTGATCCTCTCCCAGTCCATGGAGACGGTGCGGCTGTTCCGCCGCTACAAGAGCGAGCAGATGGAGGAGCTGCAGCAGGAGAAGGACCAGCTGGCGGAGGAACGCCGCCAGAGTGCCGCCATGCTGGCGGAGCTGCAGGCCCTGCGTGCGCAGCTGGGCGTGAAGGATGAAACCAAACCGGCGGGGGACGAAGCGCCCGTTGAGAGCGAGGCGCCTGCACCGCAGTCAGCAGGGGGCGGCGATCCCGATGTACCGGCTGACGAGGGAAAGACCCCGGCGGAGCACGTGTGATGTGTTTCCAGCCTGCCGCCCTGTGAATACCAAAAGAAAGGGAGTACCGATATGATTTTTCTGAAATCCAAGCGACTGGAGAAAAAAACCAGTGACGCCCGCGAACCGAGCTTATACCGCTCTATCTGCACCAGCATCATCAGCACCCTGCTGAGCCTTGTTATGCTGGTGGGTACTACCTTTGCATGGTTCACCGACAACCTAACCACCGGAGTGTTTACGATTACAGCGGGCAGCCTTGCAGCTCAAGCGTCTTACTGTACCGAGTTACCCGATGGCAGTAGCAGTAGCAGTGAGCCCATGTGGCTTCGTTTGAATCCGGGCAATACGTCCATGTTCGGAGGGATGACATTTACTCCAGGGACATCTCAAACGGCTTACCTCAAGCTGGAAAATAAGAATGACAATAGCAATAATGTCGCAGCGGTTAAATATATGTTCAGCTTTGAAGATGTTGCTGCGTCACCGGTGGCATTGACAGTTGAAGAGGGGGTTACAACCCAAAGCCTGAGTGATGCGCTGACGTTCACCTGCAAAACGGCGAGTAGTATTGGTGATTTGACCAATGCGGGAGCTGAGACTCGGACGTTGAGTGCATTTACCTCGACTGAAGGGGAGCAGACCGGCCCGTTTGAAGTTACGGTAGCGCAGGGGCAGACCGTATATGTGGCGCTGACCATCGGCATGAACACCGCTGGCAGTGCATCAATCACGCCGTCCAGCATCCAGCTGCGGCTCAAGATCATCGTTACTAATGCCGGGGAGGGAAGCGAGGAGAATATAATATCACAACTGAATGAACTCATGACGCCCTCTGAGCCTGTGAGCGTACCTGTTGTGACAGAAATAGAGAACGAAGAGACGTCTACGACGGAGCCGCCTACGATGGGAACGCCTACGATGGGAACGCCTACGGCAGGGACGCCTACGATGGGGACGCCTGCGACAGAGACGCCTACGACAGGGACGCCTGCGACAGAGCCGCCTACGACAGGGACGCCTACGACAGAGCCGCCTACGACGGGAACGCCTACGACAGAGACGTCTACGACAGAGCCGCCTGCAACAGGGACGCCTACGACAGGGACGTCTACGACAGGGATGCCTACGATGGAGATGCCTACGGAAGAAACGCCTGAGACGTAACCAGTAAAGCCAATCCAAAAATAAAACCACCCGATAGGGTGGTTTTATTTTTGGAGCTTGTGGCCGGATTCGAACCGGCGACCGCTGGTTGGGGGTAAGGGG
>ERZ1026844.2253-NODE-2253-length-10403-cov-4.354658_pt1 | contig 10403 bp, 10 predicted proteins | sample MGYA00380152_ERZ1026844 | MGnify/ENA primary metagenome ERZ1026844 (study PRJEB33269, sample SAMEA4719788) | human gut metagenome | biome: human-associated habitat; feature: organic feature; material: feces | place: Cameroon | collected 2013-10 ... | reverse complement strand
GGAGCCGGCAAATCGACGCTGTTGAAGCTTCTCTGCCGGATCACGGAACCGACGAAAGGCAGAATCACGATGCGCGGACGCGTTGCCAGTCTTCTGGAAGTCGGCACGGGTTTCCATCCAGAATTGAGCGGACGGGAAAACATCTATCTGAACGGTGCGATTCTTGGCATGAAACGTGCCGAGATCAAACGTAAATTCGACGAGATCGTGGATTTCTCCGGCGTGGAAAAGTTTCTGGACACCCCTGTCAAGCGTTATTCCAGCGGCATGTATGTGCGCCTTGCCTTTGCCGTCGCCGCGCACCTGGAGTCGGAAATCCTCCTGATTGACGAAGTCCTTGCCGTCGGCGACGCCGAATTCCAGAAAAAATGCCTCGGCAAAATGGATGACATCTCAAAAACTGAAGGGCGAACCATCCTCTTCGTCAGCCACAATATGGGAGCGATAAAAAATTTATGCAATAAGGGATTTTTGTTAAATAAAGGCATAATGATAACAACAGGAGAAACTTCTGAGATTGTAACTCAATATTTAACTCTTTCCACCCCAGCTCAATTTGTAAACCCTATTTTTTGGCAATTAGATTTACCTATTTATATCAAAAAAGCAACTCTTTATTGTAATAATTCAATATCGAATGGAAATTTCACAGCAGGAAATAAGTTAAGCATTCTTTTAGAAACGATGTCGATGTTCCCCAAAAAAGAATATGGAGTATTAATTTACTTATATAATATGGAAGATGAACTAATCGCTGCATCGTCCTCTTCGCTGATGTTTAGGAAAAACTTTACAGGTTCATGCAAGATATTATTTCACTTGGACACAACACCTCTTATTTCAGGAAAATATTGTTTTGTGCTGAATTTACATAATCATTATCTTGGAGAAACTTATCACATAACAGAAAAAATTTTGAATATCAATATCAATATCAATGATATCAATAATACAGGTTTTGATTATACGACTTTTTGGAAAAGTAAGATATACCTTCCGACACAATGGACTTTACAAAATGAATAAAGGAAGAAAAACTATGAGAAAAGAAACATTTCATCGTAAAAGAGATATCCACGATATTGCCAAACGTATATTTTTGCTTTTTGGAATCTTAGAACAAATGAGATTACTAAGAAAGCATATTCAGAAATATTACATTTTCCCTAAAAAACAACTTCCGTTATTATTTCCGACAAAAAAGGAAGAAGATCTGTTCCGGACTGAGTTTGATGTTTTTTCTACACAAGCACATAAACAACGTTTTTTATTGGAATGGGAAGATATTTATCCCTGTCGTGAAAAAGAAATAACATTGGAACCACATTATACTTATCATCCCGCATGGGCAGGTCGTATTCTAGCACAAACGAAGCCGAAAAAACACATAGATATCAGTTCAACCCGTAATTTTGTAAGCTTATTATCTGCTTTCATACCGGTAGATTATTATGAATTTCGTCCTATTGAATTGCACCTCTCCAATTTGGTTGTGAAACATGCAGACTTGACAGCCTTACCATTTGCGGACAATTCCATTGGCTCATTATCTTGTATGCATGTAATAGAACACATAGGTCTTGGCCGTTACGGTGACATACTAGATTATGATGGAGACCTAAAAGCCATTCGGGAACTGAAAAGGGTCACTGCACCTTATGGAAATCTTTTGATTGTAGTTCCTCTGTCTGATCCACCTCGTATTCAATTCCATGCACACCGCTTATATTCATACAGACAGATATTGGAATATTTTTCCCCATTTGACTTGATTCATTTCTCCTTAATCAAGTCAAATGGACAATACATTGACCATGCAGAAGAAGCAGATACAGATGGCTGTCTCTTTGACTGTGGTTGTTTTTGGTTCAGAAAAGGAGACAGGCATTGAAACCTTTCATTATTGTCCGTTTGGAAGGCGGACTGGGAAATCAAATGTTCCAATATGCATTCGGGCGTTCCACATCTGAGAAACTCAGATGTGATCTGAAGTTCGATCTTTCTCTTGTATCAGGCAAAAGAGTATATAGAAGATACTTACTTAATGCATTCAATACAGAGATAGTCGCCGCATCAGCAAGAGACATAAGGAAAAGTACCTGTTACTGTCAGGAGAATCATTTCTGTTTTAACCCATGCTTTTATGATCATAAGCCTCCCATATATTTTATCGGAACATGGCCCAATTTGGATTACTTTTATGATATTCAGGATAAAATCAAAAAAGAATTCACCTTAAAACCATCAGTCTTAAATTCACCAAGATTACAGTATGAACTTTCCAAAGTCAAAAATGCCGAGTCTGTCGCTATTCATATTCGTATGGGTGATTATATCAACTCAGACCTTTTTGTCTGTGATGCTAGGTATTATGAACAAGCAATTACACTGATGAAGTTACTTGTCCCTTCTGCAAGATTTTTCATTTTTTCCGATGAAAAAGAAAAGGCAAAAAACTTTTTGCGTATGACTGAAAAAACTTATAATGTAAAGGGGCAGACAGATATTGAGGATTTTTATCTGATGAGTCAATGCAAACACATCATCATGCCAAATTCAACATTCTCTTGGTGGGCGGCATTTCTAAATCCCAACATAAACAAACGAATCATCTGCCCAGCATCTTTTATATCCAGTTCACATATACTGTTTTATCGGAAAATATTTCCGCAACAATGGATAAAAATACATTATAATACCCAAAAACAAAGTTGGTATATACCAACATATACAATAAGGCAGATACAAGGATGACATATATACTAAAGTATATAAAACGGCTAACTTTGGTTTTTCCATTCAGGATTATTATGAAGATAATCTATCTTATAAGCCAATGTATTGTTAAACAATATCGAGGCTATTTGGAAACCTCGCTTAAAATAGATATCACTTATCAGTAATATTTTATTTCAAGATTTCGGATATATAAAATCAATTAAAAAAAATCAAAGTATTGATGCACAAGGTAATCCTATTCCATGGTACACATATCCAGCAGTAGAATATCTGGAACAATTTGATTTTTCAAACAAGACCATATTTGAGTATGGTATGGGCAATTCAACCTTATATTGGAGCAGATATGTCAAAAAGGTAATTTGTGCAGATAACAGTCAAGACTGGTATCAACAGATAACAAATCAATGCAATCACAATGTGACAGCATACTTTGAACCCAACGAGCAACAATATCCGGCAACTGTAATGAAAGCTGGCATTATGTTTGATATTATTGTCATTGATGCAATCAAGCGTGATGAATGTGCCTTATTCGCATTAAAACAGATTGCAGAGGACGGAATTATCATAATAGATGATACCGAACGTGTTAACTGGTCAGAAGAATATAAGAGAGCTCTTCATATTTTACAACAGGACAATCGTTTCATTCAGATTGACTTTTATGGATTTAGTGCTATTAATGAATACACCAAGATAACGACTTTATTCATTTCAAGAAGAGCATCGTTAGAATCAAAGCACAAGGAACAGCCAGCTTATGGAATCGGTAACATTCAAAACAAATGACCCCAAAAAACAAATAGAACTTGCTCCTATCATTCTGTTCTGTTATAATCGGGTCGAATACCTGATTCAGACTGTAATGGCTCTGCGTGCCAATGAACTTGCGGATCAAAGCGATTTGATTATCTTTTCCGACGGTCCCAAGAATGAATGCGATACCGGAAAAGTCAAGGCTGTCCGGGAATACATTCACCTGATACAGGGATTCAGGAAAGTGGAAATCCATGAAAGTCCCGTCAACAAAGGCCTGGCGACTTCCGTCATCGCAGGCGTCACGGAAGTCGTAAACCGCTACGGAAAAGTCATTGTACTGGAAGATGATCTGGTGACATCCCCGTTCTTTTTGAAATTCATGAATGATGCTCTTAATAAATATGAAAAGGAAGAACAGGTCGTTTCCATTCATGGCAATACACTGGAAATGGTTGATACAGACCAGGATACCTTTTTTCAACGAGGTGCGCATTGCTGGGGATGGGCAACTTGGAAATCTGGCTGGGATTTACTGGAACAGGATGCAGAAAAACTGTTGGCTGAAGTAAATGCCAGACACTTACAACAACAATTTGATTATGACAATTCTTATCCCTATTATCAAATGCTTATAGATCAGAAAAACGGGAAAATCGACTCTTGGGCTATCCGCTGGTATGCTTCGGCATTTCTACAGAATAAATTAACTCTTTTTTCAGGAAAAAATCTAGTCTCGCATATAGGGCAAACAGGAACACATTATAATATACAAGATATGCCCATAGACAAACTGACAGACACTCCACCGATAATAAAAGATATTCCGATAAAACATGATGAGAAGATGTTCTACCAAATTGCAGAAACAATACGTCATAAAAAACATATTGGCCCTCCTGTTTATCTGGAATGGCTGAAGAAATTAATTCGTTACTGCTGTCCGTATGGTATATTATGTCTGAAAAAGAAACTGATTCATAAATAAGGGGGAATAAAATAATATGAATTTATTTACTTCTTTCAAATTACGTAATCTCAAGAAAAGCCCTCGTTATCAACATGGAATTTTTACTCTGGCTCACCAGCATATTAAATATTCGGACTCATTATCAACATTCCAGGAATATAAGGATTTTTTCAACATAAAATCTATAGAAAACCAGAAATCTTTCAACATTGGTAGAGAATTGGGCAAAAAAAGATTGTTATTATAATAAATAATCTGTTTCATAACAACGAATTTTGTTTGGAACTCAATTGGAAGCATACTTTAATCTCATGCATTTCAATTTTTTACAGAAGATAGCTTCTCTGAATACCCCGGTACAAAGTATACGGGGTATCGGGATAACAATTATCACTCATAAAAGGACTTCCCGTAATCAACACAGAAAATATGAAAGAGGAACTTCTATGAACACAATCACTCATCAGGGAAAGATACTGGCAATGATCATTCCTGCGGATTATCACGCGGAAGGGATTCAGTTCTTTACTCCGGCGGAATTTTCCCAGCAGATGGCTTATATGCATCATAAAGAAGGGCATCTGATTAAGCCTCATTTTCATAATAAGATATCCAGAGAAGTATTTTATACACAGGAAGTACTGTTTATCAGAAAAGGAAAATTAGAGGTCAATTTCTATGACGACTTGCAGAACTATCTGGAAAGTTATATATTAAACGCTGGAGACGTGATTTTACTGGCATCCGGAGGTCACGGCTTTACTGTATTGGAAGATTTAGAAATGATCGAGGTTAAGCAGGGGCCTTATACCGGAGACCAGGATAAAACGCGATTTATCAGTGCAAAGAGGAAAAATGATCCCAGTAAATGAACCGTTATTGAACGGCAATGAAAAAAAGTATCTTTGCGAATGCATTGATTCCGGCTGGATATCCAGTGAAGGACCTTTTGTCAGACGCTTTGAAGAAGAGTTTGCGGCATATCATGGACGCAAATATGGAATAGCCGTAGCCAATGGTTCAGGCGCACTGGATGTGGCTGTCGCAGCATTGGAACTTGCTCCGGGAGATGAAGTCATTATGCCTGCTCTGACAATTATATCCTGCGCGCTATCCGTGGTCCGTGCCGGCGCAGTTCCTGTTCTTGTCGACTCAGATCCCGCCACATGGAATATCAAACCGGATCTGATTGAGGAAAAAATCACACCAAGGACAAAAGCTATCATGCCAGTCCACCTCTACGGTCTGCCTGCCGATATGGACCCGATTCTGGCACTTGCAGAAAAATACGGTTTGAAAGTCATAGAAGACTCCGCAGAAGCAATCGGTCAGACTTATAAGGGACGGCACTGTGGAAATCTCGGGACAATCAGTACATTCAGTTTCTACCCGAATAAGCATGTCACAACGGGAGAAGGCGGAATGATTCTGACAAATGATGAAAAACTTGCCAGACGTTGCCGCTCTCTCCGCAATCTTTGTTTTCCGGAGAAACGCCAATACATCCATGAAGATATGGGGTGGAACTATCGAATGTCCAATTTGCAGGCGGCACTTGGTGTAGCTCAACTGGAAAAACTGTCTGCAACAATCAGGAAGAAACGCCATATCGGGAAATACTATACAGCGCTTTTACAAGACGTTGGCGGTATAACGTTACCTGTTCAGGCAACAAATTATGCGGAAAATATTTACTGGGTTTATGGAATTGTACTCCAGGCAGATACCGGGCTGAACAATCAGGATTTCTGCCGGCGTCTGGCGGAATATAAAATCGGTACACGTTATTTCTTTACCCCCATGCATAGACAGCCGGTCTGGGAAAAACGTGGGCTTTTCACAGGAGAATCCTATCCTGTCGCCGAATTTCTGAGTAAAATGGGATTTTACATTCCAACAGGAGTGGGTCTTACAGACTCACAAATTGAGGAAGTAGTAAAAGCAATCAAGGAGATATTGAGGCATGGATAATTTCACTCCTGCATATACAGCTTACTACAATCTATTCTATTGCGACAAGAATTACGCGCTTGAAGCTGAGTATGTTGCATCAAAAATCAGAAATATTTTACCTGAAGCAAAGAAAATTCTGGATATCGGTTGCGGAACCGGTATGCATGATGTGGAATTCGTAAAGCATGGATTTTTGATTCACGGAATAGACCGTTCAGAGAATATGATTACAATTGCAAAACAGAATGAGTCTGATCAGCTTCATTTTTCCTGTTGCGATGCCCTCGCCCTACAGAAAACAGAACGATTTGACGCCGTAGTTTCACTTTTTCATGTAATCAGCTATATCACAGAGACAGAAGATCTGGCAAAATGCTTCCGAAATGTCAACGCTGTATTAACTCCCGGCGGGGTTTTTATATTCGATTTCTGGTATGGTCCGGCGGTTTTGAAGCAACGTCCGGAAAAACGAGTCCGTGTTATGCAAAATGAAATCTTCCATATTGAACGAATCGCAACACCTGTCATGAACGAAGCAAGACATGTTGTAGAAGTCACGTTTGATATATCCTCATTAAATCGCAAAACAGGGCAGAAACATTCATTCAGAGAACTCCATCCGATGCGCTACTTTTTTGAATCCGAACTCACGGAGCTTCTTTCCAATGCAGGATTCGCCCAAATCAGTTTTGAGCAATTTCTGACCGGCAGCAGCATCGGAGAGAATACGTGGGGAGTTTGTCGCATTGCACGAAAAGAGAGGCAAACATGAAAATAGGCATTGTCCTTGATTCCGTTGCCATCGCTGCCGGAGGAGCTCATTCTTTTTTCGAGAAGCTACTCAGCGATTTGAAGGCATTGAAAACAAAACATGAGTTTATCATCTTTCACCAGACGGAAGAACTGTGCTTATGTGAAAACGCATCGAAGAATCTTACTTTTGTAAAAATACAAAATCTGTCTCTTTTCGCCCGTATTTACCGTAAACTGTTTCGCACACTTAACCATATCCATCCATTATTTGAGCTGACCTCTCCCTTGGATAAAGCCCTGAATAAATATCCAGCCGACCTAATGATCTATCCGCCAGGAATGCCACTCTCGGAAAAAATTCCCTATATCGTGATTGTATGGGATGTCGGTCACCGTATTTATCCATATTTACCGGAAGAACGATTCAATTACTCCTATATGGAACAAACTCTGAGTACCTTTTTACCGAAGGCATTCCGTATCATAACAGGAAATAATGCCGGCAGACAACAACTTCTCAGATTCTACCGGCTTCAACCAGAAATAATCAAAACTATTCCTTTGCCAGTCTTTGATCTTACACCTGCGAACACCACGGTAGAAATACGGAAAGATTTTCCTTTGCCAAAACGACCTTTCGTGTTTTACCCAGCCCAATTCTGGTCTCATAAAAATCACATTACCTTGATTAAAGCGATCCAGATTCTCAAAACCAGGAATCATTTGAACATAGATGTAGTCCTGACCGGCTGTGATAAGGGTAACCGGGTAAATGTGATAAGACAAACAGTCGATCATGGTTTAGAAAATCAATTTCATCTCTTGGGGCTTGTTTCGCCGGAAAAGATGCATTTACTGTATTCCAAGTCACTGGCGTTGACTTACCTGAGTATCTTGGGACCGGATAATATGCCGCCTTTGGAAGCAATGAATCTGAAATGTCCTGTTATTTGTGCAAAATATGACGGTGCGGAAGAACAATTGGGAGATGCCGCTTTATTCTTTGAACAGTTTGATGCAGAACAACTGGCAAGTCATATTTTAAGCCTTTATCAAAATCCAGAAATAAGAGAGAACTTGATACGGAAAGGAACAATTCTGGCAGAACAGCGAAATTTTAATTATGCTGAAAGACTACTGCTTGTAGCAGAGGAATTTACACCATATCTTTCTCTTTGGAGATAAAACTAATTCTGAATCCCATCTTTTAATTTTATGTTTTGAAAGGCAAGGATGAAACTCTCTATTATCACAATCAACAGGAATAATAAAGACGGATTGGAAAAAACAATCCGAAGCGTCATTGCGCAGACTTGCCGTGATTATGAATATATTGTAATCGACGGCGCTTCGACTGACGGCAGCGCAGAAATCATACAGAATTAAATCAGAAAGAAAAACGTTTTATGAAATCCGAACATCCTTTTTTCTCCATCATTACGGTATGCTTCAACAGTGCCGGAACAATACGCAGAACAATCCAGTCCATACTGGAACAATCATTTGAGGATTATGAATACCTTGTCATTGATGGCGGTTCCACTGACGGCACCCTTCAAATCATACAGGAGTATGAGCCGTTGTTTCAGGGGAAAATGCACTGGATATCAGAGAAAGACAATGGTATTTATGATGCAATGAATAAAGGGATACGTCTGGCAAAGGGGAAATACCATAATATGCTCAACAGTGATGACTTTCTATATCATAAAGATGTTCTGCAAAAAGTTTCTGAGGAAATCGGCACTAATCCTGGATATGGAATCTATTACGGCATAGAAATCCTGCGCTATGCCAACGGAGAGGAATTCATGGCGGCCCGACCTCATCATTCACGTCTTCTTCACGGTAACATGATCCGCCACCAAGCTGCATTCATACAGGATACAGTACACAAAAAATATGGATATTCAACAAAGTACAGAATGGTAGCGGATCAGGATTTTTTTATACGAACATTCAAAGACAAGGTCCGTTTTAAACCAATGGATATTATTACAGATGTTTTCTCACTGGTTGGATTGAGTGGTAAAAATCCGGATAAAAGTCATATAGAATCCTGCAAGATGTTATATGATCATAAAATTCTGTCTCGAAAAAATTATATTCTTCATAGATTAAAAACCTTTCTGAGGAATAAACTATGTTAGTTGAAAACGGAAAAACCTCATAAATATTGCTGCCTCAGAATATATACAGCAGGAATCGGGTACCGCAAAATCCATTTGCGATTGAAACAGATGCTGATATATTACCAGACAGTTTTTATTTTTAGAGAAGAGTTATGAATACCAGCACAATTACGACAAATATCTCTCAGTTATTAAGAGTTACAGGTCTTGTCATACTTCTGTCTTGGCAGATGTTTTCAATTCCGCAATTCGCCTTTTTGGAAAATATGCAGAAATTATCCTGTTTGTTCTATTGGCTGGCAATTCCAATGCTGATGTTTCTTGCCGGCATGGATTCAGCAAGTTCCTTGAAGAAAAAAGAATTCACTTTCGGCAGTGCACTGTTGCACTCATTTAAGAAATACTTATTGCCGTCATGGATTCTCGCAATATTTTGGGTTTTGCCATTATGGGATTTGTACGGGGGATTTGATTTTCATCTAATGGAAACCATGTCGGAATTTATGGAATGCAAACAAAATATCGGTTATCTGTATTATGTTGGTCCGCTATTTCTTCTGGCATCTTTCTTCCCGCTGTTTCATCGCAGAATTTTCGCAAAACTATCTCCTCCATTCGCATTTCTTCTTACCTTTCTATTTTATATCACAGGGTATTTCCTCTGGTTCAAATCACAATACTACGGGCTGTCAGATATGCCGATATTTTTCTGCTTTTTTTACCTCGGTTATTATTTCCATACCGCAGAAAAAAGAATCGTATCTTTTTTACTGGATAAAAAATTTTTTCTGCTACCTCCGCTGCTGTTTCTTTTTACTGCGGCTTCTATTTTCCTCTATCATTCCCGCATTCCCTTATTTGCCCCGGTTCTATTTTTCTCACTTCTAGGGATAATACTCTGCGTTACACTTATGACAACAAATCCTGTAAAATTTATTGTCATTCGTTTCCTCGCACAAGACTGGTTCTTTCTCTTTTTATTATTTGAACCGCTTTATCGTTTCTTATATAACAGATTCGGCTGGCTCCTTTCCTTTGCAATATCATTTTTCATTTCATGTCTGCTCGTATATACATATAAAAAATTATATATTTTT
>ERZ1026844.2251-NODE-2251-length-10414-cov-11.724008_pt1 | contig 10414 bp, 6 predicted proteins | sample MGYA00380152_ERZ1026844 | MGnify/ENA primary metagenome ERZ1026844 (study PRJEB33269, sample SAMEA4719788) | human gut metagenome | biome: human-associated habitat; feature: organic feature; material: feces | place: Cameroon | collected 2013-10 ... | reverse complement strand
ATTCAGTTTGCGGTTTGGAAAGGAAGAAACGAGCACAGAGGATAAGAAGCCTTGCATGCAAGGCTTCGTTCCGTCGTGGTCATTTCTGACGCGCCTCCGACGGCCCTATCTTTTCCCTTGCGCGGGAAAAGATAGGGGAGAAAAGGGCGCTTGGATGCGTTTGGTACTGTCTGCCTCTGAATTCAGGCGGAAACCTATTTTTCAGGCGTCGTTCCACTCGGTGGTCACCCTACGAGTTTCTGCTACGCGCCGCCTGATACGGGGGTATCAGATTTGTAACTAGTTGCCTCAGAATATTTGCCGCAAATAGAAGGTGCAGTCTGAATTTGTCAGGCTGCACCTTTTCGCGGGAAGGTTTTCTTTGTTTGCCCCGCCCCTACGGGGGCCGTGCCTTACCTTCTGTGAGGGGGGCTATTCTGTTTGGCAGGCGGCTTTGAATTGGTCTGGTGTCATGCCGCGGGGGATGGCGGTGCGGGGGATGAGGAGGGGATCGGTGCCGGTCAGGTAGGTGCCGTCGAAGGTGCGCACGCCGTAGGCGTAGAACCAGCCGGCGGCGGTGCGGGTGCGCTCAGTGCATTTACCGTTCGGGTAAGAGAAGGCGGTGGGGACGCGCCCGCAGGCGAGGGTCAAAGCGAGCTTGCTGCGCAGCAGCTCACAGACGAGCGCCGTCCAGCCCATGGCCGCCATATTTTTATGGCTCCAGCCGTGACTCTGGATGCTGACGAGACCGGACTGCGTCAATTCGCGCAGCTGCGGCTGCGTCAGCTTGTGGGGCCCTCCGATGTCGCCCGCGATCATGAAGATCGTCGCTTTCATATGGTACTTCTGCAGCAGCGGCAGAAGCAGCGTGTAATTGTCGTCGTATCCGTCGTCAAAGGTCAGGATGACCGGCTTTTCATAACGCTCGAGGTGCGCAAGATCCTCAAAAAAGATCGTCTCATATCCATTCTCGGACAAATACTGCAGCTGCTGCTCCAGCTCCGACGGCCGGACGAACAGGTGTTCCTCGCCCCAGCAGTCGTCGCCGACCGCATGGTACATGAGGACCGGGACCTGCCGCCCGATCTCCGACGGCGCGAGCCGCGCGAGAGAATGTACGTGCAGCAGGATGAGCAGCAAAGCCGCGGGGAGCAGCAGCCAGATCCACTTTTTCTTCACGCGTGCAGCTCCTGTGTGCCGTCCTGCGGGAAGGAGACGATGGCCTTGAACAGATCGCCGTCGATCTCCAGCCGGAACGAGCCGCCCTGCAGCTCGGTCAGGCTCTGCGCGATGGACAGGCCGAGGCCGCTGCCCTCCGTATGGCGCGAGCGGTCGCCGCGCACGAAGCGCGCCATCAGCTCCTCCGCGGGGATGTTCAGCTCGTATTTGGAGATGTTTTTGAACGTGATCGTGACGATCCCGGCATTTGCGCTGCTCTCAAAATATACCCGCGTGCCGGGCATGGCGTATTTGCAGATGTTCGAGAACAGATTCCCCAGCACCCGGGACAGCAGCTGCCCGTCCGCCTGGATCTTCGGCTGCGAGGGCGCGGGATGGAACACGGGCTCGAGCTGCGCGGCCTCGAGCTTTTCGAGATAATCGCCCGCCAGCTGGCTCAGCAGCACGTTCACGTCCGTCCGCGCCAGATGCACCGGCAGGCAGCCGGACGAGGCCTTCGACGCCTCGACCAGATCCTCCGTCAGCTTCTTGAGCCGCGCGGACTGCCGGTGCAGCACGTCTACATATTCCTTCGCCTTTTCCGGCTGGATATCCTCCTTTTCGAGAAGATCGACGTAGTTGACGATGGAGGTCAGCGGCGTCTTGATGTCGTGGGAGACGTTGGTGATGAGCTCTGTCTTCATGCGCTCGGCGCGTGTCTGCTCGTCGACGGCCTTCTGGATGCCAAGCTGGATGCTCTGCAGGTTTTCCTCGTGCCTTTTCAGCGCGGGCAGCCAGCGGGGGATGGGCTTGCCCTTGTAATCGGTCTGGCCGTCGGCGATGGCCTGTCCTTCCTTCTGCAGAATTTTCAGGCTGGAGGCAACATACAGGATCCCGACGGTCAGCACGCCGCGGGAGAACAGCCACCAGAGCGCCGCCGCAGAACTCCCGTCAAACATCAGAAGCAGATCGATGAAGCAGAAGCCTGCCCAGATCAGCATTGTCCGCCAGACCATCGGGATGCGCCCGAGCCCCCGGAAGATCCACGCGAAGACCATGTAGACGATCGTGTTTTTGAAAAAGCCCGGCGCCTTCGCACGCCCCGCAACGCTCAGGATGAGCGTCAGCGCCAGAGCGGCTGTTCCGAGGATGAGAAGAATGTAATACCAGCCGTTGATGTACCAGATTTCGCTGACGAACGTAGCCCATGCGTAGAACAGGAAGACGAGCAGGAGAGCAAACAGATCGAGCGGGATCCTGTTGAGCCAGCACTGATAGATGCCGTCCACGCCCTCCTTATGTCCCATGGCGCACAGGAGGAAAATGAACAGGAACAGGCAGACCGCAAGAAGCAGCACAGCCAGCACGATCAGCAGATAGCGCGCACTGATGAGCCGTTCGACCCACGTCATAATATACAGCGCGGAGTCGCGCGGGGCGAGCGGGCTTTTGAGGTAGGCCTGATAGACCGCCGTGACTTCGCTGCCGTCGTCCAGCGAAGTGGTCATGTCCTGCTGATAATAGGCGGAAGCCTTGCCGGTATAATCGTCTTTGTTCAGAGCGCCTGTGCTGAACAGGATCTTGCCGGTGTCTTTGTCGGTGAGCTTGAAGTAGATATTGGAGGCGAGCGGGTCATAGCGCTCGCGGAGCAGGTCGCGCGTGATCTTGTCGTCGTCGACCCAGGCGTGCAGCGCCGTCCAGCCGTCGCCGTTCGTCTGCTGGAGGATCTCGTTTTCCGCGATCTGGCGCACCTGCTCGCCGCCGTCAGCGTAGGCACCGTAAGTGAAAAGATATGCGGTACCAAGTGCAGATGCGGCAAAAAGAATTGCGAACACGACCAGCAGTGCGATGGCCGTGCATTTGACCCAGAGTTTTCCGTAGAGCTGTTTCATTGCCTGTCTCCTTCCAGCTTGTAGCCCTTACCCCAGACGACCTTCAGGTAGCGGGGGTTGGACGGGTCGATCTCCAGCTTCTCGCGCAGATGGCGGATGTGTACCGCCACGGTGTTGTCGATCCCGACCGGGGCCTCGTTCCACACGGCGCTGTAGAGCTCCGCGGGCGTATAGACCTTGCCGGGGTGCTGCATGAGATAGTAGAGAATGTCGTATTCCTTCGGCGTGAGCGCGACCGGCTCGCCGTCGAGCGTGACGCGCTTGGCGTCATGGTCCAGCTCGATCCCGCCGACCGAGATGACCGACGGCGCCTTGACCGCCGCGCCCAGCTGCAGGAAGCGGCGCAGCTGCGATTTGACCCGCGCCAGCACCTCCACGGGGTTGAAGGGCTTTGTGATGTAGTCGTCCGCGCCCACGCTCAGCCCCAGGATCTTGTCTGAATCCTCGGATTTTGCTGTGAGCAGGATGACGGGGATGTTGGAAAACTCGCGCAGCTTCGCCATGGCCGTGATCCCGTCCATACCGGGCATCATGATGTCCATCAGCGCCAGCTGCACCGGCTCCTCCCGCACGATCTTCAGCGCGTCCGCGCCGGTATAGGCCGCGTGGACGCAGTAGCCGTCGGCTTCCAGATAAATTTTTAAAGCCGCAACGATATCTTCCTCATCGTCGCAGACCAGAATATGCTGCATAGCGTGTTCCTCCGTCTTCTTCTCTGTGCTATCATCATATCCAAAATCCCATGAACAAACAAGCGGCAAACAGATTAAGATTTAATGAAGAACCGCACCCAAGGCTCCCCTTTCAGGGGAGCTGTCAGCGAAGCTGACTGAGAGGTCCCCGCAAATTTGCAACTGCCTCATGTCTCCGACGGCCCTATCTTTTCCGTCTTACCGGAAAAGATAGGGGAGAAAAGGGGCGCTGGGTTACGGTTTGGTGCATACTGCCTCTGAATTCAGGCGGGTCCCAATGTTTCGGGCGTCGTTCCACACGATAGTCACCTCACGGGCGTCTTGGTACGCGCCGCCTGATATGGGGGGGTATCAAGTTTGATACTAGTTGCCGTAGAACAACTGCTATAAATAGAAGGTGCAGGCCGGATTTGCCGGGCTGCACTTTTTTGCGGGAGGCTTTGCGTGTATGCGGGAAACCGCCGAAGGTGTGAAAAACTACTTCCAAAGGCCGGAAAAGAATGATACAATGGGGGAGAGGTGATCAAATGCTGAAGGTTTTTCTGGTGGAGGATGAATGCGTCGTGCGGGAAGGGCTGCGCGAGTGCATCGACTGGGCGCGGTACGGCTTTGAATTCTGCGGCGACGCGCCGGACGGCGAGCTGGCGCTGCCGCAGATCCGCAAGCTGCGCCCGGACATCCTGATCACGGACATCAAAATGCCGTTTATGGACGGGCTGGCGCTCAGCAAACTCGTCTGCGCGGAGCTGCCAGAGACAAAAATCATTCTCATCAGCGGCCACAACGACTTTGAATTCGCGCAGGAGGCCATTGAGATCGGCGTGGAGCAGTATCTGCTGAAGCCCGTGACGAAAAGCTCCCTGCTGAAAACGCTGGAGGATGTCAGCCGGAAGATCGACGAGGAACGCGAGCAGAAGGCCTATCTGCGCCGCTTCCAGCAGGAAGGGCGGGAGTATGAGCAGTATGCCCGCCGCAAGTTCTTCGAGCAGGTCACCTCCGGCTCTTTGCGCGTGTCGGAGATCTATGAGCAGGCCAAAAAGCTGCAGATCGATATCGACGCCGAGGGCTACACCGTCATTTTGCTGACGCTGCAGAGCCGGGGCGCGGCGGAATATTCCCAGACGCTGGCCGACCGGCTCGAGGAGCTGATGGCCTACCTGCTGCGCTACGGCGAGTATCTGCTGTTCCGCTGCAACCTCATGACCTACTGCATCATCGTCAAGGGCAGCGGCGCGGGCCTGAACGATGCCGTACACCGCTGTCTGGAAAACATCCAGCGCCGCTGCGGCGGCGACGAGGCGCTCGCCTGGTACGCGGCAGTCAGCGACCCGGTCGCCCGCCTGAGCGAGCTGCCCGGCTGCTACGCCCGGGCGCACACGATCCTGTCCTACCGGCATCTGCTGCCCGAGCAGCATGTCCTGACGGCGGACGTGCTGAAAAAGCCGCAGCGCGGCGGGCTTTCGGAGCTCGACGAGGTCGACGCCAGCAAGGCCGACCCCGCCATCATCCGCAGCTTCCTGCAGACCGGCATGCGCGAGGAGATCCCGGATTTCGTGTCGGAATACCTCTCGTCCTTCGGAAACGCGCTCAACTCTCTGCTGTTCCGGCAGTATGTGCTGCTGGAGCTGCGCTTCAGCGCCATCCGCGCGGCCAAGAGCTTCGGCTATTCGCAGGAGGAATTCCTGCGTCCGCTCGAGCCCGCGCAGGCGCGCGCGGTGGACGCCGACCTGCCGGAGCTGAAAAAGAGCTGCGCTGCATTTCTGCGCCGCGCCATCGAGCTGCGCGAGGAGGAATCCGGCAACCAGTATAAATCCATGCTCAAGCGGGCGCTGCACTATATCGACCAGAACTACACCGACGAAAATCTCTCCCTCAACGCCGTGGCGAAGGCCGCCAATATCAGCCCCAACTATTTTTCCGGCGTTTTCAGCCAGGAGATGGGGCAGACGTTCGTCGAATACCTGACGGAAAAGCGGATGGCCCGCGCGAAGGAGCTGCTGCGCTATTCCGGCAAGCGCTCGAGCGAGGTGGCCTACGAGGTCGGCTACCGCGACCCGCGCTACTTCAGCTTCCTGTTCAAAAAGACGCAGGGCTGCACGCCGAGCAGCTACCGCGCGGGAAACGGAGACGGCCATGAGGCGAAGTGAGGCCCATCGCTCGCTCGACGGAAAGCTGCGGCGGCTGCTGTGGAGCATGCTGCTGCTTGTCTGCGTGATCCTGGTGGCGACGCTGGCGATCTTGCTTCTGCACAACCACCAGTATTCCATCGTCACGGCCAATATCGTCCGCGCCTCCCAGTTCAACCAGAACTTCAAGGAGGACGTCGACCTCAAAATGTATTACTACGTCATCGACAGCACCTACGGCGAGACGCTGCCGCTGCAGGAGGTCGACGAGGCGACCGCGCTCGCGCAGGAGCTGCTGGCCGGCACGCAGGACCGGCAGAGCCGGAAGGCCATCACGAGCGCGATCAATCTCTGTGAAAATCTGCGCGAGCGCATCCTGCAGATCACCGAGACCGAGGGCTATGACGCCCGCATGGAGCAGCTCGAGTCCAACGTCTATATCCTCACCGAGCTCATCCAGCAGTATTTCTATACCTATCTCTACCACGAGGCCGGGTATCTCGATTCCCTGCAGGCGGCGCTCACGGCCAGACTCTGGCTCGAGCTGGGGCTGGTCGCCGTGGGCGCGCTGGTGCTCGTGGGCGTGCTCATGCGCCGCTCGGCGGCCATCAGCCGCAGCATCACGCAGCCGATCTACGCTCTGCGCGAGCGCGCGCAGTCGATCGGCCGGGGCGACCTTGCCGCGCGGGAGCCGGTCGTGGCCGAGGATGAGACGCTGCAGGCGCTCAGCAGCAGTCTTGAGCACATGGCGCAGCACCTGCAGCAGCAGATGGAGCTCAACCGGCAGGAGCAGGACAAGCTCCGCGCGATGGAGCTGGCCCTGCTGCAGAGCCAGATCAACCCGCATTTTCTCTACAACACGCTCGACACCATCATCTGGCTCGTGGAGACCGGGAAGAACGAACAGGCCGTCGAGATGGTCACGAGCCTTTCGAATTTCTTCCGCAGTTCCCTGAGCCAGGGCCGCGATATCATCACCCTCGGCGAGGAGGAGATCCACGTGCGCAGCTATCTGGAGATCCAGCAGGTGCGCTACCGGGATATCCTGCGCTATGAGATCCATGTCCAGCCGGAGCTGCGCGGCTGCGTGCTGCCGAAGCTGACGCTGCAGCCGCTGGTGGAGAACGCGCTCTACCACGGCATCAAGCTCCGCCGCGGCCTCGGCTGCATTCTGGTCGACGCCGCACAGGAGGATGATCGCGTCCGCATCACGGTACGCGACGACGGCGCGGGCATGCCGCCCGAGCGCCTGCAGCAGCTGCGGCAGAGTCTCGATACCGAGGAACGGGTCGGCTTCGGCCTGCGGACGGTCTACCGGCGGCTGCGGCTGCTGTACGGGGAGCAGTGCTCCATGGAACTGGAAAGCGAGTCGGGCGCCGGGACGACGGTCACACTGCGCTTTCCCATCAGAAAGGAGACCAGGGCATGAGGCGGCTGATACTGCTGTTGTTGAGCCTTGCGCTGCTGCTGGGTCTTGGCGGCTGCATGCCCTACGTTCGGCAGACGCCGGAGGAGGAGACGACGCGCATTACCGTCGGCTTCTCGCAGGTCGGCGCGGAATCGGACTGGCGCGTGGCCAATACCGAGTCCATGCGTGAGAGCCTGAGCGAGGAAAACGGCTTCGAGCTCCTGTTTGACAACGCCCGGCAGAAGCAGGAAAACCAGTTCAAGGCCATCCGCACCTTCATCCAGCAGGACGTGGACTATATCGTCCTCGCCCCCGTCACCGAGACCGGCTGGGAAAGCGTGCTGGAGGAGGCCCGCGCGGCCGGCATCCCGGTCATCATCGTCGACCGGCAGGTGGAGGTGGACGATCCGTCGCTCTACACGAGCTGGGTCGGCTCCAACTTCCGCAAGACCGCCGACGAAGCTGTCGCCTGGCTTTCCGAAAAGCTCAAGGCGGACGGCAGGGAAGACGCCGTGCAGATCCTGCACCTGCAGGGGACGCCCGGCTCCACGGCGCAGCTGCAGCGCAGCGCTGCGCTCGAAGCGGGCGTGGCCGCCCACGCGGACTGGACCATCGCCGCGCAGCTGAACGGCGATTTCACACAGGCAAAGGCGTATGAGGAAACGATCGCCTATCTGCAGAGCAGCCCCGCGCCGGACGTGGTCTACTGCGAAAACGACAACATGTGCTTCGGCGTCATGCAGGCGCTGGACGAGCGGGGCATCGCCTACGGCGATGGCGGCGTGACGCTCATTTCCTTTGACGCGGGGCGGACGGCGCTTTCCTACTGCAAGGACGGGAAGATCGACCTGTGCGCCGAGTGCAATCCGCTCCACGGCCCGCGCGTGCGCGCGCTCATCGAGCAGCTCGCGCGCGGCGAAACGCCAGAAAAGCTCTCCTACATGCCCGAAGCCCTCTTCACCGCCGACACCCTCACCGCCGAGCTCCTCGAAAGCCGCGTCTACTAAGGCTCCCCTTCCAGGGGAGCTGTCAGCGAAGCTGACTGAGAGGTTGCAGCAAATTTGCAACTAGTTGCCTTAGAATATTTGCCACAAATAGAAGGTGCAGCCTGAATTTGTCAGGCTGCACCTTTTTGCATTGGATTTCTTATGGATTTGCACGCACCCAAGGCTCCCCTCTCAGGGGAGCTGTCACCGAAGGTGACTGAGAGGTTGTAACAGATTTGCTGCGACCTCTCTGTCTCGGCTTCGCCGAGCCACCTCCCCTGAAAGGGGAGGCTTTGGACCTGCGCACCCCCATGCCTTCCCCTATGAGGGGAAGGTGTCACGGCGAAGCCGTGACGGATGAGGTGGGGGCAGTCTCGTTTTATCCGCTCTGCCGCTGATACAGTGTCCACGGCAGCTTCACGCTCTGGCAGGGCTGGCGGCGGATCTGGGTGAGGAGGTTTTCGGCGGCGGCGCGGCCCATGGCGTGCGGCTCGTGACCGGCGGAGGTGATGCTGACGGGGCCGAAGGTGCTGTAGTAGCTGTTGTCGAAGCTCACGATGGCGACGTCCTCCGGCACGCGCTTGCCTGCGCGCAGGAGTGTGCGGATCAGGTGGAACGCGATCTCGTCGTTGTAGCAGACGACCGCCGTGCAGCCGCCCAGCTGCTGGCGCAGAAAGGCCCGCAGCAGCTCCTCGTCCTGCAGCTCCACGAGCTGATGGCGCTGGAAGCTCGAAAACCAGAGGAAATTTTCATCCAGCGGAAAAAGCCCCGCGTCGCGCATCGCGCAGACCACGCCGTGATACCGCTCCGGCCCCTGCGCATCGTCGGATTTGAAGATCCCGGCGATTTTTTTATGCCCGCTGCGAATCAGATGCCCGGCCAGCAGATACCCGCCGCCGTAATTGTCGTCGCCGACGCAGAAGGCGTCGGTGATCTCCCGGCAGCTCCCGTGCAAAAACGTCATCGGCAGCCCGCGCTGCCGGAGCGCCTGATAGAGCTCCGCGTTCGGGTTCGGCAGCGCCGTCTTGCAGCCCTCGACCAGGATCCCCGCCGGGGGATCGAGCAGCAGCTGCTGCAAAATATCCCGCTCGCGGCGGATGGAGTTTTCCGTGGCGTGGATGACGACGGAGAAGCCCTGCGCGGAAAGGCAGGCCTGCACGTCCTTGAGAAGCGAGGGGAAGATGTAGTCGCTCAGCGAGGTCGCGATCACGGCGATCCGCCGGTCCTGCCGCGCGGCGGCCGGGCAGAGAAAGCTGCCGCTGCCGCGCCGCTTTTCGATGAGCCCCTCCTGCTCCAGTACGGCCAGCGCCTGCCGGAGCGTCTGGCGGCTGACGGAAAGCTGCGCGGCAAGCGCCTGCTCGCCCGGCAGCTTCCGCTGCCCGTCTGCATACCACTGCGGCAGCGCCGTCCGCAGCCTTTGCACCAGCTGCTCATATTTTGGCGTCATCGGGATCCACCTCCTATGCTGCCTCCATTGTATCACAGGCGCGGGGCGGGGAGCGGGACGGATTTGTTCGTTTTCTTTGGAACCTCCGGCGGCCGGGCGAAAGAAATCCTGCCTTTTTGCGGACAAGCTGAAAATATTCCAAAAATATTTCGGAAATTTTCAAACAGACAGAGGAAAATTTTTAACAGATACCACAGAAACACCGTCGTTTTGTCCGGAGCGTACAAGCCGCCGTTTCCCGTGCCCGACACCCGGGAGCGGAAGAAATCAAACAAAATAGGCCCAAAAACCGGAGAAAAACAAAATGTTCCGCGCAAGATCTCGCGGTCGGGCGGAAAAGCTGTCCGTTTCCGGCCGGGAAGCTTCCAAAGCTGTCTGCGCGCTGCGCCGAATTTGTGCCGGGACTTGTTCGTCAGATTGATTTCCGCCTGTCTGCACGCTTAAATAGAGCCATGACAGGCGAAAGCCTGCGGCAAACCGACACAAATTTTGAAAGCGAGGAAAACACAATGAAAAAGATTCTTGCTCTGCTCCTGGCGGTCGCCATGATCGCCGCCTTCTGCGCCTGCGCGCAGCAGTCCGCCGACACGGCCCCGGCCGCCTCCACGGATACCGCCGCCGAGACCACCACCGACACCGCTGCTGAGACTCCCGCCGCTTCCGACGGCGCGCTCATCAAGGTCGGCATCATCAACAACGACCCCAACGAATCCGGCTACCGCACCG
>ERZ1026844.2244-NODE-2244-length-10434-cov-6.925137_pt1 | contig 10434 bp, 10 predicted proteins | sample MGYA00380152_ERZ1026844 | MGnify/ENA primary metagenome ERZ1026844 (study PRJEB33269, sample SAMEA4719788) | human gut metagenome | biome: human-associated habitat; feature: organic feature; material: feces | place: Cameroon | collected 2013-10 ... | reverse complement strand
GCATGGCGACCTTGTCGCCGGAGAGATCCACGCCGTCGGTGCGCTTGAACTCGCTCGCCATCCACTTCATGATGCACTCGTCAAAGTCGTCGCCGCCGAGACGGTTGTTACCGGCCGTAGCGAGCACTTCGATGACGCCGTCGTCAATGTCGAGAATGGACACATCGAACGTGCCGCCGCCGAGGTCGTAGACCATGACCTTCTGGCTCTGCTCCTTGTCGACGCCGTAGGCAAGCGCCGCAGCCGTCGGCTCGTTGATGATACGCTTGACATCGAGGCCGGCAATCTTACCGGCGTCCTTGGTCGCCTGACGCTGCGCATCGGTGAAGTAAGCGGGAACGGTGATAACAGCCTCGCTGACGCTTCCGCCGAGGTAGGCTTCGGCGTCCGCCTTGAGCTTCTGCAGGATCATTGCGCTGATCTCCTGCGGGGTGTACTTCTTGCCGTCGATCTCGACTTTATAGTCGCTGCCCATCTCGCGCTTGATCGAAGAGATCGTGCGGTCGGGGTTGGTGATGGCCTGACGCTTTGCGACCTGACCGACCATGCGCTCGCCGGTCTTCGAGAACGCGACGACGGACGGGGTGGTGCGGTTGCCTTCGGCGTTGGGGATAACGACGGCTTCGCCGCCCTCCATCACAGCCACACAAGAGTTGGTCGTACCAAGGTCGATACCAATAACTTTAGACATAATGTTGTCCTCCTAAAATCTATCGTAATTTTTTTGTTAACGAAATAAATTTATCATTTCGCGCTTCCGCGTGGAATTTGCACTTTAATTGGCCACTTTTACAATGGCGAAGCGCAGCACCTTATCACCCAGCGTAAAGCCCTGCTGCAAAACCTCCACCACGGTGTTTTCCCCGTAGCTTTCGTCCTCAATGTGCATCACGGCGTTGTGCTTTTCGGGATCAAAGGGCTGGCCCACGGCGTCCATCGTTTCAACGCCCAGCTTCTTGAGGCTCTCCTTGAACTGGTTGAACACCATCTCAAGGCCCTTGCGGTGGGGCGATTCCTCGTCGCCGTACTGCGCGATGCCGCGCTCTAAGTTATCGTAAACGCCCAGCAGCGCCTTGACCGTGTCGATCTTCGCGTCGGTGTAAAGACTTTCCTTCTCCTTGGCGGTGCGCTTGCGGTAGTTGTCATATTCGGCGGCAAGGCGCAGGTATTTGTCCTGCTCGGCGGCGAGCGCCTTGGCAAGGCCTTCCATCTTCTCCATCTGCTCGCGCGTGACGGTGAAGATCTCCTGCTCCTCGGGGACTTCCGCGGTTTCCTCCTGCGGCGTCTCCGGCGTCTGGTTCACGTCCTTTTCCGGCGTGTTCTCCGCCGCGTTCTGCTTGTCGTTCTTAGCCATTTCTTACTCCTTATCTTCTTCCTTGGGCGGAAGCTCGTTCTTTCCGAACATCCGCGTCAGGCTGTCTGCAAAATAACTCAGCCGCGCCGTCACTGTGGCGTAGTCCATTCTCGTCGGACCCACCACGCCGACAAGGCCGCGCATTCCGTCGCCGATATCGTAGCTGGCGACGACCACGCTCGTTTCCTTGAGCGCCTCGTTCACGTTTTCCGGGCCGATCAGAATTTTGAGCGGCGCGCCGTCGTCCGGCACGGGAAGCTCTTCCTTGTTGTCGACCAGGAAGGTCACAAGCTCGTGCGCCTTGTCGACGTCGCGGTACTCGGGCATCTTCAATATTTGGCTCGCGCCCGCGGTCTCTACGCTGCGCTGCGCGCTCTGCTCGAGCATGCTGATCGCATACTCGACCGCCTTGGATACCACGAGAAACAGCTCCGGGGAAAGCTGCTCGGACAGGCTCATCAGCCTTGCGCTCATCTCGTCGGGCCCGCAGGCGGTGAAGTGGGCGTTCAAAAGCTCCTTGACGTCCGCAAGCCGCTGGGCATCAAACGGAAGATCCGAATGCTGCAGCTGGCTTTTCACACGGTTGTCCTCGCCCATCATCACGACGATGAAGCTCTGCGCGTCCACGGCGATGAGCTCAAAGCGCTTGACGCTTGCCTCGCGCCGCCCGCCCGTCACGCTGTAAACAGGGTAATTGACGATGGAGGACACCATCTGCCCCGCCCGCGCGATCACGCTGTCCGTGCCGCCGAGCTTACTTTTGAGCTGCTCGTTGATCTCCTCCGCTTCCGCTTCGGAAACCTCGCGCTTTTCCATCAGTTCGTTGACGTACAGCCGGTAGCCCTTCGGGGACGGGACTCTTCCGGCGGAGGTGTGCGGCTGCTCAAGGTAGCCCATTTCGACCAGATCCGCAAGCTCGTTGCGAATGGTCGCGGAGCTCACCGAACCGCCCATCTCCTCAGCCAACGCCTTGGAGCCGACCGGCTCGGCCGCGGCGATGTAATCTTCGACCACGCGCTTGAGAATTTGCTTTTTGCGCTCTGTCAGATCCATACGCCGCGCTCCTTTCTCAGTTTTAGCACTCCTTTCCACCGAGTGCTAAACGCAGTGTACCACCGAGGGTTCCCGTTGTCAATAGTCCCCGGTGTAAACAGTTTGTGAACTACTCAAAAGTCGGCGACCTGCCGCTTCGGGACAAAAAAAGAAGAGGAACGCCGGAGCGTTCCTCTTCTTTTTTGCGTTTTTACTCCGCCTTGGGCGCCTCCGCAGCGCTTGCTTCGGCAGCTGCCTTGGCGGCAGCGGCCTTGCGCTCGGCGGCAGCCTTCTGCGCGGCCTTGAACTTCTCCTTCTCCTCGGGGGTCGGGATGGGCTCGATGGCATTGCGCGGGCAGGCCTTGGCGCACATGGTGCAGTTTCTGCACTTGTCGTAGTCGACGACGGCCACATTGTTGACGACGTGGATGGCGTCGAACTTACAGGTCTTTTCGCACAGGCCGCAGCCGATGCAGGAGTTGGCGCACACCTTCGTGACGGCGGGGCCTCTCTCCTTATTCGCGCAGTTGACGAAGACCTTCTGCTTGTAGGGCACCTCGACGATCAGCTTGCGCGGGCAAACCTCGCGGCAGGCGCCGCAGTCAGTGCACTTTTCCTTGTCGACCTCGGCAACGCCCTTTTCGTTGATGTGGATGGCGTCGAACTGGCAGGCAGCCACGCAGGTGCCGTAGCCAAGGCAGCCGAAGGCACAGGCGGTGGGGCCGCCGGCGACCTTCGTCGCGGCCACACAATCGTGAAGACCGACATACTCAAAGCTCTTCACAGCGGCCTCGCCGCCGTTGCAGGTCACGTGAGCGACCATCTTTTCGCCACTGGGGGCTTCCATGCCCATGATGGCGGCGATCTTCGCCGCGCCCTCCGCGCCGGCGGGCGCGCAGGCGTTGACGGGAGCCTTACCGGCCAGAATGGCCTCGGCGCAGCCCGCGCAGCCGGGATAACCGCAGCCGCCGCAGTTTGCACCTGCAAGGCACTCCTGGATCTTGGGCAGGCGTTCGTCGACCTCGACCTCAAAGGCCTTGGCCGCAACAGACAGGACGAGACCGAATATAACGGCGATCACGCCCAGCACGAGAACAGCAAAAATTACATTCATCATTTCTTCGTTCCCTCCTTACATGGGCCACACCTGCAGGCCGGAGAAGCCCATGAAAGCAAGGGCAATGAGGCCTGCGGTGATGAGCGCGATGGGGAAGCCTTCAAAAGCCTTGGGATAGTCGGCAAACTCCAGACGCTCGCGCACCGTGGAGAACAGGTAGATCGCCAGCAGGAAGCCAAGGCCGCCGGTGATGCCGTAAACCACGGACCCGATGAAGTTGTAGTCGTTCTGCACGTTGAGCAGCACCACGCCGAGCACGGCGCAGTTGGTGGTGATCAGCGGCAGATACACGCCGAGCGCGGTGTAGAGCGTCGGCATGGACTTTTTGAGGAACATTTCGATGAACTGCACGAGGCTCGCCACCACGAGAATGAAAGCGACGGTCTGCATGTAGTCAAGCCCCAGCGCAACGAGGAGCTTGTTCACGCCGAAGCAGAACGCTGAGGCAAGGCCCATGACGAACGTAACGGCGAGACCCATACCGACGGCCGTGTCGCTCTTTTTCGACACGCCGAGGAACGGGCAGATACCCAGGAACTGCGAGAAGATGAAGTTATTCGTCAAAATCGCGCCGAGGGAAATAGCAAGAAGTTTCGTGACACTCATTTATTTACCCTCCGTTTCTTTCTTTTCCGCATGCTTCTTCTCGTTTTTGGCGAGCGCCCACTGCATGATGGCGATCAGCGTGCCGAGGCACAGGAAACCGCCGACGGGCAGCGTAAGCATACTGGCCGGAACATAGGAAGAAGGCATGATCTGGATGCCGAGTAGCGTGCCCGCGCCCAAGAGCTCGCGGAACGCGCTCAGGATCAGCAGCACCACCGTGTAGCCGATGCCCTGGCAGATGCCGTCCACCGCGGAGGCGGCGACGGAGTTCTTGCTGGCAAAGGCCTCGGCGCGGCCGAGGATGATGCAGTTGACGACGATCAGCGGAATGAACACGCCAAGGCTCTCGGCGATGTCAGGGAAAAACGCCTGCAGGCACAGATCAACGATCGTAACGAAGCCCGCGATGACGACGATGTAGCACGCGATACGCACTTCGTTGGGGATGATCTTGCGCAGAAGGGAAATAAAGATGTTGGAAAGCGTCAGGATGATGAGAACGGAGATGCCCATGCCAAAGCCGTTTGCAACGCTCGTGGTGATGGCCATGGTGGAGCACATACCGAGCACCTGCACCAGAACGGGGTTTTGGTAGATCAGACCGTCTTTGAGCTGTTTGTTAAAATTCATAGATCGTTCCCCCTTTCTCAGTTCATGGCCTCAGCAGCGGCGAGGGCTGCGTTAACGCCCTTGGTCACGCCCTTGGTGGAGACCGTCGCGCCGGTGACGGCGTCGATGTTCTGCTTGACGACGAGCGTGCCCGCGCCGGACTTGCCGACGAACTGATCGAGCGCGCCGGTGCCGGCGGAGGTCGCTTCATTGTCGATGACCTTGGAGCCGATGCCCGCGGTCTCGGAAGCCTTGACGATGGAAACGCCGGTGACGGCGAGGTCGGCGTCCACGCCGACGATCATCTCGATGTTGCCCTGAGAACCGCTCGCGGTGACCTTGAAGGCATAGCCCGCATTCTCGCCGCCGACGAGGATCTCATACATCTCCGTCAGCTTGCCGCCCTGGGCGTTGGCCGCGTCGATGACCGCCTGCGGGATCTCCTCGACGGGCGGGAACTCGCAGTCGGCCGCAGAGACGACCTTGGCGAGCGCCTCTTCGGTCTTTTGCTTGTTGATGGCCGCGATCTTGTCCGCGGTCAGCATGTTGGTCAGGCCCAGCAGCAGCGCGACGACCAGAGAGATCGCCGTCAGGGTACCTGCTACCTTGAAAATGAATTTACCTTCGATCTTCATTTCTTTGCCGCCTCCTTTGCCGCTTTCTTGTCCACGCCGAAGCGGGTGGGCTTGGTGTACTTGTCAATGATCCAGGTGCAGCAGTTCATCACAAGGATGGAGTAGCAAACGCCCTCGGGATAGGAGCCGAAGTAGCGGATGAACACCGTGATGAGGCCGCAGCCGAGACCGAAGATGAGCTGGCCCTTCTTCGTCACGGGAGAGGTGACATAGTCGGTCGCCATGAAGAACGCGCCGAGAAACAGGCCGCCGCCGAGCACGTTGTAGAGCATCCACGTCAGCGCGTCGTTGCCCTGGGGGAAGAGGAAGGTGAGGATCGCCACGGTGCCGATATAGGCCACGGGGATCTGCCAGGAGATGACCTTGCGGAAGATGAGGTACAGTCCGCCGATGAGCAGCATCATCGCGGAGATCTCGCCCATGGAGCCGCCGATCTTGCCGATGAACATGTCAGACAGGCTGTACTGCGCGGTCAGCGCCTCGAACTCGCCGCCCTTCATCATGGCAAGCGGGGTCGCAGCGGTCACCACGTCGGCGCCGCCGAAGAGCGCAGCCTTGGCGCTCGGGTCGATCCAGCTCGTCATCTGGCTGGTGTAGCACGCGACGAGCGCGGCACGGCCGGCGAGCGCGGGGTTCAGGAAGTTCTTGCCGAGGCCGCCGTAAAGCTGCTTGACGACAAAAATGGCAAAGAAGTTGCCAACGATCAGCATCCAGTACGGAAGCGTCACGGGGCTGACGAACGCCAGCAGCATACCGGTGACGGCAGCAGAGAGGTCGCCGACCGTCTGCGTTTTGTGCAGAAGCTTGCGATAGAGCCACTCAAAGAACATGGCGGACGCCATGGAGACGACGACTGCGATCAGCGCGCGGAACCCGAAGCGGATCACGCTCATCAGCAGCGCGGGGCAGAGCGCGATGACCACGTCGAGCATGATCGAGCGCGTATCTTCATTGTTGCGGATATGGGGGTTGGAGGAAGCGATGAGCTTCAGACCCTTATAATCATTCAGCATCTCTTAAGCCTCCTTCTTTGCTTCTTCGGCAGCCTTGGCAGCCTCTGCCGCGGCCTTGGCCTTGGCGGCGGCTTCCTTGACCTTCTGCTTGCCGACCTTGAACGAATGCGTCAGGTGCAGTCTGCCGGGGCAGATGTAAGAGCACGCGCCGCACTCGATGCAGTCCATCACGTGGGCAGCCTCGAGATCCTCGATGCGGTTCTTCTGCACATATAAATAAAGGTACAGGGGCTCAAGGTGCATGGGGCAGGCCTCGACACAGCGGCCGCAGCGAATGCAGGTCGGGTCGGCGGAGACCTTGTTCTCATTGCCCGCAAACGCCAGCACCGCGCCCGTGCCCTTGGCAACGGGGAAATCGGCGGACGCCTGCGCCATACCCATCATCGGGCCGCCGGCGATGAGCTTGAACGTCTCGTCCTTCAGACCGCCGCAGGCATCGAAGAGGAGGGAGACCGGCGTGCCGATCGGGCACTCAAGGTTCTTCGGCTCCACAACGCCGCTGCCGGACACGGTAACGACCTTGCGCACCACGGGCATGCCGTCCTTGATGGCATGGTAGATGGCGATGGTGGTGTTGATGTTGAACACGGCGCAGCCGATGTTCGCGGGAAGACCTCCCGGGGGCACCTGCTTGCCGGTGATCGCCTGACAGAGCTGCTTTTCGCCACCCTGCGGGTAACGGCAGCGCAGCGATTCGACCACGACCGGAGCCTTCTGCTCGGCGATGACCTTGTTAAGGGCTTCGATGCCGTTTTTCTTGTTGTCCTCCACGCCGATGACGACCTTGTTCACGCCGAACATCTTGGCGAGGTAGCAGCAGCCGCCGATGATCTCAGCGGGACGCTCGAGCATCGCGCGATGGTCGCCAGTGATGTAGGGCTCGCACTCTGCGCCGTTGATGATCACCGTGTCAACCTTGCCGATACCGCCGGAGATCTTAACGTGAGTCGGGAACGTTGCGCCGCCCATACCGACGATACCGGCCTGCTTGACCATTTCGACCATTTCCTCAACGCTCAGCGCGTCGGGGTCGGCGGGGGCTTTCACCTCTTCGCTCAGCTCGTCTTTAAAGTCATTGTCAATCACAACGGACATGACCTTGCCGCCCATGGAATAGGGACGGGGCTCCACCGCGGCAACCGTACCGGATACGCTTGCGTGAATGGGAGCGCCGAGACCTTTGAATTCGCCGATCTTCTGTCCGAGCTTAACATAGTCGCCCTTGGAGACCGTCGGGGTGCAGGGTGCGCCGAAGTGCATCGACATGGGGATCACCACCTGAGCAGGTGCTTGGAGCTGCTCGATGGCCTTTTCATTGGTAGCAGCCTTCATATCATTGGGATGAACGCCGCCAAAGAAAGCTTGTGCCATAGTCTTCACCTCATCTTTATACTGCCAGAACAGTGGAAACACTGCTCCATAATCGGACTGATTATACAACCATTCCTTTCCGTTGTCCAGAAAATATTCTGCCCCGGCAGCATTTTCCTCTATATTTTATCAGGTTTCGCCATTATTTTCAGGCAAAAACGGCGTTTTGCCATACACTTTTCCCCTGTGCGCAACTTACCGGTGACAGATCCCCTCTCCCGCTCCTTGACGGGCTTCCCCGCCGATGCTATAATAAAATATAATTTTTTCTATTCTTTTCCGCATGTTTAACACTTGCCCGTCCGCTTTTTCCACGGACAAGAAAGGAGCTTCCCTATGCCTCTCCAGCTCGACTCCCGCGCGATCAAGGCCGAAGCGCGCTCGCTTCTGCACACCGGCGAGGTCAATCCCTTCAAGCTGACGCTGTTCTACCTTCTTATCTCCCTCGTGCTCGATACGGTCAATGCCGGCGTAAGCTATGCCATCGAGTCGGCAGGCGGCTTCACGGTGCTTTCGTTCAGCTTTGTGAGCATTCTGATCGGGCTTGTCTCGCTCGTTCTGAACGCGGGCTACTTTTGCTACTGCTTCGGCATTCTGCGCCGCGAGCAAATGCCGTATGATAGTCTGTTCGACGCCTTCCCCTTCGCCGGAAAGGTCATTCTCCTGTCCATCGTCGAGGGTATCTTCATCTTTCTCTGGTCGATGCTTTTCGTCATTCCCGGCATTGTCGCGGCCTACCGCTACTCGTTTGCCATGCTGAACCTGTGTGAAAACCCGGATCTTGGCGTGATGGAGGCACTTGATTTAAGCAAGCGGCAGACGAACGGCTACAAGATGCAGCTCTTTCTTCTCCAGCTCAGCTTCATCGGCTATCAGCTCGCCGCCGCGCTCATCGCCGTACTCTATGAATACGCCATCATCAGCTTTCTCCCCGATTCGCTGCCCGGCGTCCTGCTCGGCACGCTGATCTACTCCGTACTCGCCGCCGGTGTGGGCGTTTACCTGACGCCATATCTGAATCTTTCCATCTGCCGCTTCTATCTGCTTGCCACCGGCAATCAGGCAGGCGGCGCCGAACCGCCCCACACTGACCCGTGGGATACGCAGTTCTGACAAATCCGAAAAAGAGGGATCCCTCCTTGCGGGGGGATCCCTCTTTCCTGTTCTCTTATTTCAGCACGTACACCGTCTTGATGCCGAGGAGCTTGCAAAGCTCGGTCTTTTCGGCAATGTCCGTTTCGCTCTCGTACCAGACAACGGTCGTCGAGCCGTCCTTCTCCTTGTAAATGAGATAGGAACTGTCGAAGCGGCCGGAGCGTGCCTTCTGCACATCGCTGCTGCTCAAATATGCACTCAGCTCGTCCTGCGTCAGCTCGCGCAGCGCACCTACCTTGCCGCCTTTCACCGTCTGCGCCGCGGGGACGGCGTTGATGGTCACGCTGCCGCCCCTGCCCGCCTTGACCGCCGCATCGTAGACCTGCTCCACCGCCGCGCGCGGGGAAAGCGGCACCGCGCCGCTCGTACCCGTCAGGCTCTCGGCCAGCACCGCGCCGGCGGGCACGGCAGATACCGCCGTCACACCGACTTTCGTCTTGAGCCCCTGATAGGCGCGCAGCAGCACCGCCGCGGCCTGCTCGCGCGTCGTGTCGCTCTTCGGGGCAAAGGCCGCCGCATTCATGCCCGTCACAAGTCCCATGCGCCAGGCGAGCGTAATGTAGCCGGGATTGGTCGTCACATCGGTGAACGGGCACTCGTCCTGCACCGTTCCGGAGAGCGTGCTGTAGCCCAGCGCGCGCACGGTCATCGCGGCCATCTCTTCGCGCGTGATGGCGTCGTTCGGGCGGCAGGTCGTGCTGTGGCCGGGAAAGACGTCATGCTCGCTCGCGGTCTCGATGGCGCTAAAGTACCACTTTTTCGTGTCCTGATTGTCCGTGAAGCTGCCCTTTTCAGGCGTGACGGTCTTCCAGCCCATCAGGCGGCACAGCGCCGCGGCATAAGCCGCACGCGTCATCTTCTGCCCGAGGCCGAACTTGCCGCTGCCGGTGCCCTGAAGCAAATTGTACTGCTTGCACTGCGCGATGCTCTCCGCCGCCCAGTGCTTGTCCGGCACGTCGGAATAGCCCGATTTGTTGGCGGCAAGCGCGAGCGTCGTGGTCATCACGAGAGCAAGAAGAAGCGCCGTCAGGCGCACTGCGATCTGTTTCATTGTTATTTTCCCCCTTTTGGGTGATCTTTCTGCCGTATTGTAGCACAAAGTCGCGTGAATAGTCAAATTCCCTCTTTACCTTTGCAGAGGATTTTGTTAAAATAATAGATTGTATTAGTATGATGAGGCAGTATTGCCTGAGATAGTATGCCCAAAAGTTCTCAAAAGAAAGAAGGTGAGCCGAACCATGAAGTACGAGCACTGGCAGATCCCCGCTGCACCGGAGGACGCCATCAAGACCCTGATGGACGCGGGATACCCCTATCTCGTTTCATCGGTGCTGGCCGCGCGCGGCGTGCAGACGAGTGAACAGGCCGCCGAAGCGCTCGAGCGTGAAGCGTCGCTCACCTGTTCGCCGTTTTTGATGAAGGACATGGACAAAGCCGTATCCCGCATCTCGAAGGCGCTGGAAAGCGGCGAAAAGATCGCCGTCTTTGGCGACTATGATGTGGACGGCATCACCTCCACCTGCCTTCTCACCGATTATCTCC
>ERZ1026844.2235-NODE-2235-length-10465-cov-15.187128_pt1 | contig 10465 bp, 16 predicted proteins | sample MGYA00380152_ERZ1026844 | MGnify/ENA primary metagenome ERZ1026844 (study PRJEB33269, sample SAMEA4719788) | human gut metagenome | biome: human-associated habitat; feature: organic feature; material: feces | place: Cameroon | collected 2013-10 ... | reverse complement strand
CCTGTACATTTTCCTGTTTCATTTTGCGCCGTTATTCCTCTGACCCCCGGCCTATGAATTTTGCGGTTTTTCACAGAAAAGGGCGCACCGGTCTCCGTGTGACTTCACCACAGAGAAGTGAACCCGGCCCCGGCGGGGGTGTCAGTAGGTGTAGGTCGGGTTGATGTCCTCAGTCAGCGTCTTCTTAGAAATCGTGATGTCAGAGATCCGCTGGTAGATCATCTCCTCTGCTCCCTGTCTGGGAACATACTGGAACACGATGCCTGTTGCCGGGTTCATCGACCCAGCCTTAAAGTAGGCTTCCCGGTAGCGGCCGATAAACTTTCCAAGGCGCTCCCCGCCATCCAGAATCCCAATCTCTGCCCACAAATCCATAAGTCCGTTGGAAGAAGGTGTGCCGGTCAGACCGACCCACCGCTTCACAAACGGGCGGACTTTTCGCAGGAACTTAAAACGCTGGGACTGATAGTTCTTGAACGACGACAGCTCATCGATCACAACCATGCCAAAATCCCAGCGCATTCCATTTTTCTCGTAATACTCCACCAGCCACTTGATGTTCTCCCGATTGACGATGTAGATCATCGCCGGGTGGTGGACTGCTGCGATCCGGGTCTTGACATCTCCAACGATGACGGAAATGTCCAGCCCTTTTAAGTGATCCCACTTTTCGATCTCTGCCGGCCATGTGTCACGGGCGACACGCAGCGGTGCAATGATGAGGACTTTGTTGACCTCAAAGGTCTCCAGCATGAGGTCTTTGATAGCGGAAAGTGTAATAACGGTCTTTCCTTAACCGCATCAGTTAGCCACAGCTAATCCCAACACAAAAGAGAAAGCAGCCGCATAGCACACACTATACGACTGCTCATAAGACATTATTCTATTCTGCCAAACCGAGAACTCTATATTTTTGTTCCCTAATGGGCTTGTAAGCCCATTATAACATACATGTCAAGTATCTTCAAGATACAACTTGTAAACAAAGATTTTCCAGTTCTTCTTGTGTGAGATTTTGATATCCTTCGACCATTTCAGTTGTTACTCCTTCTTGAAGTTCCAAAATATATTCACCCAATTCTTCAAGAAAGGCCACATTAATTCTCTTCAAATTGTTTTTTCGGAACTTGGGCCAAAGTAAATCACAAATAGCACCGATTTCATCCTTAATTGCATCGCCTTGCTCGTTTATGCAATCAATCAATGCAAGGAGCATACTATTTTGTGATTTTCCATTTTGGCTGGTAAAGAACTCTGCGAAAAACATTCCTATATCTCCTGCTGCCATATCAGTGCTCACAATTTTCTGAAGGTATTCACTCAAATCAGCAGCAGTATAAGTATAGGGCATAATTCGATTCTTTTTGCAAATTTTCAGACTGATCGTCTGCGCAACAAATTCTTTCCATACATAATAGCCAAGTTGCACATTCTGATTCTCACATTGTCCAAGCTGGCAATCCATCGGAAATTTTCTATCCTTTGCTTCCAGCCAATGACAATATGCATGTGTCAATTCATGCAGAAATGCCTCCATAAGAAGACCAGGGTGAGCAAGCAGTTCTGCTTTTAGAATAACAGCTCGTCCGAACTCTCCCCAAATAAATTCTCCTTGAATTGATCCGAGATCATCGTGCTCCAATGCTCTTTGTACCAATTCTCTCTTATTTGATGCTTCGCCGCATAATTGTGCAATCTCACTCCTTCTGTGATTCCAATCCTCTTCAGATGCGAGTTCCACTTTTACAGACTCCAAAATTTCATAGGAATCCGAGAACTCTTCAAAAAACATCTGCTTGCCTTTAGCAATCCATTCCTGTGCACTAATTTTCATTCCAGTTATACCTTTCTACATTATCTCTTGATAATGTACTCTCTTCTGGAATGGATGCTTTCTTTATGATTTCACCTCTTTTGTTCGTCTTTATGCAGAAAGGTACTTTTTATATTTACATTATACCACGATTACCCGTTTTTCAAAGGGCGAAATTACCGCTTTAAAAATAAAACAGTCTCTGGCCTTCCGTTTTTTGTCCATTCACGCCAGTCTGACATATAATCAGTTAGTCCACCACTTACCGTTTTCAGGAACTTTTTCTTCTGACTATCTGTATAACGGAATCCATTTTCCTTGAAATATGTTCCGCTATCCGATAACAGCCATTCTCCAGACGGATTCAATTTAATGTACGCTGCGGCAGCATCAATCAACTCAATCCATGATTCTTGCTTTAGAATATAGCGGAAATCGTGTGGTCTGCCACCAGTAGGGATAACTTTTATCTCCGACCAGCCTAGGTTCTCAAGACCTATACGGAAAAGTTCTGATTTGTCTGTCATCTCGATTATGGTTTCTGCCAGAATGTACTCTTTTTCAGTCATTCTGTAATCAGACAACTTGGGGCCACCTGCCATTTTATCAGCCTCTTTTCGCTTTTACCCCTTAATCATTCTTACCATAGTATCCCTCATGGCTATACTCAGCCCATTTCAGGTACATTTCCTGATAGTTCTGTTTTATAAACTCCTGAATTTTTCGGATTTCTCTATCGTTCAAGATTCCTCGATTCTGAACCAGCGTATCTCCATTCTCTTTTACAAAAAATTTCGCCGAACCCGCTTCCGTAAGTCGGCGGTCACTGGCATGAACATGCATACACTCAATCACACAGTAAGATGTAAAGTAAAGATAGTAGCCAGCGATTTTATATTCATAATACTTTGGCATCTTACTCCTCCATAAATTTACGATTCTTCCTTAAATAATTTTCCACAATGCTTATTTCGATATCATCCATGCTGGTTTCCAATACGTTTTCATCCTTAGAAAAAACCGCCGCCCGATCCGGTCGATTCAGATTCAACACTCGATATCCTTCAGGGCATTGTGTAAATGCATATCCATTTACAATCATATCTGCAGCATCTGCGACCTGCTTAATATCAGCCATTTGCAACCTCCACTTTCTTTATCGGAGTCAAAAACTTCTCCGTATCAAAATACAGATTCTGAAGAATCGGTACAAGATCAATATACTCTTCTTCCGGATTCTGGTTCTGTTTATACTTTGCCATTACTACCAGATAGCCGTTGTCCCATTCTTTTACTTCAGTGTAATGTTCCAGAGAATATGGTGCAGCAAAACGTATCACATGATCACCATAGCGGAACACTGTATAATTTTTTTCATTACTAAGAGTTGCCAGCCCTGTCATACAGATTCCTCCTCCAAAAGTTTATCTACCATCTCATGGATACCATATACGATTTCAATATCTGTTTTTATCGGAGACGGACATGGTGTCTGCTGAGAAAGTTCACTAATCCCTTTCATTAAAAGTGAAAATCTCTTTACTGTAACATTTTGTATATCAATATCGCCAGCCTCAAGTTTTTGAATCCAACGGATATCCAGTCCAGATGCATCCGCAAGAGCTTTTTGCGTTGCTCCTAAACCTTGCCGCCATTCTTTTATCTTAACCATGTCAACTCCTCCCCCTATAAAGTATACGCTAATATTGGCGTGAAGTCAACAATACCCGTCTGTCAGATAACTTTTTCTGTGAAGTAACACTTCACATGTGCAGGATATTGTAATGTGGCACTTCACAAAATTGCCTCAGAATACACGACCGCTAGAGGTAGGGCTGTGATTTCCGAGCATTTCCTATCATCAAGTACCCATCGCTTGTATGCGCTTCCTGAAATACAAATTATTATATTATCTTGTACGGACATTTGAAAGAGCAATTCACTTATGTCCGTTAATTATGTCACTTTACCACTAGATCATCAATCTGTGTCCGAACAGTTCAACTTTCATACCAATCCGAAAATTCACAAAAAATTAACACATTTGAGTAGTCTCGGGAACTCTTGAGCGTTCTTCAGAGCACTCACTTTACTGGACAGTTCTGAGCAGATAGTTTACAATATACTCATTCAGGATAACATCATTAGCAACGTCCATCGCTGATGAAATTATCCAAAACCATATCGTACTGTGTTGCTCTGGGCTACTTCTCTGCGTCGTTTTTGGTCACACTCTATCCATTCTTCCAGCGTCAGCGGCGTATAGTCCGAATACATGCAGAAACAGTTGATCATCTGGCAGGGTATCGCTTGCGGTTCTTCCTGATGCGCACTCTTTCGCATGGTGGCTCTGGTCTCTGCGCAGAACCGATCCTCCAGCACCTGATCTTCCGACTTGTGGATATGCCCATGCAGCATGTAGGTCAGCGGTGTTCCATCTGCCCCTCGCCGGAACTGGCCGTTATAGCAGAATACCGGATAGTGCATCAGCACGATTTTCCGCTTATTGTCATGGATCTCCGCATAATCCCTGACCCACTCAAACCGGGATACGTCAAACTCCTTGTCTCTTAAGTACCGCTCATCGTGATTTCCTCGAATCAAGTAGAGCCGCCCCTTCAGCCGACACAGTATTTCGTTGGTTTCCTTTCCGTTGCCAAGAGACAGGTCGCCAAGGATCACCACCTCATCCCGAGCATGGACCTTTTTGTTCCACTTTTCTATCATCACTTCGTTCATCTGCTCGACAGATTCAAAGTCACGGTTGTCCATTTCCGTCAGCAAATTTTTATGATAAAAGTGGCAGTCTGCTATGTAGTATCTCATGCCTGCCTCCAACTATTACATTCGCCATAAGCGAAATGTCCGTTTTATAATTTCGTTTGAAACAAAGTTTCCTAAAAGTCTATCATACGGAGAAGGGCGCGCCATCCGGCACGCCGCATCTCCTGGCTTTTACGCAGCGTTCCCCTGCACTCGTGCGGGTTTTAGGTCTCCGCACCGACCATATGCAGCAGCTCACATGCCGCCAAGAACCTGCTGGAACACACGATAATTCGTATCATACTGCGTTGGGCAGTATACAGCAAACTCAATGGTTTCAAAACGCATCTGATATTCTTGTACTACCGTTTTCATCGTCTGTGCCACAACCGCCGGCGGGTTACGGAATGCGCCGCAACCAAAGGCTCCAAGGAGCACGATCTCGTTTCCCTTTCTCCATGCGATCTCCAGAACTTTACGCATCCTCTTTTCATGCAAGGCTTGCAGGTCTTCCCTACTGATATGTACGGCGGCATCGCCATCCCCGGCGTTCATTTCGTTGCTGGGACGCTCCCGCAAGTTGGGTGCCGCACAGGTCAGGACATTCACCGAATACCACTTTTCTTCCGGCAGCAGCTGCGGATAATCCGTATCTGATTTAAAGACCATCACACCCGGCGTGTAAATGCAGTCATCGTTATGCAGCGGGTCATGGGCACGCCGATGGGGTGCATAGAACTGAGTCCACATCCGCTGTTCTTTCAGGTTCGGATAGAGCGTGGAGCAGCGGCATATTGCCTCTTCCTGTGCAGACGAGCCCTTGATCACGCCACCGCCCGGATTCGTCGCAGATGCAAAATTCAGCACACACACTTTCTTTCCGGCATATGCGTAAGGTGCTGCAGCTTCCAGCGTGCGCTTTGGGCTTATCACAGTCTGCGCTGGTTTCTGATAAATCCGATGCTCTGGGCCATACCAGTGCCGTCCTGTGCCCGTGAAACACTCTTGCGCAGCACTGGAATGCTTGATTGCAGAGATCAGCCGTTCATTGCTGCTGTACAACCGCTGCGTATCTTCAAAAATCTCTACATTATCCTGCCGTCCCATTTTCACACCTTCTTATGTTCAATTCTGCCCATCAGCCACTGCGCCGCAGCTTCCGGATTTCGTATCACCCACAAGTAAAATTGCCGTACCAAATCTTCTACCTTTATTGTATAGCCTTTGCAGATTTCTTCAAGTACCATCTTATCTTTTTCCGGCATAGAAATCACATAGAGCCATTCATTATGTTTTTCATCAAATGCGCAGCGCACATCATATGCTGCAGCAGAATTTCCCGATACAAGATTGACGCACTGGGCACTATCTTTCATGGAAATACGAATTTCCGTAATTGGCTGTCCGTTGACAAGAACCGGTGTTTCTTTCCGGTTACTCAGACCACTCGTTGCCTGAATCAGCTGCTCCAATTTCATTGTTTCCATGTTATTTTCTCCTGCTGCGTTTAATCATCGTTCATTCTATTAAGTGGACAGTCTGGACAACGATTTACCCATTCACCATTTTCATCCAAATACGAATCATCCCCATATAGACTGCACTCATAGCACATTACATCTTCGCTATAAATTTCCTCATCCTCGTTTTGAGGAAATTCATCAAAATCATTATACATGAACTGAATTTTATCAATTTTCTTAGCAGTGTGGTAATGCCCGCAATACCACCTGTCATAATATAGTTTCTCCTCGATGCTGTCCAACCACTGTTCGGTCGACTTGTCCACTGTGCTTTGGTCGATCATCGGCAAAAACACTTCTGTCGGCTCGTATTTTAATGGTGCTGTATGGGTCAGAACCACATCAACTTCCCAGTCCATCCCCTCCAGCTTTTCTTCCACCTGACGTTTAATCTCATCTGACGGCTGCTCATCCGGCCACCATGCAAGGCCGTGCAGCAGGCGGTAGTTTTTGTCCACGCTATATGCACCGCCAACTACAAAAGTAAGCAGGCCGCTCAACTCATACAGTTCTGCATCTTTGGCAAACAGGATATGCGGATAGTTGTCTTCCATGTAAACTTTGCCGCCGTTCCAGTCTGCTTCATGGTAGCTCGGAATCGTCTGCGGCCGCATCTCATGATTGCCATGGATTGCAAAAATCGTGATGGGCAGCGATTCCAGATACTTTTTCTTCCGCTTGTCCTGTTCGGGGCCATAATAGTTGATACCTGCGTCACCCAGAATGATCAGAACATCGTCTTTGCTGGTCTGCATTTTTTTGCAGAACCGTTCTACATTTCGGAAATCTCCGTGGGTATCTCCTGTGATATAAATCATGTGCTCACCGCCTTGCAATTTGGTATTTTTACCTATATAATAGTGGGGACAGGACTCCCCACACCTCTCGTTTTCGATGTGTCCCATGGGGAGACATTTTTATTTATGGCTAAGTGTTTTTAACTTCCCGATCCATAACAGCCTGCAAATAGTTGGGTATCGCTTCTTCCAGTGTTGCACCATAGCTTTGCAGTTACTTTTCCAGATCACACTTTTTTCTGCTCAGACATCCGGAAGCTGTAAATGTAATTATTCTGCTCTGGATCATATTGGATATCTAACAGCATATCACTCATTACAGTTTTCTCCCTTACAGAAGTTTGCATTCTGTTTCTGGCTGCCAAATAGCTTTTGCAGCAACTCGCTCTGGGTTTTCATCGTCGGACAAATGCACGGCATCCAAAATTTCGTATTGCATAATACGATCAACATAGGAGGTTGACCTTCCCTGCGGTACAATGCCGATCATATCGGTTTCTTCAAACCGCGCGGTCATCTTCAATCCATCGTAGATTTTTACTGGCAGTCCTGCCTTGCGCATGGCAAGGTAACTGTGAATCGTATCTTTGCTGCGATGATAAGTGCTGCCGGAAAGTCCGTAGTAAAATCCATTTGGTGATTTCATAACCTGCAGGTGCATACTGTATTCAACGGAGCCGGACGGCAGGATTTCCCATGGATGGTGCCCGTTGAATTCATAATATGGTCCTTTTTGATCGCGCCATTCGGCAAATGCAGTGGCATCATCCAGCGGCACACAGGACAGACCATCATCCTGGCCGTCTGCAAACATATAATACAGTTCTTTCGGCGTTGTTCCGTTATACCGCAGGTGTTCCTCCTTGGAGTCCTTGAAAGGAAAATGCACCCGCTGTTCCATCTGAACGGCTTTATAGCACACTGCGCAGGCTTCATAAAAATCACGGGCATTCATACGTCGCATGCAGTTTCTCGGTATATAATCCGCCAAAAACTCATCCTTGCAGCGCAAAAATTCTTCAATCTGCCAATCTTTAAATGCGCCGCGGTAATCTGCACGATCTTCCGAGTAAATATCCCAGTAATCCTTCCGGGAGATCACGCCGTATTTATAGTCATCCGACAGCTTTTCCTGAATCTCAGTATTATAAGTGCCAGTGCGCAGCTTTTCAAGAACACCACTTGCCATTTGAATCAGCCAGTCGATCAGTTCGATTGCATTGAACGGGTTTTCGTCCTCATTGGGATCATTGATGCTCAGGACGGGTTTCCCATTCAGAAGCACGCCAAAGAACTCCCCTTTTCGGCAATCCGTGTGATGGACAGATACGAATTTGTACCAGTATTCTTCTTTCGGGTATTGCTCCTGCATGGCTTCCGCAAGTTCTTCTTCGGTAGCATCTTCGTCGTAATACGGTCGAAAATCCTCGACGCTGCCGCGCTTTGCTGTAATCCAGAATTCACGGCGGTTATCCCGGCCGACAGGTGCTATCTGGTCAGTCAGGTGGAATAAGTGCGTCAAGGCGTGCCGACTCTTTTCGTCCAATGTTCGCGGTGTCCGGCTGTATTTACACATAACGCTGATCCAGTAATCTACATCAAATGCGTTCATCCGTCAGCCTTCTTTCCTTGCAATATCATATTCTTTCCGCAAAATGCTGCCGCACATCTTCTGCCGGAATCCAACCATTTTCCTCCCCAGATGTCCGCCCTATTGCCAGATCTTCCATGAGAAGCTGTCGGGATTGCTCCTCAATGATATCTCCTAGCTCTTGGATTCGGTCTGCCAGATAGCAGCATAGATTTTTCAGGAACTGCGTATCCTTGTCTGTCAACAGTATGTCGCGTTCTTCCTTCGTCAGATCGGTAAAGCACACAGATTGCCCCACGCCGTCCCTCATAATACGGAAATAGCAGCCATCAAGTTCTCGGTTCACGTTCAATCAACTCCTCTGTTCCCGGAAAGCCACATAGTTCTGCCATTCGATCGTATAATTCGGCGCTCAGCACGATGTAACCTTCCCCCGCTTGTGTGCGAATCACCGCAGGGTTTCCGAATCTGCGGAAGAAATCTTCCTTTCCTATGTTCTCTGCAAATTCATCTTCTGTCATTGTTGGCAGGTACATAAACTTATCGGTTTTCATTTTCCTCACCGCCTCTGCAATTCAGCGCCTTCCTTGCCCGCACCGCCCATTGCTGTGCCTGCTCAATGTGCCAGTTAGCAGTCATTTCGTCCAGATTATACTCTTTTACAATTATTTTGCGCAGTGTATCTGCTTGTCCACCGGCCAATAAAAAGCCTTCTGCAAAATTCATCGCACCAATTTCGTTATAGCCAGACATCCTACATTCTGCCCCTTTCCCTGCACGAGTGGCACTGGAAGCCATTTTTCACATTATTCTCCAAATTCATCCTCGTCCGAGGTCTGTTTTCCGCCATAGAGTGTTTTCAGCGAAAGGCGGAACTTACTTTTCTTATTGTACTCAATGATCATCGCCTCGGAATAGCCCAGAGCACCGGGACGGCGTTCTTTGGCCGCACGGATAATCGCCTTCACCGACACTCGGCCAACATGGTCTTTGAATACATCCTCTTTTAAGGAATCCCCATACGCCACAACGATGCGGGCAATGCCCATCAGGACCAGATTGGCGCTGCTGACAGCGGCACGGTCGCCCAGCGCTTTCAGTGCCTCAAAATAATCATTTTCCACATAGGGGTCTACCGGACAGACGACAACGGATTCTTCCTCGCCGACGCCCTGCACGTCCTTCAGATAGGCTGCGGCCAGAGCGATGGCCGGGAAGGTATCCCGGCGGCAAGGCTCCACGCTGATGCCCACTCCCTCGCCCAGCTGATTGTGGATGGCCGAGACCTGAGACTTGGAGGTGGCAATGGTGACGGTTGCATCCGTATCGACCGCCTTGATCTGACGGTAGACGCGCTGCACCATAGATTCCAGTTCGCCGTCTTCCCGATGGAAGATCTTGATGAACTGCTTGGAACGAATATCATTGGAAAGCGGCCACAGGCGCTGGCCGGAACCGCCGGACAATAACACCAGATTCATAATTTTTCTCCTGTCATCTTGCAAAAAAGGCCGTGGCCCTGCACGGACACACGACCTTTTCAAATCGTTTATTTTAGCGCTCTGCACGCATCGGGTTGTTCAGGAAGTCCTCGTAGGACAGGCGCAGGCCGTCCTCCAGCTCGGTCTTGTAGGTCCAGCCCAGATTGGTGGCCTTGGACACATCCAGCAACTTGCGGGGAGTGCCGTTGGGCTTGGTGGTATCCCACTTGATCTCGCCGGTATAGCCCACGACCTTGGCGACCAGTTCGGTCAGCTCCTTGATGGTCAGCTCCTTGCCGGTACCGGCGTTGACCGTCTCGTTGCCGGAGTAGTTGTTCATCAGGAAGACGCACAGGTTTGCCAGATCGTCCACATACAGGAACTCACGCAGCGGAGAGCCATCGCCCCAGCAGGTAACGCTGGGAAGGTTCTGCTCCTTGGCCTCATGGAAACGACGGATCAGCGCCGGGACCACATGGCTGTGGGTGGGGTGGTAG
>ERZ1026844.2232-NODE-2232-length-10466-cov-20.151955_pt1 | contig 10466 bp, 11 predicted proteins | sample MGYA00380152_ERZ1026844 | MGnify/ENA primary metagenome ERZ1026844 (study PRJEB33269, sample SAMEA4719788) | human gut metagenome | biome: human-associated habitat; feature: organic feature; material: feces | place: Cameroon | collected 2013-10 ... | reverse complement strand
TCGCGCGCCGTCCGGTCATCTGCTTCTGTGACGGGTGCAACGATTGCAAGATTTGCAGTTAACATAATTCCTCCTAGCTCAACGCCAGAAATCCGTTCGGCGTCAGAACATTGAAGATCATCTTGTTGCTGATGACCTCATGCACCTCTGCGCCGGTATGGTTTCCGCGCTGGTCAAACTGTTCCTCGCGTTCTACATTTTTGACTTTCACAATACGACCCTTGATAATGTGCGGGGTATCGCATTCGATGAGTCCGTTGATCATCCCGGAGCCGACGATGAGACCGATCTGCCCAATGGAAAGAGGCAGGAGCGGCCTTTTTTCTGCGCTGTCCAATGCGCTTTTCTCGTTCAGCAGCCGTATAAAGCTGCCGGAGCGCGTCAGCTGGCGTTCCAGCTCCTTCTCATTGAACCGTTCGCCGCGAAAGACCTCGACAGGTTTTGCAACGGCGGGCAGCGCGTAGCGGTTTTCCTCCAGCTCCGTGACGCACGGAATTTTCTCCGGAACCAGCGTCTGTGTACCCAGCCGGTCAGCCGTTTCATCGTCTTCCGTCGGCTTCCTCCGAAGCCCCAGCATGACCACCTGATGGAATCTGGCAAACTCGACGCTTGTAAATTTCCAGACAGAAAGGTCTGAAAAATTCTCCGCGAGAATGTTATAGATGTCCGGCGTCAGGCGATAGTACGGCACGATGTAGACGAGCAGGCCGCCCAGCATGAGCGTCCGGATGCTCTGCACCAGAAACTGCTTTTCGCTGCGCACCCGGCTGCCGCCCTCAGTCATGACCGACAGATACGGCGGATTCAGAAACAGCACATGGAACGCCTCGCGGCTGATCTGGCTGTGAAAGAAGCTGCCAAAGCCAACGCGGTGGAGCCTTGTCTGGGCCTCCTCCGCACGGTGTTCGTCCAGTTCCATACCGTAGGTGTAGCAGTTGTTGCCGTCGGCAAGCTGCCGAAGCGCCTTGCCGCAGCCGCAGCACGGGTCGAGCAGATTCGTCGTCACACCTTCCGGAAATGCAATGCCGCGCAGAATGTGCGTGATATTCTCCGGGTCTGTCGGGTAGTAGCCCATGCGGACATGGTTCATCAGCCGACCAATGACCGCCGCATTGACGGTATCCGTCTGCGGCAGCGACTTTGCAAAGCCGGTCAGCACTTCATACACAGGCTTGTATGCTCTGGACATGAGATCAAAGCGGTGCAGTCCTGCTTGGAGCTGTCCGGCTTTTTGGGCAAGCGTGGATTCCTCCAATTCCAGAAGATTGCGCTGTGCATCGCCGAGCATCGCAAGAAGCGCGTCCCGCGTTTTCTGCAATTCCAGATAGTACGCATACGCGCGCTGCGGCTGCGCCGTGCGGTATTTCTCCACACCGGCGCGGCATTTCAGAAGGCGCTGGCTGCCGCGCAGAATGGCTTCTGCCGTCTGCCGAAGCTGTTCCAAGGCGTAAAAGGAGCATTTCTGCTCCTTCTGCAATTCCTGTTCCATCCCGTTTGACCTCACGCCGCGGGCTGGATGCTCTCAGTCGCAAAGTCAAAGACCGGCGCGTTTTCCTCCGGCGTGCCGGGGAGAATGCGCATTGTATAGCCTTTGTCCCGCAGCAGCTTGAACGTGCCGATCATGCGCTGAAGCTCAAAGTCGTCTGCATCATCTGCGCAGGCGGCTTTTTCCGCCGCCTGCTGTGCAAGCACCTCCTGCACGATTTTTGCGATGTTGGCTTTCATTTCGGTATCTTCCGGCGTGTCAGTCGGTTCTTCCGCCGGCACTTCTGTGCGCGGCTTCTCAAACCTGCCCTGCGGACGGCTTGCCGTCAGGCGCAGCCAGAAGGTCCGCAGCATGGAAAGAAGCAGCGTCAGGAGCATACCGCGCGGCTTCGGCGTCAGATGCACGATCTCATCCGCGTCCGCTTCACCGATCTCGCTGACCGCCACGGTCAGGCTGGGAGCCTTGACATAGTTAGCGGAGAAGAAACGGGAAACAGCAGCGCTTTCCGAGATCATCGCCTCATTGACGCTGACGCGCTGCGCCAGCAATCTTCGGCAGATGACTGTGCCGCATTCCAGTTCGGTCACGTCCACGATGTCTGCGGAAACTTCACCAGCGGTAATAAAACCTCGGCCGGAAATATGCTTCGCTTTCAAGCCATTCGTGACGTGCAGATGCCCGTGGACGATCACATCGTCCGTGACAAGCGTTTCATAGTTGTAGGTCGCACCGGCTGGGATATAGACTGTCTTCATGCTCAAAAATCCTTTCTCTTTTACGCTGCCTTCTGTTCTTCCTTGAGCCGTACCGGGAGGACGATGGCAGAGCTGCTGCCCGCAACGAGCGAGATCGCGCCCAGCGAGCTGGTCAGCCGCATCGTCACTAGGTCCTGCTTTTCAAACTGCGTGAGCGCATCCAGCATGAATCTGGCATCAAAGCCAAAGACAATGCTGCTTTCTGCGCTGATGGAAACCGCCGCTTTGTAGAGGCAGTCCTTCGCACGCAAGGTCAGCAAGCCATTTTCAAACCGGACATAAGGCTTGTCTGTCTTTCCAATGCAGGCCAGCAGATATTTGAGTGCCTGCACAAAGTCTTTCCGATGGAAGCAGAATTCCTCATTCCACTTCTGCGGAACGATGTTCTCATAAATAAGAGGTGTGGCATTCGGAACGCAGTGTGCCGTCAATCGGATCCATTCATTTCGGAATGTGACACATCTCTCGTTTACGTCGATCTGAATATCCGTATTCCCAAACACTTTGAGATGCTCCAGTGCCGGAACAGCGACTGTAAACGGCTTTTCAACACTCAGTCCGCCATCATCACAGCAGGCCGCGCGATGTCCTTCCACCGCCCAGATGTGTCTGTTCTGAAACAGAACGCCATGATACTCCGGCCTGGTATTGCGCAGATCAACGGCATACTTTACCTGCTTGACGCAGGCGAGAATTTTTGCTGCATTTGCCGTGTAGGTCTGCTTGGCTTCAAATTCCGGCCATACGGGGCAGTCCTTCGTGTCATAGACAGGAAACTCGCCGCCCTTGCTTCCAGAGCGCATCGTCAAAAAGAATTCATCTTCACGCTGCTGCAATTCTAGTTCCAGTGCGCCGTCGAAATGGCGGCATACCTTCTGGATGTTCGTGCTGTTCCGGAATACGAAATCAAAGCTGTCGCCGACTGCGGTGATTGTCACGGACATCCATGTGTCCAGATCCGTTGCGGACAACACGCAGTGATCTCCGGTAAACTCCGCTTTGATCTCACGCAAAACTTCGATGGAGCTTTTTGACGTGACTTCCATCAAGGCTGTCATGGCTTTATAAAAGGCTGCTGCGTCTACGATATTTTTCATGCTGCTTTCCTCCTCGTTTTCTGTAAGGTCGCGCGCATATTGACAGACCCTGTTGCGAACGTGATCTGCCGCACACGCGTTTCTCCGACGGTCAGGATGTTGTAGATCATATCCACGACGGCGGTGGCCGCTGTGATGTTGGCGGCGATGCTCTGCGGCGCGGAAACAGACGCCTCGGCGCAGCTCAGCTCCGTCGGGAATTTGTCTGTGTCCTGCAAAACCTCCGGGAATGCCGCTCCGACGGGACGGTAGAACGTGCGCCCGCCGCTGCGGATGCCGCAGACGATCTGCCCGGTGTGCATGCCGTTGCCGCTGTCGATGTAGATAAGATCATCCAGCTTGTAAAAGACTTCGTGGCAGAGCTTTCGGCTTTTGTTGTTGTCCACCGCGCCGATGAGAATGACCAGCTCTTTGATGGTTGGAGAACTCCAGCATGGCCCGATTGAAAATGTCTGTGCCCGCAGCATGGAAAGGATGCGGTCCCCGGATTCGATAAACTCCGGCACATACTCCGTTTCCATCCCGAACACAGATGAATACCGCTCCGCCAGCACCTTTGCCTTGTTTTCGCCTAAATCCGCCGGTGTGAAATTCTGACGCACGAGGTTCTTTTCCTCCACGATATCGCCATCACAGATGATAAAGCGGACGGGCCGGTCAAGCGCGTACAGAAGCCGATACAGATTCGGCGCGATATGTCCGCCGGTGCCTCCGGCTCCCAGCATGACGATCTTTACAGGTCAGTTCTCTGCAAACTTCATCCCGCACCTCCTAACAGGCCGCTCAGAAACGAGCGAAAGCCCGTAACATGGGACGACGCTTCCGGAAGCGAGGGAAGCTGATGGACGACCTTGCCGTTCCATTCCGCAGGAAAGCCGCTGTCCAGTCCTTCCAGCACCAAGCTAGGCTCGATGGGGACGAAGCTGCCGCCGCAGGAAATGCGGGCGGAGATCTCCGGGAAGAAGCGATCCAGCCGGCCGATCACGAGATACAGCCGCGTACCGCGCTCATCCTGATCGTCGATGGCAGAAAAGACCGCCTTCATGCTGTTGTGCGAGTGGATATCCGCGTAATACAGATACCGCTGCTCGTCCGGAAGATCTTCGTCCGTCAGCCGAACCGTGACACGATCCTTGGTGACGCGCTGCTTCGGCACGAACGGAATGAACTTCTGATCTTTCCGATCCCAGTAGATACGGACAAGGGCTTCAAACTCCGCGCCCGATTCCATCTGGCTTCTGAAAAAGCCGATGATGGAGCGCAGCAGCTCCTGCGGAATGCGAGGAAGAGCCGGTCGAAAGCCGGCTCTTACCTCTGAAAACTCCGTGATCTTGTGCTTGGGCGCGATAAACTCGCCGAGCTCGCTCCGGCGCATCTCATACGTCTGCCCGTCCCGCGAGGGGATGAGGCAGATGACCTTGTTGGACGCGCGTGCGGCCTCCAGCGTCGGGAACACGCCCTTGTAGTCCGCGATACCCTTCTTTTGCATCCGGATCTGCGGCTTTACGACGCACTCCGGGTCCATGACCTTGCCTTTTTTCAGGCTGTCCAGGAATGCCTTGGATCTCTCGATCTCCGCTTTCGCGGACGCGATGGTGTCTGTCTTTGGCGTAGGAACGGTCTTCGTAACATCTCCGTACCGTACCTGCCATGTGACAGCCGACGCATCCTCCAATTCAGGGAAATCATCCGCTTTCTGGATACGCAGGGCCTCGAAGGTCATGCTGGCGTCCGTGATCTGCTCTCTGGCGCCGCCGTACTGAAAAACGGGCGGCTTGTCAAAGAGCGACAGTTGTGTTTGGGGTCTTGGCGTAATGCTTTTGACCGTGGCGGCCTCTGGGACAGGGTCACTTTCTGCGCTTGTAAACGCCGAAAAGATGTCCAGAGGCTGTTTTTCTTCTGCCGGGGCTTCCTGCGTCTTTGCAGGGAGCGTCTGTTCCGGCTCTGACTGGGGCTTGACTTTTTCTGCCAAGATTGGCGTGGGAGGAGGCAGCGCGGGTTCGTCCGAACCGCTGCCGAAGATCTTATTTACGTCAAACTCCTCATCGTCGTCCAGTAAGGCAAAGCCGTCAAATACGTTTTCTGTGTCTGTCATGCTGTGTCTCCCTTCATTTTTGTGTCCGGACGCAAAAAGACCGCAACTGCCAAACGGCAATTACGGTCTTATGAGTCCATTATTTCATTCCATGTCCTGCGCGCGGAACCGGGGGCATACCTGTCCCCAAGTCTTCACCTCCGCCCTGAAATAGCTCCGCCCTTCATCTGCTCTGACCTGGAATACAGCTTTATTGTAGCGCAGCGGCAAATGGATATAAACTTGCGGATATTTCAGGAGAACGAATGTCTTAACTTGCCTGTCCGTCTACAATATGCTATGATATGCGGGTGCGCGAAAGGAGGGCGGCAGGTATGCAGTATTCTATTGAGGAATCCGCGCTTATTGGCGGCCTGATTGCAGAATACTTCTCAAGAGAAAGTGTTTCTGAACCGTTACGGGCTGCGTATCGCCGTGTGCATCAGCATTTGGTGGCAGACTGCTTAACAGCAGACGATTTGACGCGAATCCAAACGGCATTGGATTTTCTGCTCCCTGTCTTTCCCGCCGAACGCGAAGCACAGAAAACATTCCGCGCGGCGATTCTGAAAACAAAAGCCATGCTGAAAAGAAAAACATTTATTCATGTATAATTTAAATGACAACCTTGCATAAAGCATGACGATAAAAACAGCGGTGCGGATGCAATCAGAAATTCACTGCAAAGCCTATATTGGGTATCCGGCGCAGGACAGTTCACTGTCCATTACCATCTACAACGCAGAATATGACGATGACCGCGTGGATTTAACCGCCGGGATCGTGTATAAAAAGCTGCATAATGGAATGAACACCCCGCACCGTGCGTTTGCAGGACGCATGGTGCGGGGCGTTTTGGCGTTTTCAGGCAGATGGCTATAAACTGGAATTGCGTATTGGGGTGCTTCATTCATCAAAAACGGTGCGCCTGCTTGTATTGCGCAACACCGCTGCGTAGCAGATCAGATGCTTTTTCGCCTTGACCTTGTTCGACCAGGTCAGTAAACACACTAAGCTGTTCCAAAGCAGATTCCGTGCCATTCATCTCTTCATAATCCGACCAGAACGGCAATACGGCGGAAATCAGCGCGTTCAAAATAAGCGGTGTAATTGTATTTCCGCTGAGTTTCATAACCGTGCGGTGATAATAATACAACGCCTCGGCGAAGCTTTCTTCCGTTTTGCCTTTCGCGGCCAGTGCCGCGCGTTTGCAGAGATTGCGCAGCACCGTAATATCCTCCTCGGTGTGATGCTCTGCCAGCAGTTCCAGCGCAGGGCATTCCAGATAGCACCGCAGATCCAGCAAGCTGCAAATCGTGCGCTTGTCCATGTGGTTCACACTGCGCTTCATGATGGCCAGTAGTGTTTCCAAATTGCCGGAATTGGCATAGTCGGTCACGGTGACACCCTGACGGGAAACCACATCCACGAAGCCGCAACGAGCCAGCTCCCGGATGCCCTCGTGCACAATTGTCTTGCTGATTTTCATGTCATCGGCAAGTTCCCGTTCTGGGGGCAGTTTATCGCCGGGGTGCAGTTCGCCGGACAAAATCATATCCTCAATACGTTGCACAAACAGTTCCTTGATGGTAGGAGCAACGATAGGTTCGTATTTCATAGCCAAGCCTTTCTGGTCAGACCACGACCACATAAGAATTCATAAAAAAGTTCAGCTAATATGTGAATTGAATGTGGAAAAAATATAACATATTATAGCATAAAGATGATTATATAGCAAGATAGACTTCGCATAGCCCAGTTTCACTAAGCTCACTGGTCTGAACAGGAGAACGGTGAGTTCCATCAAAAAGGAGGGATCACTTTGCAAAACAGCTATGATGTGATCGTCATTGGCGCGGGTAACGGTGGCCTGTCTGCTGCTGCTACCACGGCTCGTGGCGGCAAAAAAACACTGGTACTGGAGCGCCACAACTTGCCGGGTGGTTCGGCCACCAGTTTTGTCCGCGGTCGATTCGAGTTTGAATCCGCCCTGCATGAACTGTGTGACCTCGGCACCGAGGAACGTCCCGGTACTGTTCGCAAATTATTCGATCAATACGAAGCCAAAATGAAATGGCATCTGGAGCAGAATCTCTTCCATCTTATTGTTCCGGGCAAGACTGATCTTGTTTTGCCCAGCGGCATTGATCCATTTGCAAAGAAGATGGAGGAACTGGTACCCGGTTGTGAAGCCAGTGTGCGTGAACTGTTGCGTTTAGGTGCGCTGGCTGCGGAGGCTCAGGCCTATGCTATGAATCCCAATCACAATAACCTTGTCATGATGACCAAGTATGCAGATTTCCTGCGGCTGGCCTCGGTCACGACCCGCGAAGGCTTTGAGGCCATTCAGATGCCCAAAGCCGCGCAGGACATTCTGAACACGTACTGGTGTTATCTTGGCGCACCGCCTGATTATCTGGACTTCCTGACTACGGCACAGATGGTCTATAAATACGTTTACTACAAGCCCGGTCAGCCGGATAAGAAGTCTCACAACCTGTCGCTGACACTGGTGGATGTGATTCGTAAGAACGGAGGCGATGTGTGGTTCAACTGCGAAGTGGAGCAGATTCTGTTTGAGAACGGGCGCGCTGTCGGTGTGTTGCTGCACGGCAAGAAGCTATATGCCAAGCATATCATTGCCAACTGTTCGCCCTCCGCTGTTATGGGAAAATTGCTGCCAGATGATGTCAAGCCCCCTATTAAGGCGGTCAAGCTGGCCAACGCCCGGAAAATCGCACTGGAACTGGAAACGATGTATGTTGGCCTGAATCGCAGCGCGGAGGAATTGGGAATCAATGAGTATTCCACGCTTGTTATGTCGGACACAGATCCTGACGATCAGTACCGCAAGGCGAACGGTGTGGACAAGGGCGTGTTCATTGCCAACTGCTTGAATGTTATCATCCCAGAGTCTTCCCCCAAAGGCACCTGCACGCTGTTTTTTACTAGCTTTGGCGATTCTAGGGAGTGGGCAGGTCTTGAACCAAAGGATTATTACAAAAAGAAAAATGAGCGCATGAAGGATTGGGTGGATTACTATGAAAAGACTACTGGCATCACCATTCGTCCTTACATTGAGGAGATCACTTTCGCAACCCCGGCGACCTTCTGCCGCTATCTGAACTCTCCTAACGGCACTCCCTATGGTTATCAGGTCTATAAGTGGGATAATATCATCAATCGCCTGAACAGCATGGATGAAGAGCAGATGTTCAAGGGGCTGCGCTTAACCGGAGCCGCCTGTGAAAACATTGACGGGTATAACCTGTGTTATTTGAACGGCAACATTCAGGGCAAAAAGACACTGAAAGACGCAAAGGAGGAGCAGTGATATGGCTAAGAATCCTAGCTTGAAATCCATCAACCGACTGCGCTTTCTCCACAATAACGACGAGCGCAAGCAGAAAATCGAGGCTGCCCCCACGACCCCGCAGCCGAGAGAATTTCCGGTGAACAGACTTTCCCGCCGACTGCACCCGGACAGACAATTTGTCACGATTGCTGCAATCAAGCAGTGGGATGACAACTGCAAGAGTTTCACCTTTGTTCCCGACCCTGAGCGCGGCACGGACGAGTTGGCGTTCTTCAAGGCGGGCTCCTACCTGAGCATTTTTCTTGATGTGGACGGCATGAAGCTGACCCGCCCTTACTCCATATCCTCTTCCCCACAGGAAGCGCTGGAAGGCAAAGTAACTCTGACGATCAAGCGTGTACCTGATGGTATTGCCTCTAACTATGTGCTGGATCATTGGAAGGTGGGAGATAAGGTCACGCTCACGGGTCCATTGGGTGAGTTTGTGTATTTACCTGTGCGTGACGGCAATACCGTTATCGGTGTAGCGGGTGGCAGCGGTATCACGCCATTCCACTCATTTGCGAAGGCGATCGCCGATGGAGATGAGGATTTTAACCTTATTTTGCTCTATGGTTCTCGCACTGAGAAAGATATCCTGTTCAAGGATGACTTTGATGCAATCCAGCAGCAGACCGATAAGGTGAGAGTTGTACACATTCTCAGCGATGAGGAAAAGCCCGGCTTTGAGCACGGGTTTATCACGGCAGAGCTTATCAAGAAATATGCCCCGCAAGAAGACTATTCAATTTTCCTCTGTGGACCTGGCGGTATGTATAAGTTCCTTGACAAGCAGATCGAAATCTTACATCTGGAACGCAAATGGATAAGGCATGAATTGCAGGGTGAAGTCCACAACCCGAAAGATCTGCCCGATTATCCCAGCAACCTGTCTATTCCTGCTGAGGTAAAGATCACAGTTCGCATCTGCGACGAGGAAAGTACGATTTCCGCTAGCACGGACGACACCATTTTGCAGTCGTTGGAAAAACACGGCATCGCAGCTCCCGCGCACTGCCGCAGTGGTGAGTGCGGCTGGTGTCATTCTCTGCTGCTGTCCGGCGAGGTGTACTGCCCCAAGCATCTGGAACACCGCCGCGAGGCCGATTTTGACTTTGGATATATCCACCCTTGCTGCACATTCCCGCTGAGTGACATCACCGTAGAAGTACCATACTCGAAATAATTATGGTTTTTACAGAAGCGAACCTGTTCATATTGAGCAGGTTCACTTTGTGTGAATGGTTATTTCGATAAATGTAGATTTATCAAGCCCTTTTATTTATTCTGTAGCATATGAGAAAATACTGGAATATGTCTTAGAGCATACTGGACTGAAAGTCAGCCACCTCTATATCTTACAGGCGAAGCAGGAATACGGCATCATTGAGAGAGGAATACACCTTGCCGAAATCCGAAAACGGCAAGCAGCCCTTGTGCCTATCTGAGAAAAAGCGAACAAAGAGGCGCCGGATCACTTCGGGATGGTATAACTGAATACAAAAGGACAAGCATCTAAAATGGATGCTTGTCCTTTTATATCCGACGAATTATATTAGGTGCAGTAGATGCTCCATTTTGCTGTCCCACTCTCTGCTGGAATCGGCGCACTCTTTCAATTCAGTTTCGATTTCAGCATTTATTGGCAGATTTTTCTTATAGCGGATGGTATGCTCAAGGCTTGCCCAGAAGTCCATAG
>ERZ1026844.2231-NODE-2231-length-10468-cov-4.438586_pt1 | contig 10468 bp, 5 predicted proteins | sample MGYA00380152_ERZ1026844 | MGnify/ENA primary metagenome ERZ1026844 (study PRJEB33269, sample SAMEA4719788) | human gut metagenome | biome: human-associated habitat; feature: organic feature; material: feces | place: Cameroon | collected 2013-10 ... | reverse complement strand
GGTGTAGCCTTCCGCAGGGGTCGCGGTAAGCTCTATTGTTGTACCCGCAGTTGCGGAGGTTGCGGAAGCCGAAACCATGCCGCCTGTGGGCTGAACAACGGTAATGCTGTACGCATTTGCGGTGAACACGGCGGAAACTTCAACATTCCGTGCGGGCATGATGAAAGTATTTCCGATAATCCTTGCGCCGTCAAGCGTAAAGTAATCGAGGGTGTAGCCTTCCGCAGGGGTCGCGGTAAGCTCTATTGTTGTACCCGCAGTTGCGAAGGTTGCGGAAGCCGAAACCGTGCCGCCTGTGGGCTGAACAACGGTAATGCTGTACGCATTCGCGGTGAACACGGCGGAAACCTCAACATTCCGTGCGGGCATGATGAAAGTATTTCCGTTAATCCTTGCGCCGTCAAGCGTAAAGTAATCGAGGGTGTAGCCTTCCGCAGGGTTTGCGGTAAGTTTTACGGTTGTACCCGCAGTTGCGGAGGTTGCGGAAGCCGAAACCGTGCCGCCTGTGGGCTGAACAACGGTGATGCTGTACGCATTTGCGGTGAATACGGCGGAAACCTCAACATTCCGTGCGGGCATGGAGAAGGTGTTTCCGTTAATCCTTGCGCCGTCAAGCGTGAAGTAATCGAGTGTATAGCCTTCCGCAGGGTTTGCGGTAAGTTTTACGGTCGTACCCGCAGTTGCGGAGGTCGCGGAAGCGGCAACACTGCCGTTTGCGGGCTGAACAACGGTAATGCTGTATTTTACCGCGCCGGGTTCTGCATCAAAGGCGGTGCTGAGCTTGATACTCTCTTCCTGCTTACCTTCCTGAACCGTGTAGAACACGCGTCCTGCATCGCTGCCGTAATCAAGGCCGGTGAAGCTGACTGTGCTGCTCTGAGCTTCTTTGGAAGCAATCTGCGTGTAGTTCCCGTTTGCGTCACGCAGATAGAGACGAACCGTGCTGCCCATCGGAGCGTGGGTGAGACTGAACGTATCGCTTGCGCCCTTGTTGTTCTTTGCGGAAGCGAACTTCATGAGCACGATGTCCGTGCGGTTGCGTTCGGTCGTTTCAAACATCTGCCATTCGTAAATACGGATAGCGCCCCATGCGGAAGAGCCGCTGTTGGAGATATAGAGTCTCCATTCCTGTGCGGTGACGGGTGTGATCAGTTCATCGGTGACATCCGAACTGTTGTTGTTTGTGCTGTATACCGTTACCCAATTGTTTCCGCTTTTGTACTGAACGGAAAAAGCAATTGTGTTCATGTCCTGGGACTCGCCGCCGTATTGGGCGTGTTCAATTCGAATTCGTTTGATGGTTCGCGGTTGGTCGAGTTTTATCGTCATCCAGCCGCTCTGCTTATTCGTGGCGCACCATTTGGAACCGTTTTCGCTCGTTCCGTCAATAGCCTTCCATGCGGGTTCGCCGTCATTCTGTGCGGAATAGCCGGTGACTTCGGCCAAGGGGCAGATGTTTACGGGAACGGTAACATCGCTCAGCTTTTCGGTATCGCCGTTTTCATAGGGCCAATCGATTGTGAAGCGGGAGCTTTCGCCGCGAACACCGTTTGCGTTTACGGGAACGACTTCGATGGTAACATCCGCCTGGTCATCGTTGCGGACAAGGTTCGGAATATAATACGCGGTGTTGGGCGTTTCCATTATAAGTGTTCTTGTGCCGTCCGCATTGAGCCTGTAAATCTCATAGGAGGAGGCGTTATTGCCGTTCCACTTGATGCGCGCTTCGGCAGTGTATGCGTCGAGATAAATGATTTCTTCAAGCCTTGCATTGCTTGCGCTTGCAGCCGCCGCTTCGGAATCGGTGACGGCAAGCCTGCCGATGTTGACCTGATAGTCGGAAACATTGCTTGTGCCGCCGATTTCAAAGCCGATCGCATAGAGCTTTTTGCCGCTGAGGGAAGCGAGGGAAACATTGCTTGTTGTCCAGCCGCCGCTGCTTGCGTCAAGGGCAAAAGTTGCTTTTTGGCAATTTGCATAGCTTGAAGTGCTGCTGTCGCCGTAATAGGCAACAAGTTTCATCAGCCCCCTGTCGTTCTTGGCGGTCACGGCAATATTTGTGCTGCCGTTGATGTCAAGATTCGTGCTGTAAAGCATGATATTATTGGGCTTGTTTGCCGTAAGCGAACCGTAGAATTTGATTGAAGAACCGCCGTTGTATGCGTCTTCAAAGTCGTATGCGCCGCTGAGCTTTTGTCCGTTGGAATCGATTATCCATGTCCATGTGGGCATAACATCCTGAACGGACTGATAGCTCCATTCCGCATCGCGGGATTTGACGCCGTCAATATAGAAAGCCTTTCCGTGGCCGGAGTTGAAGTTGGTTACAAACGGCGCAGAAATGATCGTCGTGCGGTCGGCAAAGAACCTTGACATACCCGCCCAGCCGCTTGAGGAAGTGCTTCTGGGGTCGCCGCCGTTGACATAGAATTGACGTTCAACCTCGTGGAAATCCGCACCGTCACCGGAAAGACCCATTGTGGAGTTCGGGCAGTAAAGCGCAAGAGAGAGCTTCAATTTGTTGTTGTTGAGCAGATAATTTGAGCTGAAATTTGTATTCATGCAGTTCTGCTGAACATCAAGCCCCGCAAAGGCCTCGTATTGGCTTTTGCCGAGGTTCTGCATGGTGGAAACGGTCGTGTTGACCTTTTGAGTCGTCCAATTGTAGTTCATAAAGAACTCGTTAACGCCTGCGGAAACCCAGCCGCTGTTGTAGCCGTTAACGGCATCCTGATAGCTGAGATAGCCGCTGTCGGTGATTGAATCGTACCAGCCGATAAGCATGTTCGGCCTTTGCTGACGCATATACGCTATCATGCTTCTGAGATTACCGGCGGTTGTGTAGTCGACGGCGGTTTCTTCATTGAAGAAATAACCGTCGAAGCCGTAATATTCCATAACTTCAATCAGCTTGTCCGCAACGCTTCTGTAATTGCGAACAAAGTTCTCAACAACGGAGGAATCGCCGCCCCAGTCGAAGAAAATCGTGCCCATGACGGGAACGCCGTTTGTGTGCGCCGCATCGGTGAATTCACCTGTCGGCACAACGACCTGCCCCCGTTTTGAACCGGACCAGTACACAAAGGAGGTTGCGTACTGCCAGTAGTTAAAGGCATAGCTTGAAAAGCTTTCCTGTCCCTGTGCGTTTGTTGCATCGTGTTTGGAGTTTGCAAGGGAGCAAACCATGAGCTTTGCATCGGGGTTTGCATAGTCGTTGACCGTGAATCCCGTGTATCTGTCTGCAAGGGGAACAACGGATCTTGAGTAGTCGGAATCCGGATCGTTTGTCGGTTCCCAGCTGAGCAGCGTGTCAACCGTGAATGCCGGGCCGATAGGCATCAGCGAAGTGCCGTCCGCATATGCCTCGTTTAGCGAATCCGCGTTCGCAGCCTTAACAACGGCGGAAAGAGTGCTGAAAAAGCTCCTTGACGGCAGAACGCCGAAGCAGAACACTGCGGCGAGAAGCGCAGCAATGATTTTTTTTATCGTATTTACCCTCATATTATTTTCCTTTCAAATAATAGACTGATAGATTGTCTGAACGAATCTAAACCGTAATGACGCAGTAAAGCCCGGTTTAAATCATTCAATTATGCCAAGTTTTGTGAACTCGGAGATAATTTCACCCAAATCAGCCGCTGCCTGAGGGATCTCAACATCATATTCATCAAGAATGCGCGAAAGAATTTCATCCTCCGTTTGTCCCTTCTGAATCGACTCATAAACAAACAACGACATTTCATTAAGCAAAATCATTCCCTTTGTTTCCGTGCTGCTTCCCCCAAGCGGCACCAAAAGGTTATCTCCGGCAATCGTTCTTAAAACATAATTTTTGCTTATTTGCATAAGCTCCCTCCGTAATTATCTTCTTTTGTGATATTCTGCTGCAAGCCGTGTATATGCGTCCATTTTTTTGCACATAAAGGTCGGTTCTGCATCGAATCGCCCGTTCTCGGCAAAACAAACGGCGGGACAGGCTTCACAGATATTGCGAAAACGGCAAGCGGTGCATTTTGCCGGAACCATGATGTTTTCGCGCATTGCCCGAATGTCGTTCCATGCGGCGGAAAATCCGCGTTCGTTCAGCGAAGCGGATGGTTCGCGCATCATTCCGCAGGGGCGAAGCTGCCCGTTGTATGTGATCCAAAACGCCGCAGCTCCCGCACGACAGCGTATACGCTCCGTCGGAATATCGCCGCACTCCGTTTCGGCAGGAGGAATATCCGTGTTGAGTGCAACAGCTTCCGCACGTTTTTCAATAATCGCCGGGTCAAGCGTTCGCAGCTCGTGCGCCCACCTTGCGGCAGCGGATTCCTCCGGCGTGAACCTTTCGCAGGTTTCACATTCGCCGATTTTACAGGGAGAAATTTCGGAGTTTTCATCCGCACGGACGGGCGGGAACATATACGTTGCCGCCTGCAGCGGCAGATTATGCTCATTTGCAAAGCGTTCAACAGCGTCAAGATCTCCAATATTGTACGGCGTTGCAGAATAGTTAATCTTGACGGGAACACCCGCTTCCGTGAGCATTGCAACCGCACGGTAGGCTCTTTCAAAAGCACTGCCGCTGCGGCAAAGTTTTTCATAGGTTGCTTCGGATGCTCCGTAAAGCGTGATATTCACCCTCTGCGGCGGGAGCTTTCGGAGCAATTCGACCTGTTTTTCGCCGAGCATCGTTCCGTTTGTGTTTATCGAAACGATAATGCCGAGTTCACGGCATCGGCGATAGATTTCTTCAAAATCGGGCCGAATAAAAGGCTCGCCTCCGGTCAGCAGCAAAAACAACATGCCGCATTGCTGCGCTTCCTTTGCAATGTTCAGCCATTCCTCCGAGGAAAGTTCATCCGTTTTGATTTCGGCGTCATTTTCTTCGCGATGGATGTAGCACATTCGGCAGCGGAGATTGCAGCGCGCCGTAAGCTCAAACGTTCCGGAAAGCGGAATGCCCCTTTTTGCGCTCTTTGCAAAAAGTCTGTTCACATACTCCGCATATTTCACTTCATTCACCTCCTTCCAGTGTTTCTTTCAGCAGCCGAACCGCGCGGGAGTCCGCCGTGCAGTGCAGCTCAAAAATGGGAATGCACTCTGCCGCGCGGAAAAAGAGTTCCGCATGGCTTTCGCGCATCGCTCCGCCGCAAAGCCCGACAATATTGCTCATCATTGCCCGCAAAGCACGAACACCCGAAAGACGGGTGATTCTGTTTTCCGGAGCTTGTCCGAGCGAAACAATTGCGGCAATCGGCAGAGAAAAGTTTAAGCAAATGCCGCTTGTGCCGCAAAACGGCAGTCCGAAAGCATTTGCCGCGCCGTCAACAAAGCCGACAGCGCAACGATCCCCGTTGAGAATCAAAGCGTTTTCATACTCCTTCCAAAGGTTCGCCTGCGTGGATTTTCCGATTCCGGAACGTCCGCAAAAAAGTATTGCTCCGAATCGGGTCTGAACCGCTGCGGAATGCAGGGTAAAAATGCCCTTTTGCAGCAGCTGGAAGGGCAGGTTGATGCTCTGCCAAATCTGCTGCATACATTCCTGTTCCGGCGGAAAAGCCTTCGGAAGAAAAACTTCGATATTAAGCACGTTATCAATGTTGAGCGCATTAACACCAAGTGTGCGTTCGCTCAACGCGACGCCGAAGCGGGAAGCAAGCATTGCGCGCTTTTCCCCGCGCTCAAGCGCGGCTCTGTCAAGCGTTTGCTGCAAAAAGCCTTCGCCGCTTTCAAACAGCCTGAAGAATGCGTTTTCATAAACGAGTTTTCCGCAGGCGGCAGGCGGTTCGGCCCGCCGAACCTGAATCGCGCAGTCCGCGGTTTCGGAGCATTCAGAATATTCAGTCTCCCAAAACAACGCACTTCGCGCATCAACATCAAGTTCCGCCTCCGAATGAATCTCGAAAACTTTGCCCGCAAAACGAAAACGAAAGAAAAAATGCTTTTTCATCTCAAAAACTTCAAAACGCGTCTGCGCGCAATGCGCGCAGACGCGTCGGTGGGTGGTGTCAGGATGCAAATACCATTGTGTCGTTCACTGTAAAGTAGCAGTAGCCTTTAACGGTAACGCTGCATTGATTCTCTCCTTCGCCGAACAAGTTTGCATCCTGTCCCTGATACAGAATATCGAACGGCGGGAGCAGCTGACAACTTGTTCGGTCGTGATTGTACGCTTGTGCAACACATTGGGAGGATGCAATCGCTTCTCCGAGGTCAAACTCGATAACATCAAGTTCGGGCTTTACATAAGTTTTTTTCACGGGTATTCTCCTTATCTGCCGGTGATGGAAGCAATTGCGGGCTCACTCGCAACGCCGTTTGCATCATAGGCAAAGATGTAATATGTATCCGTCATTCCGCGGCGCGGAGCGCGAACGGTGAGGCTGAAGGCGTAATAATCCATCCAGCCGAAATGGGTGAACAGGCTGTTCATCGGGCGCATGTTCTCGCGTACGGGAACGAGTGAACCGTCGTCCGCAAGCCTGTAAACGCTGACATGGTCAACATCCGTGGATGTTTTAACGCTGATGCTTGTGAACCAACCGGCAAGTGCACGGCCGCTGTACCGGAGTTCGAACCTTTCGGGCGTGAACACGGGTTCTTCAACGGGCTGATATGTAAGGGTAACAAGGCTTGCGATATCTGCCGCGATCTGTGTGCTTGTGGCGGGGTTGATGCGGTCTGCAAGCTTAATGCCGCTGACTGACAGGATGGATCTTGTTTCCGCTCCGGCAATATTGCCGAGAACAAGCAGGTATTGTTCGCCGTGCTGTTCGCTGACGTACTTATGTACGTAATCCGTAACATCATAGTACATTTCGGTCATCTTCATGCCGGAGGAGATTGGTTTACCTACGATAGCATCTGTATCGAGATAACCGAGCACGGGTTCACCGGCAACGGCCTTTGCGCTGATCATAACGGTTTCGGTTTCGTTGTAACCTTCAAGAACGAATCCGATATAGTTGCCGTTGGTGAGATAGACCTCGTTCTGCGGGCCGCGTTCCTGATACTCCGCGATGTGTGCAATGCCGGTGTCTCCGTCATATTCAACATAGACCATGGAGTTGGGAAGAATTTCAGATCCGGTCAATTCCGCACTGTTCTTAACATAGTCATAAACGGGAGCGTACTTAAGACCCTTTTCGTTCTCGGCATAATTTGCTTCACTCTCAAGGTCAAGGGGCTGATAAACGCGGAACGCATCGAGATAAACATTTGCTTTCTGCGCAGCTGCATCACGCTTGCCGAAAGTCCTGCTCTGACCGTTCTTTGCCGCAATGCCCGTGCCGCCGTTAAGAACGCTGTTTTCGTCCATGAAGGAGGTTTCGACTTCGCAGCCGATGAATTCCTTCAGTCCCGCTTCGCGCAGGATTCGGTTCGTGTCAATGCCGTTCGCTCCGCGCGTACTGCCTTCCGCACCGGTTTCGCCGCCGTCCCAAGGTGTCGGGTCTGCAGGGCCGACGATCGCACCGGCGGTATTGGTGAGGTAGCCGAGGATTCGAACGCTGTAATCTGCGTGTTCGAGATTCATTGCGCGAACAACGGGAACCTGATAATCAAGGATGCCGCTGCCCGTGATAATTCCGGGAGTAGTATCTGCAATACTGTTATCGCCGTAGAAATAGGTGTCAACGATATAAACCTTGAACGGCTTGTTTCCCTTGGACAGTGCAACGAGAAGAAGTCCCGTATCGGTGCCGCATTCGGAAATAATGTCAAAACCCGTTCCGCTGAAACTGAATTCAACGGCATCGGTTGTGTAGGCGCGTTTGCCGCCTTTCAACTCGAGGGTTGCTTTCAGTGCGCCGCCGTTGCTGTAGTAGGCAAAGCCTTTGTATGCATCGGCATAGCCGTAAACGCTGCTTTCGTTGTCTTTAACAACGGTCGCGGTGTTGTTTGCGCCTTCGGCTCTCCATTCGTCGTTCGTCCCGCTGATGTTCATAAAGTTCTCTTCGTAAAGAACATTTGTCGCGGGAAGGAAGGTGATGGATGTTGCTTCGGTTATATAATTACCGGTGAAAACAAGCTTTGTCTGAATGGTTTCACCCTTGTTTACGCTCTGCGGAGTGTAAAGGATGGATTTATCGGTGTCATTAAACCTAACATGCTTTACGGTTTCATCAACAGTCTGGATGCCCACAGCTTTTTCTTCAACATCCGTAAGCTTGTAGCTGTTCTGTACGCCGAAATCATAGACGAACGTCTTTGCGGGCGGCGCATAGGTGATCTTCAACGTACCGGGATGATATATAATGGAATAATTGTTAAGCTGCTCACCCCAATAACTTTCAACCTTAGACGTTCTTGCAAAGTCAACAACATATATGCCCGGGTAAATCTCTTTCCTTTGGGCTGTAATATCTGTTACTTTGTTTCCCGTTCCGTCTGCAAGCTGATATGATGTTGTCGTTTCGGAATCGGGAACAGTTATATCATTGCAGCCGTCCTGAGTGATTTTAACATCATGAACAACATGCTCGCTGCCGTTGTAAGGCACTTCAAGGCTGCCTGCCCAAAGATGAACAACCTTGTTTGCTGCCGGAACATAGACAACATTAATGATGTTATCTTCGGATTTTTCGGTTACGGTAAACGGCAGTTCAATCTGAACGCCGTCGGCAACGTCTTTATTGCCATTCTTAGCTATTGCCGCTGCTTTTTTATGGTTAAGCTGGTTAACATCCGTACCGTTTGCAAGCGTGATCAGAGAACCGATTTCCTGACCGGTCATAGTGGTTTCGCCGAGGTAATTGGTGTTGCCGGTGATTTCTCCGACTTCATTCAGCCAATAGCGAACCTTAACGGTGGAGGTGGTGGGCTTCTGCCTTGTGAGCCTGATTTCAAGCTCGTCCATACCGCCGACCTTTTCCATATCGATGCAGTAAATGTCGATATGAACGGTGTCGCCCGCTTTGATTCCGGTTGTGCCGTATTTGTTGTTCAGAACGGTGGAAATTGCGTTGCCGTCCATGAAGGAATACCAGTAATCGGAGAAAGCCATCATACCGGCGGTTGCCGGCGTATCATCTGTGGCTTCTTTTCCGATAAGCGTTTCGGGGAGCATGGAGAGGCTTCTGTCCTTACCGGCGGTGTCAAGATTCGGAAGAACCTTGTAAAATGCCTTTGAAGCATATTTATCGTCGTAGGTTGCAGGTTCGGTAACGTTCCATTCGCCGCCCCAACCGGAGCCGGAACCGCCGTGGTTGGTATCCTGAGGGCTTGCATCAGGCCAGGACCAAACGCCCTTGCCCGCCGTGCCTGCAAAGAATGCAAGATAATCGGAGTAATTGTCTTCAGTCGGTTGGTCGCCGTCCTTATAGACGAACACGAACATATCATCGTTGATTGCAACAACTTTCTTGCCGCCGAAAGCCGCTTTAAGATTTTCGTCGTTGTTGATTGCGTCATAAATCTCCTGATAATAGGAGTCGTTTTTGGAGATAAGTTCAATGGAGTCGGAAAGCGTGTAACCTTCGGGCCACACGAACGAACCCGAGAACCTGCGTGCGGTGTAGGATTTGCGGTAACCGATGTCCATTTGTCCCTGCTTGACGGAAACAGAGCTGCCTGTTTCCGTTCCGTCAACATTGGTAGCTGTAAAATCCTGAGCGGCTCTGTTGTTCCATGTTGCCGCAAAAATCGCCTGCTCGCTTGCGCTCGGGGCATAGGGAATGATGCCGACGCCGCCGATCTTGGATGAGCTGTTGAGGGGGTTGGTGATCGAGTCCTTTACCGGGTCGGCGTATTGAACATCGGTGTGACCGTAGTCCCAAACTTTGTGTGCGGAATCGTCAACATCATCGGTTCTGCCGTTAAAATGCTTGGAAAAGTCCGCCCATTTCCATTGAACCTTATTTAAATAATCGGTAGTGTTATTGGGGTCGGATGTTGTTGTGAGATAAGCTGTTTTATCGCCCGCATAAAGTCCGCCGAGATCTGTATGCTGATTTGCCGCAGTGTCATGGCGATGTTCGTATTCGAACGTTCTCTTCCATGTGATTTCGGGAACGACCGTTTCGGATATGGTTCCGGAACCGTCGCCCGTGTCTCCGTCCGCTGCAAAAAGGGACGCGGGGAACATGCCGAAAAGCATGATTCCGCAAAGCAGCAGGGAGAGCAGCTTTTTGATGTTCTTCATTGAAAAACCTCCTGAATATTTTAAAAATAAAAAACAAACTTTATATGAACCGCAGCAGCCCGAAGGCATTGCCGCAGCACTGCGGAAAACGGCGGCGCCGGAAAGGGGCAAAACTAACACTGAATTGAGAGAATTTGGGGTGTGGATATAGTCCGTAGATTCAGGTTATTCAGCGCACGTTGCTGACCGAGCCGAAACGCACAACCGAGTGAATGGGAGACGGGAAAACGCACAGAGCCAAGTATTATCCCGCTCGCTCGCATACATTATACCGCAAGACCATACGAATTTCAACATTTTTTTGAGTATAAAATGAATATATATAATCTGTTCGGAGAAAAT
>ERZ1026844.2222-NODE-2222-length-10487-cov-3.999521_pt1 | contig 10487 bp, 12 predicted proteins | sample MGYA00380152_ERZ1026844 | MGnify/ENA primary metagenome ERZ1026844 (study PRJEB33269, sample SAMEA4719788) | human gut metagenome | biome: human-associated habitat; feature: organic feature; material: feces | place: Cameroon | collected 2013-10 ... | reverse complement strand
ATATATATTTGAGGATGGACTTGCCTGCAATGATATCATAAGTCTTGATGGCAAAGTCCACGACAGCAACCGTATCGATTTCCTGACAAGATATCTCACAGACCTTGAAAAAGCCTACAATGCAGGTGTTCCGATACTCGGCTACTTCCACTGGTCATTCACAGATAATTTCGAATGGCACAGCGGCTACGACCCAAGATTTGGGTTAATCTATGTCGATTACGAAACCCAGCAGAGAATCCCAAAGGATTCCGCATATTGGTATTCCAATTTAATTAAAAAATCATGCAACTAAATATTGCATTAATAAGAGTGTATAACCACCGTTGAGTCTCTCTATGGGGCATGTTCGATTTATTCCGAATCGTGTGTGAGTTAATGCCGCTATCTATAAAAGTTCGGATAGGTAAATCTCGTTCAAGCGAAGCGCGTTTGATTTACCTATTCGTAATAAACTATATAGATGGCGGCATTTACTCGCACTAGATGCAGGAATCCATGAGAACATGTACCATAGAGAGATGCAACGGTGGTTAGACGCCCTCTGGATTAATGCAATATTCAGATTAATTCTTGCGGTTATTGAAATATACAAAATTATCAATTGCAGTGAATATATCGTCAAAGTTCTCTCTTGGAGCTGCATCTATGTATGCTTTCAGAATCGCATTTTCTTTCTCGCCCTTATATCTTCCGTAGAATATGTCGTATAGGTTGTGTCCTCTTACATATTTTCTGATATTCTCCATGTTGTCTATGATGTCCTGTCTTGTCTCAATTGTTATGTTCAGTTTTTCTATCATTTTCTTAGTGCTGACAAGACGGTACAGGTATTCTTTATATTTGGCATATAATATATCATAGAACTGGTCTACGCTTTTTACAACGCCTATCTTAGTCATTATCTCTGGGTCAAGAAAATAATTCTCAAATGAATAATATTTTAATATAAGCACATTACGGTCTGTTACTCTTGGCAGATTACCATAATCCTGCTTTGCACGCTGCCTGTAATAATTGGTAAGCTGGTCTCTTAAGCGGTCCGCATCCTTACCGTCTCCATCCCTTATCATAAGAAACTCATCCTTAAGATATAATGTATTGATATATTTCAGATTGGCATAAGTCTTGATGTTCGTACAACTGTTAGTTGCAATTATTGCTATACGATTAAGATTGCCATTCTCATCTATAACTTCTGAATAATATTTCTCCAGAAGGAGCGGCAGACGACTTCTGTCCTGTTTCCCCTCCACTATGAATACAAAGCTCACATTCATAAGGTCATTAGCAGCATATCCAAGATCATCTAATATATCATCAATATCTGCCTCCGGAGTAACAACTGTATTATTATCTCTGTCGTTAACCACCTGACGAATCTGTCTTGTAGTAAAGTTAAATAACATCTGCGGTGAATGCGTGCAGAATATAACCTGATTTTTCCTTGAAAGCTTGTACAGGATTTCACTTGCAATCTTCTGTAGCTGAGGATGCAGATATATTTCCGGATCTTCAATCAGAATAATGTATGGCACAGTACTTCCATATTCTGCATATGTTTCAAGCAGCGACAGAATGTAGATACTGTTCAGACCATCAGAAAGGTCATTGACATCCCCATCAGTGTCACGCATTTCATTGTGAACAATTGTATCAACATGCATGAGTTTTTCTGCATCAAATGTAATCTGATAATGAATTTTTTCTCCAATACCACCATTGTTTCTGAATTTCTCATTAAGTTTGTTCTCAAAATTAGCCAGATTAAAATTAAACAGCTTATACTGCATAAGTCTCGCTGTTTCTAATAAAGATAGCTGTTCTGGTTTCTTGCGGTTAATGATTCCTATGCAATTAAAGCACTGATTACACATCCTATGCTTATCAAATATACACACGTTATCTTTAAGATCTGCATATTCGGTTCCACCCTGCAGCATAATAAGATCTTCCTGAATTGATGACTTACGTCTCTCATGGTCAACATAGAATATTCTTGGAAGAACTGTCTTTATATAAACATTGTTCTTCTTAACTCCATCCCTGTACTTAATCTTGCCATCCCGGCTATATACATACTCAAATTCAAGAATACCATCCTTTAATGACGGCAGTTTATTGCAAAAATCCTTATACCACAAATCATAATGCTTAAAAGAGCTGACCTGTCCCTTCTGATACAATACAGCCAGATCCTCATCTTCAATACTGATGCGTACTGTAATGCTTATATTACCTTCATTATCATTGAAATCTCTTAATGAAACTGCATAATCTCCAGTAACCGCCCTTATTGCATCAAGAACTACACTTTTTCCTGCATTATTCCTGCCAACAAGAATCAGTACATCTTCAATATCATTAATCTCAAGTTCTCTGATTGATTTAAAATTCCTGATTAAAAGATATTCTATCCTCATACCTGTCCTCTGCCCCCTGATACATTTCTGCCAGCATATATTCTGGTGTATTATCATTAAATGTTGATATTCCTTTACCTGTATTAGGATTCTTTTTGGAATATACCATGTCAACAACGAATGCAACTATCAGTGCCGCACACACTGCACCAACAACTCTTAACTTAATCTTTCTGAAGAAATTATCAAGAAGCGGTGCAATAATATATACTATTGCAACTCCTCCAAGTCCAAATACCAAAAGACCTTCAGCACATATTCTTCCATTAAGATTAAGAAAATACCCGTTATAATTCCACCATCTTCTTCCGCAGCTGATTTCCAGATACAGCGATGTAAAATATTCAACAAATCCGCATAAAACTACTGATGCAAAGAATTCCACAACCGGCTTATTTCTTAATTTTTTAAGACATATCAGTATGAGTATTCCACCTGAACCATATATAGGAAGCCATGGACCATGAAGAACACCCCTGTTTGCAAATGTATGTGTCGATATCAGATGAAGCGTAACCTCCCATATCCATCCCACAAAACATAATGAAAAGAATATCAGTATAAGCGATGGTATTGAATAATTACGCATATACACTGTATTTTCAAGGTCAACTCTGTGTTCCTTAAGATTGAAAAGACGGGCAGGATAGGCTTTTCCAACTGCTTCTGCTTTATTCTTACTCATACGAAGCATTTCCTTCTTTTTTTCTTCAAATTCCAGCTCAGCCTTGCTGTTAATAAGTATTATGCCAAATGTGTTGGCTAAAAATACTCTTAATTTCTTCAATCTTCCTATTCTCGAATTGTGGTAATCATCAAAATCAATCTGTGGCTGCGGACTATCTATAAGTTCATATACATCTGCGTATGCATTTTTAAGCTGCTCTTCTGATGGTCTTTCATACAGATATGAATCATTAAGCCACTTAACCGCCTCTGGTTCTTTTTCAAGATATGCTGCTCTTACATTTGCATAGAATTCTGCATAAAATGCAGCTTTATAAGGATTCACAAACAGCACTCCCGCAACTCCTAACGTTGCCATTCCAATCACTGTCCAGCCAATGAATGATAATCCATACAGAAATGCCCGCCATTTATACCCTTTCATCATCTTTCTTGATAAGGTTATAGCCTCATTTGCCTTCATATCAGGATTCTCCGCGATAATGTATGGCACAAGCATGTATGAAAAATGCTTCACAAATATACCCACAATTGTAAGTGACCATAATATTTCATATACATTATTGACAATAAGCACCCACGATGCCTTCATCCACCTTTTTACGCGGAGAAGAAACATGAACTTTCCAGGTGGAACAGCATCATATGTGCGCGTTTCAAGCACTATTCTTCTTGATATAACAAGATAAGTTTTCTTGATAAAAAATGTTATAAACACATATACCATAAGTGCCGCTATAAGAAGTATAAGCACTACTGCTCTTCTTGAACTTATGACTGATGATAGTGAATCCACAAATGTAAATACTATTCCGCCTGATGTTATACCATTAACTAAAGATGCAAATACTCCTCTTGTTCTTCCCATTACATTAGTTGCATTAAGCTTTGCCTCTGAAACCAATTCATCTGACTGCCTTCTTCCAAAATCCTCGTCCCCGGTTATAACCGCACCAATAGCCTGAACTACAGAATTCGTAATTGATGTATTGGCAATATTATCAACATTTGTTTCAATTGAAGTAGCGCCCTGCACCCCGGTATTTCCAACATTGCTTAAACTTTTAAAGGCTTCCATTGTCTCTGTAAATTCAGAGCCAATGAAAGCCGCAAAAAGGCAGACTGCTACTAACAGCCAGTAATGTTTTTTCAAGTTCTTCTTAGCATTTTTAGCGAGTTCTTTTCTCTTAAAATCCATATCCCAACAATCTTCTTTACTTATTAAATACAGTTTTGCGTACAACTCCAAGCGGATCTTTAACCATAAGTATGACAAGCCATATGATAAGTCCGAAAGCTACCACTGATAAGCCCAAAAATGCGTCATTAAGCATATCTGATGATGCCGGAGTAAAATACTCTGCCCCCAGTTCAATATATTCCACAACTGCATCTACCATCCACATAAGTGATGCACCCCAGTACATAAGCGCAAGTGTTCCAAGCTTTAACTGCGAACGCTTGTCATTAGTATACCATATGATAGTAGTTATAACCGCTGCGAATACAGCTATAAGTAATGTCATAATTATCTCTCCAATCCTTTAACTTCTGCTTCCTTAGCTGCTTTCTTTTCTACTCCGGAAGCTATTGCTACCATGCCGACCCACACAGCTGTAACAACAACTGCCATGCCAACACCGGCAGTTGCCATCTCTTTAAGCATCTGCACAGCATCCTGAGCGTTGCCTGCTGCTGTTAAGAATGGAAAGAAAGGAGTAACTTCTCCATGCCATACATGCTCGAATGCAAGTAAAGCTGTTCCACCCCATAACATATTATTAAGCCATCTTAACTTTCTTGAAAATGGAAGCACCTTTTCTTCCTTAACTGCTTCTACAGCACCTTCTGTCTCGCACGAACATATTTCCTTCTTCTCTTTCTTTTCAACAATCTTAGTTATCGCTGTTGTAACGATAGCTTCAGTACCTGGTACTATAAAACATGCCATATTAAATTCCTCCTGATTCACGATGCATTTTCATGTCCCAAAATGCATATATTTATATGTATTTTACCTATTTCACATGGGATTGTCAAACGTTGTAAAATATACATTTTCATATATATTTTCTCTTTATTCCCTCTGCTGAATATGATATAGTAAAGCAGATGGGATTCACTTTGGAAAGGAGATGTTCTTATGAAAAAGAGCTTTAAAAGACTGTTAAGCTGCATATTTATAATAACTTTCTTCCTTGTTGGCATGTGCCTTGACAGAGCCAATGTATCTGTTCCTGAAGTGGTCTCTTTTTCTGTATCAGAAGCTAAGGTATTCGCTACACCTGAGCCTTCTGTCAGTGATACCATGCCATGTACAACTGAAATGCTTGGACTTGTGAGAACATCAATCACCAATCTTACAGCAGACAGAAGCAGTTCACGCAATGTATTACGCATATTCCAATTCTTACTTTGCGGTCTGTGTGCAGCTATCGGTATCAGTATCTATTTCAAATCGACAGACGTAATGCATGATTCTATCACATGCAGCACCACTGTCACTCTTAATTATATCCATCAGACTGACGGCAAGAAATAACAGATTATCATTAAATCAGAATATTTTCTAATAATACATTATTTATGTATATTATTAATAATATTAAACAACTATGTGAAGAGGCAATAAAAATAAATATGAATATTTTAATGATAATCGGTATTATTCTGGGTGGAGGTGTATCTGTTGCATCCACCGTTGGAATAACTGTAGGTATTTTCGGGACCATTGTATATAAATTTTACAGAAAGCTTCGTTTCGGAATATCTATGTTTGACTAAGTTTGAAAGGATGATTAATAATATGTTAGGTAATATAACAGTCGGTATCGTCATTGTTCTCGCTGTTGCTGCCTGTGGACTTGGTGTGTGGCTTGACAGAGCCAAGTCAGACAGTCAGGACAACAACACTGACGCGCAGTCTAAGAATTAAATGATAAAGGCGGTCACATCAGATTCCATTCTGATATGACCGCTTTTCTTACCACTTTTACACGCTTTCACGGTATCTGTTAAGCAAATCTTCAATTCTCATATTAATATTTTCAGGAAATGTTGCATTATTTCCGATTTTTACCCACAAATCAATATTCTTATATTTCTTCTCTCCCATTGTATTATGTCTGTCCTGCTTCGAAGATACTTCTATCTTTACCATTGCACGCTTCTGCTCAAGTATCGGAATAAGCACATAATATAATCTGTCATCTTTAAATGATATGTATCCCGCTTCTTTTCCTGAACGAGTCATTAAATACAGTCTGTGCTTTTTTATTCCCACAGGATACAGCTTCATTCCTGCCTTTATAAATCCCGATTCTGCCGACATCTCAAGCATAGCTCCGACATAAAATACATTTGCAGAATCATCAATTGAAGTAAGAATACTCTCCAATATTTCTGAGGTCGCAGTAAACTGCTGTGCTAACAGATAAGCAAATTCAGCCTGGTATCTAATCTTGTGTTCTGCATCAGGTCTCTTCCCTGATTCCTCATCAATGCTGTTAAACAGTTCCTCACTACATTCATATATACTGCGCAGAAACAACTTAAAATTCTCATCTGGCGTCCACATATATCTGCCTCGTTCAACCTTAAATCTTCCAATGCTGTTACCATTGTAATCTTCTGCATAATGATACACATTGCGTTGGCAAAAGGCATGTTCATTCTCTGGAGCTGTAAAATCATATTCTTCATTTGCTTTATCAGCACCATAATACCTCTCATCATATTCATAATTATTTTTTCTTAATGATTCCTGTCCAGTCTGATTTGAAAGAACTGTATATGCTTCGTTAATTTCATATGCGCTGTATTTGTATACATTTTCTCTGTTTAATGCAGCGTCCGGATGCACCATGTGCATAAGCTGTCTGTACCGCTTCTTTAATCCCGTCTTAGTTATATCAGATTTGACATCAAATATTTTATATGCCTGCTGAACCGTCATAAATACTGTATTCCTTCTACATTTTTTCTAAGTTATCATACACCATTTTTAAAAATTTTACTATTTTTATTATTTCTGTTGACAGCCATGTTGTTATAGTGTACTATTGTGCTAGTGCACAAGTACGCGTCATGTGTACATTACATATTACAGGAGGAGGGATTATGGACTATAAGGCTAATATACCAATTTATCTTCAGGTAATCGATGATATCAAAAAGAGAATTCTTACCGGTGAGATTAAGCTTGGCGACAAGCTTCCATCAACCAGGGAACTTGCCGTACAGTACACGGTCAATCCTAACACTGCTGCAAGAATATACAATGAACTTGAACAGTGCGGTCTGTGCTACACCAAAAGAGGTCTTGGCACATTTGTATCTGAAGATGTACATCTGATTGATACATTAAAGGCAGAACTTTCCAGTGAAATGATTGAGACTTTCGTTTCAGGAATGACAAGCCTTGGCTTTTCTAAAGAAGAGATTATTAATCTCATTAACAATTATCATGAATAAGATACGGAGGGATTTAATTATGCTGCAATGTAATAATGTTACCAAAAAGTATATGAAGATGACTGCCGTTAATGGTGTTTCCATTGACTTCATGCCTGGCAGAATATACGCTCTGCTCGGCTCTAATGGCAGCGGCAAAACAACTTTAATGAAGATGATAGCAGGTCTGGTAAAACCTACTTCCGGGGACATCACTCTTTCAGGTGTTCCAATAGGAGTAGAAACTAAGAAACACATAGCTTATATGCCTACTGAAAGTTATTTTTATAACTATATGAGCTGTGCTGATATTGGAAAATATTATGCTGATTTCTTCGAGGATTTCTCACTTGACCAGTATTACAACTATCTTAATGAAATGAAGCTTACACCTGATATGAAAGCCAGCAAGATGTCATCAGGAATGATGGCTAAACTTAAACTTGCTGTTAATCTTTCAAGAAATGCATCAGTAATTATGCTTGATGAACCACTTAATGGTGTCGATATCGTTGCAAGAGAGCAGGTTATCAATGCGGTAATCAGCAAGGCTTCACCTGATAAAACTATCATAATGTCAAGCCACCTTGTTGATGAGCTTGAAGCTGTTATTGACTACGCAGTATTTATCAAAGACGGTGTGATTGTTTCACAGGGAGATGCTGAAAATTTACGAACAGCTTCGGGCATGTCAATCGTTGACCAGTACAAACACATTTATGCATATTAAAAGGGGGAATCTTCAATGTTAAAATTAACAAAATACGAATTGAGAAAGAATCTTCTCGGTATAGGAATCGTGGCAGGTATAATCTGTGTACTTCAGGCTCTGTTTATGTTTTTCTGCCTGACTGAAAATCTTAACTATACAAGCCTTTTCGGAGGACTTTTAATAATAGCTGCCTCAGTAAGTTATTTTATTGTATTTATATTCGGTGTTGTAACATATAATAGAGAACTTTCAAGCAAAAGCAGTTACCTGATATTTATGACACCTAACTCTTCTCTTAGCATAATAACATCAAAGCTGCTCTATACACTGATTATTGGAATAGGAATTTCAGCAATATTCATCGGCTTCGGAGTTCTTGATATATTCATGATGGCTGGTGTCTTTGGTGATCTGGCTGACACACTTAAGAATTTCTCAGAACTATTAAAGGTTATGGGTATTGATGTTGTCAACATAATTATTAATATTGTAGCTGGAATAATATCATTCCTTATAGCTTTCTTCTTCCTTATATCACTTGCATACTTTGCCATAACACTATCTTCAACTGCCTTGCAGAACAAGAAGATTAAAGGATTTATATCAGTTGTATTATTCTGTGTTCTTGCATATGCAACAATTAAGATTTCTTCTTTGTTGCCTGAACTTTACAAGAATCCAGACAGCTTATTCCAGGCATTAATGTCAAGCCTTCCAGCTACCATCTTCCAGTTATTAATGGTGGTTGCATGCACATTCGGAAGTGCCGTGCTTCTTGATAAGAAGGTAAGTCTGTAATCATATTCTTATTGAATGAAATGTTGACTGTTTACATTTTGGGGGCATATTCCCCTGTCTCTGGATAAGTGGCAAAACCTACCAAAAGCTTCATGGTATTTAATTGTGTAGGTTTAATTCTTACAAATACATATGAATTTTACTTAAAAGACCTACTAACTTGATGTTCTCATCGAATATAGTAGGTCTTTTTATAGTTATTCTGTTGTTCAAAGACAGATTTCATCTCCAAAACACCTACTAATCTCCTGATTCATCTCTATCCAGTAGGTTTTCAACCTGCAATTCAAGTCTCTTACGCTTCCACATAATCAAAAGCAACTGCTTCCATTCGCTCCTTGAACAGCTTGTTAAACACTGCAATTACACGACCAACGCCAATCATCGAAAGAATTGTTCCAAGTCCAAGACCAAGAAGTATATGTCCGGTAAAGAGTCCTATTAAAAATGTTGTGCAGACATTGAATATATCAAAACAGTTCTTGCAGAAGCCCACACCCTTGCCGGTTCTGCCTTTAAGCCTTGTAGTATCACTTATTGCCTGTACAATTCCATCTCCCGGATTAGGTATAATTCTCATATTCAGTGACATTGCTGCTCCTATTCCTGTCAATAATACAGCAAGCAGCAATACTATAATCTGTAATACAATGTTGTTATGTACAGATGGAATAAGTGCTGAGAACACATTCAAGAAGCGGGTAAATACTATACTTACCGGTATCTGTAAGACATCTCTTATAATATAAATTCCAAGATACTTAGCTTCTTTTCTGTCTGTAAGATACCACACAGTGTGCATTATCATCTCAATTAAAACAAAGATAAAATATACAATCATCGTCATATTGGCGAAGTTAAATCCTATGACATGAGATATCGAATATGGCACTGAAATTATTGGTGAAACACCAAGATTAGCTTTCGTATTAAGCATAATTCCAAGTGCAAGTATCAGTAATCCCAGAAGATAAAACCCCCATCTGATAATAAGTTTATTTCTGCTCTTCATTCTTAATTGCCTCCCAGAGGTTTTTCTCAACTTTGCCTGCCATAACAGATAGTGTCCGCACCTCTTCTTCACTGAATCCATTATATATAACATTATCAATTATGTTAAATATCCTAATAACTTCATCAGCCTTCTGGCTGCCACAATCAGTAAGCGACACATTCCACGACCTTCTGCTTGCCGGATTATTTTCTCTCTTTAACAGACCATCCTTTTCCATTCTATCTAATGTTCTTGACATTGTAGTTACATCCATAAGGCAAGCATCCGCAAGCTCTTTCTGGTTCATAATCCCATGTTCTCTTAATTCCTTAAGAATCCTTGGCTGCCCCTGTCCAACTGTAAGCCCAAGTTCTATAAAATATCTGTCTCTTATACACATCTCCGAGCCCACGAGACCTCT
>ERZ1026844.2214-NODE-2214-length-10515-cov-12.100956_pt1 | contig 10515 bp, 5 predicted proteins | sample MGYA00380152_ERZ1026844 | MGnify/ENA primary metagenome ERZ1026844 (study PRJEB33269, sample SAMEA4719788) | human gut metagenome | biome: human-associated habitat; feature: organic feature; material: feces | place: Cameroon | collected 2013-10 ... | reverse complement strand
AGTTTCCGCAGCCGATGCCGGAGTCACTGGTCAGCTGGAAAGCCTATATGGATGAGCAGAAACAGCAGGAACTCCGGATGTTCTGGAACGAAGCGCAGAAGCAGTGGGAGGAACTGCTCGCTGCCCGCAGGACTGTTTATGAGAAGCAGCATGTGGAAGCCGGGTTCCGGTTGTGGCCGGAGGAAGAGGCGTTCGCGGCAGCACAGCAAGAACGCCGCGCCGCCGGGCTGAAACCGGAGGCGATTCCGGCGGAACTGTACAACTGGCGGGAGCGCGCAGAGGAAGAAGTCCGGCAACTTGCCGAAGAGGCAGCGCGTCAGAGGAGGTATGAAGCGGAAGCGCAATGGAAATGGAAGTGGCAGGACTTCGATGAAAAGTGGAAAGCATACGTTAAGAACAGAATAAAGCCGTCCAGGCTGGAACCGATATTCCAGGAAGAGATTGAGCTGCGGCGCAATTCCCATAGAGAACCGCCCTCAATTATAGAACTTCCGGATTGGATGAAAATTGAAGAGGTGCTGGATATTCATGAGCGTAACCTGAAAATCGAGGAGATACGCAAGAAACTCGGCCTCCATCCCGGCGATGAGGGACAGCCGGTCGATCCCGGCCGGAAGCTGTACTATGAATCGAAACGTGAGGAACTGTTTCGGCGGATTACTGTCTATGACCAGCGGACGGCTTTTGAAAAACTGCCGGGCTGGATGAAAGAATGGAATCCGAGCGAGGCTCACAAGGCCAAGGTCCGGAATGCCATTTATATGAAATACGACTGTAACGTTGCGGATGAAAAGTCACTGGAGCCTTTGGAATGGTTGGAACTTCAGAACCGCAAGATCAAAGCGAAAGCGGAATACGCCGCCTATGAGCATCGGCTGGAGGTCGGCCCGGCCACGGACCGGCAGATGGATGAGTTGAAGTCGTTTGCAGCGGCTGGACTTCTGAAAGAGTGGCCCGCGGAGCCGGACCGGGAAGAGGCAGCCAAACTGCTCGAACAACTCCGGGAGCAGGAACGGCAGCAGAAGCTGGCCGAAGAGCGCCGCCGCAACCCGATGGCGGATTGGCAGATGCGCACGCTTCGGGAGCTTCACGAAGAAGGACGGCTTGAAAAGATTCCGGAGGGAATCAGTTGGCGGGAAGCCTCGGAACTCATCGACCGGATCACCTTCCACGATCCGGCCAGTTGGATGATGAAGAATGCTGTCCGGCGAAACATTGAAAGCGGACTTCTCCCGAGCTCCGCAGGCAGAAATCTCGACAGCATGACCGTCGGAGAGTTTCGGAAACTCCAGAAAGTAATCATGGAAAAGCAACAGGAAATCGACCGCCGACGTGAACAATGGGAGCGAGAGCATCCGCGAGATCGAGGCGGGATCGATCTGTAATATAAAATACCTGTCCGCTTGTGGCAAGGTTCAACGGACAGGCAAGAGGACTCGGGTTGATCCATAGGGGAATGGATCGCCCTCTGCATGACAAAATAAAAGTTTAACGGAAAAAGTCAATCGAAAGGAGCATAAAAACGATGAAAAAATGGTTTACCGTAAGTATGGAGGAAGCACTGCTTCCGCGTTTTAAGCTCACCACGGAGAACAGGAACTATCTGCTCTCCTGGGCGATGGTTACGCATATCGAAGCATCGAAGGATTTTCTGTCACTCCAATTTATCTGTGAGATTGGAATGGTACAACTCTCATCCGACGAGTCGATGGAGGCGTTGTTCGGCAGCATGGAAGCGGAGCGCGTACACTGCATCTGCGGCGAACTGCTCGCATGCAGGATTATACCAGTTGAATAGAGGAGCGGGATTGAGAGGGAAAATATCATCGAATGAAAACTTCAAAACTGATTTTATTTTGAGTAACTCATTTCACGGGTTGATTTTGCACATTTGCCGATTATATTATTTGAGTGAAGTAACCGGGACCGATTGGAGGTGCATGATGTGTCAGCTTGATAAAATCATGGCAAAACGCGATATCATACATGAATTGGCGAAAAAGTACAAAGTCGATAAAGTCTTTGTGTTCGGTTCCTGTGCCCGCAAAGAAGAAACTCCTGAAAGCGATATTGATTTCCTGATGGATTTTGCGTATGGAGTATCATTTCGCGAGGATATTGAAATTCAGGATGAGTTAGAAAAATTATTCCAGTGTAAAGTTGATATCGTTTCAAAGCGAGGGCTTCATCCTTTACTTGAGGATGATGTTCTCCGGAAAGCGGTTGAAGTATGAGCAAAAGAGATGATGCGATCTTCTTCTGTCATATTTGGAAAGCATGCCGGAAATAATGGCAACTCTGGATAATACAATCGACATTCATGCTGCAAAAGTAAAACTAAGATTAACCAACATGGATAGATGCTGCTTTTCGCTGATGCTGACAACATAAAGCGGAGGAATTTGCAGAAAATCCAAATGAAATCTTCTTTTTCAAATCTTATCAATTGAACAAAAATGAGAAACAAAATTAACTTCCATCAATGAAAAACAGAAAAACTGAATCCTCAGCTAAAAAATATTGATGGAGGTTCCTTTAAGTCAACTCAGTATTACAACGATGGTGTCAATTGGAGCAATAGTATTAGCATTGACATTTACAGCCTATAACAAAGACAGGAAGAACATCTAAGACAATTTGTCGGTGCATAAATAAGAGGGAATTTGGAATCAAAATAAAATTATTTTTTATTTGTTTTTTTCTTTTGAAGAGATTATATTCATAACCGAATATGGAGATATTAAAATGTTGAACTTCGAAAAAACAGTGATGATAATCAATTGGTTTGCCCGGCAATGTCATGGCAAGTCGATTGATAAGCTCGATCTTCTGAAGATGATCTACATGGTCGATCGCTACCATCTTCGTAGGTTTGGTCGCTTGATTTCCGGGGACAACTATTATGCCATGAAACTTGGTCCTGTGCCCTCTATGGCTAAAAATATTTGTGACAATCCAGACGAACTTTCGGAGGAACAACGTGCATTTGCTTATGACTACCTGCGAGTTATCGGCAATGATGTTCACTCTCAGAAATCCAGCGACAAGAATTATTTCTGTCCGTCTGAAATTGAAGCTCTGAATGCAACAAGAATAAAAGCCCTACTTGTGAAACAGAGTGGAGAGTCTTTGCCTGACTTTACTCATCATTTCCCCGAGTGGAAAGCGTATGAGCAATATCTAACCACGGATCAGTCCAGTCGAAGGATGGATGTTTCAAAATTTTTCTCCGAAATGACGGGAGACGATGCTAGGTTTGAATATTGTCCAGCCTCGTCACGCTTATTGAAATCAAATAAACAGAAGTTCTCAGAGCGCCAATCATTGGAAAACATGATTGGGAGCGCAAATGATTGACAAGATTTGTGAAGGCGCAGTATTCCATTTTAATGGAGCAGGGATCAAAAATCATTTCCACATCATTGTGAATATTAATGCGAAGACTGGTCAGGCCTTGTTATTCGGGGTGGTGACTTCTCACGTCGCAATGAGAAAGCAAGACGCTGAAGATACCGATGAAAGCCCGGAAACAATCGTGGATCTTTCTCCGGTTCAATGTCCCTGTTTAAGATATGATTCTGTGGTCGATTGCAATGAACCGCTTGTTTTGAAAAGGGACAAACTGGAACAACTTATTGCGGCAGGGAAAGTAACGTTCAAATGCAATGTATCACGCGAAATCACTTTTAAAATCAGAAAAGGAATCCAGATAAGCAAAAATGCCGATATGGATGCCAAAGGACTTCTCTATTGATACCTTTCTATCTATTGAGGTTAGAAAAAATGTTCTCAAAAATATTACGCCATGCGCTATTTTTATTCAATGGTTCGGATGAAAAAAGTCTTTTTTTCTTTTCGAACTGGCAAAAGCCGTATTCACATCAGGTTCTGGCGGCGGTCAAACGGCAAACGAAATAAAAGCGACCAACGGGAGCGATTATGCCGGATTGACGTTTGACTGATGACGGGTTCTGATGTATCTCTCGCCGATTTACCCACAAATTCCAGTGAAGACCCTAATTTGTTTTCGGTCGGCTATCCTTGATGCAGAGCATCGAGGTATTACGCCCGACCTTACACGGCTCGCAAGCGAACCGGGCGCAAAAATTGAAGAGACAAAAGACATAAAGCCACACCAGAGGGGCGGGGCATTGAACCCAATGGAATAAATATTCGATTTGATTTTTGTCTATCGAAACAATATATTACTCTGTTGTCACTGAAACCAGCTGAATTGGCGACCAATTATGAAAAAGGTAAGTTACAAAAAGTTGTGGAAGTTGCTAATCGACCGCGATATGTCGTGCACAGAACTGAGACTGAAAGCAGGAATCAGTTCTGTTTCATTGGCAAAGCTCGGCAAAAATGAAGGGGGTGACGACAAATGTTCTTGTAAAAATCTGCTCTGCATTGGACTGCAATATTGGTGACATCATGGACATCGTATCGGAAAAAGGGGAAAAATGAGAAAAAATTATCCCTCGGCACGAGTGTCTAGCATTAGGTTTCAGTGCAATCAGTGTTCAAAATCAACGTGGGGTGTTCCATGATCTTTTCTGATGTTTTGGCGAAGTACCGTTCCTCCTCATTTTCAGAACGAGACAAGGGGAATCGTTTTGAACGTCTAATGAAGGCGTTTCTCTTAACATATCCACAATACCAAACCATTTTACATACCGTATGGCTCTGGAATGAGTTCCCTTTCAGAAAAGATTTCGGTTCGGGGAAAGATATTGGCATTGATATTGTTGCAAAAACTTTTGACGGTGCATATTGGGCAATACAGTGTAAATGTTATGATGACCGCCCCATCACAAAAGATGATGTCGACACCTTTCTCTCCACGTCAGAAAAGAGGTTCCCGAATGAAGATATGCAGGCAACCAGTTTTTCCCATCGCCTGTGGATCTCGACTACAAACAAGTGGAGTTCCGAGGCTCGCTTTGCCCTGCAAAACCTTGCTATTCCCATCAGCAAACTGAATCTTTCTGACCTTGAAAACGCATCTGTTGATTGGGAAAAGCTGGAAAATCAGGTTCACGGTTCAGTGGCCGTTCTGAAGGAAAGAATTTTGCGCAAACACCAGCAAAAAGCCTTGGACAGTTTTCATGAGCATTTCAAGACGGCGAACCGTGGTCGTTTGATTATGGCATGTGGAACAGGGAAAACCTTCACTTCCCTTCGAATCGCCGAAAACGAGACGAACAACTCGGGGCTCATCTTATTTCTCGTCCCGTCCATTGCACTTCTGGGGCAGACGCTGAACGAATGGAGCACCTTCGCACAAAAGCCCATTAAGCCGATTTGCATTTGCTCCGATGCTGAAATTTCAAAAAAGAAGACGGAAAACGACGAAGGTGGATATACCATAGAGGATTTGGCTCTTCCTGCTTCGACAAATGTGCAGAATATCGTTCAGCAGTATCTGGCGGCGAAAAACAATCCGGCAGACGGGATGACGGTCTTCTTTTCGACATATCAGTCCATTGAAAGAGTGTCACAGGCGCAGAAGGAGATCAATGCGCTCCCAAATGAACAGTGTCTTTTTGACCTGATTATTTGCGATGAGGCCCACCGGACCACGGGTGTTGCGTTGAAAAATGAAAAGGCCGCCCAAGGATATGATGAGACCGCATTCATCCGCATTCATGACGACGAATTTATCGCCGGGAAGAAGCGCATCTACATGACGGCCACACCCCGGCTTTACAAAGACGATGTCAAGGAAAAGGCGAAGGAAGCAGAGGCTTATCTCTGTTCTATGGACGATCCGGCTATTTATGGCGAGGAAGTTTATCGTATTGGCTTTGGCGAAGCCGTGGAGAACGACTTGCTTTCAGACTACAAGGTCCTTGTATTAACCACATCCGAAAGCGAAATTCCAAAAGAATTTCAGGAGGCCATTGCCGATTCCAAGGGTGAGATCAAAGCCGACGATATCGCAAAACTGATTGGCTGCATCAATGCCCTGTCCAAGAGGATGGTGCTGGATGCTGATCTGATCAAAGCATCCGATCCGTCATTCATGCATACGGCCGTTGCATTCTGTCAGAGCATTAAGATCTCCAAACATATTACAGCGATCTTCAATGAGCAGAAGAACACCTACTACGAGACCTTGCCCCCAGAAATTCGGAAGCAGATGGTGACTGTAGAGGCTCAGCATATTGACGGCATGATGGGAGCGACGACGCGGCAGGAGAAATTAAACTGGCTGAAGGCTACGCCGACTGCCGGGCACGATTGCCGAATCCTGACCAATGTTCGGTGCCTGTCGGAAGGGGTCGATGTCCCGTCTCTGGATGCCGTTATGTTCTTATCCTCCCGGAATTCCCAGGTTGACGTTGTTCAGTCTGTCGGGCGCGTGATGAGGAAAGCTCCCGGAAAAAAGTATGGCTACATCATCATCCCCGTTATCATCCCGGAATCCATGAGCCCGGAAGAGGCTCTTGACAAAAGCGACTGCTTTGGCGTCGTGTGGACCGTCCTGAACGCATTGCGGGCGCATGATGACCGGTTTAACGCTGAAATCAATAAAATTGAGTTAAACCGGAAGCCGCAGGCTGCGCAAAAGCACGGTCTTATTGGCGGCGGTGGCGAAAAAGGCGAAGGCGGCAAGGGACGAGGATCGGAACAACACATCTATGTGGATGCCGTTGTTCCGCAGGAAGTCCAGCAAGAATTAAACCTGAAATTCGAGTCGCTCCAAAGTGTGATCTTTGCCCGCATGGTTAAAAAAGTGGGGACCCGGCGTTATTGGGAGCTGTGGGCGAAGGATGTCGCGGCAATCGCGGAGGAGCACATTGCCCGAATTAAACAGCTGATCGCCGACGGCGGGAAACATCGGGATGCCTTTAACAAATTCCTTTCCGGCCTGTACAAAAATCTGAATCCGGCTGTAACTGCTGATGACGCCATTGAAATGCTGGCTCAGCATATCATCACAAAGCCGGTATTCGAGGCGCTCTTTGAAAATTACTCCTTCGTCAAGAATAACCCTGTGTCCATTGCCATGCAGAGCATGATCGATGTGCTTCATGAAGAAATACCGAAACGGGAAGCCGACGTGATGGCGCGGTTCTATAAATCCATCGCCGAGCGTGTTGAGGGGATTGACAACGCGGAGGGCAAGCAGAAGGTCATTGTTGAGTTGTATGATAAATTTTTCAAATCTGCCTTCCCCAAGGTTGTGGAGAAGCTCGGCATCGTTTACACCCCGGTTGAAGTTGTTGACTTTATCATCCATTCGGTTTCCGATGTTTTGCAAAAGGAGTTCGGCCGGAAACTGACGGATGAAAACGTTCATATCCTTGATCCCTTCACGGGGACGGGGACCTTCATTACCCGCCTGCTGCAAAGCGGTTTGATCGAAGCAAAGGATCTTGAACGGAAATATCTGCACGAGCTTCATGCCAACGAAATTGTTCTGCTTGCCTATTACATCGCGTCCATCAATATCGAGAACGTTTTCCACGATCTGGCGGGTAGCGGTTCTGAATACAGGTCCTTCAATGGGATCTGCTTAACCGATACGTTCCAGCTCGGAGAGTCCGATGATTCTGAAAAACTGTTTTCCGAAATGTTTTCTCAGAATTCCAAGCGGGTAATCGCACAGAAAACGGCTCCGATTCGGATTATCATGGGCAACCCACCATATTCCGTGGGGCAGAAATCGGCAAACGACAACGCTCAGAATCAAAAATACCCGAAATTGGAAGCCCGGATTGCGGAGACATACGCCGCTGCGAGCAAATCCACCAACAAGAACTCCTTGTATGACTCATACATCAAAGCCTTCCGGTGGGCGGCGGATCGTTTGGATCGGGATAATGGCGGTATTGTAGCCTTTGTTTCCAACGGTGCATGGCTGGATGGCAACGCAACATCCGGCTTTCGGAAATGCCTTGTCGAAGAGTTCTCAAGCATCTATGTGTTCAATTTGAGGGGTAACTGCCGGACGAGTGGAGAATTGCGGCGGAAGGAAGGTGGAAACGTCTTCGGCTTTGGCAGCCGGACGCCGATCAGTATAACCCTTCTGGTGAAAAAGCCCGGCAACAATGCCCCCGCCAGAATCCAATACCGCGACATCGGGGACTACTTCAATCAGGTCGAGAAGCTGCAAAAAGTGAAGGACCTCGCAAGCCTGCTGAGTCCCGAAATGCAGTTATCCTCAATTACGCCCAATGAGGATAACGACTGGCTGAATCAACGCGACGGCCTGTTTGACACATTTATTCCCATCGGGGACAAAGATAATAAAGACGGGAAAACCGTATTTGTACCGTTTTATTCTAGAGGATGTGCGAGTGCACGGGATGCGTGGGTTTATAACTTTTCCATTGATGATCTGAAGAAAAACATATCCTCAATGATTGACTTTTATAATGGAAACGTCGACGAGTTGTTGATAGCCCAAAAGAGTGAGCCAGAGACAGCCCCCGACGATATTATTAAACTGGACCCGATCAAAATCAGCTGGACCCGAGGCTTACGGCACGATTTTGAAAAATTGAGAAAACATCCATACCGGCCAGAATGTTTAAGGATAGCCACCTATCGTCCATTTGTCAAAATGCACTATTATTTTGACAGGAACTTCAACGATATGATCTATCAGATTCCCAGACTCTTCCCGACCCCTCAAACAAAAAATTTGGTGATATGTGTATCGGGCGTCGGCGGAAAATCATTTTCTTCGCTCATAACGGATGAGATTCCAGATTTGCATATTCTTGAATCTGGCACGCAGTGTTTCCCCTTGTATTACTACGAAAAAATCGAAAGGGAACAACTCGGCTTGTTTGACAAATCCGAGGGAGACTACGTTCGTCACGATGGGATTTCTGATTTTATTCTTCAACGAGCGCAAGAACAATACGGACCGAAATGTACAAAAGCAGATGTGTTTTATTACATCTACGGGCTCCTCCATTCTCCTGATTACCGAACACGCTTTGAGGCAGATTTGGCAAAAATGCTTCCGAGAATTCCCTTTGTCACAGAAACGAAGACCTTCCTAGCATTTGTTTCTGCTGGGCGTAAACTTGCCGAAATTCATCTTAATTATGAGACAACGGAACCATGGAAAGATGTCTTTGTGACGGGAGCCGATGCTGAACTTCGTGTTGAAAAGATGCGATTCGCAAAAACAAATGGAGGAGATGATAAACGCACAATCGTCCTCAATAATCAAATCAAAGTTGAAAATATTCCATTGATGGCATATGATTATGTCATCAATGGAAAATCCGCATTGGAATGGCTGATGGAACGATACAGCTATTCCATTCATCCGGAATCCCGTATTGTCAATGACCCCAATGCATGGGGACAGGAACACGAACAACCACAATACATTCTAAATCTTTTATTGCGAATAATTACAGTCAGCATGAAAACGCTTCAGATCGTCTCGAAATTGCCTCGGCTGGATTTCCCGACCAATTAGTCGGGAAAATTTAAAGCTGGCAACTTCGCAACAATCTTCATCGTGTTTATGCTCGTTTGAATAAGACGCAACAGCAGCTCCAGAATATATCGAGGGTTTTCTGAGCATTGATTGGGGTCGTTTACAATCTTACTTTCAGGATTGATTGTAATGGCATAGCGTTCCATTGCCCATTCAATAGCAGATTTCCCGTTTACGATGTAGTCGTATGCTGCCAATGGGATGTTTTCAACACGAATACTTTCGTTGAAAATAATGGTTCGTTTATCTTCTTTGGAAATGAAACGCATCTTGCTTACATGAAAATTCCCAGATTCTACACCAGACACAATGACCTCTTTACAGGGTTCTCCGTCTTCGTAATTCAGATGTAATTGAGCAAGGTCACGTCCAGCTTTAGAGAACGCCTTAAATTGTTGAAAGTCCTCTGGAAATGGAATGTGGGGTAGCGATTTTTTTAGATCAGAAGAAAAGCGTTTCTTGTATTCTTTACTGTGCAGAAGCCCGTATACATAATAGAAAATATCTTCTTTCGTAATCTTGGGGTTTAGTGTTTTTGCTCGTCCTAAAATGAAGTCACTAACCCCGTCTCTACGAATATAGTCCTTATTCGATCGATCGAACAGCCCCAACTGGTCGTGATCAACACTCTCATAATAATACAACGGAAAGCATTGACTTTTGCCTATCAGTTCCAAATCAGGAATAATATCTGTGATAATGGCAGAAAACTCCTTCGTCACACCAATGCCCGATACACATATCACCAAATTTTTTGTTTGAGGGGTCGGGAAAATCCTCGGCAACTGGTATGTCCTTTCCAAAACGGGTTTATCGTAATAAAACGCCTGTTTACAGAATGGGCGATACATTGCAGTCGCTATCAAAGATGAGTCAAATTTTAACGGCAACTTCTTTGCTGCTCTTTGCTTCAACGTATCGGACCAGCTTATTTTGGTCGAGTCGAAATCGAATTTTTGTTCCTGATTTGTGCGCAATGTCCGGATTTGATCATTATAAAAGTCAATCATTGAGGATATGTTTTTCTTCAGATCATCAATGGAAAA
>ERZ1026844.2212-NODE-2212-length-10522-cov-4.204357_pt1 | contig 10522 bp, 8 predicted proteins | sample MGYA00380152_ERZ1026844 | MGnify/ENA primary metagenome ERZ1026844 (study PRJEB33269, sample SAMEA4719788) | human gut metagenome | biome: human-associated habitat; feature: organic feature; material: feces | place: Cameroon | collected 2013-10 ... | reverse complement strand
GTAATATTATTATCAATGTGTTCAGAATATTACCGGCAATTCCAACAGTTCCATGAAGAATTGATGTAACACCTGTAAGAAATGCCCAGTTTACGCGTCTTGCGCCTTTAGCAAACACATATACAATAATTCCTAAAAGCAGGAGAACTGAAAATGCTGCACACACATATATCGCTGAGTATACTGCAATCTCTTCCGGATGCCTTTTCTTAGCTTTAAGATTATCCATTTGCTTTCTCCCCTTTCTTCTGCATAAATGTAATTATCAGGTTAATAATCATTATGAAAATGTAAAGAACGAGTCCTACTGTGAAAAGAACCTGTCTGTGTACTCCATCTGCGTAACTCATCTCACTTACAATCTGTGTTGTAAGGAATCTTACTGAGTTGAATGGAAGTGGAAGATTTACTGAACCACCGGCTACCAGATTAATAGCCATTGCCTCACCTAAGGCTCTTCCTATACCTAATACGATACCTGTTATAATTCCTGACTTGGCTGCCGGAACTACAACCTTGAATATTGTCTGTATCTTAGTTGCACCAAGGGCAAGCGATGTTGCTCTTAAATTCATTGGAACTGCCCTGATTGCTGACGCGCTCATATTGATAACTGTTGGAAGTATCATAATTGCAAGCACAAGCACTGCAGCCAGGAGGTTAGCTCCTCCTGTGTACTGATGTGTTGTGGAATTCGCGAATACATACTTTTCTAATTTATAAAGGAGGGGGTTTAATAGCATTAATCCGAGAAGTCCGTATATAACAGAAGGAATTGCTGCAAGCAGTTCAACTGCCGGCTGAACTACTGCTGCAAGTTTTTTCCCTGCTATCTCTGTCAAAAAAACTGCTGTTAATAATCCAATTGGAACTCCGAGAAGAATCGCAAGTGTTGTTCCTACAATTGAAGAAAGAATTATGTATACAATTCCATATGCAGGTGGTGTAGCCGTTGGTGCCCATACTGTTTTAAAGAGCAGGTCTGCTATTCCGACACTTTTAAGACTCTCTGTTCCTTTTATGAACATATAGATAGTAATGGAGCAGACTGCCAGGATAGCTACTACCGCACATATAAGGAATATAAACCGTGCTACGCTTTCACTTGCATGCTTTGACTTTTTATTACCTTTTAAAGAACCATTTGCTGTTACCTTAACAGCTGCTGGTGTTTTATTTATTCTATTCATACCAACATTTATAACCTCTTCCATGTCAATCTCTCCATTCAGAATCTATTTTTACCGGCTTACTCTGGGAGGATTAATCCAACTCCCTTGATAACCTTCTTACCAGCTTCAGACTTTACAAAGTTGAACCAAGCCTGAACAAGCTCACTCTGTGATGAAACAGAACCCTTAGTAGCCATTACAAATGGTCTTGAAAGTGTATACTTACCAGCCTTAATGTTATCCTCTGTTGCATCTACACCATCAAGCTTTAATGCTGTAACTGTCTTATCAACTACATCTAATGAAACATATCCGATTGCACCTGGAGTTGCTGCTACCTTAGCAAGAACAGCACCTGTACTGTCAAGTTCCTGTGCATAAGCACATTTATTCTTAACTTCAAGAAGTTCCTCAAATGCTCCTCTTGTACCAGAAGCTGCCTCTCTACCGATTACTACGATAGCTTCATCTGAACCGCCAAGATCCTTCCAGTTAGTAATCTTACCTGTGTAGATATCTGTGAGCTGCTGCTTTGTTATATTAGAAACCTTGTTGTTCTTATCAGTAATCATTGCGATACCATCAATTGCTACGATGTTCTCCTCAATACCTGCTGACTTTTCTTTGTCAGATAAAGCTCTTGAAGAATTACCGATATCAACTGCTCCTGATGTTACTGACTCAATACCTGCGCCTGAACCTGTATATTCTGTTGTTACTGTTACATTAGGATATTCTTCCATGAATGCTTCCATGAGAGCACCACACATCTTTTCCATTGATGTACTTCCTGCTAACTGAATCTTTCCTGAAAGCTCCTTAGTTGTGCCTCCGTTTGCTGAGCCATCTCCATTTGATGATGTACCTGTTCCACAGCCTGCTAATGCTGCAAGGCCTAATGTTGCTGTTAATGCAACTGTAAGTAACTTTTTAATTCCTTTTCTCATAACTTTCGTTACCTTCCTCGTTTTTTATTTGCAAGCATTAACAGAAGATTTTCATAGGGGCTTGAATCAGTTTCCTGACCGAATGATATGTGAGTCGTCTCAAAAAAGAAAACCCTCTGCATCTGCTTGCAGAGGGTATGTTATCAATGTTATGTAAAATGCATAATCTCACGTTCGTAAAGTTTTTGTAAAATGTATGTGATTATCTCAAAGTCTTTCTGAATATTATTATAAAATACACCGTTCCTATAATAGATGTAAATGCCCACGCACTCGCATACACAAGATAAAGCGACATCAGCGTATGTATACTTGCAAATATTGTACACACCCACACGATTCTGAATACAACAGAACCCATTATAACTATTATTGTAGGTATAACGCTTCTGCCAAGTCCTCTTGCTCCCGCTGCCGCATTATCCATAAATGCGGATATAAAATAAGAGCATCCCATTATTCCAAGTCTTATTGAGCCATAATGCAATACATCCGGATCACTTGTAAACAGACTAAGAAACTGTGTCCTGAAAACTACAAGCAGTGCACCAAGCACTGCTCCTATAAGAAATGAATACATCTGTGTAACAAGATATGCTTTCTTAATTCTGTCACGCTTTCTTGCTCCAAGATTCTGTGCTATAAAGCTTGTACATGCAGTATAGAATGCTGCCATCATATCATACACAATGTTATCAGCATTAGCCGCAGCCGAATTGCCCTCAACAACTACATGGTCAAATGAATTGACTGCCGACTGTATATAGAGATTGGCAACTGCAAAAAGTGAATACTGTACTGCTGCCGGCAAGCCAATCTTTAACACTCTTACTGCTATATGCGAATCCATTCCTATATTTCTTATATAAAGCCCGTAATCCTTGCCACAGCCAAACAGGAATTTAAGTATCAGAAATGCTGATATATACTGTGATATTATACTTGCCAGTGCAACACCGACAACTCCAAGCTTACATACTATTACAAAGAACAGATTAAGTATCACATTAATTATCCCCGCTGTAATAAGATACATAAGCGGTCTTTTAGTATCTCCAACTGCACTTAACACTGCGTTACCATAGTTATACATGGCAAGTGCCGGTGAACCAAGAAGATATATTGTAAGATATATAACTGCACCATCTATCAGTTCTTTCTTAGTTCCTATAAGATTCAGCACCGGTCTTGAAAGGAACAGTCCAGACAAAAGCAGCAGCAGTCCCGCAATCATACATATTACAATTGAAGTGTGGACTGCTTTCTTTACATTTGCACTATTCTTAGCCCCAACAAACAGCGCGACTACAGCGTTGACACCACCTGCAAGTCCTAGCAGGATGCCGGTCGTCAATGTAACAATTATACTCGTTGAACCTACTGCACCAAGTGCCAGTGGTCCTACAAATTTACCAACTACCGCCACATCACACAGGTTGAACATAACCTGCAGTACATTTGACAACATAAGCGGCACTGAATACATTAATATTTTCTTTGGCAGTGAACCTGTCGTCATATCTATTTCATTTGATTTCATAACCTTATCTTAAACCCTTTAAATAATCCTTCTGCTCCGGTGTAATGCGGTAACTCTCTACAGCCTTCTGTATTGACTTTCTATGTACCCATTCAGAAAGTCTGTGTTCCTGTATGTAAGGAATCGCCGCATCCCACTGTTTGGCAAGTGCTGTAGCCATATACCATGCAATCATCATGTTCACATAGTACTCCTCTGACTTAACATCTGCAACAAGCTGTATATATTCTTCCTTAAAATCCTCATCAAGAAACAGACGCATCATAACACCCATTCCGTATCTTTTAACATATGTGTCATCTGTGGCAATCCACTTCTTCGCCCTTTCAAGAATATCTTCTTTATTCTTATCAAAACACTTTGGAAGCGGTAAATCACAGGTTGCCCAGTTATCAATATATGGCAGAAACTTCTCGATTTCATTAACACATATATCATAATCCTTAATCTGCGCAATCAGCATCATGTGAAGATTATTTTCTTCATAATACTTATGTGGCAGCTCATTCATAAACTGCCCTGCTTCTTCTGTCTTAAAGAATTCCTTTGCAAACGCTCTTAAAACCGGAGTCCTTATCCCTATAACAGTCTCTTTATCTACCCCTGGCATAAGGCTGCTGTGAAAATCCCTGTACATCTTATCCTGTAACTTAAACAGTTCTTCCTGTAAATGTGTCATAACCCTCTCCTCTTGCTATAAATCTCATCCCCTATGCGTAAAAAAAATGGAAGCATCAACTGCTTCCACTTCTTAGATAGTAGCGAGAGAGGGATTTGAACCCACGACACCACGGGTATGAACCGTGTGCTCTAGCCAACTGAGCTATCTCGCCATAATATTTACTGAATGTCTTAAAAAGAAATGGGGCCTACAGGGCTCGAACCTGTGACCCTCTGCTTGTAAGGCAGATGCTCTCCCAGCTGAGCTAAGACCCCACATTCAGAACAATTTGCTTGATTTCTCTCGCAAACTGCTTTGCTATTATAATATTAAAATGTGATATCTGTCAAGCACTTTTTTGACTTTTTTCAAAACTTTTTTCAAAAAATTTTAATTAGAACAAATACCTCGTCCACAACAGGAAATTCTTAATCAGCTTCATTCTGCGTTCTCTCTTAGGAGTAAGCTCTACAGGCTGCACATTATATGGATTGTCGTATGTGCCATCCGCATTAGCCTTTCTTGCGCTATGCTCATACGTCTGCATGGCATCGCCAAGCTGTTCATTAATTTCCTTGCTGTCAATAACAAGCATAAGCTCTGTATCAAGATATACGCTTCTCATATCGATATTAAATGAACCAACCACCGATATATCATCATCTATAAGAACCGACTTTCCGTGATATGAATATCCGCCTTCATACTCCCAGACTTCAAGCCCTGTGCCAAGCACCTTATCCTTATGCGCATAATAATCTGCTGAGCCAAATGGATTGCCGTTATTGCCTACTGAATTAGTCATCAGTGACACATTTTCAACTGAATCACATACCTTCTTTAATCCGTCATACATATACTCATTGCAGATAATATAAGGCGTATGTATCTTAACCTGTGTATCCGCCTGCTCCATGAGCTTCGTAAGCTGATACCACACTACCGGTTTTTTTGCGCCACATTCTATCGGATTGCTAAGAAGCGCTATATTATTGACTTCAACTGTTTCGTCTGTATAATCAGTGTCAGTCAGGTAATCTTTGTTATCAGCATAATAAATGTTGTAATTATCAAGCAGCTCCTTCCTTGCCGCCTTGACCTCCTTATTGCCTGCACATTTGTTATTCTTTAAAAATGCTTTGCTTTCCTTATAATTCCAGACACTCTCATAATAAGCAAGAACATCATTCACAGAGCTGGTTTCATCAGGGCTTTCGCAGTATACAAGCACATCCCTGTCGTAATTCTTATGTCCCGGATATGCTCCCAGAAAATAGTTAAATGTATTTCTTCCACCAAGTATATAATTAGTCCTGTCGGCTATGACATATTTGTCATGAAGCCTTCCCATTGACTGCCACGGCTTGAAAGGATTGACCTTATTGTATATCTTCACATTCACATTATCCGATGACGCAAGTGCCTTAAAATCAGGATTACCCTTCATCTTGGTAAAACCGGATACCCCGTCAACTATAACATTCACAGATACACCTCTGTCGGCGGCATCAATAAGCGCTCCAAGCATAAGCTTTCCGCTGTCATCTGACCTGAAATCAAATGTAGAGAGTATAATCTCGCTCTTGGCGTTGCTTATCATTCTTATTCGTTCTTTAAGTGCCTCGTCATTATCCTCGATAATACGCGCACGCTCAACGCCTGACCGTTCTTTCCATATACCCTGCTCATCAAGCTGCTTAATCTCATCAGCAGTAAGCTCTGGCTGTTTGTGGTAACTTATTAAGGCACAGGCTACGATTGCGGCAATAAGCACCATAAGCAGTATCACTGCCCCAAGAATTATTCTCTTCATAAGTTTTCTCCTATTGTAAGACTTCACGACAATTCTCCTTATTATCCAATCACGCCTGTGCGGGCAGCTCATACTCAATGTCTTCTCTCATCGCTGCCCGCGCAAAAGAGGCGTGCCATATATACATAATTATATATACAGCACGCCTCTTATGACATTAAATATTTATGAAGAATTATAAATTATCTGATATAGTTGGTCTTAATCTTATTCTCGCCTTGTGGAAGCTCAATTCCCTGCTTCTTTGCTGCGTCTATTGACTTAACAAGCCATGCAAAATTCTGACCTAAAAGTCTCATTGTCTGCATGCCTTCTTCATCCTTAACAACCTCATCAGGTGTATTGCCATGTACAATGTTCCAGTAATTAGATGATACAACCGGCATCTGGTTAATCTGGAAATATTTATTCAATACATCAACTGTTGATGTTGTTCCGCCACGGCGGGCAGATGCGATTGAAGAACCACATTTGTAACGAAGCTCGTTACCATATGCACCAAATAATCTGTCGAGGAACATTAATATCTCTCCTGTTGGAGAAGCATAATAAACAGGTGAACCAACAATAAGTCCGTCTGCATCAGTTATCTTAGCGCCAACTTCCTTGACAACTGCGTCAAGCTCGCCCTTAACAACTCTGCTGCCAACTGCAACTATCTCAGTATCAATTCCCTGTGCCTCTAATTCCTTAGCAACAACAGAAAGTGCTGTATATGTACAGCCTGCATCTCTTCTGCTGCCATTAACTAATACAACCTTCATGTTATAACACCTCCAAATTATTAATTAAACATTAATCTCTGCCTTCATACCAAGTTCTTCCTTGTTAGCATCAAGGATAGGCTTGATAACATTAGCAAGATACTCGTCAACCTGTTCCTTAGAACGTCCAACATACTTCATAGGATCAAGCTTTGACTGTAACTCTTCAAGAGTAACACCGAACATTGGCTCTGCTGCAATAAGTTCAAGAAGGTTATTATCAAGACCTTCCTGCTTAACTCTCTTTCCTGCTATCATAGAAAGCTCTCTGATCTTCTCATGAAGCTCCTGTCTGTCTCCACCAGCCTTAACAGCATCCATCATGATATTCTCAGTTGCCATGAATGGAAGCTCTGCCATCATGTGTTTGATGATAACCTTGTCATATACAACAAGTCCGTCAACAACATTTAAGTAGAGGTCAAGGATTCCGTCAACAGCGAGGAAACCTTCTGGAACTGACATTCTCTTGTTAGCTGAATCATCAAGTGTTCTCTCAAACCACTGTGTAGATGAAACAATAGCAGGGTTAAGTGCATCGCTGATAACGAAATCAGCAAGTGAAGCCATACGCTCACTTCTCATAGGATTACGCTTGTAAGCCATTGCTGATGAACCAATCTGTGACTTTTCAAATGGCTCTTCAACTTCCTTGAGGTGCTGTAATAATCTGATATCATTAGAGAACTTGTGTGCGCTCGCAGCAATTCCTGCAAGTACATTAAGTACTCTTGTATCAACCTTTCTTGAATATGTCTGGCCTGAAACTGGAACGCAAGCGTCAAATCCCATCTTTTCTGCAATCTTTCCGTCAATCTGGCGGATCTTATCCTGATCTCCGTTGAAAAGTTCAAGGAATGAAGCCTGTGTACCTGTTGTACCCTTGCAGCCTAAAAGCTTCATTGTAGAAAGTACATAATCAAGGTCTTCAAGGTCCATAACTAATTCATTGAGCCATAATGTAGCTCTCTTACCAACCGTAGTTGGCTGTGCTGGCTGAAAATGTGTGAAAGCCAGTGTAGGCTGTGCCTTATATTTATCTGCGAACTTAGAAAGCTCATCAATAACATTAACAAGCTTCTTACGAACAAGCTTTAAGCCCTCTGTCATAATGATGATATCAGTATTATCACCAACATAGCATGAAGTTGCTCCAAGATGTATGATACCTTTAGCCTTAGGGCACTGAAGTCCGTAAGCATATACATGTGACATAACATCATGTCTTACTTCCTTCTCTCTTCTCTTGGCATCTTCATAGTTAATATCATCTTTGTGAGCCTTTAACTCATCAATCTGCTCCTGTGTGATAGGAAGTCCAAGTTCATGCTCTGTCTCTGCTAATGCAATCCAGAGTCTTCTCCATGTCTTAAACTTCATGTCTGGAGAGAAAATGTACTGCATTTCCTTACTTGCATATCTTTCTGCAAGTGGTGTCTGATATCTGTCGTTCATCTCATATCCGCCTTTCATATATCAAAATTTAGGTATGCGCTCATCACAGGACCGCATACAAGTTTAGTATATCATAGCAGACCTGCGTTTGCAATTTATGACTTTAATTAGTGTATACAGATTACTCATCAAGTTTATATATCTTAATATTATAAATGTTGTATCTGGATGCACTTTCAAGCCTGTAATAATCTGTCTGCTCTGTTCCATCAGTATAATTTACCTTTACCTCGACAAGCACATTGTTAATTACATCTATTGCTTTCCCTATCTCTACACTGGACGGCTGCATATAATTATACGCAGCGCTGTCAGATGACGGAAATTCATTCAGTATTACCAGACTGAGTGACTCATCGTTACTTCCATTAACTCTCTTAGTCTCGCCTTTTACTTCCTGATTCCTTTTAGTGTACTTTGTACTGCTTGCACTTACTATGTCAAATGTACATGAAGCATTATATGCAGTGAATTCAAGGCTTCCTATATTGTTGTCATCATACAGTGACGGCCAGCCAATCACATTTGCAGCAATATAGCCTCCCTCATCTTTCTCTCCTAAGGCAGTACCAATATTTACAACATTTACCTTATAACTTCCCATTAAAGTCTCGTCAGTGAAATCCTTATGTAATACGGGATATGTCATGCTTAACTTAGCTCCGGTTTCATTCTTATAATTCTTTTTATTAGCTGCATTATCCGTCTTAGAGCCTTCACCCGTATTGCTGTCCGAAGCTTCCTCTGACCCGAATACCTTCTTCCATACGGTTTCTGTTTCTATATTTTTCTTGTCCATATACATAAGCCCGTCCATTTCGTTCATATTCATATAGAACAGATATCTGTCATCGCCAAAATACAGAGCCAGTGCGTCAGGACACATTATCTCGTTAACCAGACCGCCATCTTTATCAAGAATAATGTACCTGTTTTCTGAGAATCCATACAGTTCCCACATATAATAACAGTACTTATGATTATTAAGATAAATGTATTCTCCATCGGAAGATACACTGCACATATCACATTTATCTGTTGAATCCCATATCTTTAACGGCGTATTGCTTCCCGAAGCCACCTTATAAAGCCCCTCTCCAGTAACAAAATAATACAATGTGTCATCAACTATATAATAATCATTGATATTCTCACTGCTTACAGTTTCTACCACATCTGTATCATGCGAATAGCTGAACAGTCCCTTGCTGTGGACATGCATTTCATCAACTGATATCGAAGAATCAGCTTCCCTGACAGTAATATATATCCTACCGTCAAAGCATTTTACATTAGTTATGGAAATTCCTGTGCCTGTAACCTCATACACAGTCTTTTTCTGTCCTGTTGAAAGTGAAACCTCTATTAAACTTTCCGTTGTCTCCTGCTCCGACAACAGCTCTCCGCCATCGTGTACATATGCATAATCTCCCTGAAACACAGCTTTAATTGAATCCACCCCGCTGTTAGGCATAAGCTCGGCTACCGTCTCTCTCGCTGTTCCGCTCTTATCCATACGGCACAACATAGCCATACCATCAGACAGCCCAAAATAATAGATATAATCCCTGTAGTAATAGATACTCTGCAACGCTGTTTTGTTTCCGAAAAATGCATTACATTCCACAGAGTCATGACTGCACTCCGGCTTTGCACACACAGGAATCACATCATTAGTCTCCAGATTAAAGAACAACAGCATATTACTGCCACTGTTCATATAATAATAACCTTCATCTACCGCTGCCAGATCATAATACCCATCAGTGTCCCAGTAATTCTGAAATTCACTGCTTACAGCACCGCCTGTAAACCCTGCATAATAAATATTCTTTTCTGCATCTGCATTTCTATGAAGCAGTATATATGCCACAATCACGACAGCAAGCACTGTCGCGAACACAACGGAAATCACAATCTGCAAATGTTTCTTATTCACGCAATCACCCCCAGATTACTCTCTAAATCTATATACGAGTTAATCCGGAAAAAAGTTTTAATTACTTTCTGCTTTTTTAATTCACATTCCCCAAGATCTAACTTTCCTATTCTTCCAATACTGATGTCATACCCCTTTGATTTTGCATAGTTAAAGACAACATTTTCAAGGGCTGGTCCATAATTGATTCTATTATCTGTATTTGTTGCAAAATAGAATCCCATATCTGAT
>ERZ1026844.2211-NODE-2211-length-10533-cov-3.877171_pt1 | contig 10533 bp, 8 predicted proteins | sample MGYA00380152_ERZ1026844 | MGnify/ENA primary metagenome ERZ1026844 (study PRJEB33269, sample SAMEA4719788) | human gut metagenome | biome: human-associated habitat; feature: organic feature; material: feces | place: Cameroon | collected 2013-10 ... | reverse complement strand
TGGGCTCGGAGATGTGTATAAGAGACAGGTTCTGACTCATCCGAATTAGTATAATAAACTATTTTTTCTGCCTTATTATAATAATACCCCCACATATTAGCATCATCTGATTTCTTCAGATAACATCTGATATTGCCATCATCTGTCTTTATAAGTTTTATTAAATCTGCTTCCAATACATTCTTTGAAATCTGATTAAGACTCACATCAACATCACTCTGAATCTGTGCCAGAGCTGTCTGTTTGCCATAACCATTAACCGACTGTACTACCAATAATACTAAAGCTGTCATAACAATGCCCGATATTGCAAGTGCAATCATTAATTCAACTAATGAAAATCCCTTATTGTTCTTTTTCATGCCTCTACACTCCCTCAAAAGCAATTAGTTCTGCGTTGTCACACGACCTGTTTTATACCACAATTTTGATTCGTAAGTATTATTCCTTGAAACTGACGCGACTATCTTTCCAAACTGTGGTGCATCCAGATTCTCTGTTATAAATTTTTCTGTATCATTGATTGTAACGCTTTTACATGAACCATCATTTTTATTAAACTGAATTTTCAAAGAATTATTTTTTAAATCATACCCTGTCGATGAATCACCATTATAATAATTCAGGCTTATTCTTGAAGCACTGAACTTTGATGTATCTTTTATATTATCTTCACCATCAGCTACATGGTGGGTTTCCAACGTATATGTATTATCCTGACAGCTGATTACCATATACCATTCACCTGATTTTGACATCGTTGTTGTTCTTAACTCAGATATCTTAGAATACATTGTTTTGTTAGCTTTCTTTGCATTACCTTCAGCCAGCACGTTCAATCCAACCGCTGTTATAGTTGATACAATTACGATAATTGCCATAACAACAAGTAATTCCAATAATGAAAAACCATGATTATTTAATTGTCCTATTGAATCTCTTCTTTTCTTTCCACTCATAACTTTACTCCAATTAATAATCTTAGTTTATATCAGGTAGCTGAAGCTTTTGATGACTCCTCAATATATCTCTCCGGATCATCATATTTTCTCCACTTACTTACTCTGACCATATCTCTATAAGTCATGTCACCTACTTTTATTGATGAATCATCATCTGAACCGACCTTAGGATTCCAATATCTGAATATATCCTTAAAAAGTTCTCCATTATCTGCTCTTAAAGCTATATAGCCTGCATCATCTGCTTTTGAATTATCCTCAACGAATTTCCATAATGAACCTTCACCAAATGATGCATCAAATGTTGTATTGGATAATGTACATCCATTAGTTATTTCAATATCCTTATCTGACAATATAATTCCATTAAAATCACATTCAACCTTTACATTACCATTAGTTACAATAATACCTTTTGTAGTTGCAAGAGTAACATCGTATCCAGAAATCTCTGTTTTACTTCCGCTCTTAATAACAAGTGGATTATTAGTATTATTTCTAAATACAATAACAACCTTACTATCCACTGTCTTGCAGAATGCAGATGATGCTGTTAATTTATCAAAGCCCTTTTCATTAATAACATTACCGTAAATATCGCCTTCAATATATTTGTTCAAATCAATAAGAGCATACTTATCATCTTTATTACTCAGATATGTCTGTGCCTGAGATGTAGATGTATATTTAGTTCCGCTTTCAAGAGGTGCTAATATCTTATTGAATACATTATATCTGCATTCTCTGTCAGTAAATTCACCCTTGAAATCATAACTACCATTAGCTGAGAACCAGTTGCTTCCAGTACTGCTATATGGGTTAACTCTCACAATCTCTCCATCAGAATTCTCTATTCCAATTGCAGAATCACTTACTCTTGCATATGAATCAACTGATGTTCTGATTTTAGTCCAAAGCTTCTTAGCTTCAATCAGATATGTTGTTCTTGCATTAGCTGGAAGTGACTTATAATAATCCAGTCCCATAACATAGCTTACAAATTCATCTTCTGTTCCATATATGAGATTAGCATATGTGTTTCTTGCTGCTCTGCTCTTAAACTTGAAATAATAATACGTTCTTGACTGATCTTCATCAAATCCAAGACTTTCATTCTTTTTTATCTTTAAATCTCTTGTCTCTATAAAATCATCTGCTCCTGTAGATGTCTTATTTAACAAGTCATATCCAAAGAAATTGCTCTGATTAATGTCAATATTAAGACTTACATTAGGATCTCCTTCTTTTCTTGTAGATGGATTCTTTCCACTTACTATAAGATCAGCAGGTATCATATATATTTCCTGATTAGTATTAACTGATACAGATTCACCTGTTGCTACAGATACTTCATTCTCAAACTTGATATATGCTCTACCAGCAACTACAAGCTTACTAAGACCTGATGAGAATATAATCTTTGAATGTTCTCCATTAACAATAAGTGCACTACTTCTATATGGTGATTCCTTAGCAGAAGCAGGATCTTCATATCCATAACCTGAAAATGAACTTCCGGAATTAAACTCTACATTAGAATAATTGCCTTCAATTGTAATATCATCTTCGAGATTAATATCAGAACCACTTTCAGCTGTTATATATCCATTATTGCCTACAACTATTTCTTTTGCCCATAACTCAGCACCACTACCCAATGTAAAGTTAGATGCCCCCGCCTTAATGCTGCCTTTCTTAGTATCAGAAAGAGCAACTGCTGTAGTTTTATCTCTGAATATGCTGAATGTACCTCCACATATCATATATTTATTAGAGCCTATAGTAAGATTGGCTCCATTAGTAACATTGAGTCCGTGTCCTGCTCCTGCATATGCATGTCCATTAATAGTTGCACTTCCAGAATTAAGAGATATTCCTCTGTTACCTATAAGTGAATAATCAGCAAAGAATAATGTACCGACAAGATTCTCGTCTCTGAAATCAATATATATATCTGGAAGACCAAGTGAGCCGTCAAATGTTATATATGAATAGTCTCCATTCTCATTAAGATATTTAACAACACAATCTTTGAACTCAACTGCATAGACTGGAAGTCCCGTAGCTGCTGTAGAACCAGATGTCTCTGAACCAGCTCCTGTTGTTGTGTCATTAGTTACAGACATATTAATAACACTTATTGATTCAACTTCCAATGCAGTACCAACATTCTTAAGTGTCACATAATCCTCAATATAACTGTTAAGTTCTCTGACAAATAAGCTACTTACAGATGTTCCATTAACATTATTGTCTTTAGTCTTGTCCCACTTGCCAATTACAGATGTTGTCAGAATACTTGGCATATTAGTTGTATCTGCTTCTGTTTTAAGCTTTAATTCAAGAAGCAGGTACTTCATATAATTAACTCGTAAATCTTCATTAGCTTTCTTATTATTAATATTCACTAACTTGGTATCAGATTCTTCACTGCTTCCAGACTCAACCTGATTGTAACTGAATATTCTGGTAAGCTGCTCCTCATAAGCTCTGTTAAAACAAGAAACTGAAATCTTACCCAATGCAGCCTGTATCTCATCTACCGCCTCTTCTGATGTATAGAATGACTTTGTCGCCTGACTGGCAGCCAGCTTCATTCTAAGATTAATCATAGTAGTAGTCGTAATCAGTGTTGCAAGAATCAACACAAATGATGTCATCAAAAGTACAATTATGATTGTAGAACCTGCATTATTCTTTTTCCTTCGAAAAGATACTTTTTTCATACGCCATCCCCATTCTTTCACTGATTAATTAGTTTTCCTTAGTTGTTGTAACCGTCGCTATAGCACTGTCAGCAGAAGGTTGTTTATCGGTATGATTATATTCATCTTTCCACTGCCATACACGAACTGTCATTCTGTATAAGACATTTTTATTATTAACATCATTTTTCAATGCCCAGTTCTTAATATTAGAATATACCTGAATTTTGTCTGTTAATGCAGTTGATGTCACAGCACCATTAATGCATTTTGATACAGTTACCTTGTCTTTATCAACATGCATACTCTCAAATACACTGCTTGTCTTAACAACCTTTTCCTGTTCCAATACATATACGTTCAAATCATTATATTCCACTATTTCTCCGGGAATCTCTGATGGAACATCATATGTTATATTAATCTTATCAGATACCAGCTTAGAAGTAATAGATTCCTGATTATAATGTTCTGTTGTACTTTCACCCTCAAAAGGAGTATAGAACATATAGAAGCTCTTCAGATTATCCTCAATTTTACTTGAGATATAATTGACATCAACTTCCTTAGTCACTTCTTCGCCAGCTTCAATAACAGTCCTTTTTTCCTTTTTGACAAGTGCATCAAATGTATAATCTGACATAGTTGTTGTCTTAACATAATCCGGGTAAATAGTACCTGTATCATATCTATATGTAACTTTAACGTCGATAGTCTGTCTGAATCTTAATTTTCCATTGTTTTTTCCAATGTATGTAAGTTTCACAACAGCATCAGTTGTTTTAGTTATCTTATCTCTTGCAGCATCAGTTTTATAAGACTTAAACCACGATAATGCCTGACTATCACCATTATCATCTCGGAAAACAAAATTATTACCTGAAGATATATCAGCGTATACTGAAAGTCCTGCAGAATTAATATTATTCTTTTTATTGTCTGTTGTGCTGTCCGAATCAGTATATGGACCTGGATCAAATGTTGCTTTTATATAGTATTTCTCGCCATTAACACCTGTATAATAGCTTACACCTCTCTCATCTGATACTACATACGTATTATTATCAGTTGTAGGTGCATAATAATACTGCCCCTGTCTGTTAACAAGATTTTCCAAAGACATAGTCTTTGCTTCCTCTATTATATTATTAATCGCAGTATTAGCATTTTCTGTTCTTCGTGCTCTGGCATTAATACGTGCAGCATTAGAAAATGTACTTAGAACCGGCAGAGATATGATAGCAAGTATAACAATTGCCACAAGGACTTCTACCAGTGAGAATCCTCGATTATTCAATTTTCGTTTCTTATATGACATTATCATATCCCTCTCCCTAAATATAATATTTAATTAGCAGCATTCTCTGAGAAAATATTATCTGTTCCTGTCTTTACATCAAATGTTGGTTCAGTAAATTTGCGGTCACTGCCTTCAACAGCATATAAAGATATAGAAACTGTTCCTGAAACAATACCTGTAGCATCATTATAAGATGATGTCAGTGCATCAATTGTAGTCTTGTTAGAATATGTATTAATATAATCTATAAAATGCTTCCACTGACTATAGTCTGATTCATAAGCAATGTTAATTGTTGACTTATATCCTGACATATTAGAAGAATATGCCGAACCACCACCAACATTACTTGATGCAATCTGTCCGAATCTGTATATAGAAGTTGTTGGTGAAAGAGCAAGACTCTTTACCCACACTCCTGTTACGCCTTCTGTCTTAATAAAGAAATTAATAGTATTAGGCTGTGTACTTCCTGAATCAAATCTTGAAAGTGCTGACCTGTTCTCTGTCTGAAGCTTAGTAGTATCAGCTATATATTTGTCTTTATTATTATTCTTTTCTTTTAAATCTCGCTGAGTAACTTCAAGCTTTGATTTCCTTGACGACAAATCATCTGCCTGTGAAGACAGATTCTGATATCCAAAGAAATATGCAAGCACTACAATCAATGCAGCTGCAACTATAAGTAATAATTTTTTATCTCTTTCTGAGATTTTTAACATTCCTTTTAACTTATCCATCTGTCCCACCTCCTACTTTGTTTTATTACTAGTACTATTATTATCTGCAGATGTTGTTCCAACAAATGTACATGTCAGAGAGAATGTAGCTTCAACAGAACCTGCATTATCTTTGCTCTCTGAAATGGTAGGCACATCAACATTAATAACTGATGGACTTTTCTGTAACTGCTGTATGAACTTGGCTACAGAAGCTTTACTTCCAGCCTTACCAGAAATAGAAACTGCACCAGACGTAATATTAAAGCTGCTTATAACAACATCAGATGGCATGTTCTTCTCAAGATAATCCACAAAATCCTGTAATGAATCATCACTGTCAGCTGTAAGTGCTGCAAATGCTTTAATATCATTATTCTCATCTTTAGCTGCATAATATTCATTGACAATATCATTAATTGAACTAAGCTTGTCTATACTCTTATTAAGCTTAGAAATCTCAGCATTAAGCACAACCACTCTTCCAAGAGGAACTAGCACAAGTGCTGCCGCTACAACTGCCGCACCAATAAGTGCGATAACAAGTGTCTTAGTATTCTCTTTCTTTACACCTGAATCAATCATTCTCTTAGGAACGAAATCAACCGGATCAATAACAGCACCTAAGTTAGTTACATAACTTGTAAGAGTTGCCTCTTCAACGTATGCCTTCTTATCCATCGCAATGTTCTTAAGAGTCTCTACCTTCTCAATCGGCATATTAAGCTCATTAGAAAGAAGCGTTGCAAAACCCTTGATTGTTGTTGAATGTCCAATTAAATATGCTTTCTGGATTGATACTCTGTTACGTGATACATAGTAGTCAATAACTCGGTTGATATTGCTTGCCATATATCTTAACGACTCTGTAACCTCATCTCCATCAAATCTTGAATGAAGAAGTGTCTCATTCTGTAGCTTTGCAGTAGCAGCATCGTATTTTAATTCATATCTTTCCATAACTGCATTAACAAGCATTGATTTACCATATGGGACCATTCTCTGGAGCTGTAACACATTTTCTTTGAATATATTGATTACTGTACTGTCGTTCTCAACCTGAATAACAAGACTGACTTCTGGTCCAATCTGCTGTTTCATAATCTGATATGTACTGTTACCTACATAATCGATAAATGCAATCTTGAGGCCCAAAGTCTTAGCAAGATTATAGTATGATTCAGCAACTTCTGAAGGAACTGCCGCTACCATGAGCTTTAACTTGTCCTGTCCTGAATCTTCTATTTTTTCAAGAATTGTATGCTGGATAATATACTCATCCATATTAACCGGGAAATATTCTGTTGCATTAGCCTGTACAATCTTACCGACTTTGTCTCCCTTTACACTAGGAATAAGAACTTCCTTAGTAGCAAGTCTAGGAGAACTTACTGAGAATGCAACATCTTTAGATGCAAATCTGTGCTCATCCATTACTGCCTTAATAGCACTTGCAAGATTAGGTATATTTTCAAGAATGCCATCCTCATAGCATTCTTCAGGAGTAGGTATTGTTACTGTCTTATGAACTATAACATTCTTACCTGTTTTAGTGATTTCACATATCTTAATATACTCGTTATTAATAACGATACTTACCAATTTACCTTTGGCTTTAACTGCAGCCATAAAATCCTCCTATCCAGCTCCCCACATAATAAGCTATTCATTCTAGTTGATAAATATATATATAAATTCGCTGTTCTTTCTCTCATGCTTAAAACGCCATAAGTGAAAGATACCAGTTAATTATATTCGTACCAAAAAGCATGGCTATTGTAAGCCCTGCACACAGATATGGTCCAAAAGCCAATACATGCTCAGCTTTCGTGACCTTCATGCGGATGGAATGAATGACTGCACCCAAGATGCAGCCAATCAGAAATGCCAGGATAATACATTTCCATCCTAAGAATAATCCTGCGAACGCCATCAGCTTGATGTCTCCACCACCGAAAGCGTCAATGCCTTTAATTGCCCGTCCGATATACAGACATATGAGCATAAATCCACTTATAATACAAAACCCTATTAGATAGTCTAATAGGTTTTTGTAATCAAGTATGATTCTTATTACCGCCAAGACACCAATTGCAATATTAAGTGAAAATGGTATCTCAAACGTTCTCCAGTCAATGACTGAGATAACAAGAAATATTGAAAACGCAAAGCACATAAGTATGCTTAACGGATTAAATCCATTCACAATAAAGATTATCACGTATGCAATCCCATTGGTCGCTTCAATGATTGGATATTGCTTTGATATCTTTGTCTTACAGTGTCTACATTTTCCTCCAAGTATTATGTAGCTCACCAGTGGTATGAGATCATACCACTGGATTTTCTCGCCACATGTCATACAATGCGAATGTTCTGTAGCTATATTCTCTTTTAAAGGTAATCTGTAAATCAGTACGTTCAAAAAACTTCCGAATACGGTACCGTATAGAAAGATAATGAAGTACAGTAATAATTCGTATTGCATGATGTTAGTTCCTTAAAATAAATTATTAACCTGCATTATTCTGCCATTTGCCTAAGGAGTAACTGGTGTTGTAGTTTCTGAATAACTAACCTGTCCGTCTTTATTTACTATAAATGTTACAGTCTTACCCTTATATTTTTTTGATGTTAATTTTGTACCATCAACTTTCATAATTCCATCAAATTCTGTTTTAAAATCTCCATTAGCAGCAGCTACTGTACAGTTAGAGCTTGTAAGTGTTACAAGTGTTACATCAGTATTTTTAACTGTGTTCTGATATGCATTTTCATTCTGTAATGCAACTTCACATGCACTCTTAATCTGCTCAATGTTCTGAGCATCCTTTGATTCTCTTGATTTCTCAATATTCTTGATAAGTGTTGGAGCTAACACACCAACAAGTACTGCCATAATGGCAATAACTACGATAAGCTCTACTAAAGAGAAACCTTTGTTACCTAATTTTTTCTGTGTTTTTTTCATGTTTCATATCTCCCTTTTGAAATATATTTATATAAATCTGATATCATAAGCGACCTGACTATCAGATTATATATACAATGTTAATTATTACTTACCCAATGTATTATAGAGCTGAATCATTGGCTGGTAGATTGCAAGTATAAGCATTACTACAACTAACGCCATAAGTACTATAATAATTGGTTCCATAAGAGAAGTAAGTGCCTGTGTCTGAACTTCAACTTCTTCTTCATAGTATACCGCCGAGTTGGTTAACATCTCCTCGACATTACCTGTCTCCTCACCGATACCGACCATATGTACAACCATAGGTGGAAATAATCCTGTGGACTTTAACTGGTTAGATAACGGTAAACCAAGTGACACGCCATTCTTAACCTTTTCCAGTCCATCATAGAATAATACATTCTTCATGGTTGATGCTGATATCTCAAGTGCATCAATCATTGGCATACCTGCCTGTAACAATGTACTCATCGTTCTTGCAAATGAAGCACATGCTGACTTAGTCTGCAGCAAGCCAAATACTGGAATCTTTAACTTTAGTTTATCAAGATTATGTCTTCCGTTATCGGTATTGCCATATAGCTTAACGCCTACAACTATTCCTATAACAACTAAAAGATATATATACCAGTATCCCTTAACACTATCACTCATCGCCACAATCATTCTTGTTGTTATTGGAAGTTCTGAATCTAAATCTTCAAACATTGTCATAAAGCTTGGTATAACGAATGTAAGCATTACAATAATTACACCAATCATTACGAATATAAGAACTATTGGATACATCATTGCTTTCTTAACAACACCCTTTAACTTGGCATCCTTCTCGAACTGTATAGCCATTCTTGTAAGAGAATTCTCCAAGCTACCTGATGCCTCACCGGCTTTAACCATATCTACAAGAATACTTGGAAACTCTTCATTCTGTTTCATAGAATCTGAAAGAGTCTCACCTTTCTCTACGCTGTCCTGTGTTTTCTTAATCGCTTCCTGTAACTTCTTATTCTCAGTCTGTTCTGAAAGCATCTCCAAAGCATTGATAACACTGACACCCGCTTTAAGAATACTTGCAAACTGTCTACAGAATACACTCATGTCTCTGGCTGGTATCTTCTTTTTACCTAAAAAAGATACATTCACATCCTTATCAAGTGCCCCCTGTTTTGTAATTGACACAGGTGTGAATCCCTGTTCCTTTATCTTTCTGGCTGCTTCATCCCTGCTCTCGGCTTCCACAGCTCCTTTAACATCTTTTCCCGAAGCGTCTACCGCTTTGTATGAAAATGTTTCCATATCACACTCCCCATTCCAAGTAGAATCATTTTTGTGCGTTTAGTATAGCACACCGTCCAATTTATGACAATAATTTTATCAAAATTAACAAACAATTAATTAGTCATAAAATTACTCTTACATATATACCACATTTTGGCAATTCATGACTACACACTAAAAGTGGGGTATTGCACTATAATTTCAGCTCATCTCCTTTGTTTTTTGACATTATATACAATCTGCCTGGATGCTCTCACTTCTCCAACGCACAAAAGAATAAGAGCAACGCCAGTATTTTGCTACCAGCATTGCTCTGTATGTTATATATTTAATTTTGCCTTAATCTCTTCTATGTCGTAATCTGGTGCTGACGCTACTACAGCATCATAGAGTGGCTTAATATCTGCCTCTTCCTCCTCTAGTTCTGATGCTATTATTGGGAGAGATTTGGACTTTTCTACCTTCTTTATAATTAGAGTGATTTTGGTTAATGTTTCACCTTCTGTAACTCCCTCCTCGCGGGCTTCATCCGCCAGCGTCTTTCTTACCTTCTCTTCATCATAATCATATATACTCACTTCTACGACCTCCT